>Ga0307378_10014000_pt1 | contig 10114 bp, 8 predicted proteins | sample UN1MG_FD_202238 | JGI IMG/M metagenome (GOLD analysis project Ga0307378, IMG submission 202238) | Soil microbial communities from Risofladan, Vaasa, Finland - UN-1 | ecosystem: Environmental > Terrestrial > Soil > Coastal area > Acid sulfate soil | place: Finland: Risofladan, Vaasa | collected... | reverse complement strand
TTGATCAAACCGACGGAAACGCGTTAATCGGTGACGAGATGGGCTTAGGAAAGTGCGAATCTGTGGACGCCTTGTTGTTAACGCCTACGGGTTGGATACGTATGGGTGACGTAAAGGTAGGCGACAAGTTAGTAGATCCAGAAACAGGAACGGACTGCACGGTAACGGGCGTTTTTCCCCAAGGTAAAAAGGCCGAGTATTTGGTGCATACGAAAGATGGGGGAAAAGTTAGTTGTTGCATAGAGCATCTTTGGCGTGTTCAGACTCCGAGGGATAGGTGGAAAAGTAAGTATCGAGTGGTGACTACCGACGATATTATGGGTAATGAATTAACGGGGCACGGAAAGGGGCAATATCGTTTTCTACTTCCAGAGATAGCGCCCGTACAATGGGATATAGAAACGCAATTGCCTATTGATCCTTGGTTATTGGGCGTACTTTTAGGTGATGGGAGTTTTAGAGGGAATACGCCTTCTTTTAGCAATCCTGAGCAATATATAATTGACAGTGTGCGGGAGGTATTACCCAAGGGCGTGTATTTGGATCAACAGGGGGATAGTGAAAAAGACTATTGGATTACTACGCGGAATCCTGGAAATACTACTGTTAATTTGGTAACAGAGTTTTTGCGCGGATACGGTTTAAAAGATAAATATTCAACTGAAAAGCATATTCCAAAATTGTATATGATTTCTAGCATTGAAGCACGTATTGATCTACTTAGGGGGTTAATGGATACGGATGGGGATACTGCTTACGGGAGTACGTGTATCTTTAATACAAGTAGCAAACAGCTAGCCGACGACGTTGTGGAATTGGCCAGGTCGCTAGGTTGCCTCGTTTCATCGCCGTCAGAAAAAACGGATCCTATATACACGTATAAAGGGGAAGTACTGGTAGGACAGCCAGCGTATAGAGTGAATATTAGGTCGAAACATTTTTGTCCTTATTCGCTACCGAGGAAAGCGGAGAACTGGCAACCTAGTTCACTAGCGCGCCCCATAGTATCCGTAACGGCGACGGGGGAACAAGTAGAAATGCAGTGCATTTCTGTTGATTCTAACACGCATACGTATATTACCAATGATTACATTCCCACGCATAACACTCTCCAAACGTTAGCGTGGGCGGCGAAAAACAATAAAAAGGTTTTAGTAGTATGCCCTAAAGTAGTACGGCGAACGTGGGTACAAGAAGCCCACAAGTTTTTCCCAGACCATTTTAGAGGACAAGAATTAGTCGCGGCGGATTTGCGTAAAAAGAATAAAAAAATTGATTTGAGTAATTCGAACATTGTTACGGTGAACTATGAATCGTTGGGTAAATTCGAGGACAAAATAAAAGAGGCTGGTTTCGATGCTATCATAGTAGACGAATCCCATCGTATGAAAAACCCAAAGGCGAAACAAACACAAACCATTTTCAAGGTAGGAAAAGACTTAAAACACAAAATTTTGTTGTCTGGTACCGCAGTGAAAAACAAGCGGGAAGATTTGCGCACGCAATTGGAAATGGTCACGTCGAAACAAGAAGCAAGCAGAATTTTGACAGGCTACCACGGGCAAGTTTGGCATAAAATGGCAGCGGTTTATTTAGCCCGCGTGAAACAACATGTATTGAAAGACCTACCCGAAAAAACGACAACTATTATGGAACAAGAGGTTCCCGGTTTACCGGATTTCGAAGGCACCATACAGATAGGCGATATTTCCAGACTAAAAGACCAGGTAGCACAAGGAAAAGTACCGGCGACAAAAGAGGTTGTTAACGAGATTTTAAAATCTTCCGAAGATAGGGTGATTGTGTTTACCGAGTCAGTAGCGGCGGCGAAAAAACTAGCGGCGGAATTCGGTAAAGACGCTTTACTCCATTACGGTACGATGTCAGATAACGCGAGGGAAGCGGTAAAAGAAGAGTGGCAAAAGACGGATGAGTTTGGGGAATTCATTACGACTAAAAAAGTTTTCGTAACAACAAAACAATCGATGGCCGTAGGGGCGACCATGACAGCGGCAAACCGTGTCGTGTTCAATGATTTACCCTGGACGGCGGCGGATTTAAGACAAGCGGAGGATAGAGCGCATCGTATTGGTCAGAAAAAGGCGGTGAACGTCTACTGGGTTACGGCAATTGGAAATGATTTCGATCAAAACGTTACGGAAATCATAAAACGCAAGTACGAATTGAGCGCGAAAATAAATTCCGGTAGGCAGCTAACACCGGCTGAGCGCGAGTGGATGAACAAACCGTTGTCGGCGACGGAACTATTCAACCAAATCCGCGGTATCCCTGCTGAACCATCGAAGTTGGAAAGCACAGAAGACTTGGCGGTGCGGGAATCTAAGCCCGTGGAGGTTCCCCCCAACGTCCACAACCCGGAGGTACCCGCACCGCCACCTATTCCCCCAAAGCCGACCAAAGTAAAACGCGAGCCGGTTAAACGCGTGGCCAAAGTTAAACGCGTGGCCAAAGTAAAACCGGTGAAACCCGCCGAAACTAAGCGAGAACCGGTGAAACCCGCAACCAATAAGCCCACGACGGGGCCGCAAATGGATTTGTTCGGGGCTCCTAAACCGAAAGCGGACGAAACGGATTGGGGAGCGCTCGCGAAGTTGAAGCAAGGCCCCATAGCCAACGCGTCGATGCTCCCAGCCGATTTGCGTTTACATTTAACCGAGACACGGGGCGACGTGCCCCGGAATTGGCCCGCAGCGCTCGTTCCGGGCATCCCGTACAAAGTAACCCACAAGGGGAAACCGGTGATAATCACGGCGAGCACGGGGCCGCAAGGAAAGCCCACGTACAGGCTATGGTCCAAGGGAAAGTATGTCGAGGCACCGGCAAGCGCGGTCGATAAGGGTTGGGATCTCGACAAGGATCAAAATCTAGCGATAATGCATAGGCGTGCTACTGAGAAAACCCAAAAAAGTTTCGTAATTCGGGGGGATCATGCGGTGCCCAGAATGCGGCAATCACTTACTGCAAAAATCAGGTAAACGTACTCGATTACGCGTCAAAGGCCCCTTGTTTTTCGAAGACGGTGAGTGCAAAACCCAATGCTATTGGTGCAAGGCGTCAGTCACGGTGCCCGTGCAATTATCGGGGGGAATCCAAGTTCGAAATGAGCAGTTTTTTGTAACACGTCAGAAACCTTGACTAATCCCTAAATTCCTTTAGGTTCATTATCAGACACGGTCAATACGGTAGGCTCGACTAAGGGTGTTTACCCGCTTGGAGCGAACGTAAAACAAAACACGTTCGCTTTTTTGTGAGGTAAACATGCATTTTGATTTTGAAGTACCGGCCAGTTTTTTCGAAAAAGCGGAAGCGGATAAAGGGAAACAGCGGCGTATTGGTGGTGTCATTTCGTGCGAAACCCGCGACCGGCAAAAAGAAGTTATCCTCGCTAAAGGTTTGGAGCTAAACGATTTTTTACGAAATGGTTGGTTCAACGATAACCATTCGAAAAAGACCGTGGATATTTTAGGCTATCCCGAGATCACAAAATATATCTCCCAGGGATCGCAAATGCCCGACGGTCGGATCGCCAAGGCCGACGGACACTGGGTTGAAGGATATCTTCTCGACACTCCCGAAGCCGACAAGGTTTGGGAATTGGGAAAGGCCTTACAAAAAACACATCGACGTTTGGGTTTTTCCGTAGAAGGGAAAATCCTAAAACGTACCGGTGACGACAAGCGAACCATCGCTAAGGCCATGGTGCGTAATGTTGCGATCACAAATTGTCCTGTGAATACTGACTCGCGCATGGAAATTTTAGCGAGAAGTCTAGAAGCAATCGAGCAAACTGAACCCGACGTTTTAGAAAAAATGTTGGGAATGGGTGATTGCTCGAGCGGGGAAACTCCGCAAGGTACTCAAACAGGTATGGGCGCGGGGCAAGTCTTGACCAAAGAAGATTTGGAAAAAGACGAGAAAAACCAAAAAGAAAAAAAGAAAAAGACAAAGAAGTCTTTAACGAAAAGTGAGGCATTCGGCTACATGAGAGCCCGTTTACCGAATGCTACGGATCGGCAAATCGGGCGTTTGTTAACCTTGGCCAGTCGGCTAAAACGACAGGCCGATTAAACAAGGAGTAGTCACAATGTCTCAAGCACAAAGGGACGAGCTTTTGAAGGCAAAAAAGGCCCCGGACGATGAAGAGGGCGAAGACGACGGCGAGGGGGAAGGCGAAGAGGAAGAGGATATGGAAGAATCCACCGATTTGACGGAAGACGATCTCGAAAAATCGTTATCGCAATTGCAAGCGCTCGTTGACGCCGACGACCCCACGTCGCGTAAACAATTCCTACTCGAGAAGGCCCAGCAGGAAACACTCGAGAAATCCGAGCAAAAAGAATTGTTCGATCTGCTTGGCCAGGGCGAAGCGGAAAAAGAGGATTTCAGCGCGGACGTGGTCAAGGGCCTCGAGGAAAACGATACCCTGCAAAAGGCGCTCGACGTCAGCGATTTTCTGCAAGAGCAGCACGCTGAACTGGTCAAGTCGTTGGGTATGCTGGCCGAGTATCAGGAGAAATCCGATACGCGCCAACACGCGTTCAATTTGATTCTGGCTAAGGCGGTCGCGGACGAAGGCCGCTTGATCAAAAGCATTGCCGAACGAATTTCGGTAATCGAGGATCAACCCGCGCACGCACCCAAAAGCCGGGGAGTCAACGCGCCGCGCACGCTCGAGAAATCGTTTGCAGGTACCAGGCCTCCAGTCGATCAATTGGGCAAATCTGAAACGCTGGACGTCCTTATGGGGATGTTAGAAGACTCCATGCAAAAGGGCGGCGGCGGCGTGACAGATGACGGGATCGATCTGAGTAAGGCGATCACGAAATGCGAATTGTTCGGCACCGTCGAGCCAAGGCTAGCGGCGAAAATCCGAGAAAAAAGAAACGGCGCGGTAACTCACTAACGGGGCGCGCTTTTGAAAAATCAAGCGTCCTAAAAGACAGGACGAAGAAGGAGAATTAAAATGTCAGTGAGTTGGAAAGATTACGAGGGGATCGATGGTTTCGGCGCTGTTTCACAAACCCAAAAAGACGTCGATGAATTGAACAAAGCTTTGACGGCCGGGGCGGACATTTCGGCTCCCGGTTCAGTTGTGGCAGGTGACGGATTCAGCTTACGCGTGGAATCTTTGGAAAAAACACTCAAAGTGACCACATACAAGATGGACCATATCCGCCTCTGGAAAAATATCAGTAAGCTTCCCGCATATAATACGGTTGAAGAGTACAATCAGCTACAAGAATACGGCTCAAACCTGGATTCTGGGTTTATTAGCGAAGGAGCGCTACCAGAATCCGAAGATAGTTCGTATCAGAGAAAATACAGTGTGGTTAAATTTATGGGATCAACGAGGGCGGTTTCCCATCCGATGACACTCGTCACTCCTGCCCACGGTCCCGTACTTGCACAAGAAGCCATAAATGGCACAATGCATATTCTCAAGCAGCTTGAGCGCGCATTGTTCTATGGAAACTCGGCTCTGAGCGCGGTTCAATTCGATGGTTTCGAAAAATTGATCACAGACAATTCGCCCGCGACGAACATTGTCGATCTTCGGGGGCTCCCTCTTTCAGAGGACATTTTGACGGATGTGTCTTTGACGGTCATGGACGCGCCAAATTATGGGTCACCTTCACATTTGTACCTTAACCCCAAGACCAAAGCTGATTTGGTCAAAACGTTTTTCCCGAAAGAAAGACACGACACATTTTCGAGTAACAAAAACGGAATGATTGGAACGGATTTGCGCGGCTGGACGAGCCCGGCCGGTGACGTCGCCTTCGAGCCCAACGTTTTTATTACCGATGGCGGCGGACCAAACGCGGCGGCGGTAGGTGATGCGGCGAAGCGTCCAGGGACGCCGACCATTTCCACCGCAGTAGCAACCCCGGTGGACGCCACGGCGAAGTTTACGGCGGACGACGCCGGGGATTACTGGTACAAAGTTGTCGCCGTTAACCGGTACGGTCGAAGTATTCCCGTACTGTGCGACGCGGGCGCGGTGTCCATGATCGCGGGCGACAAATTGACTGTAGGCGTGACTCCCGGTGGTTCGACGACTACGGAGTACTATGAACTTTTCCGCACACCCAAAAACGGCGCAGTGGCGACTTGCCGTCTCATCCTTCGGATACCCAACGTATCCGGGGCGGCCGAACAAATCCTTTCGGATCAAAACTTCAACCTTCCCTATTGCACTTCCGCGTTTCTGTTTCAGCAAAATCTCGAGTGCATGTCATTCAAACAACTGGCCCCATTGCTCAAGGTGCCATTGGCAACCATTGACTCTAGCATAAGGTTCATGCTCTTGCTTTACGGTGTACCCTGCCTTTATTGTCCAGGTAAAATTTTGATGATCCGAAATATCGGTAGAGCTTCCGGCTATGTAGGCGCGGCGTAATCGGTTGGTCACGGATGTTCCCCCTAATTTAGGGGGGAACATTTCCGTTTTAAAATGGAGTAGGTTTTATGGCGAAGTTAAAAAACAATTTACCGCATATGGCCGGGCAAAGTGTCAACGTCAACGGTACTCGTATACAGATAGACAGTGATGGCATTGTTGAAATTAGCGATCCGTTGATCGTTGATAGGCTATTGCAAAACAAGGCGGCGTGGTCGTTGGTAGCTTCGGAGGAAAAGGCGGCTACTAAACCAAAAGTCGAGGCTCCAAAAAGAGTTGAGGCCGTAAAAGTAGAGGCCCCAAAAAAAGTCGAAATTACTACACCGCCTAAAGTTATTGTACGTGAACCGATTGTCGAAGAGAAAAAAGAAGAATCAAAAAAAGAAAAACTTGATCAAGTAACCGAGGACGGTTGGGCGGATTGGCCGGATCCCACACCTAGTATGTCCATTGGTTATTTGCGTCAAATGGCCGACGCATACCCGTCTGTCAATTACACAATCAAAACGTCTAAGGCGGAATTGATTAAGCGTATCATGACGGCGATGTATGACGTGGCAGAAGAGGAATAAATGTCTGGTAAAGATATGAAAGACTATATGCCAATTTTGGCAGACCAGGGGATCCCTAATCTCGTGGGCGCGTATTCTCGTGGCGTGTCGATGCAATATGCCCAAGTGGTAATGGTTACCGGGGGCGCGTTCACTTTTGCCAGTATGGGCTTGTCTGATATGGCCAGTGCGTCATATGGCATTTTCATACACAATCATACGGGCGCTGTCCAAGGTACCGTGGTGGGCACGGCAACGGGGATCACAATCACCGGTCCAACCGATGACGACGTGCTAGATGTTCTCATAGTAGGAACGTTGAAGGGTCAACAGGATTAAAAAGGCCTAGCACGCGAAAGGTGGTAGGGTATGAGTGTTTTAGAAGGTCGGGGTGGTTTTCCCCATGTGTTTCGTGAGACAATCACGACAACAGGGCGCGCTCACCAATTCCCGTTCGTGTCGAAGTTTCTAAAAATTCGCGCAACAGCTTATGCGTGTAAAATGTATTTTACCGCAGCGGATTTTGCGGCTGATACTAATTACATTTTAGTACCAGTCGCGGCGGCGGACACGCCCCACGGTGAATGGGATGGACCGGTTGAGGCCTCGCAAGTGTGGCTAAAAGGTGTAACGGGATCAAGCGTGGTTGAATTGGTGGCTTTTCAACGAAGAGGCTAAGAGGTGTTAAGTGTCACCCAGACAATTACTACGCCTTTTCGAATCACGCCGAAGTGAGGCTTTTGATGATCAAAAGACTCCTACTGAAATACAATCCGCCGAATCTGTATCTGAAAATCACCAAGAGTTTTTAGAATTCGTACTTTCGCAAATTAGGCAAGTACTGGGTACTGAAAATTGGTACGATCCGGTATCAACCAATTTAGCAAGTATTGTTTCCACATTTGAATCTTCAAATACATTCTTAGCGGATTGTCTGGCAACGGATGCGGTAGGTGATTGTGTTTACGCTACTGCCGATCCTATTGGTGGCATTTACCAAGTAACTAAATGCAACCCGTATACGTTAGCGACGCTTCCTTCCATCGGTATTATCCGAGACAAAACGACGGACACGCGTTGTGAGGTTCAGTACTCTGGGGAAATGGCGGGTGTGTACGGTAGTTTGGATTTATCGAAACCGTTGTTTCTGGGTTTCGATGGGGGATTAACTCAAATTGTGCCAGCGCCTAACGGCGGGCCGGTTTGGGTACAACAAATGGGTAAACCTTTGGGGCAATCAATCGTATTGATTCGCCCTAGCGACTTGTTAACGAAAAGGGTTTCGTAACAATTAAAAGAAGAGAGCGAGGTTTGTTATGACTGAAAATTTGAGAAAACCAACAGAAGGTGGAGCGACTCCTATTATCTCTCAGCCAAAAATGGCGATAGTAAAAGAAGAGGGAGAAAAAACGGAAGCGGTAACCCCGGAAGCAACGGCGGAAGTGGAGCAACCCGCCGAGCAAGTGGAGGCGGTAGTAAAACCAAAGCGAAAAAGGCGGGGACGGAAACCAAAGGTCGTTATTCCGAACCAATTGTCGTTAACGACGTTGGAAATGATGGCTTTGGATTTGAATCAAGCGCGTGTTGATATGCAAGCAACTGTGTTGCAAAATTTGAATATGCGAGATCAAATTTTGAACGCGCAATACGTTCAACAACGCGATGAATTGCGGAAGAAACAAAGAGATACCGCGCAAAGCATGGAGCAATGTAAGGTCGAGTACAATCAGACTAGGGAAAAGATTGAAAAACGATTGGGCATTTCCCTAAACAAATGCACCGTTAGACAAGACGGTGTTGTGATCCAAATAGACGAAGAAGGCAACCCCGAATACATGGGGGAGGGCGAGTAAAACAAAGCTGGGAATAAGATTGCCAGCGCAGGAGGATGAAGAATGACTGAGCGCAAAATATTGTACATGGATCCAACCTATGGTTATCACGCCGAACAAGACACGACTTCCGACACATGGAATTTGTACGGCGCGACAATCGGCGGTGGCAATCTCGCATTAGGAAACAATCGGATTACCGGGGTACCTGATACACCCACGGCGGGTACCGACGCGGTGAACCAAAACTACGTTGACGCCAGGCTAACCGGTCTGGGTTGGGTTGATCCGGTCAACGTTCCCAATCTTTTGGGTAACGTTGATTGCATGAGCTTGGTAGGTAATGCGGCGGCTTCGGTAATCGAGGTGTTGTCGGTTGAGGGGGATGCCTACGTCGTGAGCACGGCGGACGGCGCAGCGGCTCTTTCAACGGCCGTGGTCGGCGACGTGTGGCAATACGTGTCCTCGACATGGGTTAAAATCGCCACGGGTTCGGGGGGATTCGTGCCGGCCGGTTTCTACGCGCTTCTTTCCACAACGACCGCACTGATCGCGCCCTACACTGACGTGACGGACGACGGCAAGCGGGCGGATTTTGCGGGTTCATCGTTGACCGGTTCCCTGGTTACTCCTAGCGCGGGCGAATCCTATGTCATCGATGGCAGCGGCGCGAAGTACGAAGGCGATCTGCGTGAATGGTCCGGCACGGCCTGGGTACAAATCGAGGCAGCGGCGGGCGGTTTTGTAGCTTCGGGGGTTCGCGCAATCGTGGGCCTCACTCCAGCAGTGACTTTGATCGCGCCTTATGCGGAAGCAACCGATGATTGTAAAATCGTGGAGTTTTCAGGATCGAGTAACACGGGCGCAGACACAAGCGAAGCGATCAACAGCGCAGCGGCCTTGGTGCAAGATACCGCTAACGCGGGTTATTACGACAACCAGGGTTTCACATTCCAGGGCACTGTGCCTACGGGTTCGTGGGTTCTCTTCACCGGTGCGGGTGCTATTGTCGCCGGGATTGGTCTATCGAAATCAGGGCAAACAATCGATGTGAATATTGGGGATGGTCTCACGAATGCATCGGATTACGTGGCCATCGAATTGTCGGCGAGTAATCCCGGCCTCGAATTAACGGGAACAACCCCGGCCAAAACCTTGCAAGCCAAGGTGGACGGTGCGCACGGTTTGGTTCTCGGCGCGAGCGGTATCGAAATCGAACTGGACAACACCCCGGATACGTTGGACGTCGATGCGGACGGCCTTAAGGTCGTTGGTTTGCCCAGTCTGTTCAAGATCAACGACGTAGCGGT
>Ga0307378_10013997_pt1 | contig 10115 bp, 7 predicted proteins | sample UN1MG_FD_202238 | JGI IMG/M metagenome (GOLD analysis project Ga0307378, IMG submission 202238) | Soil microbial communities from Risofladan, Vaasa, Finland - UN-1 | ecosystem: Environmental > Terrestrial > Soil > Coastal area > Acid sulfate soil | place: Finland: Risofladan, Vaasa | collected... | reverse complement strand
GCGGATCGCAGTATATTCGACGCTACGGATTGTATGCCACGCTTCGGCGCACCGCCCGTACAAAGGGCAAATGGCCGGATATGCCTCATGTTGAGCGTCTTGCCCCTGCCGGATGGAAGGCCGAACGCCTCCAGAATCCTCAATCGGTGCGGCCCTGCACGAAAAAACCGCCATGTTCGGTCTCTGCCAAGGAAACTCGTTCCGCATGGGCCAGGCTCATTGCCCAGGTTTACGAAGTGCACCCATTGATCTGTCCTCGGTGTTCTGCCCAAATGCGGATTCTTGCCGTGATCACCGAACCGGAAGAGGTTCGAAAGATCCTGCGCCATCTGGTGAAGATCGGCCGATCCCCTCCGGGGCTGGATCAGAGCTTCGGGTATTTGACATTCCGTCTCGTCTTCAATTGATCCGGGGGACCCACTGTGCCCTCAGTACTTGTTTTACGATCTTCGGTAAGCATATTTCTCGGCTCGAACTCTCACAGAATCGCTTCCCTACAGGATTGTATCTGTGCTACCGGAGATGAACCGTACAAGTACCCTGATTTCCCCAATAGCTGCTCGGCGTTGAGGCATTTTCCACCCGCCCCCAATCATAACTTTGCCTATCATTTACTATTGCCTGGACGAAGGGAGACGGTGGTACTATCATGTTCTCATGAACCACGAATTTCATCGATCTTTAGACACGACGATCGAGGATATGAAGAAAAAAGGAACCCTGAAACGCCTGCGCTACCTGCAAAGCCCGATGGACGCCCGGGTACAGATGGAGGGGTGCGGCGAGATTATCATTCTGTCCTCGAACAACTACCTCGGTCTGTCCAATCACCGAGAGGTGATTCAGGCGGGAGAAGACGCACTGGAGCGCTACGGAGCCGGTACGGCGTCGGTTCGCTTCATCTGTGGAACCTTCTCCATCCACCGCGAGTTGGAACAGAAACTGGCCTCCTTTCTAGGCACCGAAGCCTCCTTAAGCTACGTATCCTGCTGGAACGCCAATACGGGGGCTATTCCCGTGCTGGCAGGCGAGCAGGACGTGATCATATCCGACGAGCTCAACCACGCCAGCATCATCGATGCGGTCCGTCTATGCAAGGCCCGCCGCCTGATCTACAAACACGCGGATATGGAGGAGCTGGAAGATAGACTCAAGAGCTCCAAGGATGCGAGGATCCGTCTGATCGCCACGGATGGTGTGTTCAGCATGGAGGGCGACCTGGCCCCTATGCCGGCCATCGTCGAACTGGCTCGCAAGTACAACGCGGTGACCCTGGTCGACGATTCTCACGGTACGGGAGTCATGGGCGCAGGCGGTCGGGGAGTAGCAGAGCACTTCGGTCTTCTCGGCCAGATAGATGTGATCACGGGCACGCTGGGCAAAGCCCTGGGAGGAGCCGCCGGAGGGTTTGTCGCCTCCAGCGCCCAGGTCATCGAAGTGTTGACGCAGTCCTCCCGCCCGCAGATTTTCTCCAATGCACTCCCGGCGACGATCGCCGGCAGCGCCTTGAAAGCCATCGAAGTACTCGAAGCGGATCCGTCTCTGGTGGCTAAGCTTCATGACAACACCGACTACCTGCGCAGCGGACTGCGTGCCCGGGGATTCAATCCTCTCGATGCACCTTCGGCGATTATCCCGATTCTGGTGGGAGAAACAGCCTTCGCCATTCGGATGAGTGAGAGGCTTCTCGAAGAGGGAGTCTTTGTCACAGGATTTGGCTACCCCGTGGTTCCCGAAGGCACGGCTCGTCTGCGCGTACAGGCCTCCGCGGCCCTGGAGCGCGAAGATATGGATCGCGCCCTCGAAGCCTTCGTGAGGGTGGGAGGGGAGGTCGGACTGATCTAATCCCTGGATTTCGGGCACGATTTTTTCCCAAACTTTTTTCTAAAAACCTATTGCCAATTTATTGAAATACCGTTATGATTCCATGTGTTACTATGAATAGAAACATACTGCAAACGATCTGGTTGTGGTGGTCTTCCCCCCTTGGGCCGCCCGGATAAGCGCATCTTTGTATGCCTTGAGGCAAAAGCAGCGGCGGTTACCAGCTTTGGGTCGCCCGGCTTTTTTGCTTTTAAGCCAAGAGCTAAAGAAAAGCCATGCGATTCGACGCATGGCTTTTTTTCCCACTGCCGCCGCGGACTAAAGGCGGGTATGACCTCAAGTCCAATACTTTTTGGAGGTGGCGATGACTGTGCTACCGAACCGGCGGGAGTTCAAAGAAAAAGCCGGACAGGGAAACCTGATACCCGTTTACACCGAGGTCTACGCCGACCTGGAGACCCCCGTGTCCGCTTACCTCAAACTGAGACGGGGAGAAAACACCTTTCTCCTCGAATCTGTGGAAGGGGGAACACAGGTCGGCCGCTACAGCTTTCTGGGACGAGATCCGAGCGTCATATTCGAGGCTCGAGGTCAGCAGGTTACTATCCGCAGGGGTTCCCAGGTAACCAAGATCGAGACGACAAATCCGCTGGAAGAGCTAAAAAATTTGACCCGGGAATTTGTTCCCGTATCCGATCCCACCCTTCCCCCCTTTGCCGGCGGGGCTGTGGGTTATATTGCCTACGACGCGGTACGGCATCTGGAAAACCTTCCCGAAACCAATCCGGACGATCTGGGCGTTCCCGATATGCTCTTCATGTTCACCGACACGATCGTTGCCTTCGATAATGTGAGCCACAAGCTTACGGTGATGCACAACCTGCAGGCTCGTCCCGGGGATAATCTCGACCTGCTCTACGATCAAGCCGCCGGGGTGCTCCAGCAGATTCTAGCGGACCTGCGGAACCCCCTTGCAGAAGCTCAAGGTCAAAACGGGCAGGTGGAAGCCGAGGACAGTTTCAACTCAAACATAGAAAAAGAAGATTTTCTCGCCGCGGTCGAGCGCTGCAAAAGTTACATCAAAGGGGGAGATATCATCCAGGCTGTTCTTTCCCAGCGCTTGGACACCGAGTTCGAAGGGGATGCTTTCAGCCTGTATCGGGCGCTGCGCATCGTGAACCCCTCCCCCTACATGTTCTACCTCCATTTCGCAAGGCTGAAACTGGTCGGTGCATCTCCGGAGATTCATGTTCGCTCCTACGGCACAAATGTCACCATCCGACCCATCGCGGGGACCCGTCCCCGGGGCGAGAACGTAGAGCAAGACCTAAAACTGGAGAAGGAACTGCTGGCGGATGAAAAAGAGCGGGCCGAGCATCTGATGCTGGTCGACCTGGCCCGCAACGACATCGGCCGGGTCTGTCGCTACGGCAGCGTTAAAGTCACCGAGTTCATGGTCGTGGAGCGTTACTCCCACGTGATGCACATCGTCAGCGACGTGGAGGGAACCCTCGAAGATGGCAAGGATGCCTTCGACCTGATCGCCGCCACCTTTCCCGCAGGTACTGTCAGCGGGGCACCAAAGATCCGTGCCATGGAGATCGTTGAAGAGCTCGAACCCACCCGGCGCGGTCCCTATGCAGGGCTGGTGGGATACTTCAGCTTCAACGGCAACTTCGACTCCTGCATCACCATCCGCACCATGCTGGTCAAGGGCAACAAGGTGTATGTACAGGCCGGAGCGGGAATCGTAGCCGACTCGGTCCCGGAAAAAGAATACGCAGAAACCCTGAACAAGGCCAAGGCCCTGTTTCGAGCCATTCAAATGGCCAGAGGAGGCTCGTTATGATCCTCATGATCGACAACTACGACTCCTTCACCTACAACCTGGTGCAGCTGTTCGGAGAGCTGGGCCAGGATGTACGGGTCTTTCGAAACGATGCAATCACCCCTGAACAGGCGGAAGAGCTGCAACCGGATTATCTGGTTATCTCCCCCGGACCGTGCACTCCGAAGGAAGCGGGGGTTTCCGTGGAGATGATCCGTCATTTCGCCGGGAAGGTGCCCGTATTGGGAGTGTGCCTCGGCCATCAAGCCGTAGGCGCCGCCTTCGGGGCGGAGGTGGTTCAGGCTTCCCGGCTGATGCACGGCAAGCCCAGTGAGATCCTCCACGATTCACGAACGATCTTCTCCAGCCTACCTCCGGTTTTTTCGGCGGTACGCTACCACAGCCTGATTGTCGACCCCAAGAGTCTTCCCGATTCACTCGAGGTGAGCGCTTGGACAGCGGAGGGCGAGATCATGGCTCTGAGGCACAAAGAGTATGAAGTGGAGGGGGTCCAGTTCCACCCCGAGTCCGTGGCCACCGCTGTAGGCAGGCGGATCATTCAAAATTTCCTCGACCGGGTGAAAGAAGGCCAGGCCATCGATATGAAACAGGCCATCGCCAGGCTGGTGAAGGGGGAAGATCTGACCCGTGGGCAGATGACCACGATCATGCGTATTCTCATGGACGGCGAGGCTACCCCGGCCCAGACCGGGGCGTTTCTCAGCGCTTTGAGCATCAAGGGAGAGACCGTCCAGGAGATCAGCGCGGCCACGGAGGTGATGCGGGACAAAGCGACCTACGTGCCGGTGCCGCCCGGTTTCAAGGTGGTGGACACCTGCGGTACCGGCGGCGACGGGGCTCATACCTTCAATATCTCCACGGCCGCCGCCCTGATCGCCTCCGGCGCCGGGATCACGATTGCCAAGCACGGCAATCGATCGGTGTCCAGCCGCTGCGGAAGCGCCGATGTTCTGCAGGAGCTGGGAGTGAACACGGGTATTGATGCCAAGACAATGGCCCACTGTGTCAGTCAGGCAGGGATCGGCTTTCTCTTCGCCCCCACCCTGCACACCGCCATGCGCCACGTGATCGGAGCTCGCCGGGAGATCGGGATCCGCAGCATCTTCAACATTCTCGGACCCCTGTCGAATCCCGCTTTCGCTCAAGCCCAGGTTCTCGGTGTGTTCGACAGGAAACTCGTCCCGGTCATGGCCAACGTACTGAAAGCTGTCGGGGTGGAGCGGGCTCTGGTGGTTCACGGTTCGGACGGGCTCGACGAGATCACCCTGACAGGCTCCACCTACGTAACGGAGCTGCGAGACGGGGTTGTTCACGACTGGGTTCTCGATCCTTCCGAGCTGGGTTTGGAGCTCTGCCGGCCTGAGGACCTGGCCGGAGACACCGTGGAAGCCAATGCCCGGATCCTGTTGGAACTCTTGGAGGGCAAAGATACCGGACCGCGTCGGGATGTGGCCCTGCTCAACGCCGCCGCGGTGATCTACGTGGGCGGAGGAGCGGAAACCCTGGCTGAAGGTTTGGAATTGGCCCGGGAGTCTTTGGAATCGGGCAAAGCCCTGATCAAGCTCGAGGCTCTGAGGAAGCTGAGCAATGCCTGAATCTAAAAAACTCAAGATGCCCTCGATCCTCAAGACCATACTCAACCTCAAGGCTGCCCGCCTGGAAGAACAGAAGCGCCGGCTTCCAAGATCGGAGTTGGAGCAACTCTGCAGGGATCTGCCGCCTCCGCGGGATTTCCGCTCTGCCCTTGACCCTGCCGCGAATGCATCGGAACCCCCCGTATTACACAGATCCGGGTCTGTGTCTATCATCGCCGAGTTCAAGCGTCGATCCCCCAGCCGGGGATTGATCCGCCGGGATTTTGACTTACCCACGATCCACAGGGCCTACCAGCGCGGAGGGGCCGATGCCTACTCGGTGCTGACCGAAGAGGATCACTTCGGCGGCTCCCTCGCGGATCTGAAAGCACTGCGCGAGCTGGCGGCGGTTCCCCTTCTACGCAAGGATTTTCTCTTCGACCCCTACCATATCTACGAAGCCCGAGTGGCCGGAGCGGACGCTCTCCTGTTGATCGTCGCAGCCCTGGAAGAGGATCAACTGACGGAGCTGGTCGAACTGAGCCGCACCCTCCACATGGAGGCACTCGTTGAGGTGCATTCCACAGGGGAATTGGAGCGGGCTCTTGCCTGCGGCGCCCGAATAGTGGGAATCAACAACCGTGACCTGCACAGCTTCGAGGTAAGTCTATCGAAGAGCCTTCAGCTTGCCCGTCAAATTCCTGCAAACGTCACCGTTGTGAGCGAGTCTGGGATCCACGGGCCGGAAGATATCCGCCGCCTGGCCGCGGTTGGAATCCGGAGTTTTCTGGTGGGGGAGCACCTCATGCGGGCTGAAGATCCGGCTGCAGCCCTGCGCCGGCTCAAGGAGGCTCTGTGAGGCATAACCCCGAATCCAATAGAGTGCGGATTAAAATCTGCGGTCTCACCCGAATCGAAGATGCCCGTCTGGCCGCCGAGTTGGGCGTCGAATATCTGGGCTTTATCTTCGCGGAAAGCCCCCGCCGGGTGGCTGCAGAGGCTGCCGGGGCGATCCTCCGGACTCTCGAGCAGGAGAGACAAGGGGGAATGCGGCCGGTGGAACGAGTCGGTGTGTTCGTCAACGCAAGCGGAGAGGACATCCTAGCAACCGCCCGGCAGGCATCTCTAACCATGCTGCAGCTGCACGGGGATGAGAACCCGGATTTCTGCCGTCAGTTCGATCTGCCCGTGATCAAGGCCCTACGCATCCTGGACCGGGGGATCTTTGACCTGGTTCGCGGTTATGACATACCATACATCCTTCTGGAACCCTATCTTCCCGGCAAGTACGGCGGTACCGGTGTGCAGGCGAACTGGCAGCTGGCCTCGGAGCTCGTAAGTACCTTCCCGGAGAAGAGGTTCTTCCTGGCCGGGGGTCTGGGACCCGACAATGTAAAGGCCGCTTTATCGGCGGTACGGCCCTTTGCCGTGGACGCCTCCAGTGCCCTGGAGAGCCGTCCCGGCATCAAGGATCGGCAAAAAATGAAAGCGTTTATCGAAACAGCGAGGAGCAGATGAAAGCACAAGCAGAAAAACAGATACCCGGTTATTTCGGCGATTTTGGAGGACAGTACGTCCCTGAGATGATCATGCCCGCTTTGCAGCAGCTCGAATCCGAATACGATTCCGCCCGGCAAGACCCGGCGTTTCAGGAACAGTACGAGTCCTACCTGAAGGAGTACGACGGCCGGCCGACTCCGCTGACCTTAGCCGCCCGCCTGACCGAGGCTTGGGGCGGAGCCAAGATCTACCTGAAGCGGGAAGATCTGAACCATACCGGCGCCCACAAGATAAACAACACCGTCGGGCAGATCCTTTTGGCCCGGCGCATGGGAAAAGTGAGGATCATCGCCGAAACCGGAGCCGGTCAGCACGGTGTGGCTACCGCTACCGTAGCGGCCCTGTTCGGTATGGAGTGTGTGGTGTATATGGGTGAAGAGGATATGGAGCGGCAGTCCCTCAACGTGTTCCGCATGCAACTTCTCGGTACGGAGGTCGTACCGGTTACCAGCGGCAGCCGCACCCTGAAGGACGCCATCAACGAAACGTTTCGTGACTGGGTTACGAATTTGAGAAGCACCTACTATATCTTCGGTTCCACGGTGGGACCCCATCCCTATCCCACGATTGTACGGGATTTTCAACGGGTTATCGGACGGGAAGCGAAGCAACAGATCCTGGCCAAGGAGGGCCGTCTGCCGGACCTGTGCATCGCCTGCGTAAACGGAGGCAGCAACGCCATCGGTCTGTTTTACGAGTTCCTGAAAGACCTCGGCGTGGGTTTGGTCGGGGTGGAGGCCGCCGGAGACGGAACCGATACACCCCGGCACGCCGCCACCCTGACCCTGGGTACCCCGGGGGTCTTCCACGGCAGCCACATGTACCTGCTCCAGGACGACAACGGCCAGGTTTACCCGACCCATTCGATCTCCGCCGGACTCGATTACCCCGGTGTCGGTCCCGAGCACTGCCATCTCAAAGACTCAGGACGGGCAAGGTATGAATGCGCAACGGACAGAGAGGCTGTGGCAGCTTTTCAGGAACTTGCCAGGCTGGAGGGAATCCTCCCGGCGCTGGAAAGCGCCCATGCCCTGGTTCAAGCCAAGAAAGAAGCGGCCCGAATGGGCAAGGACGGGATCATCATTGTGAACCTCTCCGGAAGGGGGGACAAGGACTGCCGGCAGGTGTCCAGCTACCTCGAATCCCACAGCCAGAAGGCGGGTGAATCGGCCCGAGGTCCTGATGGCACCGAGAGTCCCGGCGCAGGAGGTGGGGTATGAACCGGCTGATTCAACGTATGAAAATACTCAAAAGTAGGGGCAACAAAGCCTTCGTCGCCTATATCATGGCCGGCGAGCCCTCCTGGGAAGCAGTCCGGAGCATTATCCTCGAGCTGGAACGCGTCGGGGTGAGTGCCGTCGAGCTGGGCGTCCCCTTCTCCGATCCCATCGCCGACGGGCCGGTCATCCAGGCCGCGGCCAACCGGGCTCTGGCCCGCGGCGTAACTCTGAATGAAATCTTCGACCGCGTCGGGGCGATACGGGAGCAGACAGACCTTCCGATTCTGCTCATGGGATACTGGAACGTGTTCCTCAAATACGGAAGGGAGCGCTGTATCGAGACCGCCCACTCTGCAGGAATAGACGGCTTCATCATCGCCGATCTACCTCCGGAAGCGGATCCGGATTTTTTCCAGCTGGCTCGGGACCGGAACGTCTGTACCGTTCTGCTGGCCTCTGCGCTAACCCCCGAAGATCGCCTGAAACGGATCACCGCCGCAACCTCGGGATTCCTGTACTACGTACCTCAAGCGGGGATCACCGGGCTGGAGCTGAAAGCAGGTGAAGCGGTGGAGCAGCGCATCCGCCTGATCCGATCGCTGACCGACACGCCCATCTGTATCGGTATCGGTGTGAAGACTCGAGAGGATGCCCAAAAGCTCGATCGATACGCCGACGGGGTGATCGTGGGAACCCGGATCGTGGATTTCATTCATCACCAGGAGAATCAACCCGATCTGCCCCAGGCGGTTGCCCGCTTCGTCGGCGAGCTGATTCCTTGACAGGACCCAAACCTACAATTGTAATGTACTCAATACCCGCGGCTGCCGATAGGCTAGCCAGAGAAAAAAACAGTACCCGATGCGCCTGGAGAGGAGAACAGAGATGGCACAAGCGGTGGAGCTACCGAAAGCCTGGGTGGCCACTGTCGACATGGGGTTGGGTCATCAACGGGCGACCTACCCCCTGCATTATCTTGCCGAGGGAGAAATCATCACGGTGGGCAGCTCCGCTGCCAGCGATCCGGAGGAGAAGAAACTCTGGGATCGGATGCGCAACATGTATGAGTTCCTGTCCCGGGTCCGCAAGGCCCCGATCATCGGCAAACCCCTGTTCGGCATGCTTGACGCCTTACAGAGCATCCCCTCCTTCTACCCGATTCGAGACATGTCCGCACCCTCCTACCAGGTGAAACTACTCGGCCGATTCATCGACCGGGGTCTGTGCAAAGGGATGATCGAAAAGATCAATACCAAACCCCTGCCGCTGGTTACCTCCTACCTGGCCCCGGCCATCGCAGCGGACAAAGCGGGCTACAGTCGTATCTACTGCATCATCTGCGACGCGGAGATCAGCCGAGCCTGGGTAGCGGAGAATCCGAGAAGCAGCCGTATCCACTACCTGGCACCCTGCGGCCGGGCGGTGATGCGTCTGAAAAGCTACGGAGTTCCGGACGAACGCATCTTCCTGACCGGTTTTCCCTTCCCTCTGGACATCCTGGGCAACGCCAATTTGGATGTGCTACGCGCGGATACGGCTCAGCGCTTGTTCTACCTCGACCCCAACGACCGCTTCTGGCCTCTGCACGGACGAAACGTGGTGCACTTCCTCGGAAAGGGAAACTGCCGATTCAAGAAAAACCGGCGACTGACCATTACCTACGCTGTCGGAGGAGCCGGGGCCCAGAAGGAGTTCGGGTATCAGATCGCCAAGAGCCTCCGGGACAAGCTCAAGGCCGGTGAGATCGCCCTCAACCTCGTTGCCGGTGTTCGGGAAGAGGTCAAAAATTATTTCGAGCAACTAAAAGAAGAGCTTTTACCCGGATGTCCTTACGTGCGGATCGTCTACAGCCCTCTTAAAGAAGAGTACTTTCAGGCTTCTGCCCAGGTGATCCGGACGACGGATATCCTGTGGACTAAACCGAGCGAATTGAGCTTCTACTGCGGCCTGGGCATCCCCATCATCATGTCTCCGTCGATCGGAGCCCAAGAGGTGTTCAACCGCCGCTGGCTCCTGGAGATCCAGGCTGGTATCAGCCAAGAGGATCCTGAGTACACCGGGGAGTGGCTCTTCGACCTGTGGCGGGAG
>Ga0307378_10013994_pt1 | contig 10117 bp, 7 predicted proteins | sample UN1MG_FD_202238 | JGI IMG/M metagenome (GOLD analysis project Ga0307378, IMG submission 202238) | Soil microbial communities from Risofladan, Vaasa, Finland - UN-1 | ecosystem: Environmental > Terrestrial > Soil > Coastal area > Acid sulfate soil | place: Finland: Risofladan, Vaasa | collected... | reverse complement strand
TAAAAACACAAATTGCCGCTGCGATTATTGCATGTTTCAAAGCAAATCCTCCTATTGACAGTAAACCTTAATGTCCCATACAACGATATTGAAACTTTTATCGTTGAGCAGGTCTACTAAAAAAAAATGAATGTATAAAAGCGCAGCGGGATTCCCCCTCTTAAACCATAAGCCGCAAGGCCCGGACGGGAGGCTCTCATGTGGTGAGCATCCCGTTGATTCCCGGGCCGCGGTTTCGTCAATTTGCCCCTTGTTATTACACTTTCTCTGCGAGTGTATCGAAAGGGCCGGCAATGTCTTAGTCCAGCAAACCCATCAATACCAGTTGGGCTTTCTGGCGCACTGTTACCTGCTTTTGAAGTTTCTGCTGCTCTGCAACGAGCTGCGTTTTGACCTTTTGTCTGGCCGTACGAAGAGCGGTGAGTTGCTTCTCGATATCCTCCGGCTTTGCCGAATCATTCTCGAGCAGCGTTTGCAACTGCTCTGTGGCTTTGTCTAATTCCGTCGGTTGCGCCTGGGCGCCTTGCGGTCCACCCGGTCCGCCGCGCCGTCCGCCGAACATTGCGCCCATACCGCCGCCGGAAACCTGCCGGTTGAGTTGTGAGACTTTCATGACGTTCGGTCCGATGGTCTTCCACTCCGCTTCGCTGGCTCCAACCTGCCGCTGCATCCGCTGCTCCATCATTTTTTGCATCTGTTGCGGATCAAACTGCCGACCCTGCGTCTGCGGACGCTCGGAGCCGTCCTGTGCACCGCCTCTTTGTCCGCCCCTTTGCCCGCCTGCCTGTCCGCGTTGTGCCGGCTGCGAAAGCGTCTGGCCCACAATCAATACGGCCAGAAGGCATGCAACCAGCCCAAAAATGACTCTTCGCCTAAACATATCTGTTCTCCTTGACTAAAAACGTTAAAAAATAGGTACTTTTAGCTTGTGATAAACAATATCACCGACGAGCAAGACGTTGTAAGTTCAATGTTTATTGCAAATATTTACAAATTTAACCGAGATTACCACCGGCAGGACTCCGACGGGCAGCCGCCCGGAAAACCACGCCGTAATAAGCCGGTGGGGCGGCAGCTCAATCGCCTGTAAAGAACTTCTTTTTACGACAAAAACTGGTTGAAAAGGTAAAAATAGCTGAAATTTGATCCGATTCTGGTATCATAAACCTTAAAGTGTGCCGGAGTGTTTAATTGCAGTTGACATAGGAAATCATGGCCGACGCATGAGTATTACCTATCATTGAGTTTATCCGGCAAATGAGCGAATTGGTTATTAGAAAATGAGAACTGCGAGAAATGCTATGCTCCGTAGATTTCCATTAAGATGCACAATTGCCGCATGTGTGGCTGTATTCTTTTTCGGTGTGGCTGCTTACTTATTCGCCTTGTCCCTGATGAATCGCGCCCATTTCACGCACGAGGCGAGGTTTGGCATTGTGGTGGCCCTGAGCATAGATTTCTCAACTCCCGGGACGTATACCGCCTCCTTCGACCACTGGCCTCCAGTTCTGAGCCATGCCATTTTGGGACTGGATGTGCCCGGAAGGATACTGTCTGAAACGCCCCCGGATGTGCTCCTCTCCAGGCTGCAAGGCACCTACGCAATTCTCGATGCAAATGGGTCGCAGATTTTCAGCGGCCTTCTCGTAGAAGATCCCAACAGGGTTGCGACTCGATACTTTCAAAACGTCATCGAGTTGCGTACTTTAGGTTCATGGTACGGCGAAGTGAAGGGGAAAATCAACGTCACCGTAACACACGGGGCACCCCGCCTGGAAGGAATATCGCAACGGTTCGTTTTGATAGATGTTAGCAGATTCAGGGAAGGCCTTTTGTATAATTCCGTCCTGGCCCTGTTAGCCCTACTGATCGGGGCGGTGATTCTGATCAATGTCGCCGTCAAATCTTTGCGCAAAAAGAAACTGCCGGAGCATAGCCAACAAAACGCTGAACCAAAGGCGGCAAAATGATAACTGCCAGCAACCTTTCATGAATTAGATGTAGCGCCTGTACAGAATCCGCTCGATCTGAGTTTTTGACAAGTTCTGCTGGTTTATGTAAATTAAAGATATGAGCTTACAAGAATCCTTAAATACGATTATAAACCAAACGGTGGACGAGGCGACTCTGTGGGATGGTGCGTATAAGATTCCGTGGGATGATCCGGATTTCAGTCGGCGGATGCTGGCCGAGCATCTTTCTCAGGAGCATGACTTAGCCAGCCGCAAGCGCGATATGATTCGAACGCAGGTGCGGTGGATTCATGAAAACATCTGCAATAACACTCCCGCAAAACTTCTGGATATCGGCTGCGGCCCGGGCCTTTACATCGAGCAGTTCGCAGCACTGGATTACGACTGCTGCGGGATCGACTTTTCGCCGGCCTCTATCGAATACGCTAAGATTCAACTGGGCGATAAGGCTAAGTTGATCGAAGGCGATGTCCGCTCGGTCAAGTTCGGCGGCGGTTACGACCTCGCGATGATGGTCTATGGCGAGTTCAATGTCTTTTCACCTGATGAGTGCAGAAAGATTCTAAGAAAAACCTTTGAAGCATTATCGCCCGGCGGGAAATTGCTGCTCGAAGCTCACACATTCGATGCGGTTGAGCGTATCGGCCGGACGCCGAATAGCTGGTATAAATCGGGACCTGGTTTGATGGGATTATTTTCGGATGATCCGCATATTTGCCTGATCGAAAACCACTGGTTTGACAAACAACAGACGGCGCTGCAGCAATTTCATATCCTCGACGCCGCCGATGGAACCGTCACGTCATATCGCAGTACCACGAGAGCCTGGACTATCGATCAATACAAACAATTGTTGAATGAAGCAGGTTTTGACCATGTAGCTATCCACTCCGGCTGGCCCGTCCACAGCCAGGATTTGCTACTCCTTGAAGCCGGCAAAGCGTAACGCCTCAGTTGAGACCATGTAGCTGCCTATGTCATGTCGAGCCTGTTCGACTGCGCTCAGGGCGGGCTCCGTCGAGACATCTGGACACGAACGGGAATTGTTACTTAATCGAAGCCAGATTCCTCCGCTCGCTGCGCTCGGTCGGAATGACGAAGGGACAAGCTGCCCTGCGGTCCGAGTACCACAATAGGGTGCGATGAATCGCACCAATTACACTTGTCGAAAGCAGATTTCTCCACTCGCTACGCTCGGTCGAAATGACAAAGGCTCGGGGGACGCTTCGGTCGGAATGACAATGTGTTAGCCGGAGACCACTTCAATGCAGCGTTTGCACAGGTCGGGGTGCTCGGCGATGGTTCCTACGGTGGGCCAGTAGTTCCAGCATCGCTGGCATTTTTCGGAGGAGCTTTTTTGTGCCGAAATGGTTGTCTCGCCAACGGCCTTTTGCAGCTTTACTTCGCTTACGATGCACAGTGCGGCGAATTGTTCGAGCCCGAAGGTATTGAGCGCCGCGGCGACTTCTTCTTCGCAATTGATTGTTACGCATGCTTCCTGATTGCTCGCTATAATTTTCTCCTGCCTGAGACCTTCAAGGCTTCGCAAAACCTCATCCCGCAGGGCCATGAGCTTTTCCCACCGCAGCTCATCGCTCTTATAATCGATCGAATCATCGACCTTCGGCATCAGCGCCAAATGCACCGATTCGGCGTCGTCAGATTTGGATTGCATTATCGCCCAGGCCTCTTCGGCGGTATGGACCAGGATCGGGGCCAGCATCCGCACGAGGGCGTCCATGATATTGTACATGGCGGTCTGGGCGCTTCGGCGGGATGGACTGTCGGCGGCGTCACAATACATACGGTCCTTGAGCACGTCCATGTACATGCTGCTCATCTCGACCGTACAGAAATTATAGATCAGTGAATAGACCCTGTGGAAGATGAAACTTTCGTACGCCTCGGTGACATTTGCGATCAGCTTCTGCAACTGCTGCATCGCCCATTTGTCGATCTCTAACATTTTATCATAAGCGACGCTCATCTTGCCCGGCTCGAAATCGTCGATATTGCCGAGCAGGTATCGCAGCGTATTTCTGATCTTCCTGTAGGCATCCTGCGTCCTGCCGATTATCTCATCGTTACAGCGGATATCTTCCTGATAATTTACACTGGAGACCCACAGCCGCAAAATGTCGGAGCCGTACCTGGCCACCTCATCCTGAGCGTTCACGTAGTTGCCTAATGACTTCGACTGCTTCATTCCCTTCTCGTCGACGGTGAAGCCGTGCGTCAGGACTCTCTTGAAGGGCGGCTTGCCCGTCGCGGCCAGTCCCGGCAGCAGCGACAGTTGGAACCAGCCGCGATGCTGGTCCGAGCCTTCGAGATACAAATCGACCGGCACCGGCCAGCCAGCTTCTTTCACGCAGACGCTGTACCAACTGCAGCCCGACTCGAACCAGACGTCGAAGATATTCTCTTCCTTTTGCAGTTCATCCAGCACGAATCCTTCCGGCAGCGCGAAATCGTCGCCTAAAATTTGCCGGGGCGTATCGGTGAACCAACGGTTCGAGCCGTGTTTGGCGATATGCTTCGCTACGGCTAACACGGATTCTTTCGTCAGCAGCGCCTGGCCGGCGTCGTTTATAAATACGGGGATCGGCAGGCCCCAGCTTCGCTGCCGGCTGATGCACCAGTCCGGGCGCGATTCGAGCATCCCGCCGATGCGTTTCCGGCCCCAGGCGGGAATCCACTCGACGTCATTAATGCTCTCCATTGCCAGGTCACGCAGACTTTTTCCCAGGCCGGGCAACTCCTTGTCGACACCGATGAACCACTGCTCGGTGGCGCGGAAGATAACAGGCCCTCTGCTCCGCCAGCAGTGCGGATAGCTGTGCACGATCTTGCCCTGCGCGAAGAGCAGACCTCTTTGCTGCAAATCGTTATTGACGACGACGTCCACCTCCAGCACGTTTCGCCCCCGCAGCCAGTCCGGCACGGTTTCATCGTATCGCCCATCGTCCATTACCGGCGAATAGACGGCCAGGCCGTACTTCTGCCCGGACATGTAGTCCTCAACCCCGTGCCCCGGAGCGGTGTGCACGAGCCCCGTGCCGTCTTCGGTAGTGACATACTCGGCGAGGACGACCATGTAGGCATCCTTGTCCGTCGGATTTTTCTCTACAAAGGGATGCACGTATCGCAGGCCTTCGAGCTCGCTGCCTTTGACGGTTTGCTCGCCGGCGCTGCAATTTCCTTCCGCTAAATCTCCCGCGGCGACGACCACTTTGATCCGCTCGGTCGCTACGATTGAGACGAAGTTCCTGCCGTCCTTCTCGTAACGGATCGCCGTATAATCCAGCCGGGGATGCACCGCCACGGCAAGATTAGCCGCCAGCGTCCAGGGCGTCGTCGTCCAGATCATAAAGCAGACCGTTGCGTTGGCCGCCTCGCCTTGCTTTACAAGACCAAGCTCCGTCAATCGCTCGATGCTCTCTTCCGCGACGGGGAAATTCACGAAGATGCTCGGCGAGGAAATGTCCCTGTACTCCAGCTCCGCTTCGGCCAGTGCCGTCTCGCATCCAATCGACCAGTGAATCGGCTTGAGCTGCTTATAGACCAGCCCCTTGTCGACCATCTCGGCGAAGACTTCCAGAATCCCGCCCTCGTATGACGGCTTGAACGTAAGGTATGGATTCTCAAAATCGCCGAACACGCCCAGTTCCTGAAACTGCCGGCTCTGGATTTTGACGTATTTGCTCGCGTATTTGTTGCAGAGCTTGCGGATATCGAGCTTGCCAATCTCGCGCACCTTCTCGCCCAGCTCCGTGACAACCTTCGACTCGATGGGCAGCCCGTGGCAATCCCAGCCCGGCACGTAAGGCGCATCGAAGCCGGTCATAGTCTTGTACTTGACCACGAAATCCTTCAGGACCTTATTCGTGACGTGCCCCATGTGAATGTCGCCGTTCGCGTAGGGCGGGCCATCGTGCAGAATGTACAACGGGGCGCCGCTCCGCGCCTCTCGGATTGTGCCGTAAATATTCTCCCTGGCCCATTTTTTCCGCATCTGCGGCTCACGCTGGGTCAGGTTGGCCTTCATGGCAAAATCCGTCTTCGGCAGATTCAGCGTATCACGATACCCTTTACTCTTCTTATCCGACATCTAACATATCCTCATATTAAGAAATATAAACCACGTAGCATAAACGTGTAATTCCCTGCTGTCAAGGCCGCCGGCAATGCCATTTTCTTACTCCACGGCCCGTAAATTAAAAAAGCCTTCCAAAGTTTGCCGCTCTGGAAGGCTTTTCATAGCTGATTCAATAGCCTGCGGGGGCGATTATTTTTTCCCAATTTGAACTTTCTTCTTGAAATCCGGGCAGAAATATTGTAGAAAATTAGGTAATCTTTTAGGCGGTATTAACTTGTTCTTTGAAATCATAACGATATAATGGTAGTTTAATGGGAATATTGAGAAGTTGAACGGATTCCACTATGACACGGAACCGAAGCAAAAAGGCGCTTTATGAGGTTATGAGCAAGGCTCGTGTTAAGCCTGATCAGGACAAAATCGTCGAGCATTTAAGGCCCAAAAAACCTGACGAAGAAGCTCCCGCAGCCAGGCAGAAGGGATCTGCCGCTGTTCCGAAGGCTGCGGCAAAATGGTGGAAAAAGCCGAGCATTGTCCAGTTTAATGCCGGCAGAATCGAGTTCTCAATGCCGTACCAGATAGTAGTTGTGCTGCTTCTGGTCTTTATTATTGTGATTATAGCCGCCTACAGACTCGGCCAGTCTTCTTATCCGGCCGGACGGCAGGAAACAGACCTGCCAGTCCCTGCGGTGCAGGAGATGGACGGCGAAAGACCCGTAGAACGGGCGATGAGCGATATTACGCAGCCTTCTTCGCCGCCTGAGAATACGACGGCGAGAGCCGAAGTTGCCGAACCCGTTAAGCCGACAGGCAATAATGTGATCCGTCTGGTCGTGTATGATTCGCTGCCTGATTTGGCGCCTGTACAGGCTCATTTTTCCGAGTACGGGATTGAAACTGAAATTGTGACCGAAGGGGGCCGCTACTTTTTACAGACAAAACAAAGATATGACAACCCGGCAACGGTCGGGACGGATGGATATAAAGCCAAACAGAAAATTGTCGAGGTCGGAGCCAAATATAAAGGTAAGGCACCGGCAGGTTATGAAACTTTCGCACCGAACTATTTCTCGGATGCGTACGGCAAGAAAGCAAATTAGTTTTAGGAGAAGTACTGAATGTCAATTGATCCTTCATTGAAAATCAAAGGTGCACTATCGAGGCACCGGAATGTTTTGAAGCGGGCCGAACGTATCGAGCAGCTCAAAGAAGAAGACCGCTGGTCCGAGGACGATTCCTTACTTGGACTGCCGAAAGTCGCGCACCGCAAGAGCCATGCCGGACGGAAGGATGAAGAAGATAAGGCCAAAGAGGCTGCCACTGAGGCGACTGTCGAAACTCCAAAATCCGAAAAAGCTTAAAAGCGAAGGACAAATAGTATTGCTGATGTGAATGACCATATTCATTTGAAGCTGCAAAGAAGTCGAAATCGGAAACCTGTTTTTGTGATTAGCACGGAAAGATTCTGTGAATTACATAAGCAAAACCATTTGTTGTGGCTCCATGCCATATCTGCACTCGAAAGATAGATGAACGTGAGGTTGTTGAAAAAGTCCTCATTTCCCGATAAATCGATACGCCAGCCGGAAATGGTGCACGATCTTTGTTTCTTAAAAACGCTGTGTTCGAATCGAGGCGCGCAATCAGGATGGCTGATGGGAAAAAGACCACTTTGGCAATTGCTCATCCCGGCGTTGTTCTGCGTATTAGGGATCGTCTCGACCGTTTGGGCCGGAGACCATCTTCAGTGGGGCCGGAAAGATTCCCGAAACATGGTCTCGGCGGAAACCGGTCTACCCGATAGTTTTGACCCGGCTACCGGCAGGAACATCAAGTGGGTGGTTCCGCTGGGCACCGAAAGCTACGCCACGCCGGTCGTGGCCCGCGGCAAGGTGCTGATAGGCACAAACAACGAGCGCCCGCGAGACCCCCGGCACAAGGGAGATCGAGGCGTGCTATTGTGCCTGGACGAAAAAGACGGCAGCCTCTGCTGGCAACTCGTCGTTCCCAAGGGAATACCCATGCTCTATCGAGACTGGCCAAAATCGGGCCTTTGTTCGCCGGCGACCGTCGAAGGGGAAAAGGTATATATCGTGACCAACCGCGGCGAGGTTGTATGTCTCGACCTCAACGGCCAGGCCAACGGCAACGACGGGCCATACCGGGACGAAGGCCGCCTCATGGCACCCCAAGACGCCGAGCCTATGGACGTGGCAAAAACAGATGCCGATGTAATCTGGCTGTTCGATGTCGCGGCGAAGACGGGCGTTCACCAGCACGATGCGGCACATAGCTCGATTCTTCTGCACGGCGACTTTTTGTACATAAACACGAGCAACGGCCTTAACGACAAACACGAAACGATTTCCGCCCCCGATGCACCGAGCCTGATTGTGCTCGATAAGGCAACAGGGCGGCTCGTCGCTCAGGATGACGAAAAAATCGGACCGAAGATATTCCACTCGACGTGGTCGTCGCCGGCACTGGGCCAGGTTGACGGGCGAACGCTGGTATTCTTCTGCGGCGGCGACGGCGTGTGCTACGCCTTCGATACCATTAAAGAGATTCCGGCCGCCGAGGCAGTTCAGAAACTAAACCGGGTCTGGCGATTCGATTGCGACCCCGAGGCACCCAAAGAAGACGTGCATAAGTATGTTCGAAACCGCAATGAGAGTCCGAGCAACGTCAAGAGCACGCCGGTCTTTCATGACGGCCGCATTTATGTCACCTACGGAGGCGATATCTGGTGGGGCAAGAACCAGGCATGGCTCAAATGCTTCGACGCGAGCGGCTCGGGCGATATCACTCACTCGGGTCAAATCTGGACTTACCCGGTCGAGGAACACTGCTGCTCGACACCGGCGGTACACGATGGCCTGGTCTTCGTCGCCGATTGCTCCGGACTGGTTCACTGTGTGGACGCCAAGACCGGCAAGCCTTACTGGACGCATAAAACAAAGGGGGACATCTGGGCCTCGACACTCGTGGCCGACGGAAAGGTCTATATCGGCACGCGACGAAGCGATTTTTACGTGCTCGCCGCGAGCAGAGACAAAAAGGTTATTAGCTCAACCGAGCTGGACAGCCCAATGTGCGGTACACCGGTCGCCGCCAACGGCGTGCTTTACATTACCACAATGAAGCAACTCTACGCAGTCAAAACATCCACAGAATAGGCAATATAAATCTGAGGAGACGATTATGAAGCGTTTCATTCTCTTGATGTTTGCCGCCGCCGGATTTTTTCTGACGTTCTGTTGTGAGTCGCCGGCCCTGGCAGCAGATAATCCGGTCGAGAAGTGGACGCGCTTTGAGCAGTCGTTCACAAGCTCAAAGGACTACGACAATGCTGTGCAGCAGATCAAGGTCAAGGTGGAATTCACCTCGCCGGGCGGAAATAAAAGGACGCTTCTCGGCTTTTGGGACGGAGGCCGTGTGTGGCGTGTGCGTTTTTCGCCGGACGAGCAGGGCGGCTGGACGTACAAAACAGTCTGTTCGGACCAAAGCAACAAAGGTCTTCACAACCAAACCGGATCGTTTCAATGTGAGAAATATAACGGCGATCTTTCGCTGTTCCGTCACGGCGAATTACGCCTTTCCGCGAACAAACGCTACATCGAGCACACCGACGGTACTCCATTTTTCTGGCTGGCGGACACCGTCTGGTGCGGCCCATTATTTGCCGATTTGGACGATTGGAACGTTTTCCTAAAAGACCGTGTGGAAAAGGAATTTACCGCGATTCAGTTCGTCATGACCCAGTGGCGGATGGCCAAGACAGATGCGGCGGGGAATCCCGCCTTTACAGGCGAAGAAAAAGTCGCCGTCAATCCGGCGTTTTTCCAGCGAATGGACAAGTACGTCGACGCGATTAATGGCGCCGGGCTTCTCGCCGTACCGGTTCTGCTCTGGGCGATCCGCGGACAAGAGAATCCGGGTTATTCTCTGCCGGAAGACCAGAAGATTGTACTGGCAGAATATATGATAGCCCGGTACGGCGCCCATCAGGTTATCTGGTTCCTCGGCGGCGACGGCAATTACAGCGGAG
>Ga0307378_10013993_pt1 | contig 10117 bp, 8 predicted proteins | sample UN1MG_FD_202238 | JGI IMG/M metagenome (GOLD analysis project Ga0307378, IMG submission 202238) | Soil microbial communities from Risofladan, Vaasa, Finland - UN-1 | ecosystem: Environmental > Terrestrial > Soil > Coastal area > Acid sulfate soil | place: Finland: Risofladan, Vaasa | collected... | reverse complement strand
AATATAGATGAATATGATTTAAGAGATCTAAATACAGTTAAAAGAATGTATCATGATGCAAAAGCTGATGTAGTCATACATTTAGCAGCGGTTGTAGGTGGCATTGGTGCAAACAGAGAAAATCCTGGTACTTTTTTTTATGATAATTTAATAATGGGTACTCAATTAATGGAACAGGCAAGATTAAATGATATAGAGAAATTTGTGGCTATTGGGACAATTTGTGCTTATCCCAAATTTACTCCTGTTCCATTTAAAGAAGAAGATTTATGGAATGGTTATCCAGAAGAAACTAATGCTCCTTATGGTCTTGCAAAGAAAATGTTATTAGTGCAGTCCCAAGCGTATAGAAAGCAATATAATTTTAACTCTATTTATTTGTTGCTAGTAAATCTATATGGCCCAGGTGATAATTTTAATCCAAAATCTTCACATGTAATTCCAGCTTTAATTAAAAAGGTCTATGAGGCTAGGACCAATAACCTTAATGAAGTAATAGTATGGGGGACAGGTAAAGCTACAAGAGAGTTTTTATATGTTGAAGATTGCGCAGAGGCTATTGTTCTTGCTACTGAAAAATATAATAAACCAGACCCAGTGAATATAGGAGCTGGTTTTGAAATTACCATTAAGGATTTAGCAGAGAAAATAAAAAAAATAGTTGGGTTTGAAGGAAGAATAGTTTGGGATACATCTAAACCGGATGGTCAGCCAAGGAGATGTCTTGACACATCAAAAGCAGAAAAAGAATTTGGCTTCAAATCTAAAACAAATTTTGAAGGACAAATTTCATGGATTCAAAAATAAAATTTGCAATTATCGGTTGCGGTACTATTTCTAAAAAACATTTGGAATCGTTAAAACAACTTGAAGATGCCTCATTAGTAGCTGTGTGTGATATCAACGAATCCCTTGCTCAAAAAATAGGAAAAGAATATAGTGTTCCATATTATACTGATTATCACAAAATGGCACAAGATAATGCCATCAATGTTTTTTCTATTCTGACACCATCAGGTAGTCACGCTAAGCAAGTCTTAGACTTAATAAAATACAAAAAGCATTTCGTGATTGAAAAACCAATATGTCTTCGAATCGAAGATGCTGACAAAATTATAAAAACTTGTACTGAAAATGGAGTAAATATCTATGTTATACAACAGAATAGGTTAAATTTACCGATTAAAAAACTAAAAGAAGCAATAGAAAATAAGAGATTTGGCAAGTTAGTGTTAGCAACAGTCAGAGTTAGATGGTGCCGGACTCAGGATTATTATAATCAAAAGCCATGGAGAGGGACATGGGCTTATGATGGAGGTGTTTTAACTAATCAAGCAAGTCATCATATTGACATGTTGATCTGGATGATAGGCGATGTCGAAAGTGTAATGGCGATGACTACAACCCGTCTGGTCAATATAGAGGCAGAAGATACAGGGATTGTTCTACTAAGATTTAGAAACGGAGCATTAGGGATAATAGAGGCAACCACTGCGACCCGTCCTAAAGATTTAGAAGGTTCAATATCTATATTGGGAGAAAAGGGTTCTGTTGAGATTGGAGGTTTTTTTATGAATGAATTGAAAGTATGGAATTTTGTTGATAAAGAGCTGGATGACGATGAAGTATTCACGAAATATGGCAAAAACCCAGATGTGTTCGCTTGGAATCATACCGAATTCTTAAAAGATGTAATTGAAAGTATAAAAAATAATAGAAAAGGTTTAGTAGACGGATTAGAAGGAAGGAAATCTCTTGAGTTAATAAATGCCATTTATGAATCTGCTGAAACGGGGAAAGAAATATTCTTAAGATTTAAGCCGAAAAAATGCAGGTTAGGTATAAAAAATGATAAAAACTTATAAAATATATCCAAATGTCAAACTTGGCAAAAATGTCACGATAGGTGATTTTGTAATAATTGGTATTCCACCAAAAGGAGTAAAAGAAGGAAAATGTCAAACAATTATTGGAAATAATGCAATAGTTCGTTCTCATACAATTATTTACTCAAGGAATATTATAGGTGGCAATTTTCAAACAGGACATAAAGTGATGATAAGAGAAAACACTGAAATTGGAAACAATGTCAGCATTGGAACAGGGACTGTTATTGAACACCATGTAAAAATTGGAAATAACGTAAGAATTCACTCACAGACCTTTGTTCCTGAATATACAATTTTAGAAGATGATTGCTGGATTGGTCCTATGGTATGTATTACCAATGCTCTCCATCCACTTTGTCCTAAAGTGAAAGAATGTCTTAAAGGTGCTACGATTAAAAAAGGAGCAAAGATTGGTGCCAACTCAACTATTTTGCCTGATGTAATAATTGGAGAATATGCTTTAGTTGGTGCAGGTTCAGTGGTAGTAAAAGATGTTCCTCCATATAAAGTGGTAATCGGTAATCCAGCTAAAATTATTAAGGATGTAAGAGAATTAAAATGTCCATATGGTTTAATTATTAAACCATATGATTTTAAAGAGGGAACAAATGAAAATTCCATTAGTTGATTTAAAAGCACAATACGAGGTGATAAGAGAAGAGATACAAGAAGCACTGAATAGAGTTTTAGTATCAACTCAGTTCATTTTAGGAGAGGAAGTGACAAAATTTGAAGAAGAATTTGCTCAATTTTGTAATGCAAAATATTGTGTGGGAGTAAATAGTGGAACTGACGCCATTTATTTAGCTTTAAGAGCCTTGGGTATTACTTTGAAAGATGAGGTTATTACTGTTTCTCATACATTTATCGGAACCACAGAACCAATAGGTCTTGTAGGAGCAAAGCCGGTTTTTGTGGATGTTAATCCAGGAACCTATACTATAGATGTTTCTAAAATAAAGGAAGTCATTACTGAAAGAACAAAAGTTATAATACCTGTTCATCTTTATGGACATCCCTGCGATATGGATGGAATTTTAAAAATTGCCCAACAATATAATCTTAAAGTTATAGAGGATTGTGCCCAGGCACATGGTGCGGAGCATAAAGGAAAGAGAGTTGGGGAAATAGGTGATGTCGGATGTTTTAGTTTCTTTCCGGGGAAAAATTTAGGTGCTTATGGAGACGGAGGAGCAATAGTTACAGATAATGAAGAAATTATTAGAAAAGTGAAAATGTTAAGAAATCATGGAAGAATGAAAAAATATGAGCATGAGTTTGAAGGAGTAAACAGCAGATTAGATACTATCCAGGCAGCAATTTTGAGAGTTAAATTGAGGCATCTTGAGGATTGGATAGAAAAAAGAATTCAGAAAGCAGAGATTTATAATGAATTGTTAAAAGACTGCAATGAAATTGCAACACCTAAGATAATAACGGATGTCAAGCATGTCTACCATATTTATGTTATCAGGGTAAAAAATAGGGATAAAATTCAGCAAAAATTAAAAGAAAAAGGTATTGCTACTGGAATTCATTATCCTATTCCTCTGCACTTACAGCCTGCGTATAAGTATTTAGGATATAAAAAAGGAGATTTCCCAATTACTGAAAAAATAAGTGAAGAAATCCTGAGTTTACCAATCTATCCCGAACTTCAAAAAGAACAACAGAAATATATTGTAGAAAATCTAAAGGAGTTATTAAGAGATGAATTGGAAAAATAAAAGGGTTTTGGTTACCGGTGCTGGTGAGGTGGTTTAGAATTTCTTATTTCAAACTTCTTTGTCGATATCTTAGAGTGATTTTAAGGAAGGACTAGTATAATGTGAAGCTATAAAACGGTTATTTTGGGTGCGGGGATAACAGGATTGAGTGCTGGGATAAATTTAAAAGCTAATATATATGAGGCTACCTCTCGTCCCGGTGGAATATGTGCTTCTTATTATGTAGACCTTGAAGGCAAAAGATTTTATTCACGCAAAAAGGAAGAAACATACCGATTTGAAATAGGAGGTGGACACTGGATATGGGGGATGGGGCCATTTATTCTAAATTTCATAAACAGATTGTCTTCGATAAAAAGTTATCAAAGGAATGTAGCAGTTTATTTTCCTGAAGAAAATCTCTTTATTCCCTATCCTTTACAAAATCATCTTTCATATTTACCGAAAAATATTGGTAGAAGAGTAGTAAATGAAATAATGAAGCCGGAAGAAAGAAACCCTGAAACGCTGGCAGACTGGTTGAAGATAAAATTTGGTAAAACATTATGTGAACTTTTCTTTTTCCCATTTCATGAGTTATATACTGCTGGATTATACACCAAGATTGCTCCGCAGGACCGGTTTAAAACCCCTGTTGATAAAAATTTAATTATTGAAGGCACAACGAAAGAAACCCCTGTAGCAGGCTATAATACTACTTTTGTTTATCCAGAAAAAGGATTGGATGATCTAATAAGGAGAATGGAAGAAAGGTGTAAGATTAATTATAATAAAAAAGCAGTAAAAATTGATATTAAAAGGAGAGAAGTTTTATTTAAAGATGGAAGTGGCATAAAATATAAAGAAGTTATTTCAACATTGCCATTGAACAAAATGATAGAGATAACAGGTATAGAGATTGACGAAAAACCACCACCTTATGTCTCAGTTTTGGTAATAAGTATTGGAGCAAAAAGAGGTAAAAGATGTCCCAATTATCATTGGTTATATATACCAAAAAGTAAATCTGGTTTTCATAGAGTTGGTTTTTATAGTAATGTAGATAATTCATTTTTGCCTTTATCTTCTAGAGGGGACAATAGCAGAATAAGTATATATGTAGAAAAGTCTTACAGAGGTGGAAGTAAGGTAATAAAAGAAGAGATAAAAAAGTTGACTAAGAGTATTATTAGGGAATTGCAGAATTGGAAGTTTATAGATAGGATAGAAGTTATTGACTCTACTTGGATTGAAGTAGCTTATGCTTATTCATATCCTAGTTCTTTATGGAGGGAAAAAGCGATCAAGAAGTTAGCTTCATTTCATGTTTACCAGGTTGGCAGGTATGGTTTATGGAAACTTGAAGGTAAAGGTATTGTTGACTCTATAAGAGATGGATTGAATGTAAGAAGTAGAAATGAAAAATAAAATTTGTGTTGGCTTATTTGGAAGTAAATATCACATTAATCTTCTTAAACAGCAATTAAATAATTCTAATGATTTTATATATCCAAGGATTTTAGAAATTAATTTAAGTAATTTTTATCTTAAGTTGTCTCAAGTTGATATCTACCATGGAATCTATGCATGGTATAATTGGAAACAATATTTTCTTGCCAAATTGCTAGGAAAAAAAACAATATGTCATTGGATTGGTTCTGACATCTTACAAGTATTAAAAAACAGAAAATCGAGATTAAAAGTAAAACTATTAGATGGGATCATTGATCTTCACTTAGCAGGTTCAGAGACATTAGTAGAAGAATTACGAACTGTTGGTATCAAGGCCCAGTGGATGCCGTTAGTTTCCCAAATAGAGGTAGTTAGTATTCCACCTTTCCCACAAAGATTTAGCGTACTGTCATATGTATCTGATACTCGTCCCGAGTTTTATGGGATGTCTTTTATTTGTAAGCTTGCTCAGGAGTTTCCCGATGTTGATTTTCTAATTGTAGGAACAAAAGGAAGAGAACTCGAAAAAAAGTCTAATGTAGCGTATCTAGGTTGGCAAAAGGATATGAGAAAGATCTACAATAGAACAACGGTTTTCTTAAGGTTCCCCCAGCATGATGGGCTTTCATTATCTGTTTTAGAATCCATGGCTTTCGGTAGACAGGTTATTTGGAATAACAAATTTCCCTATTGCCATTATGCTCGAACATATGATGAAGCAAAAAAGGCGTTGATAAAGATAAAAAATAATCCGACTGCGAACTATGAGGGAGCCAGATATGTACGAGAAGAATTTAATACAAAAAAAATAGTAAGTAATTTAACAGCAATTTATATGAAGGTAACAGAATGACTTTATCTCAAGGTGTTATGACCATATTCTCTACTCGAATTTTAACAGTTGCACTTAGCTTTATCACCCAGATTATTATTGCAAGAGTGCTTGGGCCAACAGGGAAAGGAGCCTATTCTCTTATTATTCTTGTTCCTACTCTTTTGGTAAATTTAGGTAATTTAGGGATTGGGATTTCTAATACTTATTTTATTGGAAAAAAGAAATATGCGCTAAATGATATTGTTTCTAATTCTTTGATTTCAGCAATAGGATTTGGAATCTTTTTTGCTGGATTATTTTTTTTGTTCTTACCCTGGCTTAAAGGTTTCCTTCTAAAAGGGATTAATTCTTTATATTTAGTAATTGCTGTATTATCATTGCCCTTTGCTTTCTTGATACTTTATTTTGAGTTCATTTTATTAGGAAAAGAAAGAATAAAAAAATATAATTTAGTTCCTCTTATCCGTTCTACTTCTCTTGTCATATTGATTTTCTTATCCTTGGTAATCTTCAAAAAGGGTATTGGATATGCAGTCAGTTCTTGGGTATTCGCCACTATTGTTGCTAGTATTTTAGCATTTATTCTGGTTGCTCAAAACGCTAAGATAAAAATTTCACTGAATACTAAATTGCTTAAGGATTCAATTATATTTGGTAGTAAAGGCTATTTGGGGAATGTTATCCAATTACTTAACTATAGGTTGGATATGTTTTTAGTTAATTTTTTTATGAATGTAAAATTTGTTGGTTATTATTCTGTTTCAGTTTTGCTTGCAGAGACGCTCTGGTATTTTCCCGGAGCTGTGGGAACAGTGCTATTCCCTAAGGTAGCTTCAGTAAGCAGTAATGTGGCTAATGAATTAACTCCAAAGGTATGTAGAATTACTTTATTCTTTACATTAATTTTTTCATTAATTTTGTTTCTTCTAAGTAAAATAATTATTTCTATATTTTTTGGCTTTCGTTTTCTTCCTGCTCTTAGCCCATTATGGATATTATTACCAGGTATTGTAATTTTAAGTATTCCCAAAGTATTGAGTAATGACCTAATCGGAAGAGGTTATCCAATAATCAATACTTATGCTGCTGGGGCAGGATTAGTAACAAATATACTTCTTAATTTAATATTTATCCCTAAATGGGGAATTTCAGGAGCAGCTTTTGCCTCCACTATTGCTTATATCCTTATTGCAGTAATAGTAATAGTGGCATTCAAGAAAATAACTAAGAATAACATTTTTGATACTTTAATCATAAAAAAGGCTGATTTTCAAATTTTGCGAAACAAATTAACAATGCTTTTTAGAAATAAAGGTTAAGAAGAAATGCGTATAATCTATTTGACTGGTGAAAAGATAAATAGTACTGCGATTAATCATATATTGGAAATTTGTGCTCATCTTTGGGATCTTGGCCACACGGTCAAAATAATAGCGCCTTTTCCTTCTAATAATCTAAAGAATGAAGCGAAAAAATTCGATATTGTTTCTATCCCTTTTTTTAACCGTCTCAGACTTAAATTCTTTTATTTATTAGCCCCATTTTTTTTGTTAAAAGAATTGTTAAAAGAAAATTGCGATTTTTTCTATACTCGCTTTTTCCCTTTAGAATTTTTTAGTGCATTAATTGCAAAAAGCATCTTTCGTTTGAAATATGTGCTTGAGCTAAACGGTCCTACAGAGGAGGAGCTAAAAATAATAGGGCATAATTGGTGGAAGATTAAATTGAGTACTTTTGCAGAGAACCTTTGTTATAAAATGGCTGATGGAATTATAGTACCGGCTGATGGATTAAAACGTTATGTGGATGAAAGATGCAATTTCAAAAGGAAGATAATAGTCATAACAAATGGAGTTAATACAGAGATAATCATCCCGCTTAATAAAAAGGAATGCCGGTTAAAACTCAATTTAGACTTAGACAAAAGATATATTTGCTTTATAGGAAACTTTCGTAAATGGCAGGGGATAGAGATAATTATAAGAACGCTAAAGATATTGTTAGAAAAGGGTTTAAAGGTAAATTTATTATTAGTAGGTGATGGAGAAGGGAAAAAAGAATATGAAAAGTTGTGTTTTGATTTGGGGTTGAACTCCTCAATTATATTTACTGGTAGAATCGATTATAAAGAAATAAAATATTATCTTGGAGCAAGTGATATATGCTTTTTCCCTTTTAGATACGATGAAAGAAATAAGTATGGACTTACCTGTTTAAAATTATTTGATTCCATGGCTGCTGCAAGACCGATTATTACCACAAATGTTGGTGGATTAAAAAAATTGGTTGAGGATAATGGTGCAGGATTAGTTGTTAATTCTAATAATCCCGAGGAGTTTGCTAAGGTTATATCACTTCTTCTTAAAAATGAAGATAAGATGACTTTGATGGGAAAGCGTGGTCGATATTTAGCTGAAAATATTTTCTCTTGGGAAAGTATTGCTAAACAAACAGAAGAATTTCTTTTGTCTCTGAAATAAATAAGATGAAAAAGATAGTGAAAAAGTTGGTTTTATTTGCCCCGGTATGGTTATTTGCCATTTTTATAAGTATTTTTATAGGTATAATAACATTCTTTTATCCTACCCAATTATGTATTCTTACGGCAATTTTATGTATTTTACTTGTTTTGTGGTTTCTTTTAAAAACAATGGATATCTTCAGTCCAACAGTAGGATTCCTTTCTGCTTATTTTATTTACTATGGTATCGGGATGACTAAAATTTTTACTGTTCACGGAGTAGAAACGCCACTAAAATTATGGAACTATATTATTCTGGGAGCAGTATGTATCAGTATAGGAATTCTTACGGCTCGATGCATATTTAACAGGAAATATTGGACTTCCAATAAGCATAAAAGAGACATAGAAAAACAGGTAAATATTAAAAGAGCAAAAAAGGTTGTGATTTTTATGTTTCTTTGGGGAATGCTTTTCTTAGGAAGTTGTTATATTAAAGCCGGAATTCCATTGCTTGCCCCCTTATTTTCCCAAAGGCCATATCTGGTAAGGATTGCTCTTTACCGCTATACCTCTCCTTATGTTCATTTTCAATGGTATTTTTTATTTGTGTGTTGTATTTTATCTTTTTTTATATTTTGTAGATTAAAGAAAAGTTTCTTTTTGTATTTCTCGCTGTTAATAATTGCTATTTATACTATGAATCTAACTCGGGGAGTAATTATAAGATTATCTATAATGTGTATTGTTCTTTATCACTTTTTTAGAAAAAAAATTGACATAAAACGTCTATTTTTAGGAATAGGAATAGTGATTTTAATTGGTGGTTATTTCTTATCATTACGGGGAGCTACTGAGTATGGTACAGTTTTTAAAAATGCCTATACTTTATGCAGAACGACCACAGAATCTTTTGCTAAAATTATAGAGGTTGTTCCGACGAATGTTGATTTCTTTAAGGGCTATCTACACTTTGGAAGTTGGATTGAATTATTACCTGGGCATCAACCTAGTGCAGGTCTTTTAATCAGTCAAAAAATTATGGGTTATTCAGATGCTGAATATGGAACTACCCCCTCATTTATTGGTGGGCTGTATCTTGATGGTGGAATTGTTGGTGTTTTTCTTGGTTGTTTTATTGTTGGATTGGTACTAGAGTTCTTGTATCAAAAGGCAAAAAGTGATAAAGATTTTTATTTCTTTTATACCTTTATTTTTGTAATGTCTCTAACTTTACTTTACAGTGGAGGAATTATTTTTTTTAGTGTAAGAGGAGTTTGGTTACTAATGTTAATGAAAGTTGCTTTTGATTATGCAATTAAGGGGAGATTAACTCAAATTGATCGTTTTTTCTTAATTCCAGTTATCGGGGTGTATATGATCATAGGTTTAGTAATGATACCATTAATGTTTTTGTGATATAGTTTATGAGAATTTTATACCTTACAAATATGTATCCTACAGTAAGTAATCCGGCCTCTGGTATATTTGTCAAAGAGCAAATTGATTTCTTGGAAAAAGAGGGCATAAATTATGACCTTTTTGTTATTGAAGGAAGTAAGAGCAAGTGGAATTATATTACTGCTATAAGCAAGCTAACAGCTATACTTAAAGAAACGGACTATGACATCCTGCACGCTCATTTTGGCTATAGTGGTATTATTGCTCTTTTATCTAGATGGCTCTCTAACATAAAAATTCTACTCATAGTTACTTTTCATGGTTCAGATATTTTAGGTAAAGGAACAAAAAGAATTCCAGCCATGATATGTCG
>Ga0307378_10013990_pt1 | contig 10118 bp, 4 predicted proteins | sample UN1MG_FD_202238 | JGI IMG/M metagenome (GOLD analysis project Ga0307378, IMG submission 202238) | Soil microbial communities from Risofladan, Vaasa, Finland - UN-1 | ecosystem: Environmental > Terrestrial > Soil > Coastal area > Acid sulfate soil | place: Finland: Risofladan, Vaasa | collected... | reverse complement strand
TGACAAAGGCGCAAATTTTAATTACAATTGGTATAACAATTAGCATCATCTTCCACGCGGTGTTTTCGAATGAAGCTCCGGACTCAGATTTCACAAATCACGTCAGCTTCACATTACCGACCGGCATCTTCCTGGCGTGTCACGATCGGCACGTAACCAACTTCAAGGCCCTTGGGCGGAGTCACAAGTAGGGCCGGATCGAGTTTCGCCAGCGTGCCGCTGGTGGGTGGGGACATGTAGTCCCTGTCGATCGGCCAACTGGCGTGGATTTTTTCAACAAAGGATTGCAGTTCTGCCTTCTTGTCATCACTCCACTTATATTGCTGGAAAGACGGCTGATCGACAAAACGATACCAGGAATAGGTAACTATAGAACCGTCAGTGAGAGTGACCGTGAACGGTCCCCTCACAGGGCCGGGATTACTCCATGCTCCGGTAGTCGGTGACGTGTAGGTTTCACCACGCCCCGCGAGTTTGAACTCCTTGGTCAGGAGTTGCGTCTCCGTGGGCACATCCGCGGCGGACACGGCCACGCTATTGTCACCAACATGTTTGAAATATTGCGGGAAATAGCCATTGGCGTTGACAGTGCCATCGTACCACTCCAATCCCCAAACATTGCCCTCGAATATCTTGGTGTTGAAGACCTTCTCGACACCGGTAATTTTCTTGCCGGCCTGGTCGAATCGCGTGGTGTGCGTCGTTAGCGTGGACTTCCAGGCGCCCTTCTCGTCGAAGCGTCCGGAACAGGCCGGGCCACCGTCCCGCCATGACTTGAAGGCGTCATAAAGGGCCGCCCTGGAGTAATACGCCACGTCCTGCACCAGCAGGGTTCTTCCCTGGTCGTCTACCGGGAATTGCAATTTCGGTAGCTTGGAATAAACAACACTTTGTGCGTCTTTGGCGTCGAAACGAGGCACGGTATTAATTTCCATTGCGCCACCGCCCATAACACCCGGCCGGGCGTCGAGTCCGCGTCCATAGATAAACGGATAATTAAACAGTTTGCCAATCTTGCTCCATGTCTCCGGGATATAATAGGCGATCGGTCCTTTGAAGTTGGCCGCACTTAGGAAACAGGTCCAGGCCTGATCGCCTGTGGGAGGGTCGCCCGTGGTGGGCTTGGTAAAGGGCAGGGCCATGTATGTGTAGCCCAGGAACTTGCCGTTTGGATTGCCCTCGAAAGGCAGTGCATCCGGTGGAATGAGCAGTCGGTTGCTCAATTGGGCGATACCCAATCGGTCGTCCGGCAGGGCCTTGTCACTGTAGAAAAAGGACCAGCCGGGTGATCCGACCTCATAGTCGTAACATTGTGGTGTGGCATTCATACTGAATTTCGGCGGCCCGTAACGGAATCGATTGCCCGCCCAATAGCCCAGGCCTCCCTCCACGGTCTGAAAAACGCTATCCCAGGTAGGCCCCCGCTCCGGCCAGTTGTCCCTGGCAAGTGTGCCAATCGGAGCGAGCGGAGTATCCTTGTTGTCGGAATTGTCCGGTGTGATCCACGCGCTGGGCAGGCCAATCTGAAAGTTGGCAATCGGTTTGGAAATCAGCGGCCAGACAGCGGAATAGAAACCCATGCCCGCACTGTAGGTGGCACGGTCCGGCGGCCGGGATGCACTGTAGCCGATGTACCCGTGCAGACCTCGAGAATGTGCCGTAACGACTCCTGCTGTGGCGTCGTTTTTATTGGTTGCGTTTTCTTCACCTTTGCATGTCCCGGGTAGGACTATAAAGGCAAGGATAATAAATAATGAATTTCTCATAATGGTCTCCAATTCTAAGGGACAAAAATAGACAGTCTTGTCTTTAGTCACTTTCAGCTTCGTTAATCACGCGCGCATCGGCCCAGTTACCAAGAACATCTTTTCCGTCGAAGACCAGCATCAGGCACTGCACGTCCTTCAGCTCGATGTCGATTTCTTTGGCCGGTGAATCCTTCGTCATCTTGCCGCTGTCCCACAGTACTTTGTTGGCGAAAAAGTCTTCGTTGTAAACGCGGAATCGCCCCTCGGCATTCTCCTTAGAGGATTTGTCCATCGCAACAATCGCACGGAAACGATCGGCACGACCATCGACCTTGAACATGACGGCGCATTTGCTTTTACAGCCAAGCCCTTTCTTGAATGTCTGACCGGCGATCCTGATCGGATCACCGGTGTAAGTGGCGTTGTAGATCGGTGCGTTGCCGGCCTTCCAGATGTAGTAGAGGTTGCTAAGGTAAGTCTCACCTTTACGGGTCACGGTGTATTTCTCAAGCGGCATTGGCGAGGGGGTGGGCAGTGGCAGGCCCGGTTTCCCTACCTTTATCATTTTGTGCTCATGCTGGCCGAGGTTATGGGCCGTGAAGGAATCCTTGAATTCGCCAAGATCCTCGCACGCCCAAAGATCTCGCACAGGTTGATTCCCCGAAAGGCCGATCTTGTCCCACTGCAAGGTAATGCTCGCTTCTTTCCTCCCTTTGTTCAGGAGCAAGACGGCCGTCGTCCCGTCCGATAGCGGCTTGTTGTAAACCTCACAGCCGGCCTCTTCGAAGACCTTGTATCCCTGAATGCCGCGCTGGTCCTGGTTCACGGCTATAAGCTCCGGCGCCGTTAAGACCTTTCTCACATTATCACTCATAGTCCGCAGATCGTTGCCCGCCATCAAAGGAGCGGCCAGAATACACCACAGACTGAAGTGGGCCCGATCAGCAATATCTTTGCGGTCTTCGTCCAGTTGCTTGAGGTTACCAACCTGCAGCATGTCCGGATCGTTCCAATGACCTGGTCCGGCAAACTGCCATAGTCCGTTAAAGGCCGGATGAATGGCCCTATCGCCGGCTGAGGTTTCCGCACAGGCATAGACCGAATCCATCCAGGGGTAGATGTCATTTGAAGTCCTCCAAAGCTGGGCGGATTCCTTCCCGCCCCATGCCCAGGCAGCGTTCCCGAAATCCGAGATACTCAACACAATCGGTCGGCCCGTGGCCTGGATATGCTCGCGATATAGAGCATAATCTTCCGAACTCAGTCTCCCGTTGTTCTCGGCAAAGCAACTATCCATCTTGATGTAGTCCACGCCCCACAGAGCAAATGTTTCCATATCGATGAGCTCGTGGCCAAAGCTCCCCGGAAGCTGCTGACAGGTCAAATGCCCACGATCTTCATAAATCCCAAACTTCAATCCTTTGCTGTGAATGTAGTCGCCGATCGCCTCCATGCCACTCGGGAACTTCTTAGGGTCCGCGGCGAGGCGGCCATCCTGGTCCCTCTCGCTCGCCATCCACGCATCATCGATGACCAGGTAGGTGTAGCCCGCATCACGCATGCCGGAACTGACCATCGCGTCGGCGATCGCCTTGATCCTATCTTCGTCAATCTCTTTTTCAAACGCGTTCCAACTGTTCCATCCCATGGGGGGTGTCATGGCAAGTTCCGTACCCAAGGCACTGCCTGTGGCAGTCCCTTGGCCCTGATCATTCGCCACTTCGGCGGCGTGTGAAGTCATGCAGGGAATAAACGCCACGACCATGGCTACTGCAAACAGGATGGTCCGTGAACTCTTGGCAGGGTCTGTCAGTTTCATTTCGTCTCCTTATTAGCTCTTGAGTCTTCTGTGACTGGGGTTTCGTTGATCCAGATCGTCATGGCCCCCTCTTCCCTGTTTGCCCAGGCGTAGTATGGAACGGCTGTCAAAGGGACCGGATTCTGGCGATCATCAACGCCTTTGCCATGAAGCACGGTCACGCCACCGAGTAATGCATTGCGATGTTCTGCACGCAGCTCAGTTTCACGCGCCAGGGCGACGTTGAGGACGTTCACGTTCGGATGGTCCACTGCCTCAATACAGTAGGTGATCGGACCTCGCATCAACGCCACTTTGCCCTGGTCGGCCAGGATTTTTTCGTGGGCGTAGACCCTGCGGATCGGCATGGGCATGTCCAAGGTCACGACATCGCCGGGTTTCCATAATCGTTTGAGGTGCACGTAACCATCTTCTCTGGTTGTGGCGTTCACCGGTTTTCCATTGACCTTCAACGTGACAGCCTCGACGTTTGAATCGCCCATGTGATACAAGTCGCTGGGGACCACCCGGCCCAGTGCCCAGCCCGGGACACGCAGACAGAGGTCGAAATCGGATGTCTGCTGTGGTGTGACTGTCAACTGCACATGACCGTCCCACGGGTAGTCGGTTTCCTGGATCAGTGTCACCTTGATGTCGTTATCCATCTTGACTGTGGCCTCTCCTGCGGCAAACAGATTCACATACAACCGGTTGTTGCCCAGCGCATACACCAGGCCCCCGACCTGTGGGATGATTCTTGCCAGGTTCGTCGGACAGCACGCCAGACCGATCCAGGTACTCCGAGTGCTTCCGTCGCTTTCCAGGGGGTTCTGATAGAAGAAACCATCACCGGACAGGGAGATGCCTGCGAGCACTCCATTGTAGAGCGTCAGTTCCATTACATCGGCGTACCTGGCCTGCGCTTTGAGGAGAGCCATCCGATGCTGCCAGAACATATGGGCGATAGACGCACAGGATTCACAATATGTGCGGTTGGGCAGCAGATACGGATCACCGAATCCCTCATCGTCATACTGGCCGGTTCCAATGCCGCCATTGACGTACATCTTACGACTGACCACATCCTGCCACAGGGTGTCAACGGCCCGCTCATAGTCGGGGGCGTCCATAAAACGGGCCATATCGGCCATGGCCGAGTAGATGTATCCGGCACGCACCGCATGGCCCACGGCTTCGGTCTGCTCCACCAGCGGCTTGTGGTCCTGCATGCGACCATTGCGCCATCGCAGGCTGGCATGCCACCGTGCCCGGTTGTATTCATTGTCGGTCTGGCCTTCGACCCGTGCCGGCTTGGTCAGTGGACCGGACTGGAAGGGGCTGCGCTCTGTCCCGTGAAGATGGCCGCGTTCATCGAGAAAGAACCGTGACAAGGCCAGATACCGCTGTTCACCTGTGGCTCGGTACAGCTTGATCAGGGCCAGTTCAACCTCCTCATGACCGCCCACATCATATCGCTTGCCCGGACCGAAGATACTGTCGATGTGGTCTGCAAACTGCCTGGCTGCGTCCAGTAGATTGGAATTCCCGGTCAACCGATGATGCTCGACAGCCATCTCGAAAAAGTGCCCTGCATTGTACAACTGGTGCTCCAGTCGCAGGTCTTGCCACCGCTTTTCAGGATCACGTACAATGTAGTATGAGATCAGGAATCCGTCCTCCTGCTGAGCCGCCAGGATCCGGCCGAGGATATTGTCCACACGCGTGCGCAACGGGCTGTCGTCGCGGTGCTGCAGGGTGTCCAGTGCGCCTTCAAGGGCCTTGTACAGATCCGAATCATATGCATGGTGACCTTCGAGCGGACCGTCGAAAATACCGGCAGCCTTGTCGAAGTTCGTGACATGCCCGTCGCCCTCCAGGCAGTTCAACGCATGGGGCACTGTCACCTCATGATGCGTCTTCAAACGCGGGCCCCAGAATCCGCCCCGGAGGTCTACCTGTTGGTGGCTGACTTCGTACAGCCCGCGAGCCGGCAGCACCTCGGTTCCTGCTGCGAAGTTTACTGAACTCAGGGTCATCATGGTACAGACACCTGTTATGGCAAGATAAGTCCTCATAATCGTAATTCCCTTTGTTGCTGGGGTATAGTCTGCTTTACATACGCTGCCAGGACCGCACAGCCCCGACAACCAGGAAAAAATAGTTCATCTGCTGCCCACAATGAATACAGACTGCACAGGGTTCAGAGTCAGGTTGACCCGGGTTACAGGCTGACCATTTTCGACCGCGTTTGTATAGTCAGACGCTGACCGCTGACCGTTGTGCGGATTCCATATTTCAGGTGTGATCCTGCCTCTGAGTCGGACCGATGTCCTGACCGCCTGGTCACTGACATTGGCAAAGAAGTAAATATCGGTATTGTCTTTCACCCTGTGGATATACCTCAGGGATTTGTTGTTCTCGAATTCCACGTCATACACGTCCATGGCGAGATCCAAGGCCTGTTGCAGGTTGGAGGCGTTGGGAGAATTAAGATAGATAGTACGTGAATCCTTTTCGCCATTGTGTACGACCAGGGCATCGCTGTGGTTCAGATTCGGACCGTCATCCAGATGTGTTTCAAACTCGCAGATCGAGGGTGTGGCAGAGGAGACGCTGCCGATCGAAAGCCGAACACGCGAAGACGTGACGGGATCGAACTTGTCCACTTTATTGGTGCCAATCGATCTGCCGGAAGCGCAGGTGGTCCAGGTGCTGCCGTTCCAGTATTGGATGCTGTAGGAAGTCACCCGGCTGAAAGCCTCGTCAATAAGGGTCGAATTAAACGTTTGATCGGTCCCAAAATTCACTTCGAGCCACCAATCCTTCGATTGTTCGTCCGATGGCGCCCAGCGTGTGTCCTTTGATCCGTCGATTGCCTTGGCCGCTTCGTAAGCCCCGGACTCCCGCCACTCGGTGGAAGCGGTGGCAAGGATCTGCTGACTGACCTTCGGGAACATGGCCTTGATCGTGGCAACCACATCAGCATCGTGACCAAATTCGGCCGATTTGTACGGCAGTTGCCCGGTAGCAATCACCTTTCCGCCATTGTCGTAAAACTGCTTTATTTTCTTCAAGTTGCTCCAGCGAATGGTTCTATGCCCCGGCAGAATCACCACTTTGTACTCTTCATGGTTTACTCTGTTGTTAAGCGTAATGCGGTCACCATTGACCGAACAGCGCTCATCCAGAACCTCTGGGTGAAGAAAAGTGAAATCGCGGCATACCTTGGTGGCCAGCAGTTCACCCAGGTAAATATAATCCGCTTCCGGGATATTCACACCCCCGGAGTAGGGGATGATCGGGCCGTCGAAATAGTATCCCGCTTGCAGGGTTGCGATCGGATAGAGCACCGCGATATCCGCCACGTGCCGGCCGGTATCCTGCAGCAGCACGTTAAGCCGCCCGATATAGGTGTTATAGGCGGGCAGACCATCCGCATAGCGTGGATTGCGATAGGAAAGCTCAGGCCGGTATGTGATATCTTCGAGATTATACCAGACCCCGTGTGGAACAAAATTATTGATACCCTTGGCATATTGCTCCATCACGATAGCATAGAGGCGATCCCAGCTCAGGTTGCCCATGGCACCGTACGTCTCGGTCATGACCTGGGCCTTGTCCCAGTTGTAGGCTACTGAACTGACGATCTTGTAATAGGCTTCAGGGTCATTGTCCCAGCCGATTTTGTCGATACCGGGGACGTCCTGATATTGATAGGATTTCATGAGATCCCCTGAGACGCCCACAGGATTCTTTATGTTTTCCTGATCCTGATGCCCCAGCAACGGTATGCCGCCGTGCGCGGTGCACCAGTCCTGAATGGTTTTCATATAGCCTGCGGCGTAAAGCTCCGCCCTGAATCCCCACAGATAGTTCCTGGCGGCCTGAGTCTCCGGCCCGATGTTATACCAGAGTGCGGGGTAATAGGGGGTGGGGCTGAAACCATGGGCGGCCAAGAATTTCTCATTGAACCGGTCAGTCCATACACGACCTTGTGCGCGGTACATGGTAGGCTCATCGTAAAACGCACCTGAAATAGTTGAACCAAAATCCTTAGAGAACCTGTCGTAGTAGGGCTGATAGACCATGTCGATGAACCTGGCGACCTGGTCGGGTTCGAGGTAATCGACGTTGGTGTCTCCATCCAGGACGCACACAAAGGTCATGATCTTCCACGAACCCGTGGGGATGCTCCATGAAATCGAACCTTGACGGACCTTGTCCGTCAGGTCCACTCGTTCTTTGGTGTCGACATTCATGGCCACCAGGCTCATCAGTGTCCCCTGGGGAATCGGTTTGGCATAGGTGCCGGGGCCGGCAACATCCTCTTCGTGTTTGTCCAGGCGTTTCAGAGTGGCGTCCGGATATTTGTTCTTGAAACGCGGGATGCCGTCACCCATATGGGCGCCGCCGCTGCCGCTGGGAAAGCCGTATTCGTCATAAATCGTCAGGAACATCCCCAGCGCCCTGGCTTTTTCCACGGCCACGCCATACAGAGAAAAGTATGCCTCGCTCAGATACTTCGGCGTAAAGTTCTTGCCAAAGGGCAGCGGGGCCAGACCGCCATAACCGCTCTGATCGCGATTGCCCCGCAATTGCGTCTCGACTTGCGCTGCGGTGACCTCGGTATTGTTCCAGAACCAGAGCGGCCTGGACCTGAACTTCAGGGGTGGATCGACGAAATCCCTTTTCATTTCCGCATGACAGAGCGTGGCTGATAATAGGACACAAGCCAGGCACGACAGGGTGATGATTGGCTTCATAGGACCCTTTCTGATTTTCTTTTCCTCATTATATGTTCTTTCGATATACGTCCAGTTCATAGATGGACCAATGATAGGTCGCATTCTGTCCGGTTTGTGTGATCCGTATGTACTGTGCAGTCTGGGTTTCAAAGGTGATCGTGGTGATGCCCAATTGTCCGGAACCTGTGGCGATTGGTTCTCCCCAGTTCGTACCGTCCTTTGATACCGAGACGACATACTTGTCCGGCGTGTCCCACAGGGCCCAGGTCGTATCGAGTACGATTTTGTCGAAGGTTTGTTCCTGGTTCATGTCGATCTGGAACCACTGTCCAGGGTACTGGGTTTTCGTCATGTCGCGCCAGCCGGTCCAGTGATCCCCATCAATGGCATTGACCGCTGGGATATCGATCGGAATCTTGGCTCCGCTGAAGAGAAACGAGACGTCTGCTACGGAAGCCGAAGCAGTCCATCGTTTCTTGTCGATTGCCGTGTCATTTGATGGTGGAGTGGGCAGCGGCTTTGGAGAAGCGAGCGGCAGGGTTCCAAGGCCGACAAATGTCCATGTACCGGGATCCGCCTTGAACTTGACATAGTCTGCGTCCTCGCCGTGCCATGTAATGCCGTTGACCCCGCCGTGGTAGTCGCCGCTCCAAATGGGGGTGCCATTGACCTTGATCGTGTCAAGGGTGGCAAAAGAGCCTTTAGGGATCCCCACTATGGCCGCTGTGTCTGCGGGCGAAGTCAGGCCAATTGAATACTCAGACGTGGTCTTTTTGAGATCCACTGTGACGTTGCCTTTGATGGAGGGCACGACCACGTTTATGGTTGTCAGAAATGATTCTTTGGGCAAGACCTGATATTCGGTCCAGCCGGGCGCCACAGGAGAAACCCCCGCAATCGTTTGTGAAAGGAGCAGTGCCGGTGGATTCCACCCATGATTAAGCGATGAGGCATCGTCATAGGCATCTATCCATGACGCCCACCACCGGTCGTAATGCTCCCACAATGTGGTAAAGCTGCACGGGATCATGGTCTTGTACCGTTCATACATCCGAAGCAGGGCATGCTCCTGCTTGCCCATAGTGCAGAGGGCCTCAAAAACCCATCGATCGAAAAAGCAACTGGCATAGGTCTTTTTGGTTAAAACATTATCATAGATGGCATCCCACTTGGAGCGATCCGCCAGTCCTGCATTGACCGCCATGGCATTGGCCCGGTCATCGGGGGTGGTCACCTGGGAAGACATGTAGTAGGTGCCCTTCCAGTATTGACTGTCAAAGGAGCTTTTAATGCTCTCGAGTTTCTCGTCAATGAGTGGGACATCGGCGTCATGCCCGGTCACTAATGCCATTTTTTTCAATGTCTGCAGGCAGTTGTAATAGAAACAGGTTTCGATGACGGCAGTGTCCTTGAGGTCTTTTCCCCAGTCGAACCAGGTGTTCTTCTTTCCAAATTGATAGGTCTCAAAGAGAAACGTCCGGGTCTGCGCATAGACCGTCCGGATGGATTCCAGATCGCCGGTCTGCAGATAGTAGAACCACAGGCCATACTCTCCAAGGAACTCCAGATGTTGACCTGGATAAAACTTCGGTTCCAGTTTCCTCAATACGAGATCTTTGCACAGGCGATGCGATGCGCTGTCAAAGACATAAAAGCACTGGTTCAACTCTGGTGTGCCATCACCCCAGAACCCGACCCTTTCACGATCCGGGCAATCATAAAAACGGTCTCTCATACAGATGTAAGCCGTCCTGGCTGCTTTTTTCCAGAGAATGTTGTAGTCGTCATCGTTACACTCAAACGAACCGGCAAATGTGGTATTGTATC
>Ga0307378_10013989_pt1 | contig 10118 bp, 9 predicted proteins | sample UN1MG_FD_202238 | JGI IMG/M metagenome (GOLD analysis project Ga0307378, IMG submission 202238) | Soil microbial communities from Risofladan, Vaasa, Finland - UN-1 | ecosystem: Environmental > Terrestrial > Soil > Coastal area > Acid sulfate soil | place: Finland: Risofladan, Vaasa | collected... | reverse complement strand
CCCCCAAAATGCCCTTTTAACTTACATTTCGCTCTTTGAAAATATATTTTTAGAATTACTGGAAATTATTCAGACAAATCAATCAGGTATATGTGAATTGCCACCAACTGGGTTGAAGATTCTTGTACACCGAACTGGGGACATCTAACAGCCGGTTGATCTGTTTATGCAGATCACTAAGTCCTTTCACCATTGATTGTATGCATACTCCATCGCGGAGTATTTCCGAGTAGTGGACATTTCGAAAAAAGTATCTGATATTGTTCCATGTTGGCTTTTTCGAATTCATCGCCTGGGGCAGAATGGGTAGTTTTTCTATGTTTTCTTTTGCCATATTCATACGAATCTTTCGTTCGATAAGCGACACTATCATCAATGCCATAAAATAAAGAAACAGTATGGCTTCAATTCGCTTTTCCTTTTTGAGGAAAACAGGTGCTACTTCCAAAACAGTCTTTTTGGTATACAACCGTTTTTCAAGGAATGGCTGGTTTTTATATTTTTTTAATACTTCACAAGCCTCCAAGGCGGTATTGGTAATCAAAGGGAAAATTCCATCTGTTTTTGACGCTTCCAAAAGCGCCTGTTTGTTTAACTCCCATTGGATGCTGTGTGTAAATTCCCATTTGTTTTTATAAACACTTTTTAAAGAGGGCCTTCCGGGTGAAATTTTCACTTTTATTTGTTTACGTTCGGTCAATATCTTAACGTCAAGGAATTCTTTAATTCCTTTGCAAATACTATCGACGGCTGTCCTGATCTCTTTTTTAGTCTTTAAATGATATGCGTTTAATTTCGAAGATAATTCTTCTAATGCCACCATGGCTTTATCTATTTTTTTCTGTCTTCTGACTTGATCGTCTTCTTGTTTTGAACTGCTGTGAACCCATATGATGCGGAACCCTTTTTTAGTCCGACCGGCTTCATATGTTTTAAATATATTTAGTTTGCCTTTTTTACGTGAACTCTCAACCTGATAAGCATCTTTGAATTCGATATCGTTGTTTTTTAACTGCTTTAGAAACTGTTTTACTTCCTTTCGATCCTTGGGGACGATGGTGATAAAGAAGCCGCCGTTTTGTGCAATATGGGTTATATTTTTATGGCTGCACAATTTGCAATCAGCTACATAAATAAAATCCTCTTTTTCTAATAGAGTGCGCAGCCCGTTCCAGTTTGGTATATGGGTGACATCATCACTTGTATTGCCATCAAAAAGCTTATAGCTCAGTGGGACATGGCCATCAGATGTAATATTTAAACCGAAGACAAGCTGTTTACAGTCGGGACGAAAATCCTTGTTGTGACCATGCGTAAGCTTAACGGCATCGGGATCCGGATTTTTGTAATTGCCAATAAAGGTAATCGTAGTGCTGTCGTTGTGAATGTCATCGGTCAGCAATTTGTGCACTCTTATTGCATTACACGATACCTCTGTCATTAAAGAGTGCCGGTCTGCATTAAAAAGAGCAGAGAGGGCTCTGGCGAGGCGATCATCATTGAAAAGGTTCGCCTCTAGCGGCTCATCTACAATTCCATCAGAATAATTGGACAGCCATTCTTTAACTTTATACAGCGGCTTGTTGTCGCATATGATATTAGCAGTTAATATGCATAAGCTTTCCGCATGATCCGCAAGGCTATCGGGGGCTGCCCGGACATATTTTTTAAATAAATTGAACAGGTCAAGTTCATCCATGAAATGCTTGACCATCGGTAATACGTCGACTTTTTTGAACCGTGTTTCGAATTGCTTCATAGCGCCTCCTATTTTGCTTGCGTAAGGCGTTATAAAACAATTAGAAGGTAAAGTCTAGTTTTTTTATTTGTAGTGATATAAGTAAGTTGTGAGCATTATTGACGATAAGTGGTATAAATCCTGAAATTTAATTCCCTCATGTGCGAAATGTAAGTTTTAAGGCCTTATTTAACGCAAAATTTAAACGTTTTATATATTATATCAAGATGTTCCTGTGGCCCGACCCCCATTTTTATAAAATTCGTCGAAAATAAGCTGGAACCTTCCTGGCTCCATAGGTCGATCTGTGGTTGCTCTGAGGGTAGGAACATCCAGGATGAAAAGCCTCGACCTATCCCCGACATTGTGCCCGAACCGAGCGAAAAGGTCATCGAAGGTGACTAACTGCATGCCACCGGGAAGCATTTGACGCAACTGAAGCTTGTGCAAGTCGCTCCCGCACTTCCGGATGACCTCTTCGGTCCGCCCGATAATGATAAACGCATATCCCGCGGTTGCCATAGCCAAGGAGTACTGATTACTGATTTCGTGAGTTCTTGTTAAGTCATCAAGATAGTGCCTCACCTGCTCTCGCGCCAGACTCATTGCGGCAGAGGGGAAGATATGCTTCTCGGAATATACGCGCAGGATTTTGTCCTGGGGGCGCTTGAGTTCTATAACACCATAGTAACCGAGTTCGACTGGAGGGTTTGGAAATTCAAAGAATGCAAAATCCGGCCTGCCAGATTCCAGCTGGACCTGGGGATAGACAGCCGTAAGACGAAGTGGAAGGTAATCGGTGAGAACGAAAGGGTTGCTTGAGAAGAAGCCTTGCCACTCCTGTTCCCGTGTCTGTGGCGCTCTAATTAGGGAGTCAAACCTATCAAGAGCGTCCTTTCGTTCTCGAAGCTTATCCATCATCTATCTCTTGTATCTCATAGCCCAACGGCGGGCATAAGGCGCGGTGGCTTTTTGCCGTCGTCCTTAATACCCTTGATGTTATGCCAATTGGAGATTGTTAAGCTTTGCTAATCCTTTGAGTTTATTCTCCATTCTGTAAAAATTTGTTGTTTTATAGTTTTGTATTATTTGATTTTCTAAATCGTCTGAAATTTGCATATTGAGGATATTTCTGTCAGCGTCATCCCTGATATTGATCGCATTTAAAAGTTGCCAAGAAATTGGTTTTGACCATTTAAAAGTATTATTCAGTTTAGGGCAAAACCCAGTATGTTTGACCAAATCTGCTTTTGGTGGAAAAACAAAATTAATTCCAATGTCGTTGTTCCGTAATTGCTTTGTTCTCGTTGATAGATACATAATCCCTGACAGGGTAGTTTTTTCTTTCCCGATCCATTGCAGAATCAAGTTAGGAATAACATATTCTATGGAGAAGCTTGAATTTGGATGCTCAACATTATAACTGCACGCCAACAATATTGGCCAAATGATAAGATATGCCCTTGCTTCATCTTCACTAATATTATGAATATCTAAAAATAATGCTAATTTTTGAAGCCGTAATGCTTCAAGAGAAAAAGCAAAATTCAGAACATAGACCTCACCATGTGCCTCATTTAGTTTGAAATGTGACAAAAAAAGTTTGTTAAGGCTTGGTTTACCCATTTCCTGCCAGCATACATAGAGAGATGACCCAAGATACAAACATGGTAATCCTGCAATTGAAAATCTTTGAGATTTTACCAAATACCGTTTTTCGAATGGTATGTGGAATATATCCTTCCTTTCAGATAAGTGGTCGTCACTTTCTCTAACACGGAAAAGGGATTTGCTCCCAGGCCTGCTGTAATCATATTGAGAAAGTGGTTTTTTGAGAGAAATAAGGCTACTTTTTACAATATCCAAATCCATTAAATTTTCAATTTTGTCATATGCTTTTCCAGCACTTCCCGACAAATATTGATCAATGGATTCAATCAATTTAGAATTAATAATTTCAATATTCTCAGTTTTTCCTTTTAGCCAACCAGTTAAACTTCCTTCGTTTGGTAAGTTTTCAATCTTTCTTACATATTCTTTCAGCTTTTCATCCAGGCTATTGAGATAACTTAACGAAGGTGTCGCAACAAAAGGCTGCATAAACCTTTTGTCTCCCAATAGTTGGTCTAGTATTCCTTGAAATTCACTCATAATTTTTCCTGTCATAACCAACAAACCCCGCGGTTAGCGCAGTTTGCCTTTTATTAATGGGTGTTTAATGATGGAGCATGATCACAAAAGGGAGGTGGCATCATGCTCCATCGGTATTGCAGTCAGTTTCTTGCATACTGTGAGTTGGCCGATTTCTCGGCAGGTTCCATCCAGGCTTTAACCATCAGGCTCAACGAATTAGCAAACTTTCTAAAAATACAAAGAATTCGGTCTGTTAAAAAAGTTCGCTATCGGCATCTAATCGATTTTGCAGCCGACTACAATGCCCCCTCAATTCATATCACAAAATCCCGGGTCTGGACCCTAAGGCAATTTTACCATTTTTTGACGCTTCAACGGATCATACCTGAAAATATCGCCACCGGTATACCATATCCAAAAATCGAAAAAACGGTGCCACAGTTTCTCACACAAGAGGAATATAAGCTTTTAATTTGCCATTTCAGTGAACAGCCAGATTCATCTATGGGACTGAGAAACCTTATCATCACCATGCTGCATATAATCACAAATAAAGGTTTTAATGAGATAATAACTTATTGATATTATATTAAGAATTGTTTTAATTCACAATTCAAGACGCAACACCTTTCCCCCAATCCTTAGAGGTTATGCCTCATCGTGCTTGGGTACAACATTATTGGGTACAACAATAGATACAGTGCGTTTGTCATCTGGCCCTATATCTATTCGTAAGTTGTTAATGGTGTCATCAGTGCCAACAAACCCCTTTGTGACTAATTCGTAGACAAGCCTTTTCTCTGGCTTGCCCCCATCTATGGCGACATCTACTTGTATACCCATGGCTGGCCAAATAAGGGAAGCGTAGGATACGTGGCGAGGATCGTCCTCAACTTTGGGCATAGAGGAGCAAATTACGCCGCATACGTATCCTGATTCGTTGCATACGGGACCGCCGCTCATGCCAGGATCGAAGCGCGTATCGGTATGAAAGCAGGGGAAATCCAACATACCCGAGTCACGTTTTTCGGGAAATACTTGGACTATTTTACCTGCGCTGTGCGCAGTCATTTGAGAGTAGCTACCCAAGACTTCTCCAAGCAAACCTTCTAGTTCACTGCCCTCCATCTTGTAATACCCGAAACCAATAACCCGCTCGCCGAGTTTTGGTATCCCAGGGCTCAACCGGAATATAGGGAATCGAATGGGCTCGCTATTCCGTGTCGCAGACCGAAGCCAGCAATATGCGACATCAAGCTCTTGGCTAAACCAGGCCTTATCAATGGGCCACAGGCCACCAACGTGCTTAGTTTCATCATCTGCATGCCGCTCGCTGGTTACGTATAGAGCATACAGCTCACAATGATCGTAGAACCGGTCTTGCTCGTTGAACTTTCTCATCCTCTGAGACCATGCCTGTTGAATTACGTGCTTAGCGGTCATCATGAGACCATTGGCTGCCACCATGAAGCCCGTGCCGTAGGGAATCAGTTGGGCATCAACGATGCCGAGAATCGGCATTACGGCCTGCTGAATTCGAGCACCAAATTCAGGAACTGGGTCAAAGTCGCCTGAGACCGAATAAAGTATTTCGTGATTCTGGCTCAAGGTAGTCCTACCTTGTAATCAATTCTTGGGGCATAACGTAGAGTTGAGACGCGGGAAACGCGCCAGCGTTTTCCCGTCGATACTCAAACGATTGGTTAGGAAGAAGGGCTTATCCTTCAAGACAGACACAACCAAATGCCTGCCCATGGCAAACAGGACACTCCTCAACATCACAACCAGGCACATGGAACTCACCTTTGATTGCGAAGCAGTCATGACAGGGCCTTTTATCAGCCTTCCAGTCCAATAACTCGTCGCCATAGCGAACCCTTGGAACATGTGCCAAGTACGTCTTTTTATCTTGTGACCTTTTAAGCTTTTCTGGCCAGAAACTTGCAGCCTGTTCCCCACGGAACTCAACCAGTTCACCACTCCAAGTCAGTTCCGGAAGGTCCTCCTCTGCTACATCTTGGCCAAAGAGCTTCTGGAGAACTATCTGCTGAATATCTTCGATAGTGTGAGAACGGAGGTCCACGTAACCCACCGTTGCGTTCAAACCAGGAATTTCTGTGTCGTCAAGGCGAACCGGAAGTATGTATTCGCGGTTTTCGCGAAAAGCTCGAGCCTGGGCCTGCTGCAATTCGTGTTTTGTCCAAAGTTTTTGTGAGTAATGTATAGACACAAAAATCAAACAGTATCTAGCATGATCACGATATACAGACTGAAGATGCTGATATAGATCCTTTCCCCAGAGTACCGCCTGCTCGTATCTGTCGTAAAAAACACGCACCCCGTCGTTGACCAAAAGCGATGCAAGACGCTCGGCATATGCACGATCTTCTCCTGCAAATGAAAAGGCAATGTCATATTCAAGTTTATCTTGTTCTGTCATTTCGATTGATGCTTCCTAACATTCCGCTTCAGCAGCTTGTCTGCTGAAAGCGGCTGGTTAGGTAGGTTTGACTGTTATGTGCAATTTAATTTTTTGTCCTCAGTCAGTCTTGCTTTCATTTTTTAATAAGTCTATAGTCTTTTGCTGATCAGCCAAGTGTGACCTTATTAGAGAATAATGAAAAAATAGAATTATAGCAGCTAATACACATTTTATTATACCAGTAATCCAATAAGAGGTATCTGATGTGAAAAATGAAGAAAACAAATTTAAAGCAATTACAAAGATTATAATTGCGAAGCTTCTAAGGATTAGTTTATAGCCTCGTTTTTCTTTATAATCCGAAATATGAGCTCCAAGATCTACTGTGCCCTCACCCCACACATTCATCTCGGGCTTTTCTTTTTCAAAAAAATCAGATATTTTTTGAAAGCCCAATTTCAGCAGATTAGCCAAATAATCCTCAGCTTTGTCTAACTTTGACTTGGTATTTTCATTATTATCTTTTGGTTCTTTGTCAAACAAGCGTGTTGAATTGTAAATGTATTGGATTCCACAAATAATCCCTACAATAAAAAAAAGGTAAAGCCAAACCAACGTGTTATAATAAGAAAGACTTTCAATTAAAATAAACTCTAAAGCACCTAATATAAAGAGCAAAATTGAGTCCCAAATCAATGGGACCCATCTTGCAATAGCAGCAAGCCAGAAATAAGAATGCCAAGTCAAAATAATAAAAAGAAAGGTTGTTATAACTGTAAGTGGAATATAGATCGTCGCAAATATATCGGAAAACTTGATCCACGCAGAAAATAAGGCAGAAACTTTATAGAATAATATTCCTAATGCCACTCCTTGAACAATGCTTAACATTGTTAAGTACATTGCGGAGAAAGAATTCATTATATTTTCTATGGTCTGTTCTTTATTTGTCGATGATAGTCGAATGTCATTTTTCATTTTATACTACCTCCGAACGCAAACAGTCTTACTGCGTCTTTTGAAAACAGAAGGCCAAAAATAGCTATTCCTAACGTCTTGGTCAGTGGCGCGCCCGATGCTTGCCCGTCAAGACCGCCGGACTTCTCCGCGTCCACTGGACTAAATTGTTATGAGCTATTCTATTGTCCTAAGCTTATTTTTTAAGGCTTCCGAGAGGTTGGGGCCTTTTGCTATTTTATCAGTACCGCCCAAGTTTTTATAAAGGTCGTAGACAATATTAATTGTGATGTTAATAAGTTCATCATCTATTTGAGCATTCTTTAAGACTGAAATGGCTTTATTTGATGGGTAGACGGTTGAAACTAATTGAGCACATACAGCATATAATACATAAAATTTGATATCGTTAATTTCGGACGTTGTATATTGGCCTGTTTGTTTCAAAAAAATTTCAATTCTTCTGCCCAATTTTGAAAGAAAATAGAAAGTATTAAGATCATTATCCTTGTGATAAAGCTTATTATATGCAGAATCATCTTCCAGCAAGGTTGAGGGTCTTGCTCGCGCAAAATCAGGTTTTTGCATAAGAACTGACATCAGACATTGGGCTAGAAATGGAACACTTATAATTTCCTTTGGTTTCTTACCTTCGTTTTTATAAAAATTCTTTCTGCGATCATAAAAAAGCCCTCTGGGCTTCATAAATTCTTCAATTTGACGGTGGATAGAGTCAGTTGCCCTTAGGGATGCTTTTGGTATAGGCGTTTGACTGTTTGTCGCCCTAATTATTTTATCTCTTGTTTCTTCACTTTCCGGAACAATAACTCGGATGAGAATATTTCTTTTCTCCTCTTCAGCTTTCCCTGGAGAACTATTGAAATACCTAAAGATTTCACTGGAAGTTTGTAAACCATTCACTATCTCGGGATTATAAATTACAAGTTCTTTCCCGCCAGGGGCAGAAGCATCAGTTGCTAATATGGTAACTCCATTATTAAGCCACCAAAATTCTTCAATGGGATTTGACTCCAGGGTTTCTTGAATTTCATTGTTTACATTTGTTTTACCCTGGTAATCACGGACATTAGACTCAAAAATATGCTTTAATAAATTCCCTTCTTCATCAGTTACAAATTGATAGAAGTCAGCGAGATTTACCAAGGCAATAAATACTTGCCCTGCGGAGGACATTGGGTTCTCAGATACCTTGAGCCGAGATACATTGTTAATTCGCTCTTGGGTTAACCGCATTAGGTGAGCGGCGCCAATAAAGGAAACAGAAACATCTGCGTCGGGAAGAAGGCGAAGCACATCTGTTTTTAGATCGTCAGCTTGCTTCTGAACATTTGGATGAATTTCAACGCCTTTGGATGCATAAAAGAATTTAATTTTAAGATTTGGTTTTTTCGTAATAAGAGAGATATATGTTTTTCTGAATAACTCAAATGAATTCAGCACTCTATCAGTATATCTGCCTTCATAGTTGACTCGATCAAACTCCAAATCAAACAAATTGCTGCTTAACCTGGATAGCTTTAACAAAGCATCTTCCGAAAAAGAATTGGAAAACTTCGATTGGATAATTATGAATTCAATATCGGTGTTTTTTTTATATTTATCCTTTATGTCTTCGTCTTCTCTAATGAGATCCCCATTTACGAATAAATATATTGAATCGGCTCCACCATCAAGACTTTCACCAGTTACACCGGCTTCTATCTCTTCATAACTGAGTTCATATTTTTTCAAAATCTGCGAAGAGGAATAAAACTCAAAGAAATCACTTATGGAGATATCCTCATCCATATTTTCCATTTCTTGTTTTATTATTTCTCCAAGTAATATTTGGTCATTTTTGGACATTTACTTCCCTCTCAAATATTTTTGCCGTGCTCATAACGTATTTCTCACCTGACGGTGTGGAGCGCAGCGGAACAACGGTCAGGTGCAGAAAATGGTTGGCAAATTATTTCATTCAAATAGTCTTTCATTAGGATTGATACTTATTGAAAATTTCTTTTCTTCAAAATGTTTGTTTGTGTGTTTAATTGATTCTGGATGATAAATCCTGCTTTTAAACCAATTATGTACAGGATATTTTTCATCAGAGTTGCCAAAATGAGAAATATTTAGAAGTAAAAGCGCTAAATGTTTTCTCTTCGATTGTTTTAAAATGGTTATGTGTAACATTAAAAATAAACAAGGAAGATCTGCCAACTCCCTACCTAATGCCAATAAAAACGGTTCAACTTGATTTTCATTTATTATCTCATTTAGGATAAGGTTTTCAGCGTTTTTAAGATCAATATTGTCAGATGGTGCAAGCCTCTTGTAGAACCGTATGTAGTCTAAGACTGTAATCAGAGTTTTAATTTCACATACTCTGTTATTGCTCAACTCACCCAAATTAAAGTAGTGTACTATTCCAAAATTTGCACTAACAAATTGTTTACCTTCTTTTCTAAACTGTCTATGATGAGAATATTTATCGAGTTTCTTGTTTAACGAATCCAAATAAAATTTATGGTGATTGTTGGGAATATCGTCAATGAATAATGGCTCTCCTTTATTTTCAGTAGCTTCTAATTTTTCATTAAATATTTTTGGGACATCAACATCATAACCTTCATAAAACCTACTCATGAAGAGCATATCTGATGTTGGCTGAATAATATCAATAAAAAACAATCCCTCTAGTTCAGCTTCTTTTATATCTACAGGCCCAGCAACCAAGTCAGGAGTAAACCTATAGCCTTTTTCTTTTAGATAGTGCCTGAACGAAAACCCCTGTTCTTGCCAACCTAAATCCGATATTAAGCCCATTCACAAATTGAGCAGCATTCAATTTCGATAGAAAAGAAGAAG
>Ga0307378_10013988_pt1 | contig 10118 bp, 7 predicted proteins | sample UN1MG_FD_202238 | JGI IMG/M metagenome (GOLD analysis project Ga0307378, IMG submission 202238) | Soil microbial communities from Risofladan, Vaasa, Finland - UN-1 | ecosystem: Environmental > Terrestrial > Soil > Coastal area > Acid sulfate soil | place: Finland: Risofladan, Vaasa | collected... | reverse complement strand
GCTCTCCGGCTACCAACTGCCTCCGTTCCGGCCCCCATGGCACTCCCAACGCCTCCGCCCGCTCGTTGAGGAACGGGCGATGCGGCCTCTCGCGGAACAGATACCCCAGGCTAGGCCCACGGTGGGCGACCGGGAACGCGATCACCTCGAAGGTATCATCCTCCAGCATCACCCCAGGGTGCACCTCGATCAAGTCAATCTTGATCGAGGGCTCACCGCCCCGCAGCACCACGTTATAGATCAGATCGTGTACCCGCTCCAGCGCCCAACTGCCACCGTAGATCTCAATGTGCTCAATCGCTTCCCAGCGGGCAAAGGTGGAGATCAGCCCACCCAGGCCGAGGATATGGTCGAGGTGGCCGTGGGTGAGCAGAACCTTGTCGAGCCGCTTAAAGCCCAGGCCACTCCGCAGAATCTGCCGCTGCGTCCCTTCGCCGCAGTCCACCAGAAAGCGGTAATCCTTGTATAGAACGACCTGCGCCGAAAGGCCACGATGGATCGAGGGAGCCGACGCCGAAGTACCTAAGAAGACAATCTCAATCACGCTCCCCTCCTTCCGGATGTACTCATGGATGTACTCATCCACCTCATCCACGTCACGCCACGCTCAGGGTACCCGGCCCCCCCAGTTCCCCCTCAACCTGTACGTCCCGCGCCAGGAACTGCTGCACGACCCACGTATGGGTCAGCAAGTGCTGGGATACCTGCCAGGTGCTCACCTGCGACCGCCCCTCCGCCAGGGCCATCGGCAACACCAGTTGGTCGGCCAGGTACGGGTCGGCCGGAGCATTGGAGCGATGGTGGGTTAAGAGCTCCTCACATGCCACCTCGGCCACCCGCTCGGCCGGCAACCCTTTCTCCCCGTAGGCCGCGCAGCCAGCCGCAACGTCCCCATACTCGGCAAACAAAAAGATACCGGCCCCCGGCCCCGCTCCGCTCAGCCGGCGAGGCTCCACCTGCGCGCAGAACCCTGCTTCGGCCAGCACGTTGTGGGCACGGGCCGCCATGCGTTGCGGGATGTGAGCAGGCAAATTCGTCACTGCCGCCGTGCCCCACACCCGCTGCAACGCTCCCCGCTCACTCAAGATGAGCGGGCGCAGAGGCCCTCCCCGCCCCGTAATCTGGACCTGCACCTTCCCTCCACCGGCCGGGTAGAACCCCCAGTGCACCAGCTCGATCTGCGCGTGGACCCCCATGCGCGCCACGGTGGGGAGAAAGACGTGCTCCAGGTAGGACACCGGCGGGGCCCACGGCACGTGCGTCCCGCCCCGCAACGTCAGGCACGAATCCCCTGCGGCCAGCGCCAGCGGCAGGAGGACCGTTTGCAGCACGAGCCCTACCGACCCGGCGCTGCCGCTCCTGGCTACCTCGGCCACGTCGAACGTGTACGTGCCAGGGCGGGGCGGGCCGCCAGGGACGAAGGTGAGCGCCTGAGAGCCCAACTCGTCCCCCTCCAGGCGTGCCCCACACACCGCCGCGGCCGCTCGCACGGCCGCCAGGTGCTGAGGTCGCAGGCCCGGCTCCTTGCGCCCGGCGCGGATGCGCTCGATGCGGAACTCTCGCCCGGTGAGGACCGCCAGCGCGAGCGCCGTGCGCAGCACCTGCCCGCCACCTTCGCCGTAAGAGCCATCAATCACCAGCATCGGATTCGACGCTCACTTGTCCATGTCGCGTAGTGCCTCGTAGGCCGGACGCACGCGAGTATCGGGCCAACTGGGCTCGGTGATGGCCCACCAGTATTGCTCGTCTTCTGCCGTCCACTCTGGATCGGCAATCGAGATCACCGTCATGAGCCCAATCCAGGGGGACCAATGTTCCCTGGCAAAGCGGAAAGCCCGCACCAGGTATTCCGCCTTTCGCTCCTCCGTGACGGCGAACCAGGCATAGGCAGGGTGCACGGGGTCGGTCGTCCACCCCATCTCCAGGACCGCCACCTGCTTGTCGCCGTCGCCGTAGCGCTCCATGACCTGGCGCACATCTTCGACGTGGCGGAAACAGAAGAAACGCTGCCCACCGTATTCAGGCGCGGCAGCCACCTCGTCAGGGGACATCTCAGGTGGTGCCTTGAAGCCGGGAGCGTGCGCCCCCAACAGGTCGAAATAGGGAGCCGCCCCCGCTTCATACATGCCGACGAGGTACTCGATATCCGGCATCGCCTCCGGCGGGCCATTTCCGGTGGGAGCCAACCCGGCGGAGATGACCAGCGCGTGCGGATCGGCGGTCTTGATGCCAACGTAGCAAGCACGCAGCAGCTCGACGTACTCGGCCGGGTTGGGAGGCCATCCCCCCCACTCGCGGGCCAGGTTAGGCTCGTTCCACACCTGGTAGGCGCTCACTCGCCCCCGGTACCGCTCGGCCAGCACGTGGCAGAAATCGCTCAAGTCCTGCGGGTTCTCCGGGGGGCCGTTGCCAGTACTATCTCCCCTGGGCCGTACCGTCCACACCGGTTCGCGATCGAGGCGAAAGAGCACCTTCAGGCCGAATTGCTCGGCTTCGGCCACGATACGATCGGTGAAATACCAGTCGTAGTGGCCTTTGGCCATCCCCTCGACGTCTCGCCAGCTCACCTGCTGCTTGACCCAGGTGAAACCGGCGTCGTGGACCAACTGCAAGTCGCGCCTGGCCGGCCCCTCGTGCCACCACAGGAACGCCTGCATGCCATACTCGGGGGAAGCCAGGCGCGCGCGGGGCCACGAGGTGGGTGTGGGAGGAAGCGTGGGCGCAGGAGAAGGGGCGGGCGAAAGCCCAACCCCCAAACGCCAAAGCCCCAAACCCAGCACCAGAAGCAAAAAGCCAGCGACCAGGACTAGCAGCCCAAGCCTGACGCCCAGATGCCGCCTTCCGGGCTCAGCCCGCTCGCGTGCGCCATTCGCCATTCGCTATTCGCTACTCGCCACCCGCAATCCGCAATCCTCAATCCCCAATCCGCATTCCCTATGGCTTGGGCATCGCGCCGATCGCCCCGAAGGACGGACGGGCGATACCCTGGAAGTCAATGAGCGCGTAAGGAGCGTTGGGGTCTTCAGGTCCAAACCCCAACTGCGAGTAGTTCAGGTTCCACAGAACGGCCAGCCGCACGAACCCCCACTGGCGCATCAACTGGAACGCCTCCACGTCCCACTGCGCCTGCTCTTCTAGCGAGTTGTCCAACGCAAACTCGAACCCCGGCGGGTAGCCGTCGAAGCCCTCGGCGCTGGCCCAGCCGAACTCTGTGACACAGAGCGGCTTGTCGCTCCCGGCCGCCACGACGCGGTCGTGGTAGCCCTCCAAGGTGGACTTGAAGGACCAACTGTGGTCAGGGTTATCAAAGGGGCCCCGGAACTGCGCCGACGGATCGTCGTACCCCTCATCCCACGCCACGTTGGGCGGCATGTTGATCCCATTGTGATGGGCACCCACGCAATCGCAGTAATTCAGGAACCCGGCCGCAACCATGCGGTCGAAGTAGCCGAAATCATCCATGTATATGATGCGGGCGGGATTGCTGGGATCGGTAGCCGTCGCGCCCACGGGCGAAAGCGCACCGCTGAGGACGATGATATTCGGATCGCGGCTCTTGATGGCCTGATAGGCCAGCCGCAGCATCTCGACGTACCGCTCGGGATTGACCCCCTCTTCGGTATCCCACTCGCGGTCCAGGTTCTGCTCGTTCCACACCTCGATCGCGTGAATCCGCCCCCGATAACGGTCCACCATGCGCCCCATAAAATCGGCCAGGAGGGTCAAATCGTCGGGAGGAGCCACCTCTGGGTTTTCGTCCACGTAGGTGCGCGACCAGCGGGGCGCATCCACCACGCTGAGCAAGACCTTGACGCCCCGCTGATTGGCGGCGTCCACCACGCGGTCGTAACCGCTCCAGTCCATCTCGCCCGGGTTGCCCTCAAAGAACCCCCAACGCACCTGTTGCTTGACCCATCCCAGGCCCAGGTTGGTCACCTGGCCCATCATATAGTCCACGTCACCTCCGCCCGTGCCGTTGATCGCAATGCCGTAACCGAACACCTCCTGCGCCTGTGCCACGGTAGGCAGCACCGGGGCCGTAGTAGGCGTAGGCAGGGCGGCGGTGGGTGCCGCCGTGGGGGGGACGGCCTCGGCGGTGGGCGTCGCTTCCGCCACCTGCTGGCTGCTCCCGCTCCCGGGGCCGAACCAGCCGTACCACGTGCAGAACCCTCCCACGATGACCAGGATGAGCCAGGCCGCGATCGCGATGTACAGCCCTTTGCCGCTCAGCCCTCGACTGCCAGATGAAAGACTCATGGTGTTTACCTCCTCACGGGCAAAGGGGCTCGGCTACAGCCGAACCCCCGGCTTACCTGGTAGGTGTAGTACAAAGAGACATAGTTACGGGTGACTTCTCAGTTCTCGATAAACCTCATCATGCTTGCCGATGAGTTCAACGACAATCGTTTCGGAATTCCTGTTCCATAGATAGATGATGCGGTACTGCCCGCAATGCAGACTGAAATCCTGGTGGCCTCGTAAGCGCTCATGGCGAACATCGTCTGCATTTTGTGCCAGCCACTCGATCTTGTCCAAGATGCCTTCGACAATGTGAGGTGCTTTGCTCGCCAGCCTCCTTAACGTCTCCTCAGCCCGGGGAGTGTACACAATCCTGTACATTACAGCCCGAGCCTCTTGCGAAGAGTTGCGTGGTCAACCAGAAGGGCACCGGTTTCGATCTCGCCGTGAATCTCCTCAAGCAGGATCGAAGTCTCTGGCAGCGGTTCCTCGTCGGAATAGGCCATCTTAACCCCATCCTCAATGAAGCAAGCCTTGACCTCGCTCGGCTGTCTTTCCTGCTTGTTGAGATACTCAGCATAATCTCGTTCATCACGGAAACAGAGCCAACCCTCATCATCAATGAAGTACTTGCGCGGCTGCAACTCATAATCCTGCAGCACCTTCTCCGCCAGGGCCTCTAGCAACACCCGCAACTCTTCCACTCTCATGTCAGCAACACGCTGCTCCTGCAGTACTTGGGACATCGCCTGTTACCTCCCACCACCAGTATAACATAGCTGGTGGCCTCAGTCAACGCATGCGGTGTGATGTTGGTATCAAAGCAAAGTCTAAAGTGCGTCGTCGGAAAACCAAACGTCGAGAGCCAGAACAGCAGTCGGGCTAGCTGCGGTCACTTGGCCCACACTCTCTAGCGCGTGCCCAGCACGTTGTGGAGCGTGTCGCAGGCCGGACAGCCCCCGCCTGGGCGGATGATGGCATACCCATCCTGCGGATCGTAGTCGTAGCGCACAAAGTCAATGTTCCACACGATGATACAGCGCACCATCCCCGTGTTGACGCTCAGTTGGACGGCCTCAGCCAGCCAGGCCGCTTGTTGGGCATTGTTCGTGCCCCGTCCCCAGGCGAACTGATCCGAGAACGTGGGGACCCCCTCCTGCGAAGCGTACCCCATCTCCGTGTAGAACAACTTGCGCGCCCCACCAAACGTGTTGTAATACATCTCAGTCTGGGGCAGGAAGAACCAGGAATGGTGCGTGCTTCCAGGATCGGCCGGGTGGCCGCTGCGGGCCGATGGTGACGTGGCACCGGAGTTGTGGTGCGCACCGAGGTAGTCCATGCACTGCGCCGCCCCCGCGTCGCGCAATCCCGCCATCCACGGCGCATCGTCACAACCGTTGGGACCGCAACCGCCGAACCAACCCGTGGGAGCTGGCGCCGCACTGATGACGGCGGTACCGGAGTTCGCGGCCTTGATCGCGCTATACGCCGTGCACAGCAACCTGGTGTATGCTGCCGGGCTGATCTGGCCGATCTGCCACTCGCGGTCAATGTTCGGCTCGTTCCACACCTCGATCGCATCCGCCCCGGCCGTCGCCAGCCCAGCCACCCAATTGGCGAAATTCTGCTCGAAACCAGCCTCGGTGACCATGTCGGGCGAACCCAACGCACTCAACTGAATCTTGAACCCTTGGGCGTGGGCGGCTGCAACGAGGCTCGCGGCGTCCTGCCCGTAATGGACCTGGACCTTGGCCCACGTCATCCCGGCATAGTGCATCTTGTCAGCATACGGGAAACCTGTGTCACGGATGTGCCCGCCTAACTCGAACGAACCGCCGCTGACCGGCACGACCGCCGGCGGAGGCGATGCCACTTCCCCGGCCAGAATCACCGCCGTGAGGTTGCCGCCGAAGGCCCCATCCCCCGCCCGCATCTGCCAGACGCCAGTGTAACGGCCTGCCTGCGCCGGGGCCTTCATCTTCGCCGTGACCTCCACCTGTGCTCCAGGTTCCACCTTGCCCACGGTCACGCTGGCCGGCGCGTCCATCTGCGTCCCGCTGGCGAAGGCCAGCACCGCGTCTTCGGGCCAGGCGCAAGTCCCAGAGTTGCTCACACGCCAGGTCTTGTCGAACTCTTCCCCATTGTCGAGTTGCGTGTTGTCGGGGATCGTCACGTCGGCCACGTAGACCGCATCCAGGCACGTCGAGGTCACCTCCTTCGTCGGTACCACCGCCGTCGGCGTGACCTCCACCGTGGATGTCACCTCGGACGTCGCCGGAATCGGGCTACCCACGTTGACCGCCACGGCGCCATGGTTGAAACCCGCGATCGAGGCGCTGACGGTGTACGTGCCCGTCGTCACCAGCACCGTCCAGGTATACCCCGGCTCGGTGAGGGGTGAAACCTGTTGATCCACCGTCGTCGTGGCGTTGGCCGCCGCCCACACCACCTCCACCTTCTGACCAGCAGGAGCGGGAGCCGTGATACGATACCCGGCCACCACGTCCACGATGCCTGGGGCATTGCCAGGATCAAGCAGGTCTGCCACGGCGACGCCACCCAGGTGGTACCTCTGCGCCCACTGCAATTTGGTGGCCAGGTTGGTTGCCGTGCCGAGCCAGGTGGTGCGGTTGGTTCCATCGCCGGCCTTGTATTCCAGGCGATAGGTACCGGCATGTTCCTGGGGCGTGATGCCCAACAACCGGCCTGCCAGGCCGAACTCCACCTGGCTATCTGGCTGCACATGCGTCACGTCGCCCAGGGCCATCACCTCTCCGAAAGGAGCCAGCGCCTGTTCCAGCGAGATGGCCCTACCGGTGTAACCGGTGTACTCACCGCCCTCACCGGCGACCTCTTCCCCCCCCTGTTCCGCACTGAGGGAAGAGACCAGCATACGCAGCCGATAACGCGGCATCTGAGCGGTAGCCCAACCGAGCAGCCGGTGGGCCGTCCCCCCCTCGACGTACGCCGCGGGATCCTCGGGGAAAGGCACCTCGACGGCGTCGGCCGCAGCGCCGATGACCGCCCAGTCGTAGCCTCCCGTATCCCAACCACCATCCGTAGGCTTGGGAGGCTCGACGCGCACGGTCAGCCGCAGCCCCTCGGCGTGCAGGGCCTCCGCGAGCGCGCGGATGAAACCGCTGTACGCATCCCGTTCGCCAGGTCCAACGCCTCGGTACTGCACGTCCACGCCTGCAAAGCCCCTGCCGGTGCACAATTGCACGATGTGGGCGATGTGGGCCTGCTGAATCTCGGGTATCGTCAGCACGTCAGACAGCAGGCCCCGGTTGATCGTTGCGCCAGGGGCCCAGTTGCGTAGCACAGGGAGCACCTTATAGCCCGCACTCGTTTCCGGCTGTGGCAACGTGCCTGGGTCGCCGATGAAACCGCCATCCGTGCCCAGCAACAACCCCACCGGGTTGACCTCGTCGAGCAGGCCCGTGGCAGCAGATGCCAGGTCGTCGCCTGCCTCCAGAACAGTAGAGATAGTCGGCGTGATCGGTCCGGCCTGCACGACCACGACGGAGGCCGGCACGTCGGTCACGCGGGCACGAATAAACTCGTGTTCAGCGACCTCGGTGTGGAGTTCGCCGCCCACCCACTTCCATACTTCGCCGGTCCAGGTGTATAGATCGAGCGTTTCCCATGGCTCCGCATCGTTGGGCATCACCACGTCCATCATCACCGGCTGCGAGGACTTGCCGCGCACCCGCAGTTGATACAAGGGGCTCTTGACGACGAGATAGGCAGGCAATGCCTCGACCGCCCGGCGCAGCCCAGCACCCGCCGAACCCTCCAGAAATTCCAGGCGCGGCACCGACTTCCACCGCACGCCCAGGCGACCGGCGAAAGTCTCGGGGTCCACGCTCAGCGTCAACCCGTCGGGATGGGAAATCGAACTGTTGGTAGCATTGAGCGTCGTGTAACCGGTGATGCCCAGCCGTTCCAGAAGCGAGACGGGTGGCAGAAGCAGGACCACGATCACCAGTATGCCGAGGCCTACGTAGACCCAGGCTCCAATGCTGAACCGCTCACGGGGTTGGGCCAGCGTCGCCCTGAGCCGCCGGCCGAACCCGGCGTAACCGGTGTACTCACCGGCCTCACCGGCTCCATCGAGTCCCGCGGCAGGGTCGGGCGAAGATGCTTGCGGCTCCACCTCCGTTGGCTGCTCTTCACGCTGAACATCGGATACTGCATCTGACATGGGCTCTCCTCTCGCGCGATACTCAGTCGGGTGCACTCGCCCGCCACACACTGGGGAAATCGGGCCTAGCGGAGCAGGCGCAAAAACAGCGGCACAAAGCCGCCACACCCCGGATACCGCCTGCTCCGGCAAGTGGCGGATATTCTAGCATAGGGGGGGGCTTTTGGCAAACCCCAACTTGCGCATCACTTTGGCGGGCGTGACGCGACGAGCCCGTTCCCACTGCCGGCGCCCCCAACGCTTGAAGGCATTGACTGGCGCGCGGCGCTGGCTCTCCGCCATCGCCCACTTGAGAAACTTGTAATCCTGACCCTCGATCTTGGGCTCGGTCGGGTTACGGCGGTAGGAATCGTAGTCGGCGATACGGCTCAAGCCATGCTCGGCCACGTAGTCGTACAGGTCTGTGCCAGGGTGAGGGGTAAAGAACGCCGGGCTGTAATAGTCCGGGTCAATCTCTTTCATCAGCCGCACCGTGTCCATCACTTCCTCTCTGGTCTCGGTCGGCAACCCCATCATGTAGTTGGCCCAGATAGACACGCCGTACTTGCGGCAGACGCGGGCCGCCTGGCGGTTCTGCTCCACCGTGGTGCCCTTGCGAATGAACTTGAGGACGCGGTCGTTGCCGCTCTCGAAACCGATAAAGTAACCGCGCAACCCGGCCCGGGCCATACGCGCCACCATATCTTCGTGTCTCACGATGATGTCAGCCCGGCTCTGGCAGAAAAAGGGTTGCGTGAAGCCCCGCGTCACGTACTCTTCGGTGAACTCGACCACCCACTCGCGATCCTCAGTCAGCGTGTCATCGTGGAACATGAACGAGGCGAAATGATACCGCTCGCGCAGCATCTCCAATTCGGCGATGACGTTGGCGACAGAACGGCGGCGCGTGCGCTTGCCGAAGATGTAATCCTCCCCGGGCTTGCAGAACGCGCAGTTGTAGAGGCAGCCCCGCCCGGCGATCACCGTGAGGAACGGCGGCGGCAATTCCGCGACGAAAGGGACCTCGGGCGAGTCGAGGTCGTAGCCCCACTTGCGCCATTCCTCGAGAAACAGGTCACGGTCGGCGAAAGGGATTGATTCCAGGTCAGGCGGCTCGCCACGCAGCACCCGGTCCGGCGGCGGAGTACCCCCCTCGATCTGCCGCAGCAATTTGGGAAAGGTCACCTCCCCTTCCTGGGTCACCAGGTAATCCACGTGGGGCATGCGCAGAGAGTCTTCCAATGCAATCGTGACGTGGGGACCACCAATGACCGTGACGACCTCTGGCTTGACCTCCTTGGCGATCGCGGCGGCCGTACGGGTCGGGTTATAGTCCACGCTCATCATCGTCACCCCGACCACGTCGGGGTCCCGCTCCGCCAATACCTCCCGGAAGTGGTCCCAGCCGGAAAGCGCCCGCAGGTCAATCAAGTCTACCTCGAACCCCTCCGCCTTGGCCGCGGCGCTCAGGGAAGCCAGGCCGTGCGAGATCCAGCCCGCGTCCATCCCGTGCTTGAGAGATCGAAAGCCACGACCAGCGATGCCGGGGTAAATCAGCGTCGCCTTGAGAGACATATCACCTCTTTCGCATTCCGCATCCGGTAGGGCGGACGGCATACGTACATTGGTGGTCACCTTGGGCAGCCCAGGTCACGCGCTGAGGCGAGGCGCCCAGCAGGCAAGTCAATATCCTCAA
>Ga0307378_10013986_pt1 | contig 10119 bp, 9 predicted proteins | sample UN1MG_FD_202238 | JGI IMG/M metagenome (GOLD analysis project Ga0307378, IMG submission 202238) | Soil microbial communities from Risofladan, Vaasa, Finland - UN-1 | ecosystem: Environmental > Terrestrial > Soil > Coastal area > Acid sulfate soil | place: Finland: Risofladan, Vaasa | collected... | reverse complement strand
CAAGGCGCAGCTCGCCGAGATTCTCAAGCAGGAAGGCTTCATCGACGACTACCGCGTAGAAGATGGGGTTCAAAAGAGCCTCTTTCCTCGACGGGCGTGGTGCTCGATCGCCGCTCGGACGAAGCTCGTGAACAGAGGATGCGGGGTGTGCGGTTTGCTCTTGAACTCGGGGTGGAACTGGCAGCCGATGAAATGGGCGTGTGCCGGCAGCTCCACCATCTCGACCAGGCGCCCATCAGGCGAGACCCCGGAGAGCACCAGGCCACCATCCTCGAGCCGCTCGCGGTACGCGTTGTTGACCTCGAAGCGGTGCCGGTGCCGCTCGCTGATGCGGGACGTACCGTAGATCTGCAGAGCCAGAGAGTCTGGTTTGATGGTGCAGGGGTAGGCGCCGAGGCGCATCGTCGCGCCCTTGTCTTCGACGCCGCGCTGGTCGGGCATGATGTCGACCACAAGGTGCTCCGCCTGAGGATCAAACTCGGCGCTGTTGGCGCCTTGCAGGCCGCAAACGTTTCGCGCGTACTCCACGACCGCCATCTGCATGCCGAGACAGATACCGAAGAAGGGAATGTCGTTCTCCCGCGCAAACTGAATTGCCAGAATCTTACCTTCCGCACCACGGTCTCCGAAACCACCGGGGACGAGGATCGCGTCGTGCCGGCTGAGTCGCGCCTCGACGTTGCCGCTTTCGAGCTCTTCGCTGTCGATGTAGTCCAGGTCGAGCTTCACATCACACTCGAGCGCCGCGTGAACCAAGGACTCGTGGAGCGACTTGTACGAATCGCGGAGGTGGACGTACTTGCCGACGAGCGCAATTGAAACGTGTCCGCGGTCCGGAGCCAGATAACGCTCGACCGTACGCCGCCAAACCGAGAGATCCGGATCGCGCGACCAGATGTTGAGCCGCTCGGCCAAGAGGCGATCGAGACCCTGCTCGTGGAGCGTCAGCGGAAGCTCGTAAATCACGCGAACGTCTGGGGCGGCGATGACCGCTTTGACGGGCACGTTGCAGAAGTGGGCGATCTTTTCCTTGAGCGCATGAGGTAGCTCGCGATCGACGCGACAAAGAAGAATCTCGGGCTGAATTCCCAGTCCCAAAAGCTCCTTTACCGAGTGCTGGGTGGGCTTGGTTTTGAGCTCGCCGGCCGCTGCGATGTGCGGAATGAGCGTGACGTGAACTGAAACGCTATTCTGCGGGCCGAGCTCTCCGCGAAGTTGCCGGACCGCTTCGAGAAACGGAAGCGACTCGATGTCACCGACAGTCCCGCCCACTTCGACGATCGCAACGTCCACGTTGCGGGTCGCCTCTCGAACCCTGGCCTTGATCTCGTCGGTGATGTGCGGAATCACCTGAATCGTCGCGCCGAGATACTCCCCGCGGCGCTCCTTCGAGATCACGGAATCGTAGATCTTGCCGGTCGTGAAATTGTTCGCCTTGGTCATCGTCGCTTTGGTGAAGCGCTCGTAGTGACCGAGGTCGAGGTCGGCTTCCGCTCCATCGTCGGTCACGAAGACCTCTCCGTGTTGGAAAGGCGACATCGTGCCGGGATCGACGTTGATGTACGGGTCCAACTTCATGTTGGTGACCCGCAATCCTCGTGCTTCGAGGAGGGCGCCCATCGAAGCAGCCGCTAGGCCTTTTCCGATTGAGCTGACAACACCCCCTGTGACGAAGATGAACTTGGTGTGTCGTGCGTTCATCCGGTGGGGCTCCTAGAGCATTGCGTGTTGCACGCAACAGCCGGACCCTAGATGCCGTCCCCGATGGTGTCAACGCGACTCTTGGTTGATGTTGCCGATACCGTGATTCTGCGAATTTTCTAGCGGTGCGAATCACCGATATCGTCCGGGCTCGCGAGCAACGAAGCACGTGTGAGACTGGCGGTTCCGAAGCGCTCGCGAAGCGCTCCTGTCGTCGCCGCGAGACGCTCGCGCCGCGCTCGCTCGGCGTCCGGAAACAGCTCCGCATCGGGAACCTTAGTGAGCGACGAAACCGAGACCCCGGTCAGGCGAACACCGGCACCAAGAGCATCGAAGCGCGTGAGCAGCTCAGTGGCCGCTTCGAAGATCGCGTCGGTGTCGGAGACCGCCCGCGCTAGCCGAATCTGGCGCGTGCGAATGCGATGGTCGCCGTACTTGATCTTGAGGGTGACCACATTTGCCCAGAGCCCCTTGCGCACGAGTCGATCGGCCAGCAACATCGATTGCTCGAGGATCGGCTTGAGAAGCGCCTCGCAGCTTCTGAGGTCTTGCTCGAAGGTCGATTCGCTCCCAAGGCTCTTGGGCGGCGCGCCGACGACGACCGGTCGCTCATCGAGTCCGCGTGCTAAATCCCTCGCAACGGGCCCCCAAGTCCCGAGCAAGCGCTCGAGTGTACGAACGTCGGTGCGCGCGAGGTCGCCGATCGTTTGTAGACCGGCGTCCCGCAGCCGGACCCTTGCCTTCGGACCGACCCGCCACATCCGCTCCAGTGGGAGGGGATCGAGAAACTCCGCGGAGGCGTCAGCGGGGACGATGGTCAACCCATCTGGCTTATGGAGGTCGCTGGCGATCTTGGCGACGAACTTGTTGGCCGCGACCCCCGCCGACCCGCTGAGCCCGGTCTCGGCGCGCACCTCCTTCTTGATGCGGCGCGCGATTTCAGGCCCATCACCGAAAAGAGACCGGCTGGCGGTGACGTCGAGAAAGGCCTCGTCCAGCGACAGGCCTTCCACGAGCGGTGTGTAGCGCCGGAAAACCTGAAAAACCTTGGTACTCAGCTCCGAATAGCGACTCCTTCGTGGCGGAACCACGATCGCGTCGGGGCATCGACGGAGGGCCTCGACCATCGACATCGCCGAGCGCACTCCGCTTGGACGTGCCTCATAGGAGGCAGCGGCGACCACGCCTCTGCGCGAGCGGGCGCCAACCAGAACCGGCTTTCCGCGCAAATCCGGGTCGTCCAATTGCTCCACGGACGCAAAAAAGGCGTCCATGTCGAAGTGGATCACTGTACGCATGTCTTCTTTGACGACCCTACAGCAACAAGTCTTGATTGCCAGCACGATCAAACGTACCGTCCGGCGCTATGGCGGAACCGGGCAAAGAGAACCCCTACGAGGGTCGGTTTGGGATCATTCGGCGGATCGACGATTGGATCTTCCACGTCGAGATGGGCGTGCTTTGGACCTTCCTCGGCGTGTCCGCGATCATGGTGTTCTTGGATGTCGTTTACCGGCGGCTCGCGGCTCCGGATAGCAAGGTGGCCGAGCTCTGCGCTCGCATCTTCGGCGTCGAGACTCCCGAAGGAATGAAGACACTGACCACGATCGGTCCTACCGCCACGGCGGTCGTGGGCATTGGCCTCGTGTATTTCGCGTTTTGGACTGCGGAGAACCACGCGGCCGAGCCCGGAAAGCGTTCGCGGACCAAACCGATAGTCGAGGCCATCGTGGCCTGCAGTGGTCTCGGGCTCTTGGGCTGGATCATGCTCCAGCCGACGGTCGAGTCTCGCTGGTTCTATCTACTCCTGTACGGGCTCTGTGCATTGGCATGGCTCGTCCAGTTGCTGCGCCAGCGTGCAGCGGGTTGGGTCTCAAAGCTGATAGCCTTCTTCGTCGTCACCGCGCTCCTGGTCTACATCATCGTCAACTACTTCCCGGACGGCTACAGCTGGTCGAAAGAGCTCTCACTGATCATGCTGCTCTGGGTCGGCTTCCTCGGCGCGAGCGTATGCGCACACGAGGGCAAGCACATTCAAGTCGGCGCGCTGAAACGAGTCGTCCCCCCATCCTTGTCGAAATGGACCGATGCAATCGGCTACATCACGACAGCCGGCTTCTGCTTCTTCATGGCTGCGCTCGGCTACGTGTACGCCAAGGAAGCCCTCCAGCTCGAGGGTCGATTCGAGCAAACCAACATCCCCGACTGGGTCGCGACCATCGCGGTTCCGGCCGCGTTCGCCATGACGACGATTCGCTACGTGGCCGCGGCGTTCAGCTCCATCATGGGGGGCTCGTACGGCGCCGCCCCTGAAGATGAGGCCCTGGCTCTTGCTGAGCAAGCAAAGGCCGCAAAGCAGGGAGCGGAAGGATGAACGCCGTACGCGAACGGAAGCTGCCCTTCCTCATCATGGTCACGATCATCGTCTTCCTGCCGTTCCTCGGCAAGGGAGGGATCCTCGCGTCCGCCATCATCGCCGCTGCGCTCGTCGGCTCCCCTCTGTTCGTGCTGATCGGCATCGCGACGCTCGGCAGCCTGTTCCTTTGGAGCGGATTCACCGAGCTCAACCAGTTCACGATCGTGATCGAAGGCATTCGGAGCCTCGCCGACAGCCCCACGCTTCTCGCCATTCCGTTCTTCATCATGAGCGGCGCGGTCATGAGCAAGGGACAGATCAGCCAGCGCTTGATCGAATTCGCCCAGGCGTTCATCGGTTGGGTCCCCGGCGGCATGGCGATGAGCGGTGTTCTCGCATGCATGCTCTTCGCCGCGATCAGCGGCTCGAGCCCCGCAACGGTGGTCGCGATCGGCTCCATGATGGGACCTGCGCTCATCGCCGAGGGCTACAGGGAGCGCTTCTCCCACGGCCTGCTCACCTCCGCGGGTTCCCTCGGCATTCTCATCCCCCCGTCGATTCCGATGATCGTCTACCCGATCGTCAATCAGGGCGCGGTCATCGAGGTCGAGCGCCTGTTCGCCTCCGGCTTCGGCCCCGGCCTCGTGATGGGCTCGATCCTGATCGGTTACTCGTTCTATCAGGGCATCGTCGACAAGATTCCGACCTCACCGTTCAAGTTCCAGAAGCTCATCGCGGCCAGTCGCGACGGCTTCTGGGCACTGATGTTCCCCCTGCTGATCCTCGGCGGCATTTACGGCGGTATCTTCAACGCGGTCGAAGCCGCGGCCGTCAGCGTCATGTACGCGATCGTGGTCGAGGTCTGGCTGCACCGCGCGCTCAAGCTCAAAGCCATCCCCGCGATCTTCGGCGAAACGGGCGTGTTCCTCGGTTCCTTCCTGGTGATCATGGTCATGGCGCTCGCGCTCGGTGAGTTCCTCGAGAAAGAGGAGATTCCCGCTCGAATGGTCGAGTGGATTCAGGGCAAGGACCTCGAGTACTGGCAGTTCCTAGTCCTGCTGAACCTGCTGCTCCTGGCCGTCGGGATGATGATGGACATCCTCAGTGCGATGTTCGTCTTCGTGCCCTTGTTGGCGCCGATCGCGGCCTCGATGGGCGTCGATCCGATGCATTTCGGGATCATCTTCATCGTCAACCTCGAGATCGGCTACCTCACCCCACCGGTCGGCCTGAACCTCTTCGTAGCCAGCGCACTCTATGAAAAGGGGCTCGGCCACATCATACGGAGCGTCGCGCCCTTCGTCGGCCTCATGCTGATCGGTCTCGGCATCATTACCTGGTATCCGCAGGTGTCGATCGGACTCGGCAACGCGATCATGGGTGCTGATCCCAATGCACTGCTCGACGAGGACGGCGACGGCGTAGACGATCGGGGCGAGGATGCAGGCGGCATGCCCACCATGGAAGAGATGATGCAAGAAGCCATGGAAGCCGATGATGACGGGGACGACGACGAGGACCTCGACGACGACGAAGACTTCGACGATGACGAGGACCTCGGCGATGACGAGGACTTGGGCGATGACGACGTCGAATAGGCACCTGGCCCCAGACCGCTGCGAGCTCTGAGTCGGCCGAGCGAGTGCGGCTGCGCCGAGCGGGCTGCCGTGATAGGCTCGCTCGCCCGATGGCATACACCGTTCTCGCGAGGAAATACCGACCGCAAAGCTTCGAAGATCTCGTAGGTCAGGAGCACGTCGCGCGGACTCTCGCAAACGCGATCGAGTCGGACAGGGTTGCCCATGCATTCCTGTTCACCGGTGTCCGAGGCGTCGGTAAGACGACCACCGCGCGCCTGCTTGCAAAGGCCTTGAACTGCGAGAACGGGCCGACTCCGACCCCGTGCAACGACTGTGGCCCTTGCCGCGACATCACGGCCGGTATCGACGTCGACGTCCAGGAGATCGATGGAGCCTCGAACAACAGCGTCGAAGACGTGCGGCGCCTTCAAGAGTCGCTCCCTTATCGACCCCAGCGGGACCGCTACAAGATCGTGATCGTAGACGAGGTTCACATGCTCTCGGCGGGCGCCTTCAACGCGTTTTTGAAGACTCTCGAAGAGCCGCCGGACCACGTGAAGTTCATCTTTGCCACCACGGAGAGTCACAAGGTTCCGATCACCATTCGCTCACGGTGTCAGCAGTACGACTTTCGACTGATTCCGCACCGGCTCATCGCCGAGCGCGTTCGTGAGATTCTCGAGACGGAATCCCTCTCGGCTGACGACGAAGCGATCTCGGTGGTCGCGAGGGAGGCGGCAGGGTCCATGCGCGACGCGCTCACCCTGCTCGATCAACTCGTCGCGATCTCGGACGCTCGAATCACCGCGGATACCGTGGCTGCAAGCCTGGGCATCGCCGCGCGCGAGGCCTTGTACGAGGTTGCGAGCGCCGTGCTCGAAGGCGACGGCGCTCGCGTGGTGAAAGCTGTCGATGGCCTCGCCGACAAGAGCGTCGACATGCAACACTTTGCGCGCCAGCTGCTGCAGCTCATCCGCGACCTCGTGGTGCTCAAGCTCGACGCTGGGGACCCCGCCGACTGGGTCCCCGAAGAGCGGGAAACCGCCATGCAGCTGATCGAAGACGTCGACATTCTCGAGCTTCAGCGCGCGTTTCGAGCTGCGTCTATCGTCATGGACGAAATGGCCCAAAGCCCCAACCCAAAGCTCATGCTCGAAATGGGGCTCGTGCGGGTCGCGACCAGGCCTCCACTTCAGTCGGTCGCTGAGCTGATTGCGCGACTGGATGGGTTACAGGGCAAGCCAGGGCCGAGTGGCGGCTCACCCGGTGGTTCGCGTGCTCGCACGACGAAGCCAAAGCCGGAACCGGCTCCAGCCAAGCCGAAAGCGGAAGCGACACCTGCACCCAAGCCCAAGGTCGAAGTCGACGCCGCACCACGCTCTGCGTCGGACCCAGAACCCAAACCCCAGAATCCCAATCAGCCGGTCATGCCGGCGACGAAACACGCCGGTGGCTTTCAGACGAGCACCGGCGAGGTACTGACGCCGATCCGAAGAGCCGCCCTCCAGGAATGGGAAGAGCTGGTCGGCACCCTCGAGCAACAGCAACCGGCTTTGGCGGCCGTCCTCGAACACGGCATTCCCAAGACCGTCGGCCCCGACCGGATCGTCCTTTCGTTTAAGGACGGCTCGTTCTACGGTCGCCAAGCGGGATCGCCCGAATCGATCGCTGCAATCGTGCGGATAGCCGAACAGCAGCTCGGCGGACGTCCGGAAATCGAGATCCGCTTCGATGCTCAGGGCGAGGCAGCGACGAAGACGGTCGCGGCAGTCGCAGCCCAGCGCAGGGAGGCCGAGCTCGACGCCAAGCGCAAAGAAGCGCTCAACCACCCGCGCGTGCGTGATGCCGTCGACGTGTTTCCTGAATCGGCCGGGAAGCTGAAAGTGCTCATCGAAGCGGACTGAGAGGATCGAATGAATTTTCGTGGCGGAATGGGAGAGCTGATGCGGCAAGCGGGTCGCGTCCAGCGCAAGGTCGAGAAGCGCAGAGAAGAGCTGCGAGAGGAAACGTTCGAAGCTCGCGCTGGCAACGACAAGGTGACGGCGATCGCGAACGGCATTCCGGAGCTGGCCGAAATCCGCATCGATAAGACCCTCCTCGAAGAAGAGGACATCGAAATGGTGCAAGACCTCGTCGTCGCCGCAGCCAACGCTGCCCTGACAAAGGCACGCGAGCACGTCGACGCGGAGATCGAAAAGATCACGGGAGGCCTTTCGATCCCCGGAATCGGCTGACCGATGACCGCCAACGATCCGATTGCGTCTTTGATTTCGTTGCTCTCCCGCTTGCCAGGGATCGGCACGCGAACCGCGGCGCGGCTTGCCTTTCACGTACTAGAGGGGGAGCAGCAATATGCAGAGGCGCTGGGCGAGGCCCTGCGTGGCATCCATGATCAAGTCACCCGATGCGAGCTCTGCGGAAACTATGGTGCGGAGTCGCGCTGTGCGATTTGCCGGGACCCGCGCCGTGACGCCTCCCTAATCTGCGTCGTTGCGAAAGTCCCTGATTTGATCGCGCTCGAAGCGCTCGGTAGCTTTCGAGGTCGCTACCACGTCTTGCATGGTTTGCTGGCGCCGCTCGATGGCATCGGACCGAATCAGCTGCCACTCGACGCACTCGAACGGCGCATCGCAGAGGAAGGCGTGAATGAGGTCATCGTAGCAACGCCACTCAATGTAGAGGGGGAAGCAACTGCGCTCTACGTCGCGGATGCGCTCTCCGCTTCTGCGGTACGCGTCTCACGGATTGCAGCCGGAGTGCCGCATGGTGGCGAGCTGGAGTTTACCGACCAGGTGACGCTGGGCCGCGCCCTCGAAGACCGTCGCGCCGTTCGATGAGCAAATTAGAAGCTTGAAATCAGGGCGTTTCCTGCATTGACTCGCCTCGGTTGAATCTTTGACCGGGTCCCCTCGTAAAAAGCCGAGAGGTGCCCAATGATCCGATTCGTTCTGCTCCCTTCCCTCGCCTTCGCCCTCGTCTTCGGTAGCACCGAGGCGGCACGGGCCGAGGTCGTCGTGGTCCAACCCAACGACCAGTCGTCCCCGGTGATCGTCAAGACGAAACCGCCGACCGTCGTCGTGGTCGAGCGACAGACGGTCCCACAGCCGCAAGCCCAAGCTCCGACGCCGCCCAAGCGCGACCGAAAACTGGGTCTGCACTTCGACGTCGGCGGTACTTTTGGGCCGCAGGTCCTGATGGGTGGGCTCTCCGGTGCGCTGCGCTTTCGGCCCAAGGAGCACGTGGCCATCGACCTCGGTTCGGGCTACTTCGCGGGCAACGACTACCAGGGCTTCTACCGAACGGAGATCCCGCTGACCGCAAATGCACTGTTCTTCGTCAACCCGCAGCACAAGGCGCAAGTGTACTTTCTTCTGGGCCCAGGCGTCTCGTTCGGGCGTGTCGACACGTACGACGAGCTGCGTCACATGACGTACATCGGAGGGCAGGCGGGCATGGGCCTCGAGCTGAGGCTCGCGCCGGCGTTTGCGTTGAACGTCGACGTGCGAGGCGTGCTCCGGCACCGAATCGACAACGATCCTCGACCCGAATTCTTCGATGGCACGCGAAGCACCGACACGTCGGGTGGCGCGGTGCTTGCCTTTGGTGCGACTTTCTATTTCTGAATCGGAGCCCCGCCGCTATGGCCGGTTGCTGCTCCGACGGTTGCCGAAAAGCTTCTTGAAGAAGCCATCGCCTTCTTCGCCGTCAGCGCCTTCCTGCGGAAGCGCAGGAGGGAGCGACCGCACTGCGTCGTCTTCGCCGACTTTCTCCAGCTCTTCGAGCTCGTTCTCGTCCACGAGGAGCACGAAATCGGATTCGTCGATGATCTCGACCTCGGTGTGCTCGTCGTCCCAAACGTCTTCGACCGATTGAGCGACCGAGGCTCGCGCCTCGCTTGACGTGAGCTCGACCGAGACACCTTCGGCAAGCGTGCTCAAGATTGCATCGGTGGCCTCGAGATCCACGGCCGCCGCATTCGCAAAACGACCTCGTACCTCGGCGATCTCGGCTTCGCTCCTTCCGAGCTCCGCGAGTGCCTGGTCCGCCCCAGCCAGCTTCTCTTCGGAAACGGTCACGTAATCAATGTCACAGGAAAAGCAGGCTCCGTAAAGTCTTTCGCTTCAAAAAGACACCTAGGCGGGGGCAGAAAACCGAGCGATCTCCGACTCGATGAACGAAATCCGGTCCTGACCCCAGGTGGAATACTCCCCGATCCGAAACGAGGGTACGCCCCAGAGCCCCATTTCGGTGAGGGCCTCGCGGTTCGCCTGGGCTCTCTGCTCCCAGTTGCCCGTCTCCAGAGCGGCCATCACCTCGGCCTCGGCGATCCCTGCGCGCTCGGCCAGGAACAGGAGGTCGGGAACGTGGGCGACGTCTCGAGCCTCTGCCCAGATGCCCTGCATCACGGAGCGCGCGAACTCGAGTCCAAGCCCCTTGTCGACGGCACAGTTGAAGAACACCGCCATACAATATCCGATGCCC
>Ga0307378_10013985_pt1 | contig 10119 bp, 8 predicted proteins | sample UN1MG_FD_202238 | JGI IMG/M metagenome (GOLD analysis project Ga0307378, IMG submission 202238) | Soil microbial communities from Risofladan, Vaasa, Finland - UN-1 | ecosystem: Environmental > Terrestrial > Soil > Coastal area > Acid sulfate soil | place: Finland: Risofladan, Vaasa | collected... | reverse complement strand
CTAATGACATAACGATTTCCAATTATATAGGTTTCTCAGGCAACTGCAAGTACAGTTTTAATAATTGAATCGCGACAGGAAATCGAATGGTTTTATTATTCGTGCCTCAGCGATTCGATTGGGTCCATATTGGCGGCTCTCCAGGCGGGATATAAGCCGAAGGTTACGCCTACAATGGCACTGATTCCAAAGGCTAAAATCAGGGATATCGGTGTAATAACAGTGGGCATCTCCGCGAAATGAGTAACCATAAACGGGATAGCGATGCCGAGTATTATTCCGAGAATACCTCCCATTAAAGTGAGTAGTACGGTTTCTGTTAAAAACTGCATAACGATGTCTCGTTTTTTGGCACCGAGTGCCCTTCTGATACCGATTTCTCGTGTTCGTTCGCTTACACTCGCGAGCATAATGTTCATAATACCGATACCGCCTACCAGCAGCGAGATTGCAGCGATAGAGCCGAGTACAACGCTGAAGATTCTTTTTGTCCTTGCCGCCTGTCTCAACAGTTCGAGCGGAACAATTATACGGTAATCTTTTTTTTCGTGGAGCCGGTCGAGAAGGGAATCAACAATATCCCTCATTTTGATCATATAGGCCAGGTTGATAGACTCCGGGTCAGATTTAACTTTAACGGTGATTTTCTGTAGCTCGACCTTCTCGGCACTTCTCGACTGCCCTTGTCTTTGAAACGAGAAGTCGCTGAATCGCAGCTTTGCTGTCGAGACCGGTATATAAATATTTCCGGCGACACTGCCTCTTGCTGTGGAGATGGAACCCGTGTCACCAGTGCCTTTTTCCATAACTTCCAGTCCGCCCGGCTCAACGACGCCTATTACCCTGTAGGAATTACCCTGAATTGATATGAACTGGCCGAGTGGGTCATCGAATGCAAAGAGCCTCTGTGCAACGTCGTCGTCTATAACGCACACGGACATCATACGGTTCAGGTCGATGCTGCTTATGAATCTTCCCCTGATTAGCCTGACCGGGGCGATTTGAGTGTACCACGGGATGGTTCCTAAAATTTTAATTGAGATTTTTCGATTCAGGTATCTTGCCTCGTGATCGATTTCCCGAATCGGTACCGCAACTTCGACATCCGGGATTGTGTTTCTGATTGATTCTGCGTCGATGTATGTTAAGCCGTAATGGCGAACGGTTTCAACGTTTCCGGTATCTGTCTGCTCATCGGGGGGTTTTACTGTTTCGATAATCAGGTTCCTGCTCCCAAGCCGCGCGATTGCCTCCTGTGTTTCCTGGCTTGCTCCCTCGCCTATCGCGAGCATTGCTATTACCGAGCAAACTCCAAAAACGATTCCGAGCGTGGTAAGTGCGGAACGCAATCGATGCAGCCACAGTGTCTTGATTCCGAGCTTAATCGTTTTTTTAAATCCGAACCAATGCATAATTCTACATTTTTCCGTTAAATTCTTCTCTGTCGATTCTGCCGTCCAGCAGATGTATAGTCCTTAATGCCCTTTCGCCGATATTATTATCATGAGTTACGACTATCAGGGTTTTTCCTTTTTCATGCAGATTATCAAGGATAGTCAATATCTCGGTACCGCTTTTAGTATCGAGATTTCCGGTTGGTTCATCAGCGAGTATAATCACGGGGTCGTTGGCCAGTGCCCTTGCGATGGCGACTCTTTGCTGCTGTCCTCCGCTGAGTTCGAAAGGCCGATGGTTCAGCCTGTCACCAAGTCCGACCATATCTGCGAGGTACTTTGCCCTTTCGACACTTATGTGTTCCGGAATTCCCTGGTAATACATAGGCACTTCGATATTTTCAATAACATTGAGCTGCGCGATGAGGTTATACGACTGAAATATAAAGCCGATTCTTGCGCCGCGGATTTGTGAGAGGCTGTTGTCCTCGAGAGAAGAGACATCGTCATCAGCGAGCAGATATAACCCGCTGGTGGGTGTGTCGAGACAGCCGAGCATATTGAGAAGCGTTGATTTGCCTGAGCCGCTCGGCCCCATAATGGCGATATATTCGCCCTGTTTCACTGTAAAGTCGATTTCGCGCAGTACCTTCAGTTCTACCGTGCCAAGCTGATAGTTTTTGCAGAGTTTTTCCATAACCAGAATCGGTTTGGTTGGTTTGGCATTATTTTTTTCGTTTAGAACCTGCATTGCCCCGTCTTTTTTCCCCGTTTTGGTTTTTTTCTCTTTTCGGCTTGCCTGCTTCTTTTTCTTCCGGTTTGTCACCTGTTTCTTTTTCTTCCGGTTTGCCAACAGCTTTCTGCGAACCGAAGAGCCTCGGCGGATTCAAAAGTACTGATTCTCCTTCTTTAAGCCCTTTCTTTATTTCAACGAAATCATTGTTAAATGCCCCTGTTTCGACGATTCTTTTTTGTGGTCCTCCTGCTCCAGGGACATAGCAGACTTTCTGGCCCTGGATATTTACTACTGATTGAATCGGAGCACTCAGAACGTCCTTGAGTTCGAGCAGGATTATTTCAACCTTTGCAGACATTCCTGTTTTGATGAATTCGTATGTGCCGTCGATGCTGACATCCGTGGAATAGACTTTCAGATCGGGATTCATCCAGCTTTCGGGGTCTGCAAGAGGGGCTTTCCTGATTACTTTGCCTGTGAATCTTTCCTCCTGAAAAGCCGGTATCATAATTTTTGCTTTTTGTCCAACTTCGACCTTATCAATCCAGGTCTCGTGGATTTTAATTTCTACCTTCATCTGAGATGTGTCGGGAATGGAGATCATCTTCTGGCGTTCGCGGATTTGAGCGCCTACTTCGATTGGTTCCGGTGAGCTCCCTCGTGACCTGTGCTCGGTGCTGGAGGCATAGACGACCTCCCCGGGTGAAGGTGCTCTGATAGTACAGGCTTTGAGTTGTCTTCTGGCCTTTTCGAGATCTGCCTTTTGCAAAATATATTTGGCTTGTCTGCTCTCAAGTCTTGCCTCGGCCTGTGCGAGTTTCGAACGGGCAGAGGCTTCGATTCTTTCCAATTCTCTTTTTGCCTCGACATAATCGCTGAAGAGCTGTTGAACGAATTTCGGAAACTCGTATTTTTCAAAAAGGTATTTTGCGGTCTCATCCTGGCGTTTTTGGATTTCGAGGCTATCGACATCGTATTCATCGCCCTTTAGCTCAATTTCGGCAACGTAATTGCTGTCATACAACTCTTTGGTGCCCTCAAATTTATCCTTTGCTCTTGCAAGTCTTGCATCAGTAAGCGTGATATCATTCTCGAGCTGCCTTAATTTCTGTAAGGCTTCTCCGCCGAGGTTCGGGTCTGTTATAAGAACATAAACAGCCTCAGTAATTTTACTTTGTTTGTCTTCGTGCTTGTTCTCGGTAGAGCCGATTTTCGAGGCAACAATTTCGCCGAGGTTCGGGTCTCTTAAAACAATAGTAAGGTCATTGTTATCCTCATTTTGTTTTTTGTTTTGTTGTTCAACAACATTTATAAATTTCGATGCGACTATTTCGCCAAGATATTTCTGTAAATCCATCAGGCCAAAATGTACTTTCATACGCCCTGCTTCGATGTCGCTTTCATTTTGTTTCTTCTGTATGTCGAGCGCCTCAATAGCTTCGGTGAGGTCAGCCTTATCCTGTAAGAATTTCATTTCCTCCTCGGTTAATTCTGCCTTTATTTGCGAGGAATCGAGTTCCACGAGAATCTTGCCGTTTTTAACATCTTCCGGTGTGATATAGGTTCCTTCATCGACAAGACTGATAATCGTATTATTGCCTTCGACCTCCGACTTGATATCCTTCGAGTTCACCGGTATGATATCGCCGTTTTCAATGATGCTGATGGTCAGGTCAACTCTTTTTACAGCAAAAGTACCTGCCATAAAATCAGTATTTTTGTCACCCTTTTGAAGGAACCACCAGCCGCCGGCGGCAGCAGCGGCGGCAATGGTTATTATCACAATCAAAACCTTTAGAATCTTTCCTGACCGGCTCAACCTTGCGACTGTTGTGTATCTTTGTTTTTTCATACTTGTTACTTCCTTTATTATACCCAATTATACCAAATCCCGATGGATTACCGCTCCCACATTCCGTCAGGCCTGACCTGCAAAATGCCGATATCCTGGAAAAAATTTAATTTCGCAACAGCATGGTCAACCAAAGCCGAAGCGACATCGTTTTGAGCTCCTAACAGAGCATTCTGTGATTCAAGAAGGTCTCGAGTGCTTGCCCTTCCGGTTTTGAGCAGCATCGGCGTACTGTCAACCCGCTTCTTTGCCAAATCGAGGCTGATTTTCTGAATACGGTATCTTTGCGCAGCTTCTATTAGCTGCCTATATGCCTGGCGAACTTCGAGCTCAACATTGGCAAGATTATCCTCGTGCTGCCGCTGGGTCTGGGTTAATGTTATCAGCGCCCTGCGATAGGCATTTCTTTCACTCAATCTGTCAAATGGCAAATCGTCAGATTGAAGGCCAAGGCTATATTCGTCTTTGCCAAACCTGAAACGACTGACATCATCTCTGCCAGTGGCCGTTGTGCCTATACCAGCAATAAAATTCAGTTCGGCACCGAGATTATCGGAGGCTATCATCGCCTGTCTTGCTGCGTCTTCGATGTACTCCTCTGAATTTGCCAAATCGAGGCGGCGCAGCAGAGCTGTTTCAATAGCAGCCTTGAGTGTGTAATCGGGTTCTGTAACACCTTTTTCGAGTGCCATTAACTCGTTCGGGTCGAGTTCGAAATCGACGTTTGTTGACAATGCCAATTCTATCTTGAATTTATCGAGGGCCTCTTTGTATTCTCGCTGAGTCTTACCAAAGCTGTCTTTAGCCGCCAGTTCACTTTGCTGTGCCTGGTCAACTTCAAAACGATTTCTTCTTCCGTTTTTGGCCTCCATTTCCAGTTGCTTTGTCCAGAGTACTTTTCTTTTATAATCGTTTTGCGCGTTTGCGACCTCATTTTTTTTCAGCAGAGCTTTGTAATAACTTGTAACAATCGAGACAACAAATGTTTTTCGATAACGGTTGAATGTTCTTATCTGATATAAAACTCTTCGTTCGGCCTGAGTGAGGTCTTCCTGTGCGATTGCTCTTCCCCTCCCGCGCAAGAGGGGCTGAGTAATAGTAGCGCTTAGAACGGAAATTAAAGAAGTTCTTGGGTCGCCGGTAAGAAAACGCGCCCAGTCAAGTGTGATTTTAGCTGTGACGGCAGCGCCGTCTGCGAGGAGCTGATTAAAGCCCATTTCGCTACCGGAAGTCAGCTCTTTTTCGTTTTCTTTGTTCGATGCGAATTCAGCGTCAATGGTACCAAACCATTGTAGAGTGTACTGATGCCGCTCCAGAGTGAGGCCAAGAGCAACTTCGTAAAGCTCCTCTTTGCTGCGTTGATAGTCACGATTGTGCGCGGTCGCAATAGCGACGGCCTGTGCGAGAGTCAGGACGCCTGATGATGGAATTTCCTTGCCAACCTGCAAATCGTTTGCCGATGGGGTAACATCACTGATGGAATAATTCGCCTTTTGGCCAAAACTTTTATCCCATTTACTGTCTATGATTTTGGAGACTTCTTCATCTGCTTCCTTTTTGTAGTGCGCAGGGCTACATCCCCCAACGAGGCCGAGAACCACCGCGGCGTTAAGCACCAAAATCACAATTAATACACATCTTTTCAACGTATTTCCCTGCTCCATTGTTTTTAACACAACATCCTGTTGATAAGACGTACTAAGGCCACATTTTATTGCAAAAAACCTTAAATCATCCTGTTAAACCCCCCTGGTTATACATAGACTCCTTCTTATTTACACCATTTTATCATAAAAGGTTATCAAGGCAAAGAGAAAAGCGACTTTTTTAGAGCAATAGCAATGATATTTCGCATTTTGAGGTGATATATGGGCTGTTACCGGACGTTAAGAAATAACGAAATGCTCAACTGAATCTCAAAATTAATAAAATAAACCATTAGAGCTGCTTTACCGGCATTGACCATTGAGAATTGTGCATTTATATGCTAATTGATAAATTCGGCGATGAGCGTATAATCGGCCTTCGTATGGCAAAAGAAAAACCGAAAATTTATTCAGTAACCCGGATTACGACGCTGATAAAAGTCGCACTTGAACAAACTCTTCCGGGCAGACTTATTGTCAGCGGCGAGGTGAGCGACTGGAAAATCCACCACTCAGGCCACTGCTATTTCTCGCTCAAAGACGAAGATTCGATACTGCCGTGCGTTATGTGGAAAGGCAAATTTTCGAAGGTAAAATTCGAACCGGAAAACGGGATGGCGGTTCTGGCAACGGGCCATGTCGATGTGTATTCGCCTCAGGGTAAATACCAGTTCTACGCGGAGAAACTCGAACCTGCAGGCGTGGGGGCGTTACAGCTTGCCTTCGAGCAAATGGTAAAACGGCTTGAAGCACAGGGACTTTTCGACGACAGCCATAAGAAGGCCCTGCCTCGGTTTCCGCAGCGTATAGGGATTTTGACAAGTCCGACAGGAGCGGCAATCGAAGATATACGCGACTCCATCCATAATCGCTGGCCTTGTGTGAAATTATTTCTCTATCCGGTTCCTGTCCAGGGCGAAGGTGCAGCGAAAAAAATTGCCGCCGTCCTGCGGGACATCAATAGGCGAAATAATGAGCTAAAACTCGATTTACTTATTGTCGGTCGAGGCGGAGGTTCAATGGAGGACTTGTGGGCTTTCAATGAGGAAGTTCTGGCGCGAGCGATATTCGATTCCGCAATTCCGGTGATAAGCGCGGTGGGCCACGAAATCGATACGACCATTGCGGACCTCGTTGCCGACGCTCGTGCATCAACACCGACTAAGGCAGGCATCACTGCGGTACCCGATTTAAATGAAGTGCTTGCGAATTTGCGAAATGTTGAAACCAGGCTTAATACAAATATCATGGCCAGGCTTGAGTTGGCAAGGCAGAATATCGAGACACTTTTAGCCAGCGTGGTATTCAGGAATCCGCTTCTGACCGTCAACAACGCAAGCCAAAAACTCGATGAACTCGATACGAGACTTGGCGATTCCCTGAAAATATCACTCTCACAGGCCCGCGAGAGGCTCCACAAAACTTTCGAGATGATAACAAAGATTGAGCCGCACCGTATCCTCGCTCAACATCGACTCAAATTAAACGAACTCAAAAACAAGGCGGAACTCGCCGTCAGAGAAATCGTAAACCGTCTAAAGCTCCAACTCGCTGCTCAGCAGAACAGTCTGCGAACACTTAACCCAAAATCCGTTCTGCACCGAGGCTACAGTATAACTATCAACAAAAGGTCAGGCAAAATTATAGCTGTAGTGAATGATGTACAGATTGGGGATATTATGATAACCGAACTGGCGGATAAGAATTTCATTGAAAGCCAGGTAAAAATAACGCAAAATAAAGACCAAAAGAATTAAGGTACCTGTTATGGCAAAAGATGATATAAGCAAATTAAGTTTTGAAGAGGCTATCAAGAGCCTGACCGGGATTGTCTCGAATATCGAGGCAGGAAAAACACCGCTTGAAGACAGCCTCACTCAGTATGAAAAAGGAATGGCACTTATAAAACACTGCAGGGATATACTCGACAAAGCTGAAAAAAGAATCGAAAACATCTCACAGAGTAAAGAAGATTCTTCGCAAAATAAGTGATTCATAATACGCAAACGCGAGCGTGGCGGAATTGGCAGACGCGCAAGGTTTAGGTCCTTGTATCCAATAGGATGTGGAGGTTCGACTCCTCTCGCTCGCAGTTCTTTATCTATAAGGACTTACGTCAAATTCCTTCTCCAATTCCAGACTGTGAAATTGGACACATGTGAAAAAAATTGTGAAAATTTATCCTGAGTTTGAATCCTGCATCAACTTTTTCCTACATTTTTCAAATTTTTCTGACACTGGCTTGAATAGTGAAAGATTTTCCGTACACTCCTAATTGGCGATTAATATTATCGCAATTATTAGGAGTTTTAGTATGGCATCATTAAAGTATTTCAAAGATATCAAAAGATGGAGGGTTTTCTGGCATGTTACATTGCCTGATGGAGAAGTTGATAAGGGCAGTAAATCCTTTAAAACCAAACAAGAAGGATTGAGATTTAAAACTCATTGTGAAAATAAGGCTAATTTACTTAAAAGAGCAAGAGTTATTGATCAGGTTCTTCTAACCGATGCCTTGGATGAATGGACTGCATTTTTGCAGGGATACACTCAGCAAACTCGGGATCTTTATAGCCGCTATGTGAAGACATTTATTGAGTATCTGCCTGAGGATATAATCTTCATAACTGATCTGACTAAGAATCAAATAACCAGTTTTCTAAATAGTCGGATGAGCCAAGGGCTCAAGAACAAGACTGTGAACAACTACATGGTTGCGGTCAAATCACTGTGCCGTTTTACACACGAAAACTACAGCATTGCTAACCCATCAGCAGGTATCAAAAAACTAAAAGAAGATCCGCCTGAAGTCAAATTTCTGACCAGAGAGGAGTATATGGAAATCCTGAAGAACTGTAATAATTTTGCCAGAGGCTGGATCAAATTCTTGGCAAATACAGGATTTAGAGCTACTGAGTTCTGTGAACTGAAGTGGGGTAAGTGCGATCTAGATAGAAAAACAATTACTGTTGTTGGCAAGGGCAGAAAGAAAAGGACTATCGGGCTGAATCGGGTAGTATTAGGAGTGATGGAAGAGATCAAAGCAGGGCGGAGAGTAAAAGCTAATGACCCTGTATTCTTAACGAAAAATGGCAATCCTGTCAGTAGGAATTCTTTATATAGCTGATACAACGCAATTAAACCAGATTATCGGCGAGTTAAGGGATTTTCTAATCGTTCCTTTACAATATGCGAAAGCAAAGAACGTGTTAAATAAAAAATGGTCAGCTAACAAATGGGATTTCTAAAAATATGATAAACATTTTGAACATCCGTTTGCCGCTATCGTAATCTGGCTTCAAATTTCTCCATTTGTGCCATAATCGGCCCTGACAACACCCCCATTTTTCTGCCTGCTTTCTATATGCTTTCGTACGATTAAACCAATTGTATTAAGATATGATACGTGGTTTCTCATAGACTCAACTATTCGCCAGGTAGCTGCTGGAATGATGCACGTAATTTTGGCAAACTTTCCGGATAATTCTTTTGTATAAATTCGATCAGCCTTTCTCTGACATGGCAGCGCAGGCCCCAGGCCGTTGATGCATCCTGAGCACTCATCAAAGCTCTTAGTTCGATGGTGTGCTCAGAGGTATTAGTTACCTGCAGCACACATACTTTGCCGTCCCACAACTCAGAATCCTTTAATATCTTCTGAAGTTCGGTACGTACTGCCTCAACCGACACTGTATAATCAAGATAAATATACACAGTACCCAGTATATCTGCCGTACGGCGAGTCCAGTTTTGAAAAGGCTTTTCAATAAAATAAGTAATTGGTACGACCAGACGCCTCAAGTCCCATATCTTTACGACCACATAGGTTAAAGTTATCTCCTCAATCCGGCCCCACTCGTTTTCGACTATAACTACATCATCTATGCGGATTGGTTGGGTAAAAGCTATCTGAAGGCCAGCTATGAAAGTTCCAATTGTTCGCTGGGCAGCCATACCAACAACTATGCCGATAATCCCTGCTGACGCCAATATAGTTGTTCCAAGCTGTCGAACTTTTTCGAAGGTCATAAGCATCATGCCCAATGCCAGAAAACACACTACGATAATCACTATTCTCTTCAGGACATTTAATTGAGTGCGGACTTTCCTGGCCCTGAGATTATCTTTTTCGTCAATATCAAACCGGGCAATGACGTATTCATCCAAAACGTATGTTGCTTTTACAAGCAAAAAAGAGAGCAAGGCTATAAAAAATAGACTCAGGGTCTGCTTTAAGATGAGAATATATTCTTCAGATAACTTAACAGGTAAAATCAAGCGAATGACTAAAAGTACTAAGATCCACTGGATTGGACGATAACAATGCTTAATAAAGAGATTGTCCGTAACGATCTTGGTACGTCTGGTAAGTGCCAGCAGGATTCTGTAAACAAAGAAGTGGCCTATTACGCCCACCAGTATAGGTATTAGTAAAGACCAAAGTGCCCAGTCGTTTATTTGTAGTCCATTCATAATTTAGTATTCTCTTTA
>Ga0307378_10013980_pt1 | contig 10121 bp, 13 predicted proteins | sample UN1MG_FD_202238 | JGI IMG/M metagenome (GOLD analysis project Ga0307378, IMG submission 202238) | Soil microbial communities from Risofladan, Vaasa, Finland - UN-1 | ecosystem: Environmental > Terrestrial > Soil > Coastal area > Acid sulfate soil | place: Finland: Risofladan, Vaasa | collected... | reverse complement strand
CTCGTGCTCAGCCAAATAATTGGGGGGCGAAACTGGGTCTCTGGTTAGTAGGGATAGTCCAGATTTAAACCAGAAAATATCTTTTTTTGGACCATTGTCGCCGATAATTTCGGCTCTTTTGACCTTTGGTTGCTCCTCAGAATCTTCCATAGTTAACAATTATTAAATATTTTTCTAGGGATGTAAAGTGAAATAAGTAGCCTAGCTATGCTGGCGAGTATAGACGCTATTCGAACCTTTTTTATATCTGCAAAACAACCAGTCTTCATTCCCTGTTATCTATAGATGACCTTCTTCGCAATAAGAAATATCTCTTGCAAGATTTCTATTTTCACCAGTTATTGCTATACCACCCTTATTCTTCAACCCTCCTCTTCCATCTAGTTCGAAGGCTCCAATTTTTCGATGATAAGGGTCATAAATAAGCGCAGACATAAATGATTGGTTAAAGTGAGTGTTTGTTGTGTTAACATCAGTATCTGAGGGGGCAGGTGTAAAATTAGGGTGAGAATGAGTCCAGCCCGAAATAACTACTTCAAGCCCCTTTTCTCTCATTTCATCAACAATCATGTGCACCCTGTACCATTCTCGTTCGGGAATTTCAATATCACCACCAGTAGAAGGTGCTGTAAAAGGAATATAGGCTAAAATCTCAACAAACTCTCTACCTTGACTATCAACACAATACCTTCCGATTGGAGCGCCACCCATTTCTCTATATGGCGTTTGGGTTTTCCTAAGAGAAGACAGATGTTCTTCCATTGCTTGAAATGTTTCGGAATCCATGAAGATAGGAATATTATCCAAGTCGACTTCACCAATCTCAACAAAATCTCCAGCTCTCGGCATTTCCTTTCTGGTAGGCTGAGTTGTGTTGACCTCGTGTAGAGTAAAATCTTCTTCCTCAGCTGTTTTGTCTTCTCTAGCTCCATGAATTACAAAGTCTTCCTCATCAGTTTCTATCCCATGAATCTCAAAATCTGGCTTAAGAGAATCAGCAACACCCACTACAGAATGAATTTGAAAATCTGGCTTTTGCTTAGGAGACTCAAAGCCGCTAGCAGTATTTATTATAAAATCTTCCTTGTTAGTATCACTCATTTCTTCCTTTCTATCACCATTAAAAAAGCACTTGAGCGGCTGGCGTTAATTGCCCATGATGGTAATAATTCATCTTTATTTATTTTATACTTTGCTTTTTTGGTTGGTAAGTCTGGGTCAACAACATAGAAATTATCTTTGTCAAAACCCTCAACAACTAAAAAATGTCCGTTATCCCATTTCCTCCAAAATTTTCTTAGAGCCGCTGTATTAATAGCAATTGAACATGGTGTTTTGTTATTGAGATACTCTTCAATTCTTGATATTTTGGGAGTATCCCAAATTAATTTGCCACCTTTCTTGAGATAACTTTTCCAACTATCCAGTGTCATTTTATCACTTGGCCTGATTTTAAGATTTTTTAGTGAAGCAGTTATAATCCTTTTTCCAAAAGGCAACTTTAATGGGCCTAAAATTGAAAGGTGAATTGTATAACAAGTTACATCGTAGTTCTTGTCTAATGCCAGCTCCCCAAGTTCAGTAAAAAAGTTACCAAAACTATGCCTTTTAGTTTTTTTATCAAGCTCTTTTTCAGTTACTTTGTCCCCCAAATAATCAAAAAGCATCCTCATGGCCACAAGTCCACATGACATCCCTCTTTGTTGTTTGTAGTGTGGTATTAATAATTTCATTTTCTTCTTTCTATGCTATGAGTTAGCTCTTTTATTTGCAAGGTGTTTTCCAAACCACGAATTCTTTTCTAAGAACTTAAATGCCTTTGCAGTTGATAATAAAACCTTATTATTTATCTCCATTCCTTTACTAGCACTTTTTGATAAATCTTCGATGCTGGTAGCATAACTAAATATATGATGTGCAAATTGTACTCTTAGCTTGTTTAATCGTTGTAAATCCGATTGTAATCCAGCAAGAAAGCCTGTTTTATGTTCTTCGATTTCGTTTTTCAATTCACCTAATGACATCTCGTATACTTCTTTTTTTCTTTTTTTCCCAGAAAACTTTGTAAGTTGTGGCTCCGTACTTGCTGGGACTTGTTGATGATTTCCGAACTTATAAATTTGCCTTTCCAGGAATAGTTTATCAAAAATCAATTAGATTTTTACAAATTTACATTTCCCCTCGCGGATGAAGCTAGAATTAATTTGAATACTTAACAAACTCGTCCAAGTTTTAAAACATTATCTCTATTTTTATCTCTTATGTTTTTAGGAGAATAATTTTCAAGGATAACAAGGATATTCCAAGTGACATATTTGCCTGATTAATGGCAAAGCTAGATATAAATTATGATGGAAAACTAATTAGGTATGATTAGGTTTTTCGTAAGTAGTACTAAAACTGTCAGAAATAACTGGGATTTCCTTCCACGGTTCATGATAATCAATTTTATCGGCATATTTTAGCAAGTTTTTAATATTGTTTTCAATTTTTTTAAAACCCTGCACATATTTATCTGGTGTGTTTGGGCAAAGTAAATAACCGGGAGCAGAGCTAATTGCTCCCAAAATCAAAGTGTTTTGAATTACATCTAACGTATTTGGATAATCCTTTATATGATATTTATATTTTTTCCGACTTAAAGTCCAAGGTAGGTTTTTATGTAAGTCTGGTCGCTGGAAGAATAGTTGTCCGGGAATTGGTGTGTTTTGATAATGTCTAACGTTTAAACCTTCTGCATTTAAAGCGTCTTGTATTGCTTTTCTGAATTTACCTGAGTGATTATAGTTAAAATAATTGGCATGTAAACGTAGGCGATAAAAGTGAAAAACACTGGTTACATCTTTTGGTTCTATTGGAGGAGACACCCATTTGAATCGCTCAAGCATCTTATTTAACCTTCTCGCGCTATTTTGGATTTTATTAGTAGTTTTGTCGAAGCGCTTAAGCTGACTTAGCGCCATAGCTGCTTGTATGGGATTGAGAGTGTAGTTCCATCCTAATGTAAATGAATTGTAAGCGCGTTCGGTATTGGGTTTTATGATTTCTCCATAAATACGAAGCATTTCTGCTTTATTTTTCCCCGTTCTTGTTTTGTTTAATAATATCCCGCATTCACCACAGGTTGCCAAATTTTTTTGAGACATTAAACTAAAAATTGCAGCATCTCCAAATGTACCTACTTTTTTGCCATGAAACAAAGCTCCTGGGGCTTGAGCAACATCTTCTATGAGTTTCAAAGAATATTTTTTGCAAACTTCACTTATTGCCTTCATGTCAGCTGGCAATCCGTGCATATGAACTACTATAACTGCTCTTGTTTTCTTGCTAATTTTATCTTCAATACTTCGTGGAAGAATATTAAAAGTCTTCTCGTCAATATCTGCGAAAACAGGGATAGATTGATTATGAATTACACTCATTGCAGAAGCTACAAATGTTAATGCGGGCACTATAACCTCATCTCCAGGCTGAACGTCTGTAGCAACAAATGCAGCATGCAGGGCGGCAGTACCACTATTAAGAGCTGTAGCATATCTTCCGCCGTGATATTGCGAAAACTTTTTTTCCAATTCTAATACTCTACTTGATCCTCGGCCAGAAAAATCTCTGTCGTCGAAGGCTTCCTTAACTGCATGAAAGTCTTCCTCTTTAATTATTGGCCAATCAATTCTTAAATTTTTATGGTCCTTTACGATTGGTTTGCCACCAAATAACGCTAATCTAGTTGGCATATGTTTCCGTGATTAACATATTTACTAAATTTTTATAGGGAACATTTGACCTCTTAGCTGCAATTGCTACAGCATTATTTTCTGACAAGCCGGGAATTGCGTCGGTTTCTATTCCCCACACTTGATTGTTTTCATCTATAAGAAAATCTGTTTTTGTAACCCCCCGACATTCAAGAGAAAGGTGGACTGTTTTTGCCCACTCTTGACATAATTTTGTGACCTTTTTATCAATTGTTACTTTAGTTTTTTCTAGTTTCCCAATATTTGCAACATCGCGCACTCTAATTATAGGATACAAAGCAAATAGTTTGTCAGAATTACCTAATACGCCTATACTAACCTCTTTATTTCCAGGAATAATTTTTTCATAAATCATAGAGTTAGAATGTGTTCTTGGCAATTGTTTTATTATATGAATACCAATTTTACTTCCTCCTGCGATAGGTTTTTCTAAAAACTGCCGAGGTTTAAGGTAAATCTGTTCGTTTAGAGGATATGCTTTATTACCATAGCGCCATTGTGGGGTGTTAATTCCAAGCGATAGATATACCAACTTAGTTAAATGTTTATTACACATAATTGAGCAAGCAACTGATCTAGAATGTGAGAAAGAAATATTCTTTAACTCTAGTATTCTTTGTAATCTTCCATCCTCTCCAAATCCACCGTGAGTAGCTAATAAGCAAAAACGATTTGATTCGTATGGTAATTCGATAGTTTTTTGAAGCCAATTTTCGTTGGACAATTCAAGGAAATCAATACTATATCGATTCTCAATAGCCTTAGCCATATCATTTGCGGTTTTTCTTGACGACCCTGCTTCAGAACCATCCACATTTACAACAATAGTTATTTTTTTTCTGTTGTGATTCACCTAGTCTATTTTATTTCGTCAATAATTATTCTGAGCTTATTATACTACGTAATAAAAAGTTCTATTTAATGGGCCTTTTATTAGGCTGGGAGTCGTTGATGATTTCCGAACTTTTAAATTTATTTATCCAAGAATAGTTTATCAAAAATCAATAAAGTTTTTAAAAACTAAAATTTCCTTTTATGAATAACATTAAAATTATTTTTTCTTCTGATTCTTTATAAAGAAACATAACCATTCTTTCTCATTATTGGGTTCAATTTTAGAAGTTGTTTTTATAACACTGAAATTCGCCTTTTCTAGTATTTTTTTAAACTCTTCTTTTGCATATAATGCGAAATATCTCTTGATTGTGTTTTTGCCTTTTACAGACTTTTTCATTAGTCCTGCTTCATCATCTTTTAGACGTTTTTGCATTGAAATAAAAGCGAGATCGTTTGGTTTGAGAACCCGCTTAATTTCTTTTAAGGCTTTTTTTAAATCATAAGAGTTAAAATGAATTAGAATTGCTGAAGCCCAAACAATATCAAATTCATTATCTTCAAATTTAAGTTTAAGAGCATCCATTTCAAAAAACTTTGCTTCCTTATTTGCTTTTCTAGCAATGCGAAGCATTCCTTTGGATGAATCTATGCCAACATATTTCATCCCTGAATTAATTGCTAGATGAGTATCTCTTCCTGTCCCACAACCTAAATCTAAAAATTTACTCCCCTTTGCTTTTATTCCGTAATTTTTCATTAAATGCAAAAGAATTTTAAATTCATTTAACCAGAAAATTGATTCATAGTTTTCTTCCTTGTAAACATTCGCAATCGCATCATAAGCTTTAGTGTTAATAGATTTGTAGTTTTTTGGAGGAAACATAATTGTTTATTACATCCTAGATAAAGTTAGAATTAATTTAAGTTAAAAAAAGAACTGACAGTTTTTTAACCATAGGTGGGACGTCAAAATTATCTAATTCTTTAGGCAGAATCCATCTTGATTCAGTGTGTTCTTTGTTTAGTTTTACTTGATTGGTTTTTATCTTTCCTAAAAAGGTAGCAATTCGCCAATCTTCCCCATTTAAAAGGATTTTATAGACTTTGCCTTTTTTTGTTATTTCACTTCGACACCAAGTTCATCTTTAATTTCTCTTAAGGCAATTGATTTTTTATCATCTTTTGCTGATAAAGGTCCAGCAGATACAAAAAACCATTTTTTAGGAAAATATTTCTTGTCAGGCGATCGTTTTAAAAGAATAATTTGACCTTTGGGATTCATGACTATACAAATTACTCCATGCTTTACTTCTTTGTTCATAATTCTATTTTATCATAAGAAAATAAGCCCGATTTCTTGGGCTTTTCCTAGCTGGGAGTCGTTGATGATTTCCGAACTTATAAATTCGTTTTCCCAAGAATAGTTTATCAAAAATCATCAGAGTTTTTACAGGTTTATATTTCTCCTCGTGGATGAAACTAGAACCTTATTTAGCCAATAATTCCTTAAATTTCTCTAAAATTAATCTTTCGGCTTCTTGATTTAGCTCTTCCTGCTCTCTTTCTGTAAGTTCACTATGAGGTTTTCCAAACCTATTAGGACCCTCTAAACTACTCATTGGCCAGCCAGGAAGCCTTATTTTAGATGATGGAGAAAAGAAAACGATGGGATGGTCTAAAGCTACCGTCTTTACTTCACCATCGGGGGTAGCAAGAGTGTAAGCAATATGCCATCGTCCTGTCCTTTTTTCTTCGGGAATTCTTGAAATAATTTCCTCCCAATAAACAAGAAGTTGATCATCATCAACTTCATCTTTACCCCTTATTCTTCTAACATGAACTCCAGGCTGTTCCTCGGACGAGAGGAAATCTGCATATAATGCTTCATCTTCAGAAAATACGGGTAATCCTATTAGCTCGGCATAAAACCTAGCTTTAATTTCAGCGTTTTCCTCAGCGGTCTCGCCAGATTCAACTGGTTTGTCTTGAACATTTATATCTTGTAAACCAAGAACTTCTTTCACTGCTTGAGAAAATACACGTCCATATCTCTCTCTTTTAGCAGGATTTCGAGTAGCAATCACTATTCTTTCTATTTCCCTCATAACTCAATTTTATCACAAACCAAAAAAGCCCAATAGATCGGGCTTTTCTAGCTGGGTGAAATGATTTTCGAACTGAAAGGTTATATAATTACACTATGAAAATCGAAGATTTAAAGATAATAAGATTGAAACCAGATGATTGGCTTGAATGTAAGAATATCTCACTTGAAATGTTGAAGCTTGAACCTGGAGCGTTTTACCCAACCTACGAAAAAGTTTATAAATATCCTAATAAACATTGGAGAGATAAACTTAGGGATAAAAATGAAATTTACTTATTTGCAAAAAGTGATAATAAAATTATTGGAAGCATTAATGCAAATCTTGAAGAAGCAAACGAAAAGAAAGATGTGGCAGTAATACATGGAACCTATGTTAATAACTTTTATAGAGGAAAGGGAGTAGGCAAGCGATTAGTGAAAGAGCTACTAAGAGAAATTAAGAAAAACAAAAAAATCAAAAGAATAAAACTATGGATAAAGGAAACACAGATACCAGCTAGACACATTTATGAATTAATGGGATTGTCGTTTACTAAGAGGGTTGGTGAACATACGTTGATAATGGAAAAACAGTTAAAGTAGTTTTTACTTTAACCCTGCTCACCGTTCGAATTCAATAGAAGGTTGTTCGGTTTGATATAGTTTTTTTGAAGCTAAATTCCTAGCTGGGAGTCATTGATGATTTCCGAACTTATGCATGGATTCATCCAAGGCTAGTTTATCAAAAAACCTGTCAATTTCTATCTAGTAATTTTGTTTAATATTGACCGTAAATCATTCCCATTTACCACAACATTCGCTGCAGATTTTACTTCTTCTTTATGACAATTAAAAGCAATCGCCAGGCCTACTCTTTTAAAGATGAGAATGTCGTTAACTTCATCGCCAACATAGACGCATTCAGAAGGCTTAACACCATCTTTCTCGGTCATCTGCAGGAAAGCTTCAACCTTGCCTTCGTAATCACATGGTAAGAGTTTCCAATTTTTAAGCAGACCATTTCTATCAAATTCAAGATGGCAGTGGGCAACAGTATCATCAATTCCCAGTTCTTTTTGGAGTCTCTCCGCCAAAGCACTAAAGCTACCAGTGATAACTGCAGTTTTATACCCTTGTTTTTTCAGTTTACGAATAGTTTCTTTTGCTCCTTTTATTAAGGGACGACTATTTATTACTTTCAAAAAGCCTTTTTTATTTAACCCTTGTTTTTGAAGAACTTTACAAGCTTCATTGGTCCATTCCAAATAAGAAGAAAACTCGCCATTTTCAAACTTTTCTTTCAGAATTTGATGCTTATCTAATATTCCCAGACTATCAAAAACTGCGTGCCATGTGCTTACTCCTACCTTTGTACCAGTTTCTTGGTATTCACTGACATCAATGAGCACTCCATCCACGTCGAAAAAAATAATTTTATACATAGGGGAATTATATCAATTTTGAGATTAAATAGCGTTTCTTTTTATAAAAAGGACCTTTATTTAGGCCTTTTTCCTGGCTGAGCAGGTCGGTCTAGGACTTTCTATCTTTATAATAACATACTCGCTAAAGAAAAAAGAGATTTGTTATTATATAATATAAATATGATTCACTTTTGGAACTTAAAAGGAAAATTTATTGAAAATGCAACAATTACGGATATTCAAAAGGGGTTGAATAAACTTTTTCTTTCAAGAAATGGAAGGAGTTGCATATCTTTGATGAATGAGTCAGAACTTGCTTTAGATATATATAGACAAACAATTATTTTACAAGACTATGGTATGTTTAAATATGATGGACCCGACGGGCCAGGAGAACTATTAAGTGTCAGGTATAAAGAAGGATCGATATTTAACAGAATAGAGGAAGCGATTAATTTCTTGGAAAATGAAGAAATAGGAAAATTGAAAAAACTTCTTAAATCTCTACCAAAACCCAAATAATACTCTAAGCTGGCGATTGTGGACACTATTCGAACCCACATTATGGGACTAAAAGAGCCTCGTTTTGTGCCTAATTACGGCAGCTATAGTGAAGTTTAATCTACAGAGGGTTTTTCTAGAGAAACAACCAATCTTTCTTCAAGATTAACTATTTCCTCCATTGTTCTACCTTTTCTTCCCATCATCCTTCCAACACAACCTGGTCTAAGTGAATCTTCAACCATATCATCGTAAAATTTACTTAAAGCCATAAAGTCTCTCTCTGGATTTTCCTGGAGTGGCCTAGCTTTCTGTATCCTGTCAATTCCATCAGGAGTTAATTCTTGGGCAGAGCCAAGTATGGCCATAAAAACTCCGGCAAATGGCTCTTGCCATTTTTCAGTAACCACTCCTTCAACTTTGTTATTTTGCCAAACCTCAATTCCCAATCTTGAAAACTCAACGTTGGTTCGGTGCTTTCGCATCACTGTGTTAGCCGCACTTTGCTCAATACTTCCTGTTCTTCCCTCAGGAAAATCACGATAAATTTCTTCTAATTTTTCTGAAAGGGAGTCGGCAAGCTGTTTTTTTGTCTCTTTTAGGTCTCTTAACTCTCTTACTTTTTCCAAAGAGACACGCCTAAAAGAAGGTTTTTCTTCGGGAGTGCTTTCTAATTCTGACATTAAGCTAATAATATTAAAGGATTATATAAAAGTCAACGTTGGGGAATCGGGGGTCAGTAGACTTTAATTTTGTTTGGTTCGAATCCTAACCTGCGTTTTTGCTGCGGGGCTAGGATTCGAACCTAGATTAACGGGTTCAGAGCCCGCTTGCCTACCATTAGCAGACCCCGCAATGTGCTTTAATTTTATCATTTTTTAAGCCTAGAAACAAAAAATATTTTATGCTACTATTTTTTTGATGAAACTTTTAATTAAAATTTCTAAACTTAATAAATTATTCTTAATTGGTCTTCCAGTTGCCATTATAGTTGCTGGGGGAATTCTGTTTTTTTCAGCCAGACAGTTTATTACTGAGCAATCTTGTGGTTGTAGTTTACCCTCGGCTGAAGCCAATGGTGAATATGAAGAAAAAGATGAGATGGCGATCTTTAATGGTCAACCAGTGGAAACTAAAATGGCTAAGTTAATTCCTAATCCCGAAGCTTTAAAACAACAAGAAGGAGTGGTTTTAGGGGCGACGGATGATTATCGCTGGATTGAGATTGATCTTTCTGATCAAAAACTCTATGCCCATGAAGGTGATAAGATTGTTTATGAGTTTTTGGTTTCCACTGGTAAATGGGCACCCACGCCCACTGGTGAATTTAGGGTTTGGATTAAATTGAGATACACCAAGATGTCCGGGGGGAATAAGGCTCTTCACACTTATTATTATTTACCTAATGTCCCTTATACTCAATACTTCTACAAGGGTTTTGGTCTCCACGGAACTTATTGGCACAATAATTTTGGTCATCCGATGAGTCATGGTTGTGTTAACATGGCGACGCCTGAT
>Ga0307378_10013979_pt1 | contig 10121 bp, 16 predicted proteins | sample UN1MG_FD_202238 | JGI IMG/M metagenome (GOLD analysis project Ga0307378, IMG submission 202238) | Soil microbial communities from Risofladan, Vaasa, Finland - UN-1 | ecosystem: Environmental > Terrestrial > Soil > Coastal area > Acid sulfate soil | place: Finland: Risofladan, Vaasa | collected... | reverse complement strand
ATTATATAACGAAGACTTAGAGCTATGGAATAATGCGATATGAAAAAAATTAATAAACAAGCAGTTATAGAATTATTAGCACAACATGATAAAAACACTAAGGTTTACTTTGGTTGTGATTCTACTCGTTTTAAATTTAAGGGGCAATGGTATGCGGAGTTCACCTCAGTTGTTGTAGTACATAAGGACGGTTGCCACGGGTGTAGAATCTTTCATCAGACAGATAGAGAACGTGACTTCGATCAAAAAGCTTCTAGACCTTTCAATCGTATGATGAATGAAGCCTATAGAGTATCAGGCCTGTTCCTAGAATTTCAAGAAGTAGTTTCGGACTATCATGTAGAAGTGCATCTGGATATTAACCAGGACGACATTCATGGTTCTAGTGTAGCGGTTAAAGCTGCTAGTGGTTATGTACAAGGTACTACTAATATAGTCCCGATACTTAAACCTTCGGCATATGCGGCATCCTACGCCGCTGACCGAGGTCGTAGACTAGCAAATTGAAACATGAGATATACGAATTTTGGAGGGATCACTCCCTATCAAATATCAAACCTGATACGGGTCAAGAGTTTCCAGAAGGTTGGGACGTTGTAGAGTTCTTTAAAACTTTTAAAACTCCTAAAGAATATGGAGAAATTATAGAAATAGGTTGTGGGTACGGAAGGTTATGTACAGCCTTTGATCCTGTAGAATATTTAGGATTAGACATTTCTCCCTATGCTATACAACAAGCAAAAACCTTAAATCCATATTATGAGTTTGAAGTAATAGAAGAAAATAAAATGCATAAATCCTACCCACATTCTAGAACTAAATTACTATATTCTGTACTGCTTCATCAAACTGATGAAGATATAGATAGTATAATAGAGAATCTTTGCGAAACTTCTAGAAGAATTATAGTAGTAGAGTTATGCGGTAGAGATTGGAGAAGGGAAGGAAATCCCCCAGTATTTAATAGGGGGCCAGAAGAATATGATATTATGTTTAGCAACCACGGTAGGGGCCTATCTACTATAATTAAGAAACCATATACTAGATATAAAAAATACAATAAACTAGATACTAACCTAACTATAATGGTATTTGAGGACTAATGATCCAGATAATATGTATAAAATGGGGCGCTAAATATTCCTCAGAATATGTTAACCGCTTATATTGGGGTATTGTTCGCAATACAACTAAGCGGTTTTCTTTTACCTGTTATACAGAGGACCCTAAAGGTATACAATCCTCAGAAATAAAAATAGAACCAATACCCTATTTCACAGGAGACTGGTTCAGTAAAATAGGTTTATATAATCAAGAACTATATCATGCAGAAGACCAAATATTCTATTTCGATCTAGATACAGTAATTACTGGCGATCTAGATGATATTCTTTCCTATTCAGGAGACTTTATAATACTACAGGACTTCTACCGCCCAAAAGGGTATGGTAGTGGTCTTATGTCCTGGGCGCCACACGCCGTAAATCATATGTGGACAAACTATACAAAAGGGTATAGAGCACGAAATGGCGATCAAGGTTGGTGTGAAGAACAGTATCCAGGGGCAGATCTTTGGCAAAAGATGTACCCTGAGAAAATAATAAGTTATAAAATACATATAGTAAATGGGGGCAAACAAAGAAACGCTGCTTATACAGACAATAAAGGTTCTTTAGCCACTTCTAGTATAGTGTGCTTCCATGGCAGACCTAATCCACATGAGGTAACTCACGAACCTTGGATTCAACAAAATTGGATATAAGTATACTATTAACCACTTATAATCGTACTCAAGATTGTATTCAATGTTTAAATAAATTATTGGATCAAAAACGTATAGGTATAGAGATAATACTATTGGATGATTACCATATTTCAGACCCAATACTATCAACATATTGTTTTAATAATGGTATAAAGTATATACATACAGGTGCACAAAAAGAAGGAAAGGTACACTGGAGAGTACCGGGGTTCGCTTATAATATAGGAGCCAAGTTAGCTAAGGGGGATTTCTTAATTATAGGGGGTGCTGAAATGTGGCATCTGACTAAGGATTGTATTGAACGTATGTATGATATGAAGAAAATTACATACCCACGAGTTTATGATGAACCTAAAAAACCTAACGGTGATTATAGAAATTATAAGAGATTAAATGCTAAACTTCCTTTTTGTATGGGAGTATCTGCTGCAGCCTATAACTATATAGGTGGTTATGATGAAGACTTTACTGGATATTGTTTTGATGATAATGACTTCTCAGATAGGATAACTCATATACTACCCCTCAAGGAAATAGCTGCAGATGTAATACATCTGTGGAACCCTAGAGGCAGCGAGAATAGGGGAGACCCACGTATAAATGCTAGAGCTTGGAAATATAATCAAGAGATATACCTATCAAAAGAAGGTAGTGTAATTAGAAACATAGATAAAGAATGGGGGAGATTATGATATATATAAATCCAACCGTTAGGAAGTCTGTGTTAAACGACGATAATCTTTGGAATTGGTTAGAAAGAGTTTTTAAGGCGGAATATTACGAAGGTAGTATATCTACTAGAGACGTATTAATAAATTCATCCTTTTGTGATATTGATTATCTTGAAGACCGGACAATAAATTTACACTTAGAATTGATGAAAGAGATATATGATACATACGGAAAGAAGTATGATTATAGCCCACAAATAAAGGGTATATTAAATAACTGTAATAGAAGTAAACTAACTGTAATTCCATCTAAGTTAATGTACTCTAACTACAAAGATCATTGCAGGAATATAGAAATAGTGCCTATAGGAATAAATTTAAATAAGTTTATTCCTATAGAAGACAAAGTATCTCTAAGAGAAAAATGGAAACTACCCTTGAATAAAAGAATAGGTTTCTGGTCTGGTAATACTGGAGACTGGAGAGGTATAAACGATATGATTAAATATGCCAACTTTAATGCAGACGTATATTGGATATTTAATTACTACAGGGGGGAAAGAATCAAGTGGCCGGGTAGGAATAAGTCTGTCTACTATAGAATAGACCAGGATTCCATAAACGAATTATTAAATGCCTCAGATTTCTATCTGTGCACAAATCAATTGGGCCCCTATTATATGTCAGATTGGGAAGCTATTGGGGCAGGAACTAAGATTATAGATACAACAACCTTAGAAAGAGAGTTGGGTACTGAACCTACCAGAGAGAAGCTTATTACAGAAGGGTGGGGTAGGAATCAAGCAGAAATTAACTGGAAGCAGGTGCTAAGTGTATATTTCAATATATAGTTTAATATTTCAATCCCCTTTATATGCCGAATGGCTGTATAATCATATACAGAAAAATACTAAAGAGATCCAAGATGGAACAGCAACATTTAAGTTTATAGCAAATAACGCTACTAACGAAGTGCTAGAATTCCTAGAGCGAAAAAAGTATCCTTATATTATCTGTCATACCCCTGAGATAACTGAAGAAGAACTAAATCTTAAGGGTCACGCAGGTCCAGTATATTTACATTCAGTGTATAGAGGATATAATAAAGCTATAGAAGACTGTGATACCGAATTAATATGCACTATAGATAGTGATATGTACCATAGTCCAGGTTGGTTAACCAATTTAGTTAAACATATTACACCTAAAACAGCAGTAACCGGAACCATAGTAGAACCTAGAAGACAGGGTAATATATTCAGGAACCCTATAACAGGAAAACAAGTACACGAGGCTAACTTTGGTTATGGTTTAGAGGACTTCGATGTTATAGGCTTTGAGAAATATGCTAAGAATGTGGAGGTTGTAAGTACTCAGCAATTGGTATCTTACCATCCAATATTATTCTATAAGAAAACAGCACTTGAGGCAGGGGGGTATCCAGAGGGTAATATTATACAAGGTAAGTATCCTGGCGCACAGTTTGTGAGGATGCACAAAGGAGAAAAGATAGAATTCGCTGATGTAGCATTTACTAGATTATTAAGAAACAAAGGAGTAGATTGTATACAAGCAAATGATTCCATAATTTATCATTTTGACTGTGGGGAAAGACTAAATAAATGAAAATATTAATAACTATGGGTACTAGACCTGAAATAATTAGACTATACCACACTATTAAAAGATTGAAGAATACGCCCGGAGTAGAACTGTATCTATTATTTACAGCTCAGAATTTTGAAGTAAATTTAACTACACACATATTTAAGGATCCCATGTTTGGAGATACCTTTAATAGTTACGATTCACTACTACTAGATAACCACACTTCTTTTGTGGAGCAGATAGGGCCAATTACTACTGGAATATATGACTATATAAATTCAATTCAACCGGATAGGGTGTTGTGTTTGGGGGATACTAACAGTGGATTGTTTACTGCCTTAGCTACCAAAAAGCAAGGTGTACCATTATATCACATGGAAGCGGGTAATAGATGTTTTGATCCACAATCTCCAGAAGAAGTAAATAGAAGACTGATTGATAGTATAGCAGATGTTCACCTATGCTACACTACGTATGCTAAACAAAATTTAATGGCCGAAGGTGTATCCCAAAATAAGATTCATGTCATAGGCAACCCTATAGCGGAATTTAAAGAGCTACACCAGAAAGGAAAAAAAGAAAAGCTTATACTAGCTACTTTCCATAGACAAGAGAATAAAAATAATATAACTAAGATAGTCACGGCTTTGCTTAACTATCGTCAAGAATATAGAGTATTAGCCTGTCTACATCCTAGATATCTAGACGAAGTAAAATATTTTCCTATTGAAGTAGTTCCTAGCGTCAATTTTTCGGATTTTATAACTTTAGAAAAAAGAGCGCAAATTATTGTAACAGATTCAGGGACTGTATGTGAAGAAGCAGCTATGTTACATACTCCCTCTGTAATAATTAGAAATACCACAGAACGACCAGAACTGTTCGATTGTGGTAGCACTATATTGTCAGGGGCTAATAGCGTGGAAGATATTATCAGGGCTATTGATGTACAGTTAGATAATACCTCTTTAGAGGAATGGGATACACCAAAAGAGTATAAGTATCCCCAATTAGTAAGTCAGAAAGTTAGAAATATATTAATAGGAAAAGGGAATTATGCAAGTATCGCACCATAAAGTAATATGCACAATCGTAGAAAATTCTTTCCATATACCAGCTATTAGATTCAAAAGTTTTTTAGAGTTAGGGTGTTATAGAGGTAATAGTGTTTGTGAACATATTAGTGGTTTAGAAAAAGTAGTAGCAGTAGATATAAGAGATAACAACACCCTACCCGCACATGTAAAATTTATGCATTGTAGCACGGATGCTTTTTTTGATAATAATACGGATACTTTTGACGCTATATTTATAGATGCAGACCACGAGTTTAATCAAGTATTAAAGGACTTCAGAAGTTCTTTAAAAATACTAAACCCTAGAGGTTTAATATTTTTACACGATACAGATCCTATAACAGAACATTTTACTGCTCCGGGTCTGTGTAATAATAGTTACTTAGCTATAATGGAACTGGAAAAGGAATATGAATTTAATTTAATAAATTTACCTATAACATCTGAAGGCTTAGGTATAGTACAACTAAAAGATAATACAAGAGTTAGAATATGGCAACGTTAAGCTTTCCTATAAAAAAACTTTCTAAGTATTATGAGTTTTATGTTAGCTTTATAAAAAGTGTATTTGAAGTAGCTGGAGAACCTGTAGTACTAGACCCCACCTTAAATTATATAGTACCCGCCGCTTTTTATGTAAAAATAAATGGTAAGTTAGCTTTTATAGATTTGTCTGATTTTCACGATGAATATAATTATAAAATAGAGGGGGGAGATTGGGTAAAACAAAATAAGTTTTATGAGCCCGAAAACATGGCTGTACCAGTATTTAAACGCAGTATGAAAGTAGGTGTTAAATATGCGGATAATGTCTTCCCTTTTGGACCTTTTTATGTGGCTAACAATAAAACTTCAGAAGATTTAAATATTTTAATGTCTATAGGAAATATATATGATCCTCTTAAGGGTACGCAAATACTTAATACTAATAGGGTTTGGGCGGGGGCACTTATAACTCGAAAATCTGCCTTTGCTAATATTGATGTAAATAAGTTATTACCAGAAGTTTCTTTTGATGATAGCAGATTGCCACTACATCAACACTGGCACAGATTAGGTGGATGTATTAGTACTTTAAATATTTCGGGGGCATATTATACTTCTCAAGATATAGGTGCGATAGAAGCAATGTTTTTAGGTATTTGTGGTATATCAAATAATTTTGATATACAGTTACCTTTTAATAACAGATTACAACATGGTACACATTATATACATATATTAGATGATTATTCTAATATTAATGAATGTCTAAATTATCCCTATGAAAATAGGGCAATATGCAAGGATATGGGAGATGCCGTGTATGAATTAATGATAAAAACTTGTTCTCCTAAAGCATTAGTTAAATGGTTTTCACAAGTAGTAGAGGAATATTATGAATAAAATTATATTACTAGGTTCTAGTGGTATGGCAGGCAGTATGATACATAATACCTTAGAGGATTATGGGCATAAAATTATAAACTATTCTAGAACTAAAGTAAGACCAGATACAAAAATACTGGATATTAATACTATACACGATGAGATACTTAAGGAAGAACCATTCTTGGTAGTGAACTGTATAGGTAGATTAGTACAACAGAGTGAAAATAATGTTGAAGAAGCCTTCCGTATTAACTCATTATTACCTATAAAGTTAGGTGAAACAGTGAGACGGTGTGGTAGTGCTTTAATTCATTTAAGTACTGACTGTGTATTTTCTGGAAATACAACTAATTATTATGCTGAAAATAGTTACCCAGATCCTAATAATATATATGGTGTTACTAAGTACACAGGGGAACAGTGCTCTAGAAACGGTCTAGTTATACGCACTTCTATAATTGGACCGGAGATAGTACATAGAGAATATCCTGGGTTATTCGAGTGGTTACTTAGAAACAAAGAAGTTGACGGTTGGAAAAATGCTTTATGGTCAGGAGTGACCACATTAGAATTAGCTAAGTATATCCACTATTTAATTATTAATAATAAATTACCTGTTACAGGTCTTAGACACTTATGTAATAATGATTATATATCTAAACATGATTTACTACATTTAATCAACGATATATATGGTCTAAAAATAAAAATAAATACTGTAGATGGAACACATTGTAACAGATTTATAAAGACTAATCAAAACTTTGGTTACCAAGTTCCTACATATAAAAAAATGATAGAAGAGATGCACAATGTTTAAGGATAAAAATATTTTAGTTACTGGTGGTACAGGGTCTTGGGGGCAAGAACTTGTGCGCCAGTTACTAGTAGAAAATAAATGTAACAAGATTACGGTAATGGCCAGAAACGAAGCTAACATCGTAGCCATGTCTAGAAAATATCCCAAAGTAAAATATCTGCTAGGGGATGTAAGAGACTACGATGCATTAGATAAAATGTTGAGAGATATAGATATAGTATTTCACTTAGCCGCTGTAAAGCACGTACCTATATGTGAGGAGCAACCAGAAGAAGCTATCAACACTAATATACTAGGTTCCTTAAATTTAGTAAAAGCATGTTTAGAAAATCTTATATATGATGTAATATTGGTATCTACAGATAAAGCAGTAGAACCTATTAATGCTTATGGTATTAGTAAAGCTATGGCTGAGAAAATATTTTTAAGTAACGGATTCAAAGTTATAAGAGCAGGAAATGTAATAGGAAGCTCTGGTAGTGTAATACCCTTATTTAGAGATCAAATAAGTAAGGGAATGCCCGCAACAATAACTAGTACTGATATGACTAGGTTCTTTATGACACTAGAGCAAGCCATATCTTTGGTATTAAAAGCCTATAAATATTGTAAACCTTCTGAAATAGTTATACTCAAGATGCCCTCATTTTATCTAACGGATATAGTAGAGGCATTAGCTGGTAAGGATTGGCCTATAGAAATTATAGGTATAAGACCAGGTGAAAAACTTCACGAAATATTAAATTCTTCTGGTGAACTAATAAATACCTTTTGGATAGAGGAAGAGGGTTTATATATAGTGACTAAAAATCCTGAGAGTACTTGGGTTGGGCTGATAGATAAAATATCATCAAAGTATGTAGAGAGAGACATAAATGTTTTGAAAACTCTACTACATAGGGCAGAGTATAGAAAATTTTAGCTTGACATTGTTACTAAACTTTGGTATAATATATAAACATTGGAGAAATTATGTACGAATTTGGAGAGGATATAGACTTCAACTGTCCAGAAATGGAGAACCAACTATTAGCAAGCTTCGGCGAAAACTTTCTACTAGACGCAATGCGTGTAGTTCAAACTAATAGCTTTACTCCACTTGACGGGCCTATGATACATGAAGCTATGTGTGTAATAGTAGCTATGTATATTAGAAAAGCAAAAAATGGTGAACTTAATCAAAATAGGACATATCATTAATGTGGTGTAAGTGTGACATGGAAGAAATAGATCCTAGGCGTTTAGATCTAGGATACACGACCTGCTTGACTTGCGGGGCGGAAGAAGCAAAAATAGAATCTGAGCGTAAGTCTCGGAGAATTGCTATTGCCTACGATAAAGGGGCTTATCAATATATAACAGAAGAAACTAATTTAAAGGATTTAGGATGAATAAGATAAAAGAATATTACGATAATTTTATGGACATCCATAAAGTTGTTACTATCTACTTATGGCCTTTTGTGTATGTAGGTATTGTGATATTGGCACTAATAATATATGATCTTTTATTTGTTTAAATGAGAATATCACATAAATTTAAGTTAATCGGGATTTCCATACCTAAATGTGGTTCACATACTATGTTTAAGTTAATGGAAGAAAACTTTGGCGGTAAAAAACACGGAAGTTTTCACGAGGTAATTGTACCAGATAATTGTAAGTATTATGAAGCGTTTGCTTTTGTAAGGAATCCCTATGATAGGGCTGCCGCTTTATACAATTTATTAGCTGTTCCAGGGGATGGCGTGGATCTGATGAAGTTAATAAATCACGAATTTTATAAACGAGAAGTGGAAGATTTAGAGTTTGAAACTTTTTGTAATTGGCTAGGGAATAGCCCAGAAGAAAGCATGATATATGATGCCAGTACTTGCCAATATGATCACCTTGCAGCCAGTAATAAATTTGATATAAGCCCCGTACATATGGAAGGGAATATGTTAGATAATTTAAACTTTTTTCTTATGGAAAAAGATTTACCTATATTGCAAGAACTTACAGTTGAAAATGAATCAGAACATAAAAGTTTTTCAGAACTATCTAATAGTACGTGTATTCAACTTATTAATGATTGGGCACATAAAGATTTTGAGGAGTATAAATATGAACAACTGGTATGTTAAACATTTACCTAATGGCGACTTTGAGATTATATACACATGAGACTAATTATAGCAGGTGGAAGAGATTTTTTCGATTACGACTTATTAGAGAAAGAAGCTCTAGAATTTATTGGGGATAATACTCCAGTGATAATTTCTGGTCTTGCTCGTGGTGCAGATACTTTAGCTTGCGATTTCGCAGCAGAGTATGGATATAAATTAGAAGGTTTTGCTGCAGAGTGGAAAAGAGATGGATACTATGATAGGTCTGCTGGAATAAAAAGAAATAAAATAATGGCAAAAAACGCAGACCATCTACTAGCATTTTGGGATGGAAAGAGTAAGGGAACTATGCAGATGATAGATTACGCAACAGAGAAAGGTTTAAAAGTAAAGGTAATAAATTATGCTTAAGCATACTGTAAATAATAAAGCATGTACTAATCCAGTATGTTGGTGTAGAGAAAACGCACCGGAAACTAACCTAAGCATAATGGTAGAGGATATGGTAAACCACCCTAAACATTACAAAATAAATATAAAGGGTGCTCATATTGAAGTAACAGAATTAATAGAGAGTGTACTAAGTAAAGAAGAATATATAGGATATTTAAAGGGTAATATCCTTAAATACCATATTAGAGCAAGAGCAAAAAACGGATTAGAAGATATAAAGAAAGCGAATTTTTACTCAAAAATACTAAAT
>Ga0307378_10013976_pt1 | contig 10121 bp, 10 predicted proteins | sample UN1MG_FD_202238 | JGI IMG/M metagenome (GOLD analysis project Ga0307378, IMG submission 202238) | Soil microbial communities from Risofladan, Vaasa, Finland - UN-1 | ecosystem: Environmental > Terrestrial > Soil > Coastal area > Acid sulfate soil | place: Finland: Risofladan, Vaasa | collected... | reverse complement strand
AAGGGTCTCGTCGAAATCGTTCACATCGAAGAGCAGCGTCCGTTCGGGAGAGGCGAAGAGGCCGAAGTTGGAGAGATGGGCATCGCCGCAGAGCTGCACCGTGAGGCCGGTGCGCGGCGACGGAGCCAGGTCGGTCGCCATGAGCGCCGCCGAGCCACGGTAGAACGCGAACGGCGAGGCCGACATGCGCCCCCAGCGGATCGGCACCAGGTCCTGCATGCGGTCGTCGTCCTGCGCGCGCAGCAGCTCGATGGGCGCCGGCCGGTCACCGGCCGGCGCCCAGGCCCGGTGCGACCTGCGAGGGGCCACCTTTCGCGCATCTCGCCCGATCGCCCGGCGGTCGGCCACTGTCGTCGTCACCGCGTTGTCGGTGATGGTCATCTGCGCCCTCCTTGGACATCCGCGCGCGGCGGAGCGGGGTGGAGTCTTGGCCGATCGCGGTTCTGGTATTACGCCCACGCCATATCCCCGTCGACCCCCAGCATGATTCCTTCAAGTTCTGGTCGCACCGATCTTTACACAGTATCGCTCACGGGCGTGCCCTCCCTGCGAACGCGTCTCGTGCAAGCCGACTCTGGAAGCGTGGCCCGCGTGCCGGAGCCGCTCCGGCACGCCAAACGCTTGCAGGCCGGCCTCCGGGTGAGAGACTGTCCCCGAGCCTCGGCCCGCCGGAGGAGTCTCATGAAGGTGCCTGCGTCAGAGTACGCCCGGCAACGCATCCGGGACTCCCGCGTCCTTCGCGCGATCGCGGGGACGATCCTGCTGGTCATCGGCCTGGCCGGTCTTCTGCTGCCGATCCTCCCCGGATGGCTTCTCATCTTCGTCGGGCTGGCCCTGCTCGGGGTGGAGCTCCCCTTCGTCGACCGCCTGGCCGAGTACTCCCGAGACTGGCTCAGGCGACGGAGCAGGCCGTAGCAGCCCTCCGTCATCTGTACGAGCCCGGTCTGCCGGGGCGACGACCCGACCTGGCAGGCGCCTAGGGGGGAGGAGCTCGGCGGAAGGTGGGTTGAGAGTCGGCGGCACGAGCGCTACGACACCGACGTGAACCCACGGGGCGCAGAAAGGGGAGAGAAGATGGCTGGCGAGGAAGGACTCGAACCTTCAATCCCCTGATCCAGAGTCAGGTGCCTTGCCAATTAGGCCACTCGCCAGCGGTGCCCAAGGGGCAGGCAGAAGTGTACCGCGAGACGGGGCCCTCCCTCAGCGTGACGCGGTGAACTCGGGCGCCCACTGCGCCGGCCCATCAGCCGGCCGGTCAATCGGCGAGGGGCCCTTCCGCGCGGCTCTCAAGGAGTACTACGGGCTGCGCGGCTGGAACGAGAACGGCGTGCCCACCGAGGAGAAGCTCCAGGAACTGGGCATCGACTACCGCTTGGAGGCCTGAATGGCGACAGTCACCGTCAGGCTCCCTGCTGCGCTCGTCTATCCCTCCGAGAACGCCGACCTCGAAGGGCACGGCGCAACGGTCGGCGAGGTTGTCGAGGACTGCTGCGCCAGGCGGCCAGGCCTGGCCGAGCGCATCTTCAGCGCCGACGGCGATGAGATTCACCTGACTCCGCCGATCGCAGGCGGATAGCACGCTGCGGCGACGCGGCGAAGACGATTCGCGCACTTCGTGCATAGCGCGCGGTCGCTCTTCAAGCATTCTGCAACCCAAGTGCTCGGTCCGCGCTGGGCTTCGTTGGGTCGCCCTGGGAAACGAAACACTGATTTTCGCTGCAGATGGCACAGTTCTTGTGGCTCCCTGTGACGACCGCGCACTCCTTGGTTCCAGCTGGGCAGGGTATTCCGCCTGCTGATAAGGAAGAGGTCCGTGGTTCGAATCCACGTGCGCCCACCAGCGATCTGCAGGAAGATCACGTTTCTCCCCCTCCGCTCAGAACCCGTTCTGCAACCATTCTGCAACCCAAATGCTTGGTTGCAGATGACACGGAACGAGAGCCGCTAACGCTCGATGTGCAGCCCGCTGGGCTCCGTCTGCTCCGTCTTCTGCGTCTTTGCATCCGCCGCCGAGTCCGAGTCATCGTCGCTCATGTAACGTCACCCGCGTACTACTAAATATCGTGGCACCCGGAGCGTGCCCCGGGCCTCCCGCCGGGGGGTCTCGGGCTCGACAGCGAAGTGTTCGACTCGCTGGGTCTCTATCGTCTTCCGCGTCTTCCTGAAGCCGGGATCAGCCCGCCAGCGCTGCAGCCAGTGCCTCATCGGTCTTCTCGGCGGCCGCCTCCCCCGTGACCTTGCCGGCACGCCGGATGCAACCAGTCTGCGACGCAAGCGCTTCGGATTGGATGGCACTTCGTTGTGGCGGTCAGGCCCGCTGTCTCGCCTGCACGCGGCGTCTTTGGGACCGTGCGACGACGTCCGGGCCGAGAGACTGGATCCTTGCCGCGACATCTGTGACATGGGCCCTGAAAGCCGTGTCGCCGACGCTGGACCGCACGATCACGAAGTCGGTGACCTTCTGCGGGCCGGTCAGGCGCTGCTGGAGCAACTCCTGGCCGGTCAGGCTATCCGGCTTGGCGGCCAGCTTGCGCCATCTCGATCGCCGGAAGCCCCGGCGGTCTTTGACGCTCCATCTGCCCATGTAGCCGACCTCCTCGGACTTCCGCATGGTACTCGATCGTCTCCCGCGAAGGTGATCAGCGCGCCGTGCGGCCCAGGCGAGCGTCGCGACGCGCGGGTCGTGCGGTGAGGGACGGCGCTAGACGTGACGGTGTTCGCAGGGGCGGCCGGACGTCTGGGCGACTCTTCGCGGGAAGCGTCGGCCGGTCTTGTATCACCGCCGGGACGGTGGCCGTGCCACGGCAGACCAGCAGGTCAATTGCCGCCTCCTTCGTCGATCCTGGACGTGGCGGCGCATAGCTGCCCTCTGCTCATGACCGGTGGGCCGCGCCCGCGTCCGGACCAGCGTCGTTCGCTCTGCCCATCATGCGGAGTTCCAGCTCGAGCAATGCATCGAGTACCTGCTCTTCGTCCAGGTCCTCGAGGCCGACCTGTTCGAGGAGCACTCGCTCCATCACGCTCCACCCGAGGAGCAGGGCCGCAAGGGCTGCGGCCACCATGCGCGGATCGACGGCGATGGGATCGCTGCCGGGCTGGCCTGCCCGATGTTCGCCGAAGAATCGCTCCGCGAAGGTACTCATCACCGGCCAGGAGCCGCCGACCTCCTGGGCCGTGCGGCCCTCCAACGCCGAGTAGAGCATGATCCTCAAGGGCCCACGGTTGCGCAGGAGGGCGCGCGTGGTCTCTCTCAGGGCCTCGCGAGGGTCCGGGATCCCGTGGAGAGGCGTCGCGTAGCGGTCGTCGCGTGCGGCGAGAGCGACTTGCAGCAGGTCCTCTTTGGTGCCGAAGTACTTGTGCACGAGCGTGTGGCTGACACCGGCGCGAGCTGCGATCTGGCGGATGGAGACCGCCTCGAAGCCGTGAGCGGAGAAGAGTTCGATGGCGACCCTCAGTATCGACGCCATGGTCCCGGCGCGATCGCGGGACCGCGCATCGGAGCGCGCGTCAAGCGTCGTGTCTTCTTTGCCGCTCACTGCGCAGGCCTCCCTTCGCCATGCCGCTCTTGGCGCCTCGTCCCGGTCAAGCCCAACGCCACCCGTCGTCTTCGGCCGCAGCGCAAACGGCCTTGCGTGAGAAGACAAGCTAACGATAACATCGTGTGTGGTTGCCATGTGGAAATCTCGGGTACGCATGAGACACGGACGCAGCCCGGAGGTCGGGCGCATCGGCGAAGGGAGAGACCATGACCGGCGGAGACACAGGCGGAGGTTCGGGCAGGAAGTGGGTGTGGATCGTCGTCGCACTCGTCGCCGTCGGTGCCGTCGCAGCGGGCTGGTGGCTGCTGGCCGGCAACGAGACGACGCAGCCCGAAGTGACGGGCGAGACGGCGACACCGTCCGCAGTCGCGACAGAGAGCAAGACAGAGGTGCCGGACGTCACCGGCATGAACAAGGCCGAGGCCGAGAGTGCGCTGGTCGCCGCCGGCTTCGTGCCTCGATCCGCCCTCGAATACGACCTGGAGACTCCGACGGGCGTTGTCATGGCGCAGCTGCCCGCGGCAGGCGCGCAGGCGTATGCACCGTCGAGCGTCGGCATCCTCGTCTCCAGAGGAGCGCCCAACGTCAAGGTGAGCGTGCCCGATGTCACGGGCATGAGCCAGTCCGAGGCCACCTCGGCGCTCTCCAGCGCCGCCTTGCAGGCCGTCCCGGTGACCGCCAACGACGCCAAGGTAGCGAAGGGTATCGTCGCCGCTCAGGAGCCGGCCGCCGGCACATCCCTGCCCGCTCTCTCGCAAGTGGCCATCCTGGTCTCGCTGGGCGACGGCACGGTGACCGTGAAGGTGCCCAACGTGGTCGGCCAGAAGCAATCCACGGCGACGAGCACCCTCAAGGCCTCAAGGCTCGGTGCGAAGACGGCCTCGTCCTACAGTTCCTCCGTGGCGAAGGGCGTGGTCATGGGTCAGGCGCCGGCCGCCGGTACCAAGGTCAAGTCGGGCACGTCGGTCGGCGTGGCCATCTCCCTCGGCAAGGCCCCAAGCGCCCCGCCGCCGGCCACGACGACGCCGCCGGGCGGCGGCGTGAAGCCGCCGACCGAGCCTGGCGTGCCGCTCGTCACGGTCCCCGACGTGACCGGCCAGACGTCGAGCGCGGCCACCGCCGCGCTGCAGAAGCTCGGCCTCGAGCCGCTGCCGTACGAGGCCCCCAGCGATGAGGCCGCCAGCGGCATCGTGGTGGCGCAACTGCCCGATGCGGGCGAGACGGTCCCGGCCACGTTCCCGGTGCTCCTGCTCGTCTCGACGGGGCCGCCGGCGGCCACGCAGCTGCCGACTGAGGAGTAGCCAAGAATGGCTCCGGAGACCCGGAGTCGTGACGAGATGCCGCGAGAGCACGAACAACGAGGAGCCGCGTAGTGCCGACAGACAGTCAGAAGATCAGCAGACCCAAGGAAGAGCTGCCGAGCTGGCGACAGCCTGAGAAGATCCGGATCTGGGGCATCGTCAGCTGGTCCTTGCTCGGCGTTGTCGTTCTCACCTTGGCATCCCTGTGGCTACTCGGCACGCTGAGCGGCTTCGTCATCCCGGCGCTGCTGGGAATCGTGCTTGCCATCGCGCTGAATCCCGTCGTCGGACTGCTGCAGCGCTGGCACATCCCGCGATCCATCGGTTCACTGCTCGTCACGTTGGGCGTTCTCGGGCTCGTCGGTGTCCTCGCCTGGGCCATTCTGGGGGTGCTCGTCGACCGCGCCCCCGAGTTCATCGACGCCTTCTACGATGGACTCGTGGAGTTGGCCAGCATGACGGACTCCAGCGCTACCGGAGCGTGGGCCGCCGAAAGCGCGCAGCGTGCTGAGGCTGGGGCCCAGGACTTTCTGGTCACCGGCGTCCTGCCGCTCGTGGGCGAGGGCGTCCTTGCCGGGGCCGGTCTTGTGTTCGCCGTCTTCACCATGTTCCTGTTCACCTACTTCCTCCTCTGGGACGGGCCCCTCGTGAGGCGCTGGGTGGAGAAGCTCAGCGGGCTCTCCCCTGACGGGGCCCGCCAGCTCACCGGCACCATGATCTTCACCACGCGCCGCTACCTGCTGGGCATGACGATCGTGGCGGCCCTCAACTTCGTCATCGGCGCGGCGTTCTCCATCGGCGCCGGCGTCGAGCTCTGGCTGGGCATCGCCGTCATCTTGTTCCTCGGCACGTACGTGCCGTACCTCGGCGGGGTGGTATCCGGTGTGGTCTCCGTACTCGTCGCTCTCGGTATTGGGGGAGGTGACGCCGCGCTGATCGTCCTCATCGGCGTGCTTGTGATCAACCTCCTCGTCCAGCCGAACGTCCAGACCTTTGCAGTCGGTGCGACGCTGCGGCTTCGTCCCCTTGCCGTCTTCTCCCTCGCCATGCTCGGCATCCTCGTCGGCGGCGCGATCGGCGGAGCGGCAGCGGCCCCCTTGGCCCGGCTCGTGATGGACGGGAGGACCATCGTTCGAGACGATCGGATGACAGCCGTGAGCGACCTGAGCGAAGCGGACCGTGCGTGAGCTCCCCGGACCCGCAGATCCGGTGAACGATCAGGTCGCCATCCTCCCATGGCCGTGGCCATGGTGATGGGCCCGCAGATGACTACTGCGGTCTTCCTGGCCACCAGCCGCGACCCTGGGCGGAACTCGGGAGCCTACCTCGCCGGCGTCACGCTCGCGGTCAGCGCCGGACTGGCGATCTCGTACTGGACGGCCAAGCTGTTCCAGGCCGCGGCCGAGAAGACCGAGGCGTCGAACTCATCCGACTGGTTGACGTGGATCCTCGTGGGGCTGCTCGTCTTTCTCTCGATCAGGACCTTCCTCACGCGCAAGACGGCCAAGCCGCCCAAGTGGATGGAGAGCCTCCAGCAGGCTCAACCCAAGATGGCGTTCAAGCTCGGTTTCATGCTCTTCATCCTGATGCCGTCGGACATCATCATCATGCTCAGCGTGGGCGGGTTCATGGCGACGCAGAAGCTCGCCTTCGTCGACGGGTGGCCGTTTGTCCTTGCCACGGTATTCCTGGCGGCTCTTCCGGCCTTCGGGTACTTCCTCTTTCGCAAGCGCGCGATCAGCGCGCTGCCGAAGATCCGTGCCTGGATGAGCGACCACGCCTGGCTGATCAGCATGATCGTGTACGTGTTCTTCATCTACGTGTTCTTGGGATAGACGCTGCGAAGGAGGGTCATGCAGGCCGAGGCGCAGGCCAAGGGCCAGTCGTTCGAGTGGTGGATGATCTCAAACTTCGCCGCCGGAGCCGGCTTCTCGGCGTTCGTGGTCCTGCTGATCCCACCATACGTCACCAGTCTCAGCAACGCAGCCGACGCCGGCATCGTGATGGCGGTGATCAGTCTCGCCGCCGTGCTCGGACCCGCCCTTGGTGGCTTCGCCGACAAATACAACGCCCACCGCCTGGTGCTCAGCGCAGGGGTCCTGGGGATGGCTCTGGCCTTCGCCATGTACGCGGTCTCCTCGGGCGATTCACAGGTCCTGGCGCTGGACGCCTTGGTCATGGGCGTCGCCATCGCGGCGCAGGGTTCGGTGGCGCCGGTGTTCGTCGTCTCCGCGGGGCTCGCACGCGGGCTTCAGGCCAAGCGATTGACCACCCTGAGTCTGACGTGGCCCGTCGGCCAGGTCGTCGGCGGTGCTCTCATGGGGGTGGCGATCAAGGCGGGCTGGGACTACCCGTCGCGATTCTGGTTTGCGGCTGCGTTCATGCTGGCGGCTGGGGTCATCACCTGGCTCAGCAGCGGCGCGGCGGCGCGACGCATCCAGGCGGCTCCCTCACCGACCGACGCCGACCGTGGCAAGTCGGGCCTGGGCGCCGTGTTCGCCTCGATCTTCGGCGCCTTCCTCCTCATCGGCATCCTGATCTCGATCTGCAACAACGGCATCAACTCCCAGATCGCCAACATCATGCCGAATGTCTACGGCATCGACGAGGCCACGACCTCCGGACTGATGGCGCTGGCCGGGCTCATCAACATCCCGCTCTTCCTCGTCGCAGGCGTCTGGATGGCCCGCTCGGGCGCGACGCCGGTCTACATCGCCGGCGTGGCCATCCGACTGGTGGGCGCGCTCGGCATGGCCGTGCTTGGACTGTGGACCGGCGCACCGGGCCTCCTGGTCGCGGCTGCCGTGCTGACGCTCTACCAGGGGTCACCGTTTGCCAGGGTCGCGCAGCCGGCAGTTGCGGTGCGCTTCGCGCCCATACCGGCCGGAGCGGCGAACGGCTTCGTGCTCGGTGCATCCGCGATCGGTTCGTTCATCGGCAGCTTGATCGGCGGCTACCTCGCGGCGAACGTCGGCTTCAACGCCATCAGCTGGATGGGCGCCATCGCAGGCGCCGGCGCGCTGGCGCTCTGCGTCTTCTTCCTCTGGCCGGCGGAGCGTCGCAAGCGAGACGAAGAGAAGAGGCGTGCCGCAGCGACCAAGGCACAGCCGGTCGAAGCTCCGGCGACGCCGTAGCGCGACAGGACGGTCAAGAGGGGACGACCAGATGACTGACCCGACAGCAGATGGCGGCAACGGCACATCGCTCGGTGAGCCTCAGGTGCACGCCGACGCCTCGCCCTCGGCGTCCGGGCGGCAGCCCCTCGCCCGCTCCGTCGAGGTCCTGGTGGTGATCCTGCTCTCCCTGGCGACCGTCTCCACCGCTTGGAGTGCATACCAGGCGACCCGCTGGTCCGGCGAGCAGGCCATCAACTCGGGCCAGGCCAACGCCTTGCGGGCGGAGTCCGTCAAGATGGCGGATAAGGCCAACGCCACCCGCATGCTGGACGTACTGGGTTTCCTGGCGTGGGTGGGTGCCGTGAGTGAGGGCGATGCGAAGCGGTCTGACTTCCTCGAGGCACGGTTCCGCGAGGAGTTCCTGCCGGCCTTCGAGGCGTGGGACAACTCCGCGCCCAAGGGCGTCGTTCCCAAGGGCACGCCCTTCGAGATGCCCGAGTATCGACTCGCAGAAGAGGCCGAGAGCGAGCGGCTGGCGGAAGATGCCGCCGCGCACGTGGAGAGATCCAAGGAAGCCAATCAGATCGGCGACAACTTCATCCTGGTCACGGTGCTCTTCGCCACGGTCCTCTTCTTGGCCGGCACCGTCGGCAAGATCCAGTCGGTGCGCATCCGACGGATGCTGCTGGTCCTCGCCGGTGTCGTCTGGGTGGCCGCCGTGACGATCATGCTCCTTCTTCCGCAGAACGTCGGCTTCTGAGTGCGTCCCGTGAGGTTCAGCCTCCCGACGCGGCCGGGATCTTTCCGTTCTTGATCGCCTTGAGCACGGTGGCGTAGTCCTTCTCAGCCTGGTCGGCGTACGACTCGGCGAAGTCGGCGATCGCCTGGTCGAAGCGGTCGCCGACGCCAAGGTAGGACGCGATGGCGATGCGCTGGCCTGAGCGGGCGTGACCGCGGGCCAGCGCCCAGCCACACATGGTCGCGAGGATCTCGAGGCCGGAGGGCTTGAGCGCGTCGACGTCGATCGAACCCTTCATGTCGCGTAATTGGCGCCAGTAGAAGTGGCGACCGCCTGGCTTGCCGGTCATCCAGCCCAGGAAGAGGTCGCTGGCCGCCTGCATGAGACGCTGGCCGGCCACGACCCGGTGACCGGCGTGAGTGAGCCGACTGCGGCCCAGGAACGGCTCGAGCACCGACGGTCCCGCCTCCTTGGCCTGCAGGAACAACGGATCGTCGTCGTCGCGGCCGAGCATCAGGAAGATCACGCAACGGGTGCCGACGCTGCCGACTCCGACGACCTTGCGAGCCATATCGACGACCCGGTAGCGGTCGAACAGTACGCGCCGGTCGTCCGAGAGCGTCGACCTGTACTGACCGGACAGATCGAATGACCGCTCGGCCTCCGTCCATTCTTCGAGGTGCACGACGAGTGGGGGCAGGTCGACGATGCGCCGGCTCCCGTCGACCACCTCCGTCAATTTGCCGGCCGCCTGCAGGCTGTCTCGAGTGCGTGCCTTGGCGAGCAGCTTCGCAGCCCGCTTGACGCCGGCCCGAGCGGTCGACTTGGGCGCGCGCTGGGCTGCGCTCGACTTCTTTGCCATGTCCAGCAGGTCGTCCGCGGCGACGCGCGAGTACCAGACGTCGAGCTCGCGCATCTCGGCATAGGCCGTCATGTGCTCGCGATACGAGCGCACGGCTGCGAGCGAGGTCTCGCGAGCCACGCTCGCGTCGAAACCGTTGTGGCGGCTCGCGAGGACGAAGCTCGCGGCGAGCCGCTTGAGATCCCACTCGAACGGACCGGGAAGGGTCTCGTCGAAATCGTTCACATCGAAGAGCAGCGTCCGTTCGGGAGAGGCGAAGAGGCCGAAGTTGGAGAGATGGGCATCGCCGCAGAGCTGCACCGTGAGGCCGGTGCGCGGCAACGGAGCCAGGTCGGTCGCCATGAGCGCCGCCGAGCCGCGGTAGAACGCGAACGGCGAGGCCGACATGCGCCCCCAGCGCATCGGCACCAGGTCCTGCAAGCGGTCGTCATCCTGTTTACGCAGCAGTTCGATGGGGTCGGGCCGGTCGCCCGACGGCGCCCAGGCGCCGTGCGACCTGCGCGGCACCAGCTTGCGCGCCTCTCGGCCGCTCGCCCGTCGGTCAGATACGCTCGCCGTCATGGC
>Ga0307378_10013975_pt1 | contig 10121 bp, 5 predicted proteins | sample UN1MG_FD_202238 | JGI IMG/M metagenome (GOLD analysis project Ga0307378, IMG submission 202238) | Soil microbial communities from Risofladan, Vaasa, Finland - UN-1 | ecosystem: Environmental > Terrestrial > Soil > Coastal area > Acid sulfate soil | place: Finland: Risofladan, Vaasa | collected... | reverse complement strand
CTTATTTTTAATATCAAAAAACGCTTTTTTCTGTTTGGTAGGGGCAGGCCCATGTGCCTGCCCTGGGCAACCACACAGGGTTGCCCCTACGGGCCAAACGAGATAGCTACTTTATGTGTTCTCCGCCCCGCTGTCAAGAGTTTATTCCAAATTTGAGAATCGCATAGTCTCTGCCTAAAACGTGTTTTTCGGGATTTTCTCGACGTTTCGTGTAAAATAGCAGCTTCACGCGTAATTACTTTCGCAAGGAAAAAGGGGCTGATTTTTCCATTGATAATACAGCGGTTGATTAGTAGTATCGCTATTACTGAGCGTGAGATTCGGGAGTTTATATGTAAAGACGATAAAATTAGAGCCGAGATAAGGACTCCTGAAAAGACAGATATTTCTACAGATACTTGTAATTGTGGTGTTATGCGGCAAGCCTGCTGACCTTCGCGTAGGAGAATATACTATGAGTAACATGCATCGTCACTATCATAATTCAAACAGACCCAGCCCTTTGGAAATCAAGCAATTAGCCGAATTTGATGCAACACTTGGCGACATTCTCGACACAGACAAAAAGCGGCGAAGAATTATCTATCTGAGAGATGCTATGCAGCAAATAAACATAGGTAAAACAATTTTCAAGGGCTTTGGTTTCTTCCTTATTCCTTTTATAATCATTCCGATCTTTTGGCCATTTTTGGCTTTTTTTTGGTTTATGAAAAAGAAGGCGAACAGTCTAATGGATACTCAATTAGCCAATGCTCTTGATTATTGGGGTATCCAGAAATATGAAATTGATAACAGCCAACTCCAACATCCGGCATGATTGAGACTGCGTGCTAAACACGCACCCCTTGATCCGGCGCCTTATGGGATTAGCATGTTTTCAGAAAGCAGCATTTCACTTTGTATCTGCGGTAAAGACTATACTGCAAAATTATTGTTTATCGACACATTTACCGATCAATCATGCAAGATTGAATTAGTTGAAGTGTAAATCACTGCTTCTTTTTGTTCTTCTTTTCCCGGCCGGTCGCCTCGGAAGCCGCCCTGCCAGCCCTGACCCTTGCGATTTGAGGAGCCATCTGGTTCTTCCACGCCGTGTAGGTCTGCTGCAAACGTTCGACAATCTGGGGATTTTCCTTCGAAAGGTCGTTTTTCTCGCCGATATCGCTCGAAAGATCGTAAAGTTCCAGCGAACCTTTCTGGGACAGCAGCTTCCATTTGCCCGCCCGGACGGCCCACTGGTCGGTACCATCGTACCAGAAAAGGGCCTCGTGAAGCGGTTTTTTGCTCTCTCCGCGGAGGACCGGCAGCATATTCCGGCCGTCATAAACACGGTCATCGGGCAATTTGGCGCCCACGGCGGCACAAATCGTCGGCATCACATCCAGCGAAATGACCGGCTCGTCGCAAACCTTCGCTTTCGGCAGCTTTCCCGGCCAGCGAACAATAAACGGCACACGAATCCCGCCTTCGTAAACGCTGTGCTTATAATCCCTTAAAGCGCCGTTGTTGGCAAGATTCTTCCTGGCGCCGCCGTTGTCGGAAAAGAAGATAATCAGCGTATTGTCGTCGGCGCCGGTCCGCTTCAGGGCATCCAAAACCCGCCCTATCGCCTCATTCATGCACACCAGCATCCCAAGGTAAATATCGCGGTTCGGGTCGCCGGTATTGAAACGCTCGATATGTTTCTGCAGCGCCTGGAGCGGCCAATGTACGGCGTTAAACGGCAAATAGAGAAAGAAAGGCCGGTTCTTGTGCCGCTCGATGAACGAGACAGACTCGCGAGCGAGATTTTCTGTCAGATAACCCGTATCGTTGATAGGTTTTTCGTTTCGATAAATCGATGTATATTCATCAGTTATGTCCAGCTTGAAATAATCGTGCCCGCCGTGGCCGAGAAATCCGTAGAATTCCTCGAAGCCGCGCTTCATAGGATGATACTCCGGCTCGATGCCCAGATGCCATTTGCCTATGACCGCCGTCGCGTAGCCTTCTTTCTTAAGCAGGTCGGCGACGGTAATTTCCTTCAAGGGCATCCCGGTCCTGCTGTCGGGAGCGGTATAAAATCCGAACCGCTGTTGATAGCGTCCCGTCATAAGTCCGGCTCGTGTCGGAGCGCAGACATAGCCGCTCGCATAGCCGTTAGTAAAGCGCACACCCTCGTCGGCCAACCGGTCGATATTCGGCGTATCGACCTCTTTCGGATGCTCGTAGCAGCTCGAATCGGCATATCCCTGGTCGTCGGATACGATAAGGACAATATTGGGCTGCCGGCGATTATTCTGCTTTGCCGCCGCAGAGAAAATCCCGCCGCCCAGACATATCCCCGATGCCGCCAGAACCGATGAACGTAAAAAACTTCTTCGAGTAATCTTTTCGTTTACCATTTTGTCACACTCTCCAAATAGCTAAATTTCCATGTACTTAGCTAAAATAATACCCGATCTTCTCTATTATTACAATCCCAAACGTTTTCGCACTTGACTCCGGCAGTCGCCTCTGGTATATTAATAATAACACCTGTAGCGAAAGCATCTTGTCGGAGCAGTTCTTTTCGTTCCCTTAGAAAATTGAAATACGAGGCGTTTGTTCTTTGGCCCGAAAGGTGGGCAGAGGATGTCGAGAAAAATGACGACGGCGAGTAATTCACGATTTTTGCTGATAATCTCTTTACTGGTCATACTCTTCTCTTTTGGCTTGCCTGTTTATGCCAAATACGACGGCGGAACCGGAGAGCCTAACGACCCATACCAAATCGCCACGGCCGACGACCTGATACTGCTCGGCGAGACTCCCGAAGATTACGACAAGCACTTCATCCTGACAGCCGACATAGACCTGGATCCCAACCTCCCCGGCCGCAAGGTTTTCGATAAAGCTGTAATTGCCCCGGATATGGACGATGAAAATTTGTTTTTTCAAGGAACATTTTTCGGGGGTGTCTTCGACGGGAATGACCATACGATCTCACATCTGACGATCAAAGGCGCGGACTACATAGGCCTGTTTGGGCAACTAAGCTCTCTCGCGATAATTTCAAATCTGGGTCTTGAAGAAGTAGATTTCAATGGAATAGATGGCCCAGTTTGTGGCCTCGTGGGCTGCAACTTTGGTAGTATCACTAACAGTTACAGCACCGGCACGGTTAGTGGAGATGGAATATACAGTGAAGTCGGCGGCCTCGTAGGCTACAATTATGGTAGTATCACCAACAGCTATAGCACTATTACGGTCAGTGGAGGTTTAGACGTCAGTGGTCTCGTATGCTACAACAGTGGCAGCATAATCAACAGCTACAGCACCAGCACTGTCAGTGGAGATATTGAAGTCGGTGGTCTCGTAGGCCACAACAGTGGAAGGATAATCAACAGTTACAGCGCCGGCACAGTCAGTGGAGGTACATACATCGGTGGTCTCGTAGGCAACAACAAAGGTTGCATAATCAACAGCTACAGTATAAGCAATATTGATGGAGAAGACGATGTCGGCGGTCTTGTTGGTAGCAACGAGGGAAGGATCATCTCAAGTTTTTGGGACATGGAAACTACCGGGCAGACCACCAGTGCCGGTGGCGAAGGCCTGACCACAGCCGAGATGCAGGATATTAATACTTATCTGAACGACGGATGGGATTTCGTCGATGAATCTCTTAACGGTACCTGTGACCACTGGCAAATTTCGCTCGACGAATATCCCAAATTGCGCTTTGAAGGTGACAGGCCGGCGATGCCGGAAGGATTGGGGACTGTAGCGGAACCCTATCAGATACGCGATGCCGGAAGCCTGGGGACCGTATGGCTTGAGCCTACAGCCCACTATCGGCTGGAAGCTTCTATTGACCTGTCGGGGATCACCTGGTCAACTGGGGTTATCCCCTTATTTGGGGGTTCTTTCGACGGAAATGGCCATACTATCAGCCATCTCAATATCCAAGGTCGCGACTATCTGGGTTTGTTCGGACAACTAAGCACTCGCGCGATAGTTTCAAATCTGGGTCTTGAAGAAGTAGATGTCAATGGGACGAGTGATTATGTTGGCGGCCTCGTTGGCGATAACGTTGGCAGCATCACAAACAGCTACAGTATCGGCAAGGTCAGTGGAGTTGACAAAGTCGGAGGCCTCGTGGGCTTTAACTACGGCAGCATAATCAACAGCTACAGCACCAGCTCGGTCAGCGGAAATGACTATGTCGGCGGCCTCGTGGGTTCTAACTACGGTAGGATAACCAACTGCTACAGAACCGGCAGCGTCACTGGAGGTCACTTCGTCGGTGGCATCACAGGTTATAACGTCTCCATCAGCTACAGCACAAACAACGAGAGGTACCAAAGTGGCCATATCATAAACAGCTACAGTACCGGCATTATCAGTGGAGATAAAGATGTCGGCGGCCTTGCGGGAAACAACGGCGGCAGAATCATCTCAAGTTTCTGGAATATGCAAACCTCCGGGCTTGTCGACAGCAGCGGTCTGACAATAGCCAAGATGAAGGATATTAATACTTATCTGGACGCTGGATGGGATTTCGAAGGTGAATCCCTCAACGGTATTTGCGACTACTGGCAGATTTCGCCCGGCGAGTATCCCAGGTTACGTTTAGCAAACAATAGACCGGTAATGCCCGAAGGATTAGGAACAGCCGAAGAACCATATCTGATTCGTAGTGCCGGAGATCTGGGAACTGTATGGTCTGAACCTACAGCCCATTACCGACTGGAAGCCTCCATCGACCTGTCGGATATCACCTGGCCCACAGCAGTTATACCCTGGTTCGGCGGATATTTCGAAGGTAATGGCCATACGATTAGAAATCTCCATATCCAGGGGCGCAGCTACCTGGGTCTGGTCGGGCAATTAAATCCCACGGCGGTGATTTCCAATCTTGGCCTGGTAGAGGTGGATATCTATGAAGTGGATCAGAGAGAAGAAAGTGTCAATATCGGCGGCCTTGTGGGCTACAACAGCGGCCTTATCACCAACAACTATTTAATCGGCACGGTTAGAGGAGATAAAGACGTAGGCGGCCTCGTGGGCTACAACAAAGGTAGCATCATCAACAGCTACAGTGCCGGTCTAATCAGTGGACGTGGAGAAGTCGGCGGCCTTGCAGGATACAACGGTGGCCATATTACCGACAGCTACAGCGCCGGTATGGTCAGTGGAGGTTTCAATAACAGCATCGGTGGTCTCGTAGGCACCAACGTAGGCAACACCACCAACAGTTACAGCACTGGCAAGGTTATTGGACATTTTAGTGTTGGTGGACTCATAGGAATTAACGGCGGCAGCATCACTGACAGCTACAGCAACAGCAAAGTTCGTGGAGATAACAGTGTCGGTGGCCTTGTAGGCGTCAACTATGGCGGCGTCACCAATAGCTACAGTACAGGTAGAGTTGAAAGCACGGGCAGTTTTGGTGAAGATAGCCCTGTCGGCGGCCTCGTTGGTAAGAATCGGGGCAGCCTCGTTGGTATGAATCGGGAAGGAAGCATTATCTCAAGTTTCTGGGACATGGAAACTTCTGAGCAGACCACGAGTGCCGGTGGTGAAGGTCTGAACACAACTAAAATGAAGGATATTACTACTTATCTTAACGCCGGATGGGATTTCGTCGATGAATCTCTCAACGGTACCTTCGATGAATGGCAAATTTCGCCCGGCGAGTACCCCGAATTATGCATTGCAGACAACAGACCGGTTATGCCGGAAGGATCAGGAACAACAGCGGAACCCTATCTGATACGCAATGCCGAAGATATGAAAACCGTATGGTATGAGCCGACAGCCCATTACCGATTGGAAGCCTCCATAGACCTGTCGGGTATCACCTGGTCCACTGCGGTTATCCCATGGTTTGGAGGATATTTCGATGGTAATGGCCATACGATCAGCCATCTTCATATCCAAGGCGTCAACTATGTGGGCCTGTTCCGAAAATTAGATTACGAAGCTGTGATTTGCAATCTTGGACTGGAAGAAGTAGATGTCAATGGGACGGACTTTTATGCCGGCAGCTTCGTGGGCGTCAACGATGGCACCATCACCAACTGCTACAGCATCGGCAACGTTCATGGATACGGTTATGTCGGTGGTCTCGTTAGCTCCAACAACGGCATAATAACCAACAGCTACAGCACCGGCTCAGTTAGTGGAGATGCTTATGTCGGTGGCCTCGTGGGATTCAATAATCAAGCCAATCTCTGCAACTGCTATAGCACTTGCATAGTCAGTGGATCTCGTGCCGGTGGCCTCGTGGGTGAAAGCTGGGGCGGCAACATCATCAACTGCTATAGCACCGGCAAAGTTAACGGGGGTGGTCTTGTTGGCGGCCTCGTGGGCGAAAACGATTTAGGCGTTATTGAGAGTTCTTTCTGGGATGTGGAAACCAGCGGCCTGACTCGCGATGGCAGTCGCTGGAGCCTTTACAAAGCCTTCGGTCTGACCACTGCCGAAATGCAAACCTCCGGCACTTTCCTCGAAGCCGGCTGGGACTTTGTGGGTGAAACGGCTAACGGCACGGAGGATATCTGGTGGATTAACGAAGGCCAGGACTATCCGAGGCTTTGGTGGGAATTAGGCGACAAAACGTCGCCGTAAACAAAATATCAAAAATCAAATAGCAAAACTATAAAGTAAAATTCAAAATTTTAACCAGACATCTTACCCTGGAAAACAGACCGCAACAGCACCATTGGTTGTTATCGAACGAACGGCGTAATGAGCATTTTACACTTTGATATGTCATTTTGATCTTTGCGTTTTAATTTTTACTCTAAACTTCGAGTGCCGTCTCACGGAGATTTTTTCGGAATTCACTTTATATTTAACTATTTATATGGTATAATATATAGTTAACATGGAAGATTGAATACAGAAGACTAACATCAAAGGCGGAAAACAGAAAATCAGGAGGTAAAATATAAGGTAAACAGGATATCAGGATTGAATATTGAAATCATAAGTTTTTATTCGGGTTCACCCCAACAGATAAGTAAAAACGTTATCTCACGGGGTAAATTCGTGGTTTCATGGCCATAACCATACTTGAAAAAACAAAGCCAATTTGCTCGTATTGCGTGATGCGTGATGCGTATTGCGGAAAGGAATTTGAAAAAACAAAGCCAATTTGTCAGCCAATAAAACGAGGTAAGCTCTTTTTTGAAAGAATGTTATGTCAATATAACGGCTTGCGGGCTGCGAAAAAACAAAGCCAAACAAAGCCAATTGATTATCGTTCAGTATTCTGCGTTCTCACAAGGAATTCTTACGGAAAGCGAGCAGCGCGTGGGTTCCTGCCTGCGCAGGAATGACAAGCATCAAGAATCGATAGGGGGATTATTTGTGCAATTTTCTGTAACATAAAGTCTTCTTGCGCAATTATATTGGCGACAATGGTTGGTGCTATGGCAAAACTTGTTGAAGCAACGGAAGATAACGATTTGGTCCTCAGGGCCAAAACGCAGGTTGAGGCGCTGGGCCGGCTTTACGAAATGTACTACGAGCGAATCTTCCGCTTCTGCGTTCACCGGCTCTTTAACAAAGAAATAGCAGAGGATGTAACTTCGGCGGTCTTTCTTCAGGTAGCCCGCGGATTGCGCGGTTTCAAAGGCCGAAACGAGCAGGATTTTCGCAACTGGCTCTACGCCATAGCAGCCAACCAGGCGAACGCCTATATCAGAAAATCATCCCGGCGTAAAAAACTGCTCGCAGAGGCGGCCGGCTCGATGATACCGGCAGCCGCCGGCAGCGCCGATATGTCGTTCGAGCCGGACTGGCCGAGGCTTTATGCCGCCATCCTCAAGCTAAAGCCACAGCACCAGACCATTGTCACACTAAGGTTCTTTGAAAACTTCTCATACGAACAGATAGAAAAGATTTTAGACGTAAAAGAGGCAACTCTTCGCGTAACGTTGCATAGAATACTTAACCAGTTAAGAAACCAGTTACAAACCGTTTTCGACGGAGAAATATAATGTTCAAAGACGAAGCCGATTTTGAAAAAGTCATTGGTCGGCTGAATGTCGATACCGAGCCGAACCCGGCGCATCGGCAAAAGCTGCGCCGCCAGATGCTCACTGTCTTCAACGAAACTGCACAACAATCAAAAAAACGAACAACGCCACATGGCGTTTTAAGGAGCACAATTATGAAAAGTCCGATTACAAAACTGGCCGCCGCCGCGGCAATAATCATTGCGATACTTGTTGGCCTGCCGTTCTTTAGCTCGAACGGTTCGAGTGTTGTTCTGGCTGATGTCCTTGAAAGAATTGAACAGACACAGGCGTTTATGTACAGAATGAAAATGACCATGACCGGTGCTATGATGTCGGGTATGCCTGACGAAAAAAAAGAGATGGAAAGTACATTTACAATCTCGAATGACTATGGCATGAAAATGGAAATGACGACGACTGATGCCAATTCAGGCAAGAAAGAAATGACTCAGCTAATGTATATTATTCCAGCCAAGAGAACAGCGATTTCGCTTATGCCTAAGCAGAAAAAATATATGCGGATGGAATTTGATGATGATTTGCTTGCCAGGGTGAAGAAACAGAACAATGACCCGCGAGAAATGATAAAGCAAATAATGGGCTGTGAGTACACCGAGCTTGGCCGCTCAGTGATTGACGGCAAAGATGTTGAAGGTTTCCGCACGACAGATCCCACCTTTTACGGAGGTGCAATGGAACACGTTGAGTGTACACTGTGGGTAGATGTCGAAAAGTGGCTGCCTTTACGTATCGAAATGGACTTTAAGATGAATGAAGAGATGCGGATACAGGGAGTCATTTACGATTTCCAGTGGGATATTCCGGTTGATGCGAGTGTATTTGAGCCGGTAATACCCGAAGATTTTACGGCCTTGACGACAGAGGCTATGAAGATGCCGGGCATGACTGAAGAAGCTGCTGTTGAAGGTTTGAAATTCTTTGCCGAAATTACAGGGCAATATCCGAAGAAGCTGAATTTGCTGAATCTTTTGCAGGAGTTCTCGGCTATTAAAAACAGTAAAAACCTGACCGATGCCGGCCTGAAGTCAAAAGAAGAGATGAGCCAGGCGCCAAAAGACGGAAAAATGAAACAAACAATGGAGATGATGCTCAAGGTTCAATCGCTTGGCATGTTCTATATGACGCTGATACAGGACAAAAAGGAACCTGCGTATTACGGCGATACAGTCACGGTTCAGGATGTTGAAAAGGTGCTTTTACGGTGGAACATTTCTGATAACCAGTACCGGGTTATCTTTGGAGATTTATCAACACTGGATGTTAGCGCCGAAAAATTAGCTGAGCTTGAAAAGTCTTCGATAGACGGCGACAAAATACCGGACGTAACTGAAGAAGCTGCTCCCCAAGGCACAGACAAGTCCACCGCCACTGACCATTACAATCGGGGAGATGCCCATTATTTCAATGGTGAATACGACCAGGCCTTCTCAGAATTAACCAAAGCCATCGAGAAAGACCCGGAGCTTATTCGCGCCTACGTCACTCGTGGGCAAGCCTATAACGACAAAAACGAATTCGACCTGGCCATCGCAGATTTCACAAAGATCATTGAATTAAAACCAACCGATCCTCATGCCTACCGATATCGGGGGATGGCCTATGGAAACAAAGGCGAATACGACCTGGCCCTCGCAGACTACAGCAAGGCCATTGAAATAGACCCAATGGTAGCTGATGCCTACAGTGGCAGGGCTCGTACCTACTACTACAAGGGAGAATATGACAAAGCCTGGAAGGATGTTTATCAGGCACAGGCCCTGGGCCACCAGGTTGATTCTAAACTTCTCGAACAGCTTCCTAAAGCTTCAGGGACAGTTAAATGAACCAACTAAGACTTGAAGGTCTCCGGTACCCCGGTTATTTTCGGAGATTTATCAGCTTTGGATGTTAGCACCGAAAAATTACAGCAGCTTGTCGAGTCCTTAAAAGAAATTAAAGCGAATTGATTTTACATTCACCAACTTCACAAAAACTGCATCAAATCTGCCAATTAGTGGTCAAAACAAACAGGCCGGGCTAAAACAGCTCGGCCTTTTATTTTTGCAAATTCCACAGCAAAACACGCCGGAAGCACAATTTTTATTTATACCAAAACATGCCCGGCCATCG
>Ga0307378_10013973_pt1 | contig 10122 bp, 12 predicted proteins | sample UN1MG_FD_202238 | JGI IMG/M metagenome (GOLD analysis project Ga0307378, IMG submission 202238) | Soil microbial communities from Risofladan, Vaasa, Finland - UN-1 | ecosystem: Environmental > Terrestrial > Soil > Coastal area > Acid sulfate soil | place: Finland: Risofladan, Vaasa | collected... | reverse complement strand
TTGCCGTAACGTTCGAAACGGTGGTTGAGCGGAACGTGTTATTGTTTGATTGTAAAGTTGCGATGCCATACGTGTTGTCTCCTGCCGTAACGTTCGAAACGGTGGTTGTGCTGAACGTGTTGTTGTCTGAAAAGAACAGATCGATACCGTAGACTTGGACACCCCCCGTGGCGGAGATGTTCGTCACGATGGTGTTCGAGATGGTGCACTCGCTCGCGTTATTCATGTAGATGCCTGCTATAGATCCAGAGGTGCCCTGAGCATCGCGTATCGTGAAGCCGTCGAGTGTGACGTTCGTCTGGTCGGTGATGTTGACCACGTGATCGTTTGCCCCGCCTGCTGAAACCACTGCCCGCCCGTTTATTGACCGTATGGTGATATTCGACTTGTTCACATCGACGGTTTCTGTTGCGCTATAGGTGGTAGCATCAACCTCTATCGTCCGATTAACGGCATCCACGGCGTTGATCGCCGCCTGGATGGTGGGCTGGTTGTCGGGCACGTTAATGACACCTGCACTTGCCGTCATGGTAAACGCCATGAGCGCAAGACTCACGACCAGCGCTGCGCATAAACCGCACTTCAGAAAAGATTGTGTTGCTTTCGATTCTTCTTCTTCTTCTTTAGCTTTTTGTTTCGTTTTCATTTTCTTCTTTCTTTCCTAAACGTCAAAAAAATGACCGAAGAAGACTTAACACCAAAGTATAAATAAAACCATCGCCAAAATTTGTGTGCTTCATTGATAATCCTAAGCATAAGAGTCGCCTGCATATGTTTTACGGGTGTTTTATGGGTAAGGGCCACGGGAAAATAGAAGGGATATACAGAAAGAGAAGCGCGGAGATTTTACGTATTATTGAGTGTTTGTTTCCTTCTTTATTATCGAACGAGTAAGAAAGTTCGACATCGCGCGCACAGCGTAGCGGGTTTCTCCTTTGCTTCGTATAACGAATTGGAGAATTGCATCACGCAGTCGTTGGTGCAGTGCTGTAGCCCAAGAACATGCCCCGTTTCGTGAATCGCTTCCTTTTTTATCAAATCTAAAGAATCAAGCCTGTGCGTAGAGAGCAACGCCGCTTTACCTGGGTGAGCAACGCCAAATACGAAATTCATGCCAAGCACGTATAAGTCATCGCTTATTATCCACAGAGCTAGAAATTGCTCGGTTGACCTTGCTTCCGAGGTGCTTTGGATAAGATAATTCATGAGCTTTGACGCATTGTATTGCCTTCTCTTCAAGTTAAAAGCGCCCTTTACCTCGGCTGCGTCCAATTGGGACACTTCATCGGTCTCCATTCCAAATACCGTGTTAAGTGCTTCTTTTACCGGTGGAACCGCTTCCGCGCTCTTGTTATCATAAAATATCCAGAAATTTTTCATATTTCTTTGATTAACTTTTCTTCTAATCCCTTTTTAAAAAAGTGTTTGTGGAAAAAACCTTCTTTTGATAAATCTTTTCTCCCATAGAAGTTTCTTTGATCAAACTTTCTTTTGAAAGAAAGTTAGATTGATGGGGCAGCCCAGATTTGAACTGGGGTCCATGGCTCCCAAAGCCACGAGGATAACCTGGCTACCCTACTGCCCCTCCCCTCTTTTATAACTTAGGATACATTGATAAAAAGCTACTCTAAGTAAATACCTGACACTCTTTTTGCCACGATATGATTTAGTTTACGACACAAAATCAGCATGCGAGAACGGTAGAGGCCTGAAAAGGTAAATGATCTGTTTTTCGGGTCGAGCGACTTCTAAACGGAGGAAATCTTTATATACGTGAAAGCGTATGTTAATAATATGAAACAAGCAATACCGTCAGTACTGGTTTTAATTCTATTTTTGTCCGTGGTTTCTGCAGCGGCTGCTGCTCAGAGTGGCATTTATGAACCGGGAACCGGACTACAGGGTGCTGAATTAAATGAAACGGGCCAAGGTCAGCAAGCAGGACTAAATGAATCCGGACAAGGCGTTAATCAAAGTCAACAAGCAGGATTAAATGAATCCGGGCAAGGCATCGGTCAAACTCAGCAGGAACAGGTGGAGCAAGAAACACAGAATATGGGAGAAAATGCAACGCTCCAGATTCAACAAAGGGAGGAAGTGAGAGTTCAAAATGCCAGCGAATTGCATGAGATGATAGAACAAAGAGAGCGAGAGATGAACCAAGAAATCCAATCATTAGAAGAGCATCAGCAATTGGTATATCTAAATCAAAATAAAGTACGGTTAGCCGTTCAGTCTTTGTTTGCAATGGAGGAGTTAGTGGGCAGTATTGGGCCTCAGGTTTCCCAAATTGCGGACGAGATTAATACGTCTGTACAAGCGACGATTCAAGCAGAGGAGCGCATACAGGCACGGAATACCATTGTACGATTCTTTGCCGGCGGTGATGAGGAGGCTGCACAGGAGATAGAACAGCAGGTGATTCAAAACCAGGAACGGATTCGAGAGCTCCAGCAATTACAGGAAGAGTGTGATTGTGACGAACAAGTGCGGGCCATACTGCAGGAGCAAATACAGAATGTGGAGCAGGAACAGACGAGATTACAGCAGGTAGCCCTGAATGAACTGAATGATAAAGGCTTATTCGGGTGGTTGTGGAAATAAGGGTTGTAAAAGGATAGGTGCCATATATACTAACCATATGGTATGAACAAAAAACTCGTATTGTTAGGGGGCGTGGTTATTGTTCTGGTAGTAGTACTGATCCTTTACTTTATCAGCCGACCGGAGACACCTCAAGATATTGTGATCGTCGATGAGACTGGTAGCAACGTCGATAGATGAACCTGCGCTTAGGTCTACTATTGACCAGATGCCTGCGGGAACTTTGAGTGATGCTGAAAAGGACGGCATTCTTTATATGAGAGAAGAAGAGAAGTTGGCGCATGATGTTTATCTAATGCTCTATGGGGAGTGGGATTTAGCGATTTTTGATAACATTGCACGCTCGAAACAAACCCATACGGATGCGGTTAAGACACTGATCGATAAATATGGATTAGAGGATCCGGCCGTTGATACAATTGGAACGTTTAGTAATCCAGAACTCAGGAGCTTTATGATAACCTTGTGGATCAGGGAAGCAATTCACTACGCGATGCTTTAGAAGTTGGTGCTGCGATAGAGGATATTTACATACTTGATTTAAAAGAATACATGGCCGAAACGGATAACGAGGACATAACGCTGGTGTACGAAAACCTCATGAAAGAGTCAAGGAATCACTTACGGGCTTTTGTCTCAACACTTGAAAAGCAAGGCTTTGAATATGCGCCTCAATACCTGAGCCAAGATGAGTATGAAGATATAATAAGCAGCCCGGTTGAGCGGGGAAAAGGAAGGCAGTAAGTAAAGGTAAGCATACCAGGCTGTTTCCACAATTTCTGTGAGCATAATAACCGAGGAGGTTATAGAACATACAAGATGAGCGGTATCGAGATTACACTGAGAACCGTGGTAATGAGAACGACCGAAGCCACTAAAGAAGCGTCTCTGTTGTATTTAGCGGCTAATATCATTGCCATAACCGCAGATGGCATTGCTGCCTGAAGCACTATGATGTCTTTTACTAATCCGTCTATGGACAGGAGATTGATTATCATAAGGGCAACCAAAACGCCGCCACCAATCCTGAATACAGAAGCGAGAAGTGCTATTTTCACGGCGCTTATCTTTATCTCCGTCAGTTTATAGCCGAGCACGAGCAATGCTAAGGGGATGGTGATCATTCCGATCAGTTCAATTGGTGTGAATACCAAATCGGGAACGGGAATTTGCAAGAGATTGACTGCCAAGCCAATTACCACCGCGTAGAGTAACGGAACTTTAAATGCTTCTTGCAGCTCGTTTTTGTGATGCACGATATAGATGCCTAGGCTGAAGATAACCAGAGAGTTCATCATATCGTAGACCACCGCTCGTGACAAGCCGTCCATGCCAAAAGCGAATAATGCAACTGGATAGCCTAAATAACTCGTATTGCCAAAGACCATGGGTAAATATAATCCTTTTCTGTCTGAATTGGTTAGTTTAAAGATGAGATAAGTGGCAAAGGCCATGATGAGGATGATTGCTAATGCTGCGCTGGCTATCGTGGTAAAATCTGTTAGGTTGATATCACTTCGTGAGATAGACGCGAAGATTAAACACGGACCTGCGATATAAACGATGAAATCAACGAAGGCTTGAATATCTACTTTTTTGAATTTGCCAATCGCATACCCGACTAAAATGATTGAGAATATCGGGATTACGGTTTGTACGAGTGATTGGTGCATAAAGAAAAAGAATGGTAAGGGAGATTAAAAAGTTGTTGCTACGCTTTTTCTTTTACAAACCTTTTAGAAAAAGGTTTGATCCAAAACTAATTTCTTTTTGGTTAGGAGGGTTGGTAAGGGGGGCTTGGCCCCTTACTGGTCAGGCCCCTTATAAAAAGAACCTGTACTATAACTTTTTTACTTCGCAAAAACCTTAACTAAAAAAACGCTCGCGGAAAATATAAGAGAATTTTGATTATTACGTAGTTGACTTGTGATTTTTGGTTACCCTTAGGAGTGCTTCTTTAATGTCCGCTTCGCTTTTAACTTCAAAGTTAGCTTCAGGTAGCGGCTCTGGCGATAAGAAACTTCCTACCACTCCTAAAAGCACTACGTGAACCTGCCCTTTGCGATGAGGATAAGAAAGGGATGAAGCGATTATGGAAGAAGCGCCTCAAAAATGACTGGCATAAAGGGGCTTCATCACAAAACTATAGGGCATAAACTATATCCAACAGCACGCGTAATCCTTGTATTTCCACAAGGCATCCATTCCGCGATTTGTGCATAGGAAATAGTACTTATTTAAGAATATGCAACAAAATACCTCAATATGGGGAAGCCGAAGAGAAGAGTTTCTCCGCGTATCGCCAACCAGGTGAATCGGGATCTCGATAGACTTGTTATTTTGTGCATAATCGGTGCAGTAAGTAGAGCAAATGCCCCATGGGAACGCAATTCGTTTGGGCGTCCATGTTGGAATCCAAGGATCGTCGCCGCCGGCTGTATCGCGAAAATAGCCCTTAGTCGGTCGTACGATGGTATAGAAGCATACCTCAAATCCCACACGTTCGTAGCGCAGCAACTGCATAGCGAACGACTACCGGGGCATAGCGTTATAGCGAGAGGAATGGAGGAAATGCCTACATCGTATATTCGATTGATTTCAAGACTTGTTACCTTTCAAATGAGACAAAGAGGCATGGATGTCGCAGTGGATAGCTCAGGATTTAGTCTGAAAACGAGCAGCAAATGGTTTGACATCAGAATAAAGCGCAAATCAAACAAGAGAGATTATCTCAAACTCCACATCGTAATGGACGTTGAAACCGGGATAATCCTGCATTTCTCGATAACTGATTGGAAAGGCTCGGATTCCAAGGAATTCCAACGGTTGATCAGAGATTTGCCCCGTTTCGGTAAGGTTGCGGGAGATAAAGCGTATTCTTCTAGGGCTAACTGCCAGGCGGTAGCAGACAAAAAGGGCAAGCCCTTTCTCTGCTTCAAAGCAAACGCTACGGGTAAGGCGAAGGGCTATCCGGCGTGGCAAATATCCTTCAGGGCATATACGGACAATCCAGATGAATGGATGGCCGAATACCACATAAGAAGCATCATAGAGGCTGCGTTCTCAAGCCTCAAAAGGTGTTGGGGTCCCGATATAAAGAGCATAAAAGGTTGGCTGAAACGTATAGAGCTCTCGCTGAAAGTATTGGCGTATAATGTCAAAAGGGGGCTTTATATAGAAAGGGCGAAGGATCTGGGAATCCCCCTTTGGGTGAACTGCCAGTAATCCCAACCCGGCATCCGCAGTGAACCCCATAACCCCCAATTAGCATATCTGCTCTTCAATGTGATATAACTTACTCTCGCTTAAGATGATAGGTATGGTGTCATCTCAATCTGTACCGACTTTCGGGATGAAGCCGCATAAAGGGGAAAGTTTATAAAGACTTCGAAGTTATGACACCTATACGGGAGGAAAGCAATGACGTATCCAAAACAAAAGGAAATAGAGATTCCTTTACTAACTGAAATAGATGGAGCAGGAGGTGAAGTTCGTCCACGAGACATTTATGATAAGGTTGCACAGCATTTCCCAGAATTGACTGAGGAAGATCTTGAACGGCGTATGGAGCGTTATCCGAGTATACACAAATGGCACAACAAAGTTCAATGGGCGCGTCAAGTACTCATAAATAAAGGAGAAATTGATGGTTCTGTTTATGGTGTATGGAAAATAACGGATCTCGGTAGACAACGCATAAGAGGGGATGTCCCACCGCCTCCAGAAGAGATTACCTTACTAGATCTAAAGGAAACACATGAAAACGCTGTGAGGACACGATTATTAGATCGCTTAAACAACTTTACGCCAACACAATTTGAACATTTTGCAAGACAACTTCTAGAAGCAATGGGATTTAATGAAATTGTAGTTACTCAACAATCCCACGATGGTGGAATTGATGGACATGGTAAACTGAGACAGGGGATAGTAAAAATCAACGCAGCATTTTAATGTAAAAGGTGGAGCGGAACAGTTCCACGCCCAGAGATTGACCGCTTTCGTGGTGTAATTTCCGGTCAGTTTGATCAAGGGATTTTTTTAACAACATCAATTTTTTCGCGGGAAGCTTCAGAGGCATCTATTCGGAGGGGGGCAGTTCCAATAATAATGGTTGACGGCGAAAGAATTGTTGAAATTATGATTGAAAATGAAATTGGAATTTCACGGCGCCCTCTTTATCTACTTGATATTGACGAGGAATTTTTCGCCATAGAGGAAGAATAGCGATGCACATCTCCCCCCCCTCATATTTTCACCCTCCCACAACACCCATACTAAAGACATAGTGAAATACGAGCGTGTAAAAACGTTAAAAAGGGAAAATCCAAGAGGATTTAGAGATAATGTCCCACACCCGCCACTACTCACAAAATTATCCTCAAAATCGGTTGAAGCACAGCACCTGCCTGATTTCAGCCGACACCCGCTAAAAAACTTCAGGCACGACTACAACTCGCACTCGCTTTATAACGTCTCGCACACGTGCCAGTTACCGTCTTGCTGGTGACCTTTTTATAAAATTGTTGTTTTTTGCAGTACATCTTAGTGTAAAAGAAAAAAAGACTTCGTAGCTTCACATCATGAAATTCCGGTTCGCGACAGGCTTAGCATATTTCAGCATGTTTCGCTTTTCTTCCTTTTTGATCCCGACCTCATCCAAATCAATTGCAGCCCGCTATTCCAAATGAAGAACCATAGTGTAAGTAAGTAGCAAAGCAGTCGCAGAGGAATAGTTTATTCCCATACTCCCGTTAGTCGCCCCATCCTGCAATTTGCCTAATGATGTGTGATTTACAGTTTTGCCCACCTAAAGAGATCCCAAAAGACACCATGCCGGTTTCTTTCCTATCTTCCGCATAGCATTGCATTACAGCTTCAATTGCGAATGCTTCCGCACATCAACTTCCAACATCGCTATTTTTCACATCATTACCCGTCATTCTTACTTGCGTTTCTATTCTCATTCTTTCTGTTATTCTTATTCTTATTTTTTTAGGGGACTCAGTCGCCCCTTACCCCCGATTACCTGACTTAATTATAAAAAGTATATAGAACTGGGAAAAAGTGGAAGTCTGTATATCAACATATTCAGGAAAGACGGAAATAGTAACTCTCTACCTTTTAGTAAGGTGAAAAAAATCGCCCAATATGTCCGAAGTGTCTGAAAATCAAGACCAATTGGACGGTTTGGACGGTTTGGACGAAAAAATCCCCTTACTAAGTGGTGGCGATCAAACAACAAGAATCGTAAACATCCAAGATTTAGATGAAGATGGCAACGTAATAGAGAAGCCAGAAGAGGAGAGCGCGAAAGAAATAAAGGATTTAGAGGAGCTACATAAAGAGCAATACGAATTTAAAGGCATTGGCAAATGTTCCAAATGTAGAAAAGAGAGAGGTTTATTTGTGTATAAAACCGAGGAAATATGTGCGGTGTGCATAAAAGAGGTGGTAAACGCAAATTGGGATAAGAGCGTGGAATCCAGAAGCGCCGAATTGGTGGGTTGAGTAATGAACACTGAGATAAAGTTGATTGAAACAGACGAAGGGCATTTTTATCGCTGCCCCATAGGGATTCTACCAAGTGTCACAACAATCTTACACGTAATCCCAAAACCTGGCTTGGAAATATGGAAACGGAGAGAACCTGCATGGCAAGAGATTTCTGAGAATGCGCTGAGAGTGGGTGGTTTGATACACGAAGCTGTGAATAGTTTGCTCACTGATGATAATCCTAACTGGATTAATATTCTTTCTAGGGGTGACAAGGAGATTCAAAATGGATTTGGAGCATTCGTTAAATGGAAATACAAAAGCGGTTTCGAGGTTCTAAGTAGTGAGTTACCAGTTTGGAGTGATCATCGTTTCGCTGGCACGATAGATTTAGTTGGTTATCTCGATGGAAAGCTTTTTCTTATTGATTTAAAGGCGGCTAAACGAATTTATCCCGACTATCTCTTTCAAGTATCCGCATATCGCCACGCATACGAGGAGCGAACTGGAGAAAGGATAGAAGGGTTAGCCATCCTCAGATTAGACAAGGCAGAAGGCTTCTACCAATTTAAAGAATATTCAGAAGAGGATTGTAATCAAGGTTTAGAGGTATTCTTATCTCTATGCAATTTCTGGCATGCCTTGCCGCAGGTGTCAAATGGTGCATTGGGTCATAAAAGGATAAACCTTTAAGTTTGAGTACGGCGATAAAAAGAAACTTTTATAAAAACCTTTCGGCGATAACGGCTTTGCACTTTTATTAGCGTTTGCACTTTTATTCGGTCAAAAATGATATTAAAAATGCAAAGCCGGCGATAACGGCTTTGCTCCAAAACCCTAAAAATCGCCAGAGTTTTGGAGCAAAGCCTGTTTACTGCAATACTTTTAAACGAAGGGCTTTACGGACCTTTATTATACTGCAACGCACATATAGTTGCAGTAAATAGATGGCTGGAGAATAGCTGAAATGGAAGGGTTGCAGGATGTATTTGAAAAAGGTGTGGCTGTCAACTTGTTGGGTGTTGATAGTAATGCGATAGCTATTCGAAAGTCAAAGCTTCCTGTATCCTTCTACTCGTGAAGACGCAAAAAAGAGAGAAGAGAGAGAAATCAAATCTCTTTTCCTATCGTCTCAATACAACTTTATCGCCGGTATCCAGTCTGTGTGAACTTTCCCGTTCGCATCTATGAACTCAGTGCATGTGATTGTTCCTCCTGTTGCATTAAACGTTGGCACTACTTGTTCTATGGTGCCTATAGTAAAGTCATCAAAACCAAAAACATCATCACCTGTTGTAGTTCCAAAGGTAAGTGTTATAAATGGATGGTCTGTATCAATGAACCCAAAATAGATCACAGTCCCGCCGGGGCTATTCACCGTATGGGGAATAGGAACAGTTTGGGTAGAGCCATCTTCGTATGTTATGGTAAGCTGACCACTAAAGTCGCCGACGTCAACGCCATAAGACCCAAATGCTACCTGAGGCTCTGAGAATTCGATGGAAAAACTACTGTTTGTATCCCAGTATTTATCCCCGGAAATAGGATATCGGCCATACCCATTTGTACCAGTTGGAACCTCTTCGATTTCGCCAGCACCTTGCAACGTTGCAGTCCCTGCTACACCAAAATCAACCGCTAATGGCGCCACTGCACTATCCGCAAAACTTTCGAAATCTTCAGTGCCTGGAGTGGTGAGTCGTGCAAGAAAGTCCGCCCGAGCGGCATCAGCATTTGGGGTACTCGTTAAGCGATTCCCTTCGCCCAATCCTGAGTCTTCGCCAAAAAATGTCGTTGGTTGTGTAACTGCACTAGATGTCGTTTCGTGGATAATCTGGGGATAAGAGCCTGTTCTTATTGTGTAATTGTATTCTTCGTCTGCTTGTAGAATGAACGGCACATCAAATTCTATGTAATGATAATCGCCTGCGCCTTGATAACCTTTCCATGTGCCATTCGCTATCTCCTCCCTGGTTGTTGTGTTATAGATAGCAAAATATTCCGAATGCCCTCCGGTTCCTA
>Ga0307378_10013971_pt1 | contig 10124 bp, 10 predicted proteins | sample UN1MG_FD_202238 | JGI IMG/M metagenome (GOLD analysis project Ga0307378, IMG submission 202238) | Soil microbial communities from Risofladan, Vaasa, Finland - UN-1 | ecosystem: Environmental > Terrestrial > Soil > Coastal area > Acid sulfate soil | place: Finland: Risofladan, Vaasa | collected... | reverse complement strand
TATCAACAAGTATCTCTGCTGCTGTACCCGGCATAGAATCAAGTCCGGCCTTTTTCAAATCTTTTAAAACGTCATCAATAGAGGATTGATATAATTTTGACATGTACCAAACTTCTTGTGGAGAAAAAGCATGAATATGAATCTTAGGATCGATTTCTTTTACTGATTTAAGCAAATCTATATAATATTGAAAACTTAATTCAGGATTGATCCCCCCTTGAATACAAACTTCACTACAGCCCACATTTTTTGCTTCTTCAACTTTAGCTTTTATAGCATCAGTTGATAGTAAGAAGGCGTTTTCATCTTTGGCAGAAACACTGAAAGAACAAAACTTACAAGCCTGATAACATACATTTGTAAAATTTATATTTCGATTTACTATAAATGTTACTATATTTTCCTTTTTTTCATAACATAATTGATCAGCAACTTGTTGTAAGGCAAAAAACTCTTTTCCAGTCACTCTTAATAATTTTAGTGCTTCCTCTTTATCGATTTCTTCAGAATTTAGTGATTTTCTCAGAATCTTTTTTATTTCGAGGTTTATTTGATCAAGGGAACACGTATCGGACATCTAATCAATAACTTGAAGTTTTTTTTTAATATTTTCTGAAATAAATCCTTCTTTATTGATAAATTTATCATAAATAGGAAGTCTTTCTTTTAATTGAAAACCGTTATAAGAACAAATTTGACGTAATTCTTCTATATTTGGCCAAGGTTGGGATGGATTTATATAATCCATGGTTAAAGGTGAAATTCCCCCGAAATCATCGACTCCCATATCTAAAAAATCTTTCTCATAGCCAGTAATTAAGTTAGGAGCAACTTGAATCGGTATTTCATTCCCAAATATTATTTTTGCTACTCCAGTAATTCTTAATAGCTCCTCAATCTTTAAATGTTTATCAGGAAGATATGGAATTCCTTTTTTATAAACAAAATTTTGCAAAATCACTTCCTGAATATGACCATATTCAAGATGAATATCTTTTATTGTAAATAAAGCATTTACTCTATCTTCAAAATTTTCTCCTATTCCAATTAACAAACCGGTTGTAAAAGGTATTTTTAATTTACCTGCATTTGTGATGTGTTTAATTCTGATTGAAGGAATCTTACTTGGAGAATATTCATGTACTCCTCCTTGTTCATTTAGTTTTTCACAAGTGCTTTCTAACATCAATCCCATACTAGCATTATATTTTTTTAGTTCCTTTAAATCTTCATAAGGGAGGACTCCTATGTTAGTGTGTGGTAAAATGGCATTATCTAATAGTAATGAGCTAATATAAATTATAAAATCAATAAATCGTTCGAAATTCCTCTCTCTGAGTTTCTTTTGAACAATTTCAAATTTTTCAGGATTTTCACCTGACATTAGCAAGGCTTCCTTACACCGATATCTTATACCCTTTTTAATAAGATCATAAATTTCCTCAGATTCAATCAAAGCTATATTTTCATCTTTTCCGAATTTTGGAATTTGATGATTGTAAAAACAATACCCACATTGATTTTGACAATAATTAGAAAGCGACAAGGTAAAATTTTTAGAAAAAGACACTAAATTTCGCTCCTCAAGAGACTTCTGATTTCGAACTTCATTAACCATCAATTTTAATTTTTTAAACGATAAATCCTTAAATCTTAGAAATTCTCTCTCTGTTATCATCTTTTTATTTTCTCATAATGTATAACTACATAATTATTTCTTTCTTTTACCTTAATAAGTGAAAACTTTGTACTTTCTATCATTTTTGAAAACCCCTCCCCTTCAACTAAACTGATAGCATTACTACCTCCAACAATCCAAGGCGCTATTGTTAATCTAATTTCGTCAACAAGATCATGTTTAATAAAAGTCCAATTCAGTGTACCGCCCCCCTCTAACAATACAGATTTAATTCCAATATCATATAGTTTAGGCATGAGATTTACGATATCTACAGTTGGTCCTGATCCAGATTTTAAGATCCTTATCCCCTTTGATTCAAATAACCTAATTTTTTCTTTAGAAACATTTTCAGTCGTACATATAATTGTTGGATATAATTCTAAATTGAATTCAATTACATTTGATTTAATGGGTATATTTAAGTTACTATCAATAATTATCCTATAATACCCATTATGATCATGATATTTAATGTGCAACTTCGGATTATCCTTCATAATAGTAGCCTTTCCAACTATTATTCCATCAACTTCAGTCCTTAGTTTGTGAACTTCCTTCCAATCAGTTTCGTCTGAAATATCCGGATCCCCATCCTTAGAAGCAATCTTTCCATCGATCGTCATTGCTGCACTTAGAATTATAAAAGGTTTTTTAATTTCGTTCAAAAACAGCCTTACCTCTATAATATGTTTTTAATATATTAGATGATGTAGTTCGTTGCACAATTAGAGGATAAATATCTTGAATTTCAAAAGGATATACAAATAAGTTAGGATCGTTAAGATTTATAGTAATAAAATTAGCATATTTTCCTTTTTTTATACTTCCAATATCAGTTTCTAATTCAAACATTTTAGCGGCATTAATCGTAATCATTTTTAACAGAGTTTTTGCTTCTATTAATTGTTGCTTGTCAATTAACCTCGAAATTCTATGCAAATATCTTAGTTCTTCAAATAAATCTGGGCTATTTGCCATTACATTATCAGTACCAATGGAAATTTGCATTTTTAACTTTAAAATTGTTGATATTGGAGGAAATCCTACACCAAAATATCCATTACAACGAGGACATATTATTAGTGAAAGATCATGAGCTTTAATTTTTTCCAAATCTTCTTCAATAAATTGAGTTCCATGAACAAGAATATCAACCAATCCCTCATCAATAATCTTGTTTATTAATGATTCCTCTCTTACATTCTCAGCACAATGGCAAGCGATTTTTTTTCTATCACCCTCTCTACAATTCTTTAATTCCTCATATATTGAAGAAGTTACCTGCCTATAAGTAACTAATCCAATTCCATCGGCGAGATCATAAACGGGGCATACTTGTTCTTTATCTTCAAATCGACCTAATATGAGATAATCAATAGGAAAATTTAATAAAGCCTTTTTTAATAAACTAATCCCTTCCAAACCACGTTCCCGAAAATCAATAAAACACGTTATTCCATTTCGTAATAAATCCTCAGCAGTTTTTAAAATACCTTGGATTTTTACATCTATTGGAGTGTCTCTTAGAAGTTTATGCTTTATTCCATTAGGAGGAGCGACAACTTCAGTTAAATTTTTATTATATCCTTTTTCTTTAGCAAAACTATCTCCAATATGTATGTGAGAATTAATTAAGCTGGGTATCATAAAAGTAGTTTGTAATTTTCCTACCTTTACTCTATTCCCAGGAGTGATATATGATAGCCGTGATATTCTCCCATCTTTATTAATCTTTATTTCTATATTCTCTTTTAATTCCAGATCGTCTCCTATAAGGCCATAATCGCATTTAACCACGTTATCGCTCATATCTCTTTCCAAAATACATTTTTGGGATTTTTTTATTATAATAAACTTTAGGAATTAATATTTTAGAAGTTAAAGCAATTTAAAAAATGATTCTCTTTTTCAAAACAACGGAGATCAAATCAAATGAATCCAAATAATGAGGAGTAAAAAGAAATCATCAGGATTGAAAATACCTCAGACAGATATAAAACGGTTATCTCTAGATTATAAAATCTCATTTCATCATTTTAACGAGTTCTGAATAGTTCATTTTTAACTCGCAATAAACATTATAGGGATGGATAGACTCAAAACTTTCCACTTGAAAAATGATCTTTCCTTCGCCTAAATCAGGAAATCCTTTAGCGTAGAAATTTTTTGCCATCCCTCTCACGATATCTTCGGCAAATAGGGGGTTAAGATGGGCTGTTCGTACAAGTTGTGCTTCTTCTGGTCGTTTTAAAACACTTTGAATTTTCCCACTCATGGATTCCTCAATAACATCAATTAAATCAAGAACATCAATTTGTTGTTTGTTAATATCTTTAATCTGAACAGTTATAGATCCTAAAGATCTCTGATTATGAGATGAAAAGGGCAATATGTTTAAGAGCGTTTTAATATCTTCATTTGAGATGTTTATATCCTCCCTGTTTTTCATAACCGATTCAGCGTATTCTTTGCTGAGATCGATAGCACAAGGACAGCAAGACATGCCCATTGCTTTAGCGCCAATAAAATAATCAAATTCTTGTTCACCCAATTCGTTTCTATTTCCATATACTATAGAGCTTACATCATAACTCTTCTGGATTACCCGATGATTGTTTTCCTTTAGTTGGATTATTATTCTACCCTCAAGTTTGACTTCGATTTTTGTTGTATATGGATGCTCTTTGAATAATTTTCTTGCTATTCTGTCTGATACAATTTCAATTGTAGAAGCAGGCTTGTAAACGCTCTCGTTTATGACTTCTTCAATGGTTTCGCTACTTCTGCTCATGTGTATCCCTCTTTGATTTGGGGGGAGCGATATTAAAGCTGAAATTTTAGGATAAAAAGAGTACCTTTTGTTTTTTTGAACAATTTCAACCTTCTTGTCAACTCCAATAATTCCAACTTTGTCAATTCCAATGAATATGGTAGAACCAGAGTTTTGTAAATCTTTTTTGAATTTTGGGATGTATATCACTAGAAATGTTTTATTATTAATTTGAAAAAGGCTTGGTTGCATATAAAATATCTTTTAGAATGAAAGAACTAAAACCTACAATGGGAAAATTGAGAAAAGTCTTAAAATAACTTCAAATAAAGAAATCTATCTTATTTGTGATTAAGAAAATGTTTATAGATAATAATATAATTCTTTGTACTTATGATTCGAGGATTTCGTCTAAACCCTGATGGAATAACAGCACTGCAACGAGAACAAAGATTTGAAGTTTTCATCCAATCCTTAAATTCATCCGCATGAGCTGGATATCTGCAGTTTGGACAAATTACGATTCCTTTATTTTTATCATCAGGAAGCTTAGGTATTTTAAAACAGAATATGCATTTGAAGTCATCTTCGGAGAGAAATGAACCTTTTGGTTTATATCTACTGAAATCTCTAACTTTAGGAGTAGTTGTTGCTCTTTGAGATCGAACCGATTTAGTTGTTTTTGTTCTTGTAGTTCGAGAATTGGATGTAGGTGAAGTTCTAGACGAACGGGGTTTCGTAGTGGTAGTGGTTGTACGTGTCGTTCTTGTTGTTGATGGAGTTTGAATAGTCTGACTTCTTGTACGAGTACTATAAGTTCGTGCTGGGGGTGTAGTTAAGTTATTAATTCTTCTAGTACGTTGTGCAATATAATCACGAGTCAACGCTGGCATGTTGGAGCGATTACTTATAAATCCAAAAATAATTAGATTGAAAATAGTAATAATGAGAAGTAGTAATAGGTTAAGGTCTAATGAAAAACGAAGTGGTGTAATTGGTGAATTATAAAACTCACTCACATTATAAAAAGCAATCCAGTATGAAATAATAACAATAATAACTGAAATTGCTAAAATAAACCCTAATGTCTTAGCTTTTATAGATTTAGTTCCAAAATAAATCACATTATATTTTTTAAAACAACGAAAAAGTGAATGTGAACCATAAATCACAAAGGGTAAACCAAATATGAGACTCCATAAACTAAAATAAAGATTAGAACCTGATATCAAGTTTTCGCCTAAAATTCCGGTATATGATCCCCATATAGAATAAAAAATTCCAATTAATAGAGGAATTATGACAAAAAATGCTGTATTATGTGGTGAATTAAACTCACGGTGCCGTTTGATATTTTCATAAATTTTAATTGTAAATATCAACCACCATACAATTAATAACCAAGTTAAAAAATTATTTAATGAAGCTGAAATTAAACCATGAATAATACCTATTATAAAAAAAATAATAAAGATTATTGCTAACGTTTTTTGTTTTTTTTTTACCATGGTTTAATCTCACCCTCTTGAATTTATTTTTATTCATCATATTCCAAGTAAGCAGGTTTGCCTTCAATGATAGGTGCCATGAATTCTAATATTTCTGGTAACATTCTTACATCTAAGCTTCCCTTAACATCAAATGGTACGGAAAACCATTTTTTAGAGTTAAAATTCGCACGATAGATTTCAAACCCTAAGGATTTTCCGTTAATTTGATATGGATCAATTACTAATGCAACTGATTTATCCCAAAATTTCTGATATCGCCTTTGAGTCCCTAAGTCTTCTTTAGACATGAAACATCCATATGAGGGATGTGAATGATACCATCCACAGATAAATTGTTTATTTTTTACAATGTCTTCATATGCTCTTGTAAAGTTGTTATAATCTTTAATTTCTGCATAGACTGCAGTACCATGACCCATCGGATACGCATCTTCTAAATAAAGTATTCCATTGTCATATCTACCAGAAAGTAACCCGATCACTTCAACCCAGTTCTCTTTCCTAATTTTAGAATTCGCATATTTCAACGAATGGCTTGAAATTTTTAGGATAGCCTTTACAGTTATTTTTATTTTTGCTTCAATTATCTCACTTTTAGCTATAGTTATTACTGGTTCCATTGGAATGGGTTCTAATTTTGTTTTTATATCTTTTGAATGCCCTAAAGGTTTCGCTTCAAAAATTTCAGCAGTTATTTCTTCTTGTAATTCTTCGAGTTGTAACTCGGTATATACTTCTTCAAGTATTTCTTTCTTGATCTTTTCCTTTATTTTTTGTTTAATCGTATCCCGAATTGTTTCGCTGTTTTTGTCATCAATCTTCATCTTAGACTCACCACTTTTCGTTAGCGTATTTCTTTACCAAAGTTTTAACTTTTTTCTCAAATAATTTTTGATTTTTCATCATTTCTATTGCTGCTTTTTTATTAAAAACATCAGTCGGATTAACATATTTTCCTCGAGTATTTAACATGGCAATAATTGCTTGTACAATGGTTACAGCTGTTTTTGAAGGACTCCATCCTCCTTTTTTGCCAACTAATGAAGGATCAACTAAAGCTAAACAAATATTTCTTTGTCCCTTGTATTCACTCGGTTTTGGCCAAAAATTAGGATGCCATATCGGTGTATGCAATCTTACAAAAGGTGGTTGTCCAGGATATTGCGCAGGAAATTTCATTTCCAATTTAAATAAGCCCCCTGCATAAGCTGTCCCTTTGGGTCCTTTTATTGTAATCGCTAAGTGATCAATACTCTTATTTTTTGGATTAAAAGGTTTTAATTGAACAATAGTTCCATTTTGTGCCATTTTTTTTAAACCCGCGAAATCTCGGGAAACCCGACTACTTCTTATACTCATATTCTCAACCCCGTATTTTATTTAATTTTATTTTTATATATTTAAATTTTTATTATATTAATTTATTTTAATTTAAGGGTAACATAAATCTCTCCCCCTATAAATCCCGCAATCGTTAAAAATTCGTAATTTCTTAAATTATTTTCTACAACACTCTTTTCTATATCTATTATAGTTATGTCATTAAAATCTAGTAAAGTTATGATCGGTTCAAGCTCAGATTCCAATTTAAATCCATTTTTTTCTAACGTTTTAATTATATTCAAGCAACTTGAGCTTGGTTTCATTTTTATCACAACTCTTCTTACATTTTTCCCACATTGAATACATTCTGGATTTCTTATCTTTTCAATATGGTATAATTTCGTGGTCATCGCATTAAATATAACGTAATTTGTTAAAGGCTCTCCTAATCCTTTATGTCCATTTTTCCAGTGAATGATCTTCACTACTTCATGAGATTGTAATGCAGAAATAACTGCATTAATGGTAATGATTCCAGGATCATGACGATTGATAATTTTTACAATATCATCTTCAGTAAATTCAGGCAAGAAATTATGTTTATTAACTAATTCATTTGTGACTTTTTGAATAAATTTTATATCATTTATATTTTTGGGATTTGGATCCCTGTCAAAATTCTCTTTGAATGCCATATCTCCTTTAAATAAACAATGAATCCTTTTTCGAGGGATACCAACTACAGTACAAGCTGCCATTTCATCATTCTCTATTATTGGTAATGGATTACATTCATAACATGCATTTCGATAAGGAAAAATAGTGTATATATGACCATGATAACCAGATACCCCTCCATCAACTAAGGGTTTTCTAAATCGCATACATTGAGCGTTCAAGTTTAATCGCGCATTCATTGAATCAAGACCCCCAACAATAACATCTGCATTATGATATAAGGAGGGATTTAATCTTTCTAAAGAAGTATGATATCCTTTTACCGTGATATTAGAATTAATTTCCTTTAATTTTTTAGCAGCTGCGATAGCTTTAGGTTCTCCTAATTTTGCGCCAATAAAAAGAATCTGCCGGTTAAAATTCGAATGCTCAATTATATCTAAGTCAACGAGATCTAAATGACCAACACCTAACATTGCTAAGTTTTTAGCAATTTCACAGCCTAAACCTCCTACTCCAACGATTAATACCCTGGAGTTTTTAATTAATTTTTGGGACCAACCTTCAAGACGAAATTGCCGATCATATAAATCTCTTTCTTCTGCCGACATTCCTTTTGCAAAAAAATCAGATTCCTTAGTCACTAATATCACCATTAAATTTACATTAATTTAATTAAAAAAATAAAAAAAATTGAAAGGGCTTTAAGCCCTTAACATATATTATATTCTATGAAAAGAATTATTTAAATGTATCCCGCGGTACTCGCCGGGATTAATAGAATATCGTCGCCATCGTTTACATTATAATCTTTTAATTGATTACTTTCATCCATTGTTCTTCCGCCAGAAGATAGATGGAACTCATCTGGATCAAGCCCGAATAAATTTCCACATGTTTGCTTGATATCGCCTACTTGATTAGCGTCATTTACTGTAAGTTTCTCTTTCTTTTCACCAGGACCAATGGTAGACATGAAATATAGAGTCACCTTTTTTCCTGTCGAGGGTACTTTACTTGATGGGGTTTTAGATTTAGCAGGTTCTAAATCCTCATCAAAATTTTCATCAAAACTCATTCAAATCACTCCAATTATTTGTTTTTAAGGTTTTTTTTTTAATTAACTTAATAATATCATGTAACAATAGTATTATAAATTTAATTGGAATGATTTTGAAGTTTTAAGATTAGGATATAATTTATCGAGAATTATTGTTCTAGAATCCTTAAATATAATACTTATAAATTCTATGACGATCTATTAATATATATTCTATGAAGATATCATTTAGAGAGAAGATTAACTAATCAAATTCAGAAATTTGAACACTTAACGATAACAAACTCATGAGTACTCCAGAAGAGGTTGAGCCCCTTATCTTCGGCTTAATTAAAGAATATTTAAAGAAAAAGCCGTTTTTCTCAATTGAAGACATCGTAGAATATATAAGCAATAGAACGCGAGCGAAATCTTATTTAAATAAGAACAGAATTGAAAAAAGTATCAAAGATCTCATTAAAAAACGGCGGCTTATTCCTGGAACTAAATTAATGAAAAATAATATCATTGAACATCCCATTAGAAATGAAATCTATAATCATATTAAAAAAAATCCGTCAAATATTAATGAAATAATGAGAGCTATAAATATTGGAAGCAATCAAGTTCTCTGGCATCTATCATGTTTAGAGAAGTTCCAGTTCACAAGATCAAGAGACATTGAAAATCAACGCATTATATTCATATTTGATTCAAATCCAGAATTAGATGAATTGTATTTTTATCTAAGACAAGAAATTGTTCAAAAAATAATTGAATTCATGTTAAAGAAAAATGATTTTCTAAAAGTATCAGATATCTCAAATAATCTAAAGAAAAATTATAATACGATTAAAAAGTATTTAGAAATCCTACACAATTTACAATTAGTTGCAATTGAAAAAGATAAAAAAAGAATACTATTCAAATTGGATTTTAAAAGATATAATAAATTAAAAGAGTTAATTTTTGGTGAAAAAAGATGAAAAATTCACAGTTATTCCAATTGAATTTATATTTTGAATTATATATTAGAAAATTAGAAAATAATCTATCCTAAAACTATGAAGAAAAATTCTCGAGTATATTGGACCATAGCTCTTTATGTTGTTTTTGCATTTA
>Ga0307378_10013970_pt1 | contig 10125 bp, 10 predicted proteins | sample UN1MG_FD_202238 | JGI IMG/M metagenome (GOLD analysis project Ga0307378, IMG submission 202238) | Soil microbial communities from Risofladan, Vaasa, Finland - UN-1 | ecosystem: Environmental > Terrestrial > Soil > Coastal area > Acid sulfate soil | place: Finland: Risofladan, Vaasa | collected... | reverse complement strand
ACATTTGGGACCAGAACGCTAAGGATGGGACTTTAGACAAAGCGGAATTAGTTCCCGGCTTGTCAGACCTACAGCAAAAATGGCACTCTAAGCATTGAAGTTTACCAAGGAAGACATTCACGCTAAGTTCTTAAGCGACGATATAGATAGTGTGATTTTTCGTAGGTTGGATAAGGTAAAGATTAATTTGGTTTGTGCGGTGTTAGCGGATCGCTTGGGGGAATGTTTGGCAACGGTAAAGGACCCTAAATTGATCGAACATTGTATTGAAATTATTCGCAAGAAAAGCGACGATACTTAAGGAGCTTTTTTATGATTAGCAAGATTAGTAAGATTAAAAAGAAAAAACCCGCTTCGGACAAACCCGCCAAAAAGAAATATGTTTCTAATGACAAATTGGAAGTTAATCAACAAGAGATCCTTGCAAGCTTAGAGGAATTACAACTTACGCTTAACCGTATTCAAGAGCACCTTATAGGCCCTGAAGTCGAAAAAGATCCTAAGCCCGTTGAAGAAAAAGAAGAACCTGTAAAACCTAAATCTAAATTTGGCTTCAACCCTTTCCGATGGTGATGCTACCGGTGACCGTAGGCTTCACATTGACCTGAGTCGCTACGACGCTGACAGGTTCTAAACCGCTTTTGACCTTCACAGGTTCTAAGTCAGCCCATGTGTAAAAGACTTTTCCTACGACATCATACATATGAAGTATCCCGTCTTTAGGCTTAGGGATAACATCAACTAATTCGCCAGTGGCTCTAACTCTTGCTTGCGCCATTTAAACCTCTTAGTGGATCTTTTTTTCAGCATATTCCTTAAGGATTTTAGAGAACCCTTCGACGTCATCGTAAGTAGCGCTACCTGTGTACTTGGCAAGGTAACTGGAAAAATCTAAAACGTCTTCTTTGCTCCAATCACCTATCTTTAAAGATATTTCATCTGATTCAGCTACTACTTTTTCTAGGGCTTGAATGATCTTTTTAACGTTCATAACAATCCTCACATCCCCATGGCCTTAGGGGCCACAGGTACTCTTAGGTGTTCCGCGTAGGCTACTGGCACCACAACGGCATAGTATTTTTTAGCAAAAATCTTACGGGTATTGGCTGCTAACATCCAACAATCGGCAGGGTCTGTATTAGGAACTATTAACGCCGCTTCTCCGACGGGATGAAACTCATAAAATCCAGGGATAATTTTTCTGATTCGCTCCGGTTTAATTTGTTCTACCGGCTTTAAAATAAAGGCTCCGTTGTTTTTGGTTGGCTTTATTTCCTTTACGATCTTACAAACCCAAAACTCTTGGTTTTCTACGACACCCTCATATCTACGGTCGATAACTGCAAACTTGCCAAGGGTCCGTGAGATACAATTAAGTTTCCCATCGGGTGCTTTGGAAAGAAAGAACTTGGCGACCACATAAACCCCTTCGAAGATGCTTTTGGTGTGATGACTAGGCATGATAAACCTCATAATAGACTGAATTTTAAAATAGACTTTTTAAACGGGTAAATTAAATTGATTCAACCCGATAGACTGTAAAAGAAACTCCCTGGAAGCTGTTATGCTTATATCTAATTGGACATAGGTTAAAGTGTTGACGGTTTGCACCGCTTCTCTTGGTATTGATACGGTTTTTAAAATCAAAGTAGGTTCGTTGGTAAACGCGGCTCCTACCAAAGCAAAAGCGGTTCCCGCAGAATCTATAAAGCTAGGTGTCACCAGCACATTAATCTCAGTGGAGATAATAGTTTGTAAAATAGCGAAAGGTCTTTCCCGGACCTTAAAGGGGAATGTGACCACTACGCCACCGGTAGACACGGTGTTGTTGCGGAACTTAACGTACATTTCAGGTTTGGTGCCTGAAATATCGAAGGTATCGGTTATATTTATAACAGAACCTGAAGTAGAAGTTGTTAGGTAGCCGTGACTTTTGATGGGTACCAACCAATCTGAATTTGTTGCGGTAGGTTCGAAGTCACCTATTTTTAAAACGGGTGGTTGGATAAAGTGCTCGGTCGCTAAAGGCACCGCACCGCCAGGGTACCTTACGTAGCCTAGGATCACACCGTCGATAACGCTTTCGGTTAATAAGCCGCTGTCGAGCGTTAGTTCGGCTGGCACCCCACCTGAAATGTTGGCGTCTTGGTGGAAGTAGAAAATGGTATAGTCTACCGGTACCGAGGTATTAGGTATCGTTAAGAACTTGGCTTCGTCTTCTATTATGATGACACCTTGTTTGGTCACCGCCGAACCAGGATTGATCCTAAGTCGGTCAGTCCCATCCACGACAAATTGGTTCCCGTCCAAAAGCGCCGAAGTAACAAAAGCTTTGTTAAGCGATTTAAGCGATGAAGCTACTACTGGGGAACCGAAATCTTGTATGCGTTTCTGGCTCATTTAAGCAACCTTTTCATTGTCAAGAAGCAAAGTAACCAACGGATTATCTAAGACACCGTGGGCGTTAACGGTGACTAAAGTTTCGTTTTTAAATTTTTTCTGGTATTTGAAATATTTGCTATGCAGACCATCAAGGTTAAGCACTTCCCTTTTAGAACCCATAACAAGTTCCAACCAACCCTTACCAGGTTCTTTAGTAACCGCTTGTATCCCAACTAACCTACAACCTTTTGGTATAACAAACGGTAACCGTAACCCTAGGGTTAATAGTTGGGTTATGCCCTTAGTTTTCCCGTTGTAAAAGAATTCCATCACGGCACCTCGTAAATAGAAAACCCACAAGCGTAACCAAAGATCTCTATTTGGATCTTGGTGATAACAGCCGCCTTGGTGATATCGAAGATGGTACCGTCCCCGCTAATAACTTCCCACGGCAACCAAACCGGTGAAGCTCCTGTGGCGACACGGGCTCTTAATTGGATATTGGTTTGTGGCGGTTTGACCCCGTGTAAAATAACTCTTACTGTTAAGCTAGAATCTATAGGTATCGGTACCGCTAAATACCTACCCCGGATACCCGAAACGTCATAAGTGCCACCGGCAGGTAAGGTCGTATTGATACAATCTTCGTAACGGGTTGTAAAAGATTCCCCGAATTGATCGATCCCGCCAACAGCATCGCCCGACAAAGTAATGGCCGTTAAGTCGCCTTCTACCGGTTCGGAAGTCGCCCCGTTGCCTTGGGCTCCTAAGGTGTTGGCGGAACAATTTACTTGGTTGGTTATCGTGACGTTACCGACGGCGGTAAAACCGGAATCAAAAGTGACATCGTTTATAGTCAACACCATATCATCACGAGTAGCGTTGTTAGAAGTTGACGCTAAGAATTCGCCTATGGTTCTGTTCGGTAATCCCGCTACGATGGCTGTTATGGTTTTGCCGGTAGGGAACAAAATAGAGTCACCAATTTGGATCAAAGAATAGTCAGCAACGTTAATATCGAATGTGGCCGCTATGGCGACTTGAGTGCCTAGGGTAGAATCTCTTAATTGAGGACACCGGAAATCATCCACCTTTAAGAGACTTGGTGCGGTGCCACCGGTACCGATAATATCCGCTGCGCCTTGAAACCTGTTATCGGGGGGTGGGATGCTTTTGTGAATATCCCTAACGTCTTTCAAGCTGCTTAAGGCCAAACCGTCCCAAAGGGCTGTCGCGGCCCTAGCGAGCGTATTTAAACCGGGTGTGGTTTCGGTTTCCAAAGCCGCCCAAAATTGTACGATGGAATTAGGTCCGTCATCGGTACGGTTGATAACTTGTATCGTCGTCAAAGAGGCAAATATATTTGTTGTGGTTAGGAATTGACCCGGAATTTCCAAGCTCGGTAGCGTTGGTGATACCCAAGTCGTACCGACAAAAATGATATCTTCGGTTAAAGGGTTATTGGATTCGTCTCTGCCGGTTAATCGTAAGGTGATGGTCATAGATGAAACCGCATTGGCGTTAGCTAACCCTACTAAGATCTTGGCTATGCCAAAGAAATTGGAGGTTATCGGCGTAATGGCGGTGCCTATGTCTTCAAGCACGATAGGCGTTTGGATAACTTCCGGTGCCCTAAGTATCGTACCATCGGCTTTAGCGTAAACGGTATAATTTTTAGGGAAAGGACCTGAACCATCAAAATCGATAGAAGGGTTGACCAATTCTGTTAATTGTAAACCACCGGTTATTATCAATTCATTTTTAGTCTGATTTGGCTGACCAAATGTAAGTGTATTTGATAATATTTGTGCTGGTGGTTCTAAGCCGAAAACTTCGTTGTACCGGATAATGGAAGTGGTTGTAAAAGTTTCTGGCCCAGGTAAAACGATGATCCTAGTTCCGGGGATGTGATCCCAAGCGATTGCGCGGCCTTTATGTGAAGATTGGTAAAAGGCATGGATAGCTACCGGGTACCTAGCTAGAACGATATACTTAGCACCAACACCACCAAAGCGACTTCCGATGGTGGCACTACCTCCCGCGTCCGTTAGTATCCTAGCAGCGGTTATGGTCTCGTTACAAATAGTCCCAGGTTGACCTTTTAAATCATCGTCTCTTGCTAAAACGCCACCGGTTTGCAACATTTGATCAAAAATGGTTAGAGACCCCGAAACTAAATCACCAAAGCTCAACCCATGGGTATTAGTATCCGTAGGGGTGCCAGAACCTATTTTGGTGCGGTGGGCGATGTCTACCGGGGAAAACCATGGTCGATTAAAAGACCAAGCCGAAGCGGTATAATCGAATTGCAATTCGTTGGTGGTCGTCGTTTCCACTACGGTAATGACCGCTAATACGATAATGTTACCCAAGCGGGTTGGCGAAAAAGTCACCGCACTGATAAAGTTTGACAATAAAGTCACTCTAATCACATCGGTTGCTTGGGTACGGCGGGTGTTTTGTGAAGTATTAAGCCTGGTTTTTCTTACCGGTGGTGAGTCAATAATATCATTTTCAATAAAAACAATATTGATATCGTTGGCGTTGGTACCAGCTAGGTTAAAGTTTTCTATCAGCGAAGGGTTTCGGACGATTGATCCGTTAGGGGTTACGGCGGTACCTAAGCTGATATTGACTTGTAAAGGATTATTTCCTGACGGGAATACGATCAAAGGTCTTGAAGTTTCATCTTCGGTTAGATTTCTAGGGTCGATTAAGTCTACGATACCGGCTAAGGGTGCCCCTAAGGCGTCAGCACCCATAACTAACCGTAGGCGATCCAATAATTCCCGTTCGACCGTATCCGCTTGAAAGCTTAGATCGTCTACCGACAACTTGCTATTGTAATTAAGACCTTCGATATTGGTAGTCATTTAATTTCGCCTATCCTTCGATTACTTCTTCTTTTACATTTTCAAATTCTTCGTCGAATAAACCTGCTTTGGCCTTCATCAAATTAAGTCGTTGGTCGGAAATAGATAACCCACCAACAATCGTGTAAAGGTAGAGCCCCATCTTCTTCGCTTCGTAAACACCTTGGTGGACCATAAGGTCACGGTTTTCACCGCCCATAATGCGTTCTAAGGTCGCAAAGGCTAAATCAATGTGAGCTTGGGGTAAGATCCCCAATAGTTTATCTGGAGCGCAAAGAATAGCTGCGACATGGGTTGCTTCGGTGATATCAGCATCAGCTAATAGAGTTCTTTTTAAATTGGTTCTTAGACCATCAGATATGTCGGTATCTTTACCGTAGGAATCTAGTTTTGTAGCTCCGTAAACTAAGACACCTGAATCTAAAACGGACCCATAGTCAGCAGCATCGAACGTCACGTATTCGCTTTGCTGACAAGCTAAAACATTAAAAATATCAAAAAGACCAACAGTGTTTCTATTCGCTGTGGTCCAAAAGTGTTTAGCGGAAACCGTGGGGAACATTTGGTGGATGGACTCATTGTCCACTATAACGAACGGGGAAAGCGCTTTCGATTCGGCTAGAATTTTTAAGTCTTGCATAAGGCGATAAGCGTTGCCTTGGACCTTACCACCTTCGGTTTTTTTGGGTAAAGTGACAATCATTCCGACCTTTGGTTCTTTACCCAAGTTTTGCATGTAATACTTGGCTAACTTGAAAAGGCCAATAGCACTTCCCGTTCCACTATTATGAACAAGGTATAGACGATCCGTACCTGCAAAGTAATTATGATTGTCATCTATGGTAAAATCGATGAACTTTTGTTCAGGAAGTTTTTCTACGGTCTTAACAGGATAAAGATTTTGAAAAATCTTTTTGTATAAACAATCTCGACGCAAGAGACTAGCATAAACGGAAGCAAATTTGCGTTTTGATACTTGATATGTATTTCGGACATAATCGCTGGGTTTTGGTTTCCCGGAAAATAAATGTTTTACATCTTTGAATTTTGGTTCAACGACATTGCTTGACCTGCTCTTTTTGTGCCCGTAGAGAACATCTGTTTGTATTGGTAATAAATGTTGACCCAGGTCCTGTTGTTGTTCTTCAGTGAGGTCAAATAGATGAAGACGACCTAAGGGCTTTTCATTGCTTCGTATAGTAGTTTTAATACTAAAAGAGGTTGTGAAGCCATGAATAGACGCCAAAAGTCCTAGCTCCCTGACAAAATCTATATCGATCATTGCAATATCTATTGAACTTCGTCCTTTTCGGATATGCCCATCTGAACTTATTACACCTGCAAGATAAGCAATGAAACTTCTTTTACTTGCACTAACAACTATCTCAGGTAATCTTCCCAGTTGGCCGCCTTTTGGTATAGGCCCCTTGTAATGATCTCGAATCTGATGGAAGTAGTCTTCTCCGTAGACATAAAGGATAAAGGAATTTTGACCTTGATGAACGGAAATATTTGTGGAGGTACTGTTCATCCTTGATGAAATGTGTTCCACCTTTTCAAGTGTTTCTCTGTCAGCATCATCGTACCGTACACAAGATATAGTAGTATGGGGATTTGTTTTGGGTGCGGAAACTCTTAATTTAAAATTGCCATTTCCAGCAAAGTAGCCAAGCAACCACATTAATTCGCTATCAATATCTTCACCGTACTTAAGATCGTCAGAAGAATCGTATTGATAGAGAAGATCATCTACATGGAGGTCTTTGGCCATTTTTTCAATGAAAGAGTCGTTTACTGGGTCATAAACAAAAAATATGTGGTCTTCACTGCATTGCAAAGATCCTGCATCCATCGAAACTAGGCAAGTTGGTTTTTTATGCACATCCCATATGGTATTAACCTTTTTCCATTCCTGTTTTCCAGTGATTGTATTAGCCGATGCGACATAAATATTTTCAGAAGGTTGAAACCCGTAACCCGTTTCTGTTTCGAAAGTAGGTACTTGATCATCCACTAAGCTCAAAAGGTCACTGGCTTTTCGTGGGCCTGTTGCAGTTAATACAAATTCATTTGAGTCAATACAACCCCCACCACAACCTACTGTAATCATTATTCTTTCTATGTCTTCACCAAAAGAGTGGCGCATTAGATTAAGAACTTCTTCGGTTGAAGCTGTTAATGCTTCGCGGCCTTTAGCGGGGTTTTTACCTGCGCCGTTGGTCGCAGCTTTTAAGACCATTCTTTTTTCATTGGGTAACGAAAGACCTAGAAAATCTTGGGGTGTCGTGTTGATACCGCACACCCTACGGTAACCAATTTGCCAAAAGGTATCAGCTAAACGTACACCACCTTGACCACTGCCAATAATCCCAAATTTAACCGCGAGCTTTTTGGCGTCGGGTTCTACGACATAAGCGGGAACTTCGGAGTGTGGGTTTATATCGATATCGGGGAGATCAACCGCATTAGATTCAGCGGCTTGTTGCTGTAGGGTAGCGTCAACTGATTTGGTTTGTGCTTTCGGGTTTGGTGGTACATCTATATCTAGGTCAAAATCATCATTCATAACCATAAGTCCTTTCAGCGATCCTGTTTAAAAGATAACTCTGTATCTTTTTAAAGGTCCTCCGACGGACACACAGTATTTTGCAGCTATTTTACCCAGACACTTTAAGAGTGTCTGGGTATATTGGTTGGTTAATTGAGTGCGGCGGTTTGGCTTTTAAGATTCCGATCATTACATAAGAGCGCATTGACGTACTCTGTAAAAATGATAGGGGAAGCAGGTTTTCCGAGAAAGATAATAGGTGGTCCGGGGATGGATTCTTTGGCTTTCTTGGTATCGAGAATATACCTTTCGACGTTCCGATCACCTTCATCATCCGATAAAAAGATAACCTCAATGTCTTGGTTCAAAAGCCTTACTCGCTTAATTAGCTCTAAACCGCTTAGTTTGGGTATACAATAATCTGTAATAATTAAATTGAAGTCTTCTTTTTTCAATAAGTCTAAGGCTTCTTCACCAGCACAAACCTTGGTAACGTCTACTCGATCTTTTAAGTTCTTAAAAAGAACCTTCTCAGTTAGTTCAGCATCTTCACGACAATCATCTATAATAAGTATTTTGAACATCTTTTTACCTTATTTGTTTTTTTCAATTTGATCGAGTGCCCTAAGGATGCCTTGAATGATCCCTTGAACTCTACTCATTTCATTGATGGTCTCTCGTAACTCTGTTCTTAGTGCGGTGTAATCTGCGACTGAATGTCTATGTTCTGCGATAATAAGCTTAATGTCGTTAATATCTTTTAGCAAAGCCTTAATATCTTCTTCTAGTTTGGTTCTGCTTGTCCTAGCTGATTCGTCCCGACGATCGTTATTTCTCACCATACGATTAAAGAAAAAAATAAGAAAAAATACTATAACGGAAACACCTCCGATCGCAGAAAAGAATGAATTCAAAAAAGGATTATCCGCCGCAGTTTCGACAGCCGCACCAGCACCAGATAGCAATAAAATGATAAGAGGAAGTATTATTATTTTTATATTTTTAATCATTTTTACATTCTTCAGGTTATTATTTATAGGTTTGTTAACCGAAATTTCTCACTTTTCTAGGTCGCCTTGCGAACCCTCCTAAGTTAATAGACCGTGGTTTATACCAGTAATATTAGATGTAACCACGGATAATTGACATGCTAAAGTAACTCTATACATGCCTAAATGTATTAGCTTTTTCGGCACCCTTAAAGGTTGGCAAGATAAGGCCGAATAGTTATATAAGAGCCAAGAATAAAGTATTACTTAAGGGGTAATAAATGACAGAAGTTGAAACCAAGTTTGACATACCTGAGATTAACTTAGTAAGTTTGCAAACTAAAATCACCAAGTTAAACAAAAGGGCGGTTAAATTGGGTTGTGAGCCTATCACGCTGGAAGTATTGGAAGAATACTTCGAAGGCACCCCAGCAATTAAGTATGCCAAAGTAGAAGTTATAGGTAAAGCTCCCCAATACAACGGGTGGTCCTTCGCTGCGAAGTTGGACCCTACCGAAGCGGGGAACTTGATCCGGGCGATCCCAGGTATTCAAATCCCAGAAAAATATAAGACTTCAGGTAATTATTGTGATCACTGTAAAATGCATCGGGACCGGAAAACTTATTATATACTACAAAACGAAGCAGGTACCTTTTGCCAAGTTGGTAAAAATTGCCTCAAGGACTTTCTAGGCCATACCAGCCCACAAGCCATGGCCAATTGGGCGCAAGTAATTATTGAGTTTTTGGGGTCAATAGGCAGTGACTACGGTAGTAGCAACACCTCGGATGCACATTATAAAGTTAAAGATGTGTTAGCGTCGGCAATAAGGGTAATCCGTACTAAAGGTTTTACAAGCACCGCAGCGGCCCGTGACCATGAAGGGCTAACGACAACCAGCGACGAAGTGTCTTATGTTTTTTTTAACCCGCCAAAAGGTTCTTCTAAACTTATGGAAATGTGGCGAAATCACGTTGAACGTTTTGGCCCTGCTAATGAAGCGGCCCAAGCGAATGCAACCGATATAATGACGTGGATTGAAAACCAGGAAAACAATAGTGACTATATACACAATCTAAAAGTGGTTAATGAGTTAGGTTGGATCAAGTGGAAGGAATTTGGCTTGTTGGTTTCCGTCGCTTGGGTATGGATGAAAGAAGCCGAAAAAGCCGAATACCAACGTAAAAGTAAAGAAAAAGCCAATGACTACTTAGGCGAAAAGGGTAAACGGGAAACTTGGGAGCTAACTTATGTCGGTCACCGTTGGTTCGATTCCCAATATAACGACAAAGGTACTTGTATGATCAAATTCGAAGATGCCAAAGGTAATTC
>Ga0307378_10013969_pt1 | contig 10126 bp, 6 predicted proteins | sample UN1MG_FD_202238 | JGI IMG/M metagenome (GOLD analysis project Ga0307378, IMG submission 202238) | Soil microbial communities from Risofladan, Vaasa, Finland - UN-1 | ecosystem: Environmental > Terrestrial > Soil > Coastal area > Acid sulfate soil | place: Finland: Risofladan, Vaasa | collected... | reverse complement strand
GCCCGAGACCTCCTGAGACTCGTACACGTCGGGCAGAAGGGCCGGGTCGATATCCAGCAGGCCCAGCAGTTTCCGGGACCACCGGCGGCGTTTGACGTCCAGCAGCAGCGTGCCGGAGGCGTCGCTGACCTCGGTGGCAAACTCGTTCGTCAGGCGATACCGCACGTAATCTTTCGGCAGCAGGATGCGGGTGGTGCGGTCGTAGACGCGCGGCTCGTGCTTGCGGACCCAGAGGATCTTGGGGGCCGTGAAACCGGTCAGGGCGGGGTTGGAGACCATGGCGATGAGTTTGGCCCGTCCGCCGGCCCGGCGGGTAATCTCGTCGCACTCGGCGCCGGTGCGCTGGTCGTTCCACAGGATGGCCCGGCGCAACACCTTGCCGCCGCGGTCGAGAAACACGCTGCCGTGCATCTGGCCCGAGAGGCCCACGCCGCCCACCTCGGCGCCCTTGACTCTTGCCGCGGCCAGGGCCTGGCGGACGCTCCGGACGGTGGCCTGCCACCAGTCCTCGGGCACCTGCTCGCTCCAGGCGGGCTTGGGCGCGTAACACGGATACTCGACGGTGACTGACGCCCGGATCCGGCCGCGAGGGTCCACCAGCAGCGTCTTCGTTCCGCTCGTGCCGATGTCGATACCCACGAGGTAGGCCATGTGACCCTCCAGATTTGACGTGCGGCCCGCCCGTTCGGCGAGGCGGGGTGGCCGGTTCCGGCCGGATCAGGCTCAAGGCGGGAGACACCCGCGAGACGGTCAGCCGCAGCCGAGGCACCCGGCCCGGGACGACCGCACGCGGGACCGACGGCTACTCGTCGTCATCCTCCCACTCCTCGTCATCGTCCCAGTCATCGTCGTCGTCTTCGTCGTCGTCATCGTCCCAGTCGTCGTCATCGTCCCAGTCATCGTCGTCGTCGTCGAGATCGTCGTCCAGCGAGTCGAGTTCTTCCAGGTCGTCGCCCCCGATGTCCTCCAGGTCTTCCCCGCGTTTGTCCAGGGTCTCATCGTCGTCCAAGTCGTCGCCCTCCGGTCTGGTGGATTCGAGTTCGGCAATCAACTCGGCCGCCTCGTCCGCAAGTTCCTCGGGTACCAGCACGGGCACGCCTGCTCCGACGTCGGGGATGCCGGCGACGCCGGCGCCCTCGCCTTCCAGCATGGTCGGGATACCGTGAGCCTCGAGTTCGGCCTTGAACAGTTCGGCCTCGAGCATGTTGCCGGCGTGCACCAGGAGCACGAGTTCGGTGTACTCGACGGGCCCGTTCGTCCTGGCCTTCACCTCGCCCCTGACGCTCGCCGGCTGGGGAGTCGGCTCTGCCACATCGCGCGTCCGCCTGTCGTCCGGTTGCTGTCGGCACTTGCGCTTACGGGGCATAGACGACTCCCTTCGTCCCCTTGGCCGTACGGCGCGGAGTGTAAGGACGCGGCCAAGAGACTGTCAAGAGCAAAAAGGTTTGCCGATTTTCCTCCGTCGGCGGGGCCAAACAGCCGCCCCGGCGCCCTGCCGCAACGCCCCGCCGGACCGCCCGGCGCGGCCGTCCACGACGTGGCGCGCCCCCCGTCAGCCTCCAGGTTACGCCGCCTCGGTAGGCCTGTGCAAGAGGGTCCACACTTCTTGCGGCAAGGCGGTCCGTCGCGCCCCGCGCCCGCCGCCGGTTGCCGGTTGATTCCCGGCCGCGCCGGGTTACACTCGTCCGCAGGGTCGCGCAAGTCGCGTCGGCCGGGGAGACCTGCCATGAGACCGTCCTGTGCCCTTGCCTGTGCGGTAGGCCTGCTCTCGGCCATGGCCCTCGGTGCCGCCGCGGCCACGCGGGAAGTGCTGACCGTCGTCGACGGGTGCGCGTACCCGGACTCGACCGCAGCGCAGGCCCTCTGGCAGCCGATGTCGGGCACGGCCGTCGTCGAGGCCGCCACGGTCGGCGGCCGCGCGTGCCTCCGAATGCCCTGCAACTTCGCCGGGACACGCATCGAACGGGCGTCGTGGGACCGGGCCGTCGAACTCGACCTGACGGCGTGTCGCGGCATCCGGTTCCTGCTGTACGTGGGCGACGCCTCGCCGGTGGGGCACTTCAGCCTGTACTTCGAGAGCCCCGGAGGCTGGTACGCCGCGTCGTTCGCCCCGCGCCAGAGGGGACGCTGGCACGTCGTGACCGTCGACAAGCAGGACACGCGGATCGAGGGCCGCCCGGCCGGGTGGGGCGAGATACGGACCATCCGCATCTCGGCCTGGCGCGGACGTAACGAAGACACCGAGTTCCACCTGGCCGACCTCGCCACCGTCGGCCTGGAGACCGACATCGTGGTCGTGCGGGCCGAGTCGCTGGCCCGCACCGCCCCGCGCGAGGTCGAGTCGGTCGGCCAGTACACCGAGGGCATGGTCCGGGCCCTGGCCGACCTGGGGCTGGGCGGCGCCGTCGTCAGCGACCTCGACCTGACGGCCGAGCGGCTCCGCAAGACCCGCCTGGTCATCCTGCCGCACAACCCCGGCATGGCCGACACCGCGGCCGAGACGCTCGCCCGGTGGCTCGACGGCGGCGGCAAGCTGCTCGCCTTCTACAGCCTGCCCGGCAACCTGGCAGCGGTCGCGGGCGTCCAGTGGAAGGGCCACGTGAGCCAGAAGTACCCCGGGTCCTTCTCGTCGATCCGCTTCGGGCCGGGCGCCCCCGTGGGCGCCCGGCCGGTCGTCGGCCAGATGTCGTGGAACGTCCAGCACGTGGCCCCCGACGGCGACCGCAGCCGCGTCGCCGCCACCTGGTTCGACGACCAGGGCCGCGACACCGGCCTGCCGGCCGTCGTCGTCTCGGACCGCTGCGTGTACATGACGCACGTGCTGCTGGACGACGACGCGGCCAACAAGCGGCGGATGCTGCTGGCGATGGTGGGGCACCTGGTGCCGGACGTCTGGCGCCAGGCGGCCGCCGGCACGCTCGAAGGCCTCGGCCGCATGGGACCGTACGAGACGTTCGACGAGGCCCGCCGTGGCATCGCCCGCGACGCCGCCGGCGACGCCACGGCCCTGGATGCCCTCGCCCGCGCCACCAAGAGCCGCGATGAGGCGGCCGCGCGGCTGGCCGAGTCGAAGTTCCCCGAATCGATGGACGCCGCCGCCCAGGCCGCGCGGTTGCTGGTGGAGGCCCGCTGCCGCGCGCAAAAACCGCTGGCGGGCGAGCACCGCGCCTTCTGGTGCCACAGCGCCTTCGGGCCCGCCGGCATGACGTGGGACGAGTCCATCAAGGTCCTCGCCGACAACGGGTTCACGGCTATCCTGCCGAACATGCTCTGGGGCGGCGTGACGTTCGGCCAGAGCCGCGTCCTGCCCGTCGCCCCGGACGTCCGGGAGAAGGGCGACCAGATCGCCGCGTGCCTGGCCGCGTGCAAGAAGTACGGCATCCAGTGCCACGTCTGGAAGGTCAACTGGAACATGGGCTGGCGGACGCCCAAGGAGTTCCTCGACCGGATGAAACAGGAAGGCCGCACCCAAGTCGACTTCGGCGGCAAGCCCGAAGACCGGTGGCTGTGCCCGTCGCACCCCGAGAACCAGCGGCTGGAGATCGAGTCGATGGCGGAGGTGGCCACACGCTACCAGGTGCACGGCATCCACTTCGATTACATCCGGTACCCCGGCGGCGACCACTGTTTCTGCCCGGGGTGCCGCGAACGGTTCGAGAAGTCCCTCGGCCGCAAGGTCGCCAACTGGCCCGAGGACGTGCGGAAGGACACGGCGCTGGAGGAGAAGTGGCTGGACTTCCGGCGCGAGCAGATTACGCGGGTCGTGGCCGAGGTCAGCCGCATCGTCCGCAAAGAGCGGCCCACGTGCCGCATCAGCGCCGCCGTCTTCCCCAACTGGCCCGCCGACCGCAGAACCATCGGCCAGGACTGGAAGGTCTGGTGCGACCGCGGGTACCTCGATTTCGTCTGCCCGATGGACTACACCGCCCACGACATGGAGTTCGAGGGCAAGGTCGAGCAGCAGGTGAAGTGGGCCGGCCGCGTGCCCTGTTACCCGGGGATCGGCCTGTCGGTGTGGCCGAACACGGCCGACGTGGGCAAACTCATCGACCAGATTCTCATCGCCCGGCGTCTCGGCACGAAAGGCTTCACCGTCTTCGAGTTCAACCCCACCTCCGCCCGCCAGGTCGTGCCGCTGTGCGGGCTGGGGATAACGCGGAAACCTTGACCGCCGCGCCCCCCCTGCCTAGACTGGCCGCGCATCGAGACCGCGAAAGGACACGCACGTGGCCGAACGGAAACCGAAGATAGGCGTCGTCATCCACACGACGCTGGCCGAGACGATGTTTGCCCCCGAAGACCGGGCGCGGCTGAACGCCCTGGGCGAGGTCCGCTGGACCGAGTCGGCCGAGCCCATCGACGAGGCGGACGCCATCGCCCTGCTCCAGGGGTGCCAGGTCGGCATCGGATCGTGGGGCACGCCCTGCCCGACGTCCGACGCCCTGGTGCGGGCCTGCCCCGACCTCGTGCTGTGGGAACACGCCGCCGGAACGGTCCGCGCCATGCTGACGCCGCTGGCGGCCGAGCAGGGCCTGGTCGTCGCCTCGTGCAAGACGGCCATCGCCGACACGGTGGCCGAGATGGCCTTGGGCGAGATACTCATCGGCCTGCGGAGAATCCTCGAGAACCGCGAGGCCAACCGCGCCGGCGCCACCCCGATGCCGACGGGCATCCGGTCGCTCGACACGGCGACGATCGGCGTCGTGGGCGCCTCGGCCGTGGGCCGGCGTCTCATCCACCTGCTGAAGGCCTGCGGCAGCCGGCACATCCTGGTGTACGACCCGTTCCTCGCCGACGCCGACGCGGCCGCGCTGGGCGTCACCCGCACCGACGACCTGCTGCGCCTGTGCCGCGAGGCCGACGCCGTGACCGTCCACGCCCCCTCGCTGCCGTCCACCGAGAAGATGCTGGGGGCCGAGCATTTCCGGGCCATGGCCGACGACGCCGTGTTCGTCAACACGGCGCGCGGCTCGTGCATCGACGAAGCGGCCCTGGTGGCGGAACTGGCGAAGGGACGCCTGCTGGCCTTCATCGACGTAACGGACCCCGAGCCGGCGGCGGCCGACTCGCCGCTGCGGACGCTGCCCAACGTCGTCCTGACGTCGCACATCGCGGGGGCCCCGTGGCTGAACATCGGACGCCAGGCCGTCGACGACGTGGCCGCGTTCCTGTCGGGCGGCCGCCCCAAGGCCGTCCAGAGCCGCGACCTGCTCGACCGCATCGCATAAAGGTGTTAGCCGCGACCCAAGTTAGCCGCGGCCCATATTAGCCGCGACCCATATTAGCCGCGACCCAAAGGGGAGCGGTACTCAAAGAAAAGGATCTTGCCATGGCCAACTATCTCGTAGCCCAACTCGACGCGCTTGAGGCCAGCCCGTGCCCGTGCGGGTCGTCGCGGCGGGCGTTCGTCGGGCCGGATAACCCGACGGCCTCGGTCCACCTGGTCGAGATCGCCGCCCAGACCCAGGTGCACTGGCACCGGAAGATGACCGAGGTTTACGTGGTGCTGGAGGGCGAGGGGCACGTCGAACTCGACGGCGAGCGCGTGCCGGTGCGGCCGATGACGGCCGTCATGATCCGGCCCGGGTGCCGGCACCGGGCCGTCGGACGCCTGAAGATCCTGAACGTCGTCATCCCGCCGTTCGACCCGGCCGACGAGTACGCCGACTAATCCTACAACGCTACTTGCCGCGCTGCGCTACAGCCCCATGGCCGCCAGGTCGAGTTCGTCCACGCGGTAGCCCAGGCCCGGTCCGGTCATCGAGGCGGTGTAGGCGTAGCCGTCGCGGACGTCGGTCAGACCGCGATGGACCTTGGCCACGGCCTCGTTGGCGGCCGGGAAGAACTGCCGCGAGTTCGCCTCCACGCCCATGATGGTGTGGGTGCGGGCCGCCAGGCCGACCGACTCCAGCAGGGCCAGCGACGGGTTCGTCAGGTCCTGGACGGCGTAGGGGATGGCGGCCATCTCGGCCATCGGCACGAAGAGCATGTCGCTGGAAAGGCACTTGCACGATTTCAGGGCGATGCCCGACCATCCCAGTTCCATCGCCAGGCGGAAATCGTCGACCGTGGTCAGGCTCTCGTCGATGAGCACCGGCTTCAGGCGGGCGATGGGCCGCATGTCCCACCGGTGGGCCGCCAGGTCGCGCTCCGTGGGCTGCTCAATGTAGAGGATCTCGTCGAAGACCTCCGGCGACGCCTCGCGGACCTTCGCCAGGTACTCGACGATGTACTCGGGCCCGGCGCACTGCTCGTTCGTGTCGGCCGTCAGGTGCGGCCGGGGCGGCAGGTTACGCGGCGTCGCCTGGCGCACCTCATGATAGATGCGGCTGACTTCGAGCGTCCGTGCCACGTCCCACTCCAGGTCCTTGCCGCGCAGTTTCACCTTCAGGCAGAAGACGCCGTCGCGCTCGATCCACCGCTGAAACGAGTTCGGCACGCCGTCGTCGGGCAGGCCGGGCGGCACGTCTTCTTCGCGCAGCACGTCGAGGCCGCCCACGAGGTGGAACACGGGCACGCGCGGCAGGTAGTCCTGGCGGAGGAACTGCGACGGGTACACGCCCCGGTAGGCGTCGCCCAGGTACCGCGCCAGGTCGTGGGCCATGTGATCGGGACCCATGCCGCGGTACGAGTCGATACCGGCGGCGCGGCCGAAGGCGTCGTGGACGGCGTGGTCGATGGGGCTGGCGACGACCAGCGCGGCCAGAAACGGCATCGCGTCGTCGGGGGTATGCCGGGCGGCGGCCTGGGCCGCCAGGGGCCGCAGCTCACCCTCGGTCTCCATAAAGATGTCGATGGGATGGGCGAAACGATTGAAGCCCGCGACGCACGCCGCGTAGGCGTCGAACAGGTCGGCCATGGCCCGTTCGCGGGCCTCGTGCGACGCCTTCGACACGGGCCACGCCCACAGGTCCATCAGGAACATGGCGCCCCAGCCCACGCCGGTCCGGCCGGCGCGGTTCTCGACCGTGACGCGGGCGTAACCGGTGTAGGTCTTCTCGACGACGACGGCACCGAACTTCAGCGGCGTCCGGCAGGCCGTCGGCACGCGGAACGTCTGGACCTCGCGGACGCGGACGTCGCTCTGCATGGCGGGACCCTTCACGAAGAAGCCGTCTGCCCTGTTTCTATCCCCCGGCAGGCAGGGGGTCAATCAAGTTATCGGCGGGGCGCGGCGGGGGCGTCGCGTCCGTGCGGTCCGACAGGAATCCTCTAACGTGCGAGCGCGGCGGGTCCCCGCACCCGCCGCGGGAACGGGCCTCGTACGCGGTGGGTACGGGGACCCACCGCGCACGAGGCGTGTTGATCACGGCTCGCCCGGGGCGAGCCGAACATGCGTCAGGCCGGATCGCGGCGGCCTGGGAAGGCCGCCGCGCGAGATGTGACGCTGTAGAAGGAATCGGCGCGGCAGAAACACGAAAACCTCGCGGCCCGGGGCGTTTTCTATAGGAGGGAAGGTCACCTCGAAGGCAAGCACGGGAGCGACACGATGCGCGCGGTGTTGGCGGCATTGGCGGTGTGCGTCGGCCTGGCCTCGGCCGCTGGGGGAGCCGAACTCGCCTCGTTCACCATCACCGAGCCCTTGGGCTGCGACTGGCCCGACGAGTGGCTGACGCGCGACGTCCCGGACGTCCCCTCCGCAGACCCGGCCACGCTCCAGTTGCTGGCCCGCGAGGCCCAGGCGTTCAACGCACAGGCCGTGCCCGCCCAGTTCTACCCGCTCAAAGACCAGGGCGCCGTGCGGGTCCTCTTCAAGACCACGCTGCGGAAGAACCAGAGACTCACCTTCACCGTGGCCGACGGCGCCGCGGCCCCCCCGCCCTGGCCGCACGTCTCGGTCACCCGGAAGGGCGGGCGCACGGTCGTCGCGAACGGGGTGTACACGGTCGAGTTCGACCCGCTGCGGCCGGTGCCCATCAACGTCCTGCGGGCCGGGTCGGCCGCCGGCACGATGGGCACGTTCGCCTGGCCCCTGGGCATGGTGGCCACGGGCGTGACCGACACCTGGCACGAGCGCGGCCCGGCCCGGGCGGTGCTGGAACGGGTCTTCCGGTTCACCAGCCCCCAGCGGCAGTACCGGATCCGGTTCGACTTTCGGGCGGGTGACCCGTGGATCGGCGTCGAGGACGAGTACGCCCTGGGCAAGGGCACCGCCATCACGCTCGATCTCGCGGCACTGAAGGCCGATGCCGTGTACCACCCGCACACGTACAACGCGCGGACGTTCAAGACCGACGGCAAGGCCGACGACACGACGCTCGAGCCGCCGCAGCACCCCATAGCCACGCTCGGGCCCATCTGGCGCGACATCTGGTTCGGCGGCGGACCGTTCGCCTTCGTCTACAACTCGAAGGCCGACCACGGCCTGGGCCTGGCCGCCGTCCGGGGCAGCCAGTGGCAGAGCCCCGCGGACACGACCCTCGAGTCGCAGAACTTCCGCGTCCATGGCGACCCGAAGAAGCCGGGCCAGGTGCGCGTGGAGATTCCGACCGACGGCGGCAAGCGCCACTGGGCCATCATCCTGGGGCCGCCCGACGTCCGCAACGCCCTCAGCCGCCTGACCCGCTCGCACGCCGACACGCCGCTCGAAAGGGTCCTCAATGAATGGGTGCTGGAGTGGAAGTCCGGCGCCCCCCAGGTCACCGCCGGCATGGCGGGGGTGTACCTGAGCGGTCACCTGAACCAGCACAACTTCAACCCGACGACGTTCCCGCGGATGGTCCGCAAGCAGTTGCCCGCCAAGGGGCCCGTCACGAGCCGCGACCTGGCCGTTCTGGCTTATATCTTCATGAATCCAGATTACTGGCCCGGGCCCAAGTACCGGTGGGCCATCGGCAACCCGAACTTCCACACCGACATGTACTCCATCCCGTTGGCCATCGGCCTGGCGATGCCCGACCACCCGCACGCCAAGCGGTGGGTGCAGTACGGCGTCGAGGAGACCCGTGGGAACCTGGAGCGCGACTCGTTCCCCGGCGGGGCGTGGGCCGAATCGCTCAGTTACGCCTCCTTCTTCTTCCGTGTGGTCGAGAACGCCAAAAAACTCCGCGACGCCCGCGCCGCCAACCCCTTCAAGGACTGGCCGCGCCTCCGCGAGGTGGCCACGTACCTGGCCTGCATGCACACGCCCACCGACCCGCGTTACGGCGTGCGGCAAACGGCCCCCATCGGCGACACGAGTCCCGGCAACTACCTCAAGGAACTCAACGCCATGAGCCCGCTGTACCAGGCCATCGACGCCGCCTTCGCCAAGCAACTCGTGCGGTTCCCCCTGAAACGGGCGTACGGCATCGACATCACCAGCCGCGAGTTCTACGGGTTCGGCGCCATGCTCCGCGCCAACGCGTACGACGACCGGCACGAGTCGTTTGTGACCGTGAAGGCGGGCCCGGCCCGCAACCACTTCCAGGGCGACGAACTCTCGTTCCACTTTTGCTCGCTCGGCACGCCGCTGGCCATCGACTACGCGTGCCACTACTCGCCGCGACCCTGGTCGGCCGCCATCCACAACCGGCCCGACATCGACGGCAAACGGCCCGTGGCCGTCGCCGCACGCCGCGCGTTCGTCAAGGGACCCTTTGCCGACGTCTTCGTGGCCGACGAACGGACTCACGAGGTCAACGCCGTCCCGATGGAACCTCATCTGGCCGACAAGCCCGGCTGGGAGTACCCGACCACGCGCCTGCCCGAGGAGACGCCCTGGACGATGCGGCGGTACGTCCTACTCGTCAAGCACGACCCCAAGACGTCGAAGATAGCCGACTACCTGGTCATCCGCGACGAGATCTCCTCGCCCGAGGCCGTCGGGTGGAACCTGCACGTCCTGGGCCGCGACATCCAGCGGGCCGGCTAGGCCTTCACCTTCCCGGGGCAACTCGACGTCGACGTGACGGCCCATTTCGTCGCCCCCCAGCTGGGCCCGGTGGAGCAGCGCGAGTGGGGATGGAGAAATATCGATTCCGCCAGCCGGCGAAACGCCAAGGGCGCCGAGTACGAGAAGAAGAACTTCGGGGCGTACATCCCGAAGGACTTCAAGCCCGGCACGTGGGACGGCGGCGAGATGGCCAAGTGGCTCCGCGTCAAGGGGCCGGCCGGCCTCACGAAGTGGCTCGTCGTCATCATGCCC
>Ga0307378_10013967_pt1 | contig 10129 bp, 5 predicted proteins | sample UN1MG_FD_202238 | JGI IMG/M metagenome (GOLD analysis project Ga0307378, IMG submission 202238) | Soil microbial communities from Risofladan, Vaasa, Finland - UN-1 | ecosystem: Environmental > Terrestrial > Soil > Coastal area > Acid sulfate soil | place: Finland: Risofladan, Vaasa | collected... | reverse complement strand
GCGTGAGCGGGTCGGTTGAGCAGGCCGGGGCGCTGGGCGGCAGTTACACGTTCACCAAGTTCGTGGTCGATGCGCGCCGGTACTGGACGGTGACCCGCGACGTGCTCGACCGCAAGAGCGTCCTGGCGGTGCGTGGCCGGATGGGTTTCATTGGAGGCGACGTCCCCATCTTCGAGCGGTTCTTTGCGGGCGGCCACGGCAGCATTCGCGGTTTCGAGTTCCGCGGCGTCGGGCCGAAGGTGGGCGACACCTACCTGGGCGGCGATTTCCTCGCCCTGGCCTCCGCCGAGTATTCCTTCCCCATCTTCGAGAAGATCCTGACGGGCGTACTCTTCCTCGATACCGGCACGGTCGAGGAAACGATCACGCTCACGACGTGGCGCGCGGCCGTCGGGTTCGGCGTCCGCTTCACGGTGCCGTTCTTCGGGCCGGTGCCGTTCGCCCTCGACTTTGGGTTCCCCATCGCCAAGGACAGCGACGACGAGGACGAGTTCTTCTCGTTCTCGATCGGCACGTCTTTCTAAGCGGACCGACAGGCGGTTTTCTGTGGCGTGACCGCCCCCGTTTTCCGATAATCTCTAGAGTCCCGGGAAGGGCCTGTGTCTCTGACAAAGGAGCGATCCATGCGTAGGCTAGGGTTACTGGCGGCTTGGGCGGCGGTGGGGCTCATCGTGTCGAGTTCGGCTGTGGCCGCGATGAAGGTCGGCGTGGTCGACGTCGTGGCCGTCACGAACGGATACGACCGCACCAAGGATGCCAGCGCCGACCTCCAGGTCGAACAGGCCAACCTCAAGGCCGCCTCGGAGCCCAAGGTCAAGGCGCTCGAAGACCTGCGGTTGAAGCGCGACGGCTTCAACAAGGGCACCAAGGAATGGGAGCAACTCGACGATCAGGTCCTGAAGACCGAGGTCGAAGTCCGCAACTGGCTGGGCCTCGAACAGGTCAAGATCGAACGCCGCCATCGCGACGTCCTCCTCGACATGTATCGCGAGATCACCAAGACCGTCGATCGCCTCGCCAAGCAGAAAGGGCTCGACATGGTCTTCACGAAGGCCTTCCTCGAACCCGACCAGATCGACGTCGACCAGTCCAAGGGCCTCGACGACCTCAAGAATCGCATTATGGGTCAGCGCGTGCTCTTCCCGGCCGACGTGGCGGACCTGACGGACGACGTCCTCAAGATCCTCAACGCCGATTACAAGGGCAAGAAGAAGCCGGCCGGCGACAAGCCCAAGGGCTGACGCGGCGGCAGCAGAACGCGTGTTCATCCCGGCCCGGCGGCCGATACCTTCTGCCGTCGGGCCGGTTGACTTTCTCGGCAGACGCTCGCCCCGAAGGAGGCCTGTGCTTGTGCGTTGCCTGAGAACAGCCTGGCTGGCGTCTCTGGTCCTGGTCGCCGCCGTCTCGGTTGCGCCGGCCGACCAGGCGCCGTGGCTCGATGACGCCTGGACCGTCCGCCGCGTCGTCGACGTCACCGCCGAGAAGTCCGGCCAGGGGGGCGAGGACGTGGCCGTCTGCGCCTTTTACACCGGCGGTTTCGCCAGGCCCGACGCCGGCGACGTTCGCGTGGCCACGGGCGCCCGCAAGGTCATCAAGCACCGCGTCCTTCAGGTCGGCCCGGGCGACCGGATCCGCGTCGCCTTCGAGGTCGTGCCGACCATCAGCCGGTATTACATCTACTACGGCAACCCCAAGGCGCCCGCCCCGCCGCCGTGGGACATCCAGCGAGGCGTCCTGCTGGAGGCGCGTCGGTGGTCGGGCGGAGACGCTATCAACAAACTCGCGCAGATCCAGGCCGCCTGGGCCAAGGCCGAGCCCCTCGGCACCGACTTCGTCAGCCACATCTCGTTCGGGCACAATCCCTTTGCCGCGGAGGGCACCCCCAGCGTCTTTCACTACGTGGGGTGGTTCATCCCGCCTCGGCCGGGAACCTACACCGTCGCCACCTCCAGCAACGATGCCTCGTGGGTGCTGATTGACGGGTTGGAGGTGGTCGCGTGGCCGGGCCGGCACGGCGCCGTCAGCGACGCCCGCCACGCCAAGGAGGTGCCGCTGACCCAGTCGCTCCACCGCCTGGACTACTGGCACGTGAACCTGTCGGGGTCGATGATGGCCGTGGCGGCCTGGCAGGTGCCCGAGGACAAGGGCTTCCGGCCGATTCCGCCCGATGCCTTCCTGCCCGTCGCCGAGGCCAAACTGGTCGAGGTCGACCTGCGCGGCGAGAGGGCCGTGGCCGACTTCTCGGCCGAGAACGTCGGCGAATCCTGGTGGCCCGACCGGTACCCCGTCCGGATGCAGTTCACGAACCTCTCGAAGGGCATCGACATGGCTCGCGGCGGCCGGGCCGACTGGGATTTCGGCGACGGCCAGATCGGCTCCGGACCCAATCCCACCCACGTCTACCTGGCGCCGGGCGACTACGCCGTGACGCTCAAGGCCAGCCGTGGCACCCTCGCCAGCACGTTCCGCACCAAGGTCCACGTGGACCGCGACTGGTGGCGGCAGGCCGGCCGCGACATTGAGCCCATTGCCCAGTACGCCAAAGAGGTGGCCAAGTACGACTTCCAGAAACTCGACGTCCCCAACCTCATCCTGGCGGTCGACCTGTTCGACCACCAGAAGATGCGGCCGCCACTCATGGCCGCTGCCACCGAACTGGCGCTGCGGCGAAGCGGCGTCAAGGAGAGCGAGGCCCTGGCGAAGGGCCTCCTGCTTGGCGAGAAACATCGGGCCGCCGGCCAGCCGCAGGAGGCCATCCAGGTCTACGCCGCCGTCGAGAAACGCCTGAAACAGCCCGCCGCGCAGGCCCAGGTGGCCGTCCAGATCGGCGAGACGCTCCTCAATGACCTCCACCGTTACGACGATGCCGAGAAAGAGTATCAGCGGGTCCTCAAGACCTACGCCACCGCCGGCCAGGACCGGGTCATCCGCCGGGCCCACATCGGCCTGGGCGACATCCGGCGGCATCGTGGCGACGGCGCCAAGGCCCGCGAGGCGTATGCGACGGCGACCGCCATCCGCCTCGAGTTCCAGCCGCCCAACGTGGCCGCCGTCCGCGTCGGCACGCTGGCCCGGTACGTGGAGGAGTACACCCGCGAGCGCGCCTGGGAATGGGCCTTCCCATTCATCGACGACTGGGCCTGGGAGTTTCCCCACGACAAACTCAAGGGCCATTGGTCGCTCCTGCGGGCCCAGGCCCTGCTGGCCAAGGGCGACCGCGCGGCGGCCCTGCGCGAGGCGCTGGACCTGCTGGGCGCGAGCCCCGAGAGCGCCTACGCCGTTCGCCTCCTGATGTTCGCCGCCGAGTGCCACGTGGCCCAGGGCGAACCCGACAAGGGCCGCCTCCTGCTCCGGACGGCCGTCGAGGACTACCCCGAAGACCCCCTCCGCGACGACGCCCGCAAACGCCTCCAAGCCCTCGGCGGCCCCGTCAAGACGCAGTAGGGTGGTCGCCCTGGGCGACCGTACGTGTTCAGCCGTCGCGGGTATTGTTTGCCTTCGGCCGGCATCGTTTAGCCGTCGCCGGTACGGCGACGGGAACGGCCGTCGAGCCCCCATCGGCGTTGCCCGCGGGCGTACCGCCCGCGGCTAAACAACGGCAACCGCCCCAGGCGCCCCCAACCGGATTTGATACGCTTTAGTTTATATTGAGCCCAATCCATTCACGTTCAAAACGGCGCGCGAAACGAGCGATTCCGGCGCGTTCCAATCAAAAATCGAAAAAAACGATCAAAAACCGCGCGTTTCCCCTTGCCTATCTTACCACAATGGGTGCCAATCGGCCTTGGCGCTGTCGAAAATGGGGTTTGGGCCGTCCAGAAGGCGCATTTTCGGCCCTGCGGCGAAAGGGCGTTTTCTCAAAGTGTATGATAGTGGGGGCGGACCCATCCCCCGGCGGTGCCGGGGGCTTGTTTCCGGCCGGGTGGCATGGTCATCCCGCAGGGTGACCATGGTTAAGCCCGGGACCCCCGGACCGTGCCCGGGCGTCCATCCCCCGGCGGTGCCGGGGGCTCGGCGCCAGAGGAATCTTGTTGACTCCCGGGCCGTATTCCCCTATAGACGGATACCGGCGGAGCGGGCAAATCCCGGTGCTCCCCGGGGTTTGCCCTGCGTCTATCCGGAGCCGTTTGGCCGCGCTCTGCGAGGAGGAGAACGCCAGATGAGTTTTGCCGAAGCCGTCAATCGGAAGGCGATTGAACTGTGCCGCCACGTGGTCCGCATGACCGCGGCGGCGGGGTCCGGGCACCCGAGTTCCGGCAACAGCCTGGCCCACATCACGGTCGTCCTGATGTACCACAAGATGCGGTACGACCTGGCCAACCCCTGGAACCCGCACAGCGACCGGCTGGTCCTCTCCGAGGGCCACGCCGTGCCCGTCATTTACGCGGCCTACGCCGACCTGGGCGGCGTCTTCGGCACCGACCCGAAGCACGCCCGGAAACTGACGGTCGACGACCTCGCGACGCTCCGCGACATCAACAGCCTGCTCGATGGTCACCCGAACCCGGCCATCGGGTTCCCCTTCTTCGATGCGGCCACGGGGTCGCTGGGGCAGGGCATCAGCGTGGCCGCCGGCCTCGGCATGGCTGCGCGAATGGACGGCAGCGACAAGACCATCTACGTCGTGTGCGGCGACGGCGAGAGCCGCGAGGGACAGATCTGGGAAGCCCTCGACTTCGTGGCCGACCACCGGTTGACGAACGTCCGCGTCATCTTCAACTGCAACGGGATGGGCCAGAGCGATTACGTCAGCCACCAGCAGAGCGCCGAGACGCTGGCTGCCAAGGTCGCGGCCTACGGCCTGCATCCGGTCGTCATCGACGGCCACAACGGCGACGCCGTCGCCAAGGCGCTCTCGGTCGATGGCCCCGACGGCAAGCCCGTCGTCGTCATCGCCAAGACGGTCAAAGGATGGGGCGTCAGCGAACTCCAGCAGGTCGGTTTCCACGGTCGGCCTCTGCCCGAGAAGGAGGTCGAGAAGGCCCTCGCGGAACTGAAGGTCCCCACCTCGAAGCCCGACCTCGAGTTGTGCCCGGCCATGCCCAAGGGCGAGATTCCCAAGGCCGACCGCCGGCCCATCGCCATGCCCGACCCCGATTTCGTGAAACTGGCCGAGGGCACCAAGTTCGCCGCCGACGTCGCCAAGGGCAAACTGGCCACCCGCCAGGCCTACGGCCTGACGCTGCTCGCGCTGGGGAAGGCGTCGGACCGGGTCGTGGCCCTCGACGCCGACGTCTCGAACTCGACGTTCTCGCAACTCTTCGGCAAGGCGTTCCCGGACCGTTTCGTCGAGTGCCGCATCGCCGAGCAGAACATGGTGTCGGTGGCGGCCGGCCTGGCGGCGGCGGGCAAGATACCGTTCGCCAACTCGTTCGCGAAGTTCCTCGTCCGGGCCTACGACCAGGTCGAGATGGCCGCCTACACCTGTGCCAACGTCAAGTTCGTCGGCAGCCACTCGGGCGTCAGCCTGGGCCCCGACGGTCCCAGCCAGATGGGCACGGTCGACACGGCGTTCTTCGGCTCGCTGGCCAGCGTCCGCACGCCCAAGGGGCACCCGGGCGCCGTCGTTCTGAACCCGTCCGACGCCGTCAGCACCTACAAACTGGCCTGCCTCATGGCCGACTACGAGGGGCTGGCGTACATGCGGACGCTTCGGCCCGCCACGCGCTTCCTGTACGAGCCCCAGGAGGTGTTCCACCTGGTGGGGCAGAAGGTGCTGGCCGAGGGCAAGGACCTGACGATTGTGGCGTGGGGTTACATGGTGCACGAGGCCTTCAAGGCCATCGACGTGCTGAAGGCCGACGGCATCGCGTGCGGCCTGGTGGACGCATACAGCCTGCCCCTGGCCGACGATTTTCTGGAGGCCATCGGTGCGGGCGACGGCCCGCCGCTGCTCGTGCTCGAGGACAACTACGCGGGCGCCCTGGGCAGCGCCGTGGCGGTGGCAGCCGGCCGTTGCGGCAGCGTCCGCGTCGAGACGATGACGCCCGAGCGGATGCCCAAGTCGGGCAAGTCGGCCGACGACGTGCTGACCTTCGTCGGCCTGGACCGGGATGCAATCTGCCGTCGGGTCAAGGCGCTCCTCGGAAAGGTCTGAGCGGCCGGGCCTGGTGGCCTGCGGCAGTGGAAGGGCCGGCCGCGCCGCCGCGGCGCGGTGCCTTTCCGGAGCACGCGCCGGCCGCACGAGAGGCCAAGCCTATGTCCATGACGGATCGCATCCTTGGTGACGGAATCACGTTCGACGACGTGCTGCTGGTGCCCGCCTATAGCGATGTCGTTCCCCGCGACGCCAGCACGGCGACGCGGCTGACGCGCGGCATCCGGATCAACATTCCCATCGTCTCGGCGGCCATGGACACGGTAACCGAGGCCCCCCTGGCCATTGCCCTGGCCCAGGAGGGCGGCATCGGCATCGTCCACAAGAACCTCTCCATCGGCGACCAGTGCCGCGAGGTCGAACGCGTCAAACGCAGCGCCAACGGCGTCATTCTCGACCCCGTCACGCTGGGGCCGAACGAGCGTGTGGCCACCGCCCGGCAGGTGATGGACGACAACAACATCTCCGGCATCCCGATTACGGAGGACGGCCGGCTGGTGGGCATCCTGACGCGGCGGGACCTGAAGTTTCTGGAGAATCGCGACGCGCCCATCGCCGACGTGATGACCCGCGAGAACCTGGTTACGGCGGCGCCCTCCATGAAGCTGGCGGAGGCCGAGCGCATCCTGCTGGCCAACCGCGTCGAAAAACTGCCGCTCATCGACGCCGACGGCCGGCTCGTCGGCCTCATCACGATCAAGGACATCGAGAAACTGGAGCAATTCCCCAACGCCTGCCGCGACGAGCGCGGCCGGCTTCGCGTGGGTGCCGCCATCGGCGTCCACGACTACGAGCGGGCCGCGCGGCTCATCGAAAAGGGCGTCGACCTGCTGGTCGTCGACACGGCCCACGGCCACTCGGCCAACGTGGTCGAGACCGTCAGGAAACTCCGCAAGGACTACGACATCCAGTTGGTGGCCGGGAACATCGCCACGGCCGAGGCGGTGGCCGACCTCGTCAAGGCCGGCGTCGACGCCGTCAAGGTGGGCATCGGGCCGGGCTCGATCTGCACGACCCGGGTGGTGAGCGGCGTGGGTGTGCCCCAGATCACCGCGGTGGCCACCTGTGCGGCCGAGGCCGACCGACACGGTGTGCCGGTCATCTCCGACGGCGGCATCCGCCACAGCGGCGATATCACGAAGGCGCTGGCGGCCGGGGCGTCGAGCGTCATGCTCGGCAGCCTCCTGGCCGGCCTGGACGAGTCGCCCGGCGAAATCATCATATACAAGGGACGCACCTTCAAGTCGTACCGCGGCATGGGGTCGCTTGGGGCGATGGTCAAGGGCTCGGCCGACCGGTATTCGCAGGACGCCGAACGCCGCCGCGGCGAGAAACTCGTGCCCGAGGGCGTCGAGGGACGCGTGCCGCATCGCGGGTCCCTGGCAGACTTCGTGTACCAGTTGGTCGGCGGCGTACGGGCCGGCATGGGGTACTGCGGCTGCCGGACGATCGAAGAACTGCGGACGACACCGAAGTTCCTGCGTATCAGCCGGGCGGGGGTCGTGGAAGGCCATCCGCACGACATCGCCATCACGCAGGAATCGCCGAACTACAGCATCTCGCATTACCCGGAAGACGCCTGACGGGTGGGCCCGGACGCGGGCCGTGGGCGGGCTGGTTTCCTAATCCTACTTCATGCCGCCGCGCGAAAGGCGGTAAAAGAAAAAGCCCCTCTGCGCTCTCTCCGTTATCTCTGCGGTCTCTGCGTTAAGGTGATCTTGCTAGAGTGTCTAATACTACAACGCCACTTGGCCACAGAGCAGCCGCTTGGGAATTCAACCGTGGACCGCCATCAGGCTGTAGCGCGGGGGTTTATCCCCCGCGGGATCCTGCGCGGGGGATAAACCCCCGCGCTACGGCGCGTAAGTTTCGTTAATGCAAGAGGTTGCGTTCATTGCGGCGCAACAAGTGGCGTTGTAGTACTAAGTGCGGCCTCGCTCACCCCCCGCCCGCGGGCTCACCAGATGTTGTCGGGGTACCCGGGTTTGGAGACGCGTTCCTTGAGGGCGCTGAAGTAGCCTTCGGCATTGCCGAGGTGGATGTTGCGTTCGTTGTCGTCCCAGTGGCGGTTGGCGGAGGCGAGTTCGCGGAGGCCCTGCGTGAGCGTCTGGAACGTGAACTGGGCCCGCTGCTGGACGGTGGTCTGTTCGATAAGGCGCATGTAGGCTTCCACGGCCAGGGTAACCTTGGCCTCGAACTCGGCCTGGGGGGGATTGGCCTTTCCGGCCGCGGCCGCGGCCAGACCCGCATCGCCCAACGCCAGGCACAATTGCCGGTAGGCCGGGTAGGTGGCCTTCAGGTGGGCCAGGGCCTGGTCGAACTCGGCCTGGCTCTGGGGTTTCCACTGGACGGCCTCGCGTGTCTTGGGCTGCGGAATGAGATACTGGAGGGCGATGGCCCGGGCATGCAGCGCGTCGGCCAACTCGGCATCCTTCTGGAGGGTGGTCCCGGTAAGGTAGGCGACCACCTCGGTGGGCACCGAGTACATGTTGTAGGCCTCCTGGAACTGGCCGCGGTTTTCGAGTTTCCTGCCGTCTTCGAGTGCCTTGCGACATCGTTCGCGGGAGGCCGTGACCTGCCCGGCATGCCACGCCGAGGCGATGAAATACGCGATGAGCCCCGCCAGGGCCACGAAGACGAACGCGCCGATGAGGACCCCCGCCTTGCCGCCGGGGGTGAGCCGGGTGAACCAACTGCCGCGCGCTCCGCCGTACATGATTCCCGGCGACGGCCGGCCGGCCGGCGACGGTCGGGCACTGACCGTCTTGACGGGTGCGGCGGTGGGCGCCTCGTCGAGCAGGATGGCGTTGCAGTGCGGGCAAATCTGGCTGTCGACCGGCACGTCTTTGTTGCACCGCTTGCATCGTCGCGAGGTGCGAGTCGTGGCGGCGGTGGGCGCGGCTGGGATCTCGACGCCGCGGCCCTTTCCGCTGGGCACCTTGAGGCTGCGCCGGCAGTTGGGGCAGGTGACGACGGCCCCTGCGCGGTCCGACTCGACCACCATGCTCCGTCCACACGGACAACGAAACAGGATTGACATCGCACGCTCCTTCGCCAGGGGCTTACCGCGTCGGCTTACCGTTCGTCTGGCCGCCGCCCTCGTGATTGTCTGCCAGGTCTTCGGGAGTCCGTCCCTCGGCGTCGCTCGAGTCGACCGGCAACACCACCGTAAAGGTCGACCCGCTGCCGACCTCGCTCTCGACCGACACCGTTCCACCCAGGAGGCCCGTCAGTTCTTTTACGATTGAGAGGCCCAACCCCGTACCACGATACCGCCTGGTGTAACTGGAGTCCAGTTGTGTAAACCGCTCAAAAACGTGGAGTTGCTGGTCGCGCCCGATGCCGGGCCCGGTGTCGCTGACGGCGAAGGCCACCCGCTGGTCCTGGACGGGGCGGACCTTGAGGCCCACCTGGCCTTCCTCGGTGAACTTGATGGCGTTCGAGAGGAGGTTGTAGAGGATCTGCTGGACCTTGGTGGCGTCGGTGGTCATGAGGGGCGTGTCGGGGTCCACCTCGTAGGTCAGGCGCAGCGGCGTTTCGCCCAGCATGGGCCGGACCATGTTGCAGACGCTCTCGGCGAGGTCACGGGGGACGACCCGCTCGCACCGGACCTGGAGGCGGCCGGCTTCGATCTTCGCCAGGTCGAGGAGGTCGTTGATCATCTCCAGGAGCATGCGGCCGCTCGACAGGATGTTGTCGGCGTAGCGGCCGAGTTTCGGGTTGTCCTCGACGGCGGGGGCGTCGCTCAGGATCTGGGCGAACCCCAGGATCGAGTTCAGGGGCGTCCGCAGTTCGTGGCTCATGGTGGCGACGAACTTGGTCTTGACCTGGTTGGTCTCGAACAGGGCGACGTTGGCCTTGGCGAGTTCGTCGAGTTTGGCGTCGCGGGTCTCGGTGGCGGCCCGGAGGTCGGCCTGGACCTTCGCGAGTTCGTCGAGCATGTGGTTGAGGGCCTCGCTGAGGGCCTCGAGTTCGTTGCCGGTGTCGATCTCGCTTCGGACCTGGAGGTCGCCCTCGCTGACGCGGTCGGCC
>Ga0307378_10013966_pt1 | contig 10129 bp, 7 predicted proteins | sample UN1MG_FD_202238 | JGI IMG/M metagenome (GOLD analysis project Ga0307378, IMG submission 202238) | Soil microbial communities from Risofladan, Vaasa, Finland - UN-1 | ecosystem: Environmental > Terrestrial > Soil > Coastal area > Acid sulfate soil | place: Finland: Risofladan, Vaasa | collected... | reverse complement strand
CATCACGACGTCGACGATCCCCACCTCTTCGACCTGGTGATCAACGTCGAACGCATCGGCGTGCCCGGCGCCGTGGCACAGATCGTCTCGGCACTTCAAACGACTTACAAGGTCTCTTCGTCGTAAGGCGGACTTCAGTACCGCAGCCAAAGTAGCCGTCTCGCTCCGCGAGACGAAGCTTCATCTTGCGGAGCAAGATGGCTACAGTCTCTTTCAGTATCGCAGCACCACCTTGATCACCTCGCCGCGGCTGACCGCTGCCAGGGCCTCGCCGACCTGTTCGAGCGGGAAATCGTGCGTGATGTATTCCGCCGCCGAGATCTTCCCCTGGCGGATCCAGTCGCAAAGCGACTCCTGGGCGGCCCTTTCCCGCGACCGCGTGGGCCATTGGTGCATGTAGAGGTTGAAGTTGTAAGGGCCCTTGCCCTTCTGCAGGACGAATTCCGCGTCGGCGATGACGCCGTACACGCACATCGACCCGCCCATCTTCACCAACGGCAAGGCGGCGTTGACGATCGCCGGGCTGCCGACCGCGTCGATCACGGCGTCCAGCCGCCGGCCGCGGGTATCGGCCAACTTCATCAACTCCGGCGAGTCGGGCGCGAAAACGGCGTCGGCACCCATGGCCAGCGCCTTCTCCCGTTTGTGCGGCAGCGGATCGACCACGCCGATATAGCCCAGCCCCAGGAGCTTGCCGAACTTCACGAAGCTCAGCCCCACCGGCCCGGCGCCGAAGACCAGGATGTCGTCGCCCCGCTGGAGGTTGAAATCGCCGAAGCCCCCGTAGACTTCCCGCCAGGTGCAGAGCATCACGGCGGCCTCGACGGGGATGTCGGCCGCCACGGGCCGCTGGATCTCGTGGACCTCGAACCAGCCGTGCGCTTCATCGGCCACGCCGTCTTCGACCATCGCGTCGTGATCGTTGGCGATGGTATATTCGCAGAATCCGCCCCAGCCGCTGGAGTACTGCGGGTCGCCGATATCGAACAGCAGTCCGCCGATCGCCCGATCGCCGACGTGGAAGTTGCGGACCTTCCGGCCCACCGCGTCGACGATCCCGGCCGATTCATGGCCCAAGAGAAGCGGGTAGTTTTCCACCCCGGGGAAATGCCCGGCCACGAGCTTGCCGTCCGTGGCGTTGCACAGACAGGCCGCTTCGGTCTTGATTCTCACCTGGTACGGCCCGGGCGTCGGCTCGGGAATCTCGACGACTTCCACCCTGCCGGGTTCGACGACGGCGACGGCTCGCATGCGACACCTCCCATGTTTTGCGGATTACCTGTCCCTCAATCGGTCCGGCTGGTGACCTCCACCAAATGGAACCCGAACTGCGTCTGGATCGGCCCGTGCACTTTCCCCACCTCCTCGTTGAAGACGACCGTATCGAATTCCGGCACCATTTGCCCCGGGCTGAACTCGCCCAGCTCGCCTCCCTGTTGTGCGGAAGGGCATTGCGAGTGCTCCCGGGCCATCTCGGCGAAATCGGCCCCCGCTTCGATCCGGTCTTTCACCGATTGGCAGGCATCTTCGGTCTCTACCAAAATGTGACGCGCGCTGGCTTTGGTCATTCCCGTTTTCCTTGATTAGCGGTGAGGCCGATGTTGCGCTCCCAACGCCGCGTCGAGACGAGTCGGCCCGAATGGTGAACATTCAAGGATATCCTCTGGCCGTGGGATTGCAAAGGGTAGTGGAGAGTGGAGAGTGGTGAGTGGGGGTACACTTGGCAGTTGGGTGGCTGGGGTCGAAGCACGAGGAACGAGTGCTTCGCCCCCAGAAAGCCAGGTAGGCCAAAACTGGGGGCTCGGTGCTCGTTCCTCGCACCTCGACCCCAGCCACCCATAGATTCGACGGGTGCTAGCGTCTCCCCGGCAACGGTTCCCCAAGATCGATGATGGCCGGGGCTTTTGCGGTTCTGGCGATTTCGACGTCTTTCTTCACGTCATCGAGGATCTTCATCCAGTCGGTGCTCCGCGTCCGCGCCAGCAACTGGGGGTGGTATTGACCGGCGGCGACTTCGGCGTAGCGCTGCCAATGTTCGGCCGCCTCGGTCAAGTGCTCGATCGCCGCTTCTTTCTGCTTCGCGTCGCCCGACTTGCGAAACGCGCACAATTCCACCGCGCCGCGAATCTTGGCGCTGTAATAGTCGCCCAATGCGGCCATGGCCTCGATGTCCGCCAGCGTCTGCCACAGTTCCTTCGACGGCTCGGAGACCGCCGCGCGAATCATCTCCACGGCCGCCGCCGCCGCGTCCCCGGCGTGGGCGTGCAGCTTCTCGGCCACCTGGATCGGCGTGATGCCCGCCGTCTTGCCGGCGACGAAATCGGGGATCGAGATGATCCCGCTGCGCTCCATGGGCGGGATCGCGATGAAGTCGTCGACCGTGTGAAACCCCTTATTGCGATCCGAGCAGATCTCCACCGCCCACATGAAATCCCAGTTGTTCCAGTGGAACCGGTTGACCAGCGGGATGATCTTCGAGGCCTCCGACCAGGTGGCGTACAGATAGGCGCCCGAGACCTCGGGGAACCTGGCCGAAAGGACCTTCACGAAGAATTCGTCGTCCAGTTCGGGGTCGTATCCCAGCCGGCCCCAGAGCATGAACTTGTACCAGTGCTTCTCGATTTCCAACTGCCGGGGCGAGTCGGGATCGGTGCTGGTGTGCTCCACGCCCCAGACGTACCCGTCCGAGCCCATGTGATAGCCGGCCATGACCTCCGGCGGCGGCAGATGCCGGAGGAACTCCCGCGCGTAGTCCGGATCGCCCCAGCGGAAGTTGAAGATGTCGTCGTTCCGCAGGTTCCACCAACACTTGACCTTGCTCTGCTTCAATTCTTCGCAAAGCGCGTCGTCGAACGGCGGATCGGGATGGGAATACATGTGCGCCCGGGCGTACTTGAAGCCGACCTCGAAGGTGTCCGGATAATTCGCCCCGAAATCGGCCACGATGCCGCCGACTCCCGTCTGCCAAACGCGGTGCAGGAAGCGCACGTGCCGGTCGGGCTGTTGCTTCTTGGCATCCAAAACGCCCAGCCCGTAGGTTTTCCAAAGCCACTTCTCTTTGGAGAACTCGTCGTCGCGGTTCTTCATATTCTCGCCGGCGGTGACCCCGATGCCCGAGAGGTCGGGATACGTGAGGATCGTCCGGCACACGCTTTCGCGCAGGTAGGCGATCGTGGTGAGATTGTCCTGGGCGTTGTCGATCCCGTACTTGCCGAAGGTGCCGTTCATCAACACGTTCCAGGTGATGAAGTAGACGTCGATGCCGCGATCCTTGGCGTGGCGCATCACCCGCCGCCAGAAGGCGATCTTCTCGTCGATGGTCATCTTCCTGGCGACTTTCAGGTGGTCGAACGCCGGGCTGTCGTGGAACTTCGGGTCGTGCGACATGGGCATCTGGTACGTCGGCGCAAGCGTGCTCGTGCAGACGTCGTCCAGGGCCACGTCGGGGAAGTTCGGGCACTTGACGATCGACGGGAAGGGGTGCGGATTCCAGAGCGTCAGCGTGTTGTACCGATGCCGGGCCAGGTCGTCGAGGAACTTCTGCCAAAAACCGAAGTCCCACATGTGGACGTAGTTCTTCTGCGCCGCGTCGCCCGTGTCGTCGTAGCTCGGCGTGCGGACGTCCAGCGGGATGTTGAACTTGATGCCGCGGCGGAGGATGTAGGGTTTTCGCGTGGCGGGGCGGATCGCCTTGAGACTCTCTTCGATGCGGATCGCTTCGGCCAGGTGCAGCCCGCCGTACATCGCGCCGATCGGGTCGCCCCCGATCGCCCAGTAGGTCGTCGCTGCGCCTGCCGTCGTCTTGCGGATCGCGTAGCCCTGCTCGCCCAGCGCTGCAGCATCCTCCTTGACGGGCAGGTCCTTGAGCGCCGCGGAATCGGCCGTCGCGATCACAATCCGCAGAGGCTGCTCGGCATGGGACAGCTCCTCCAGCGGCTTGATCTCCACGGAGAACCCTTTCGCCAGAAGCGCGCCGAAAACGTCGTTCGCGGCGAAGACGGCCGGCGCCGAGGCGGCGTCTCGAAGGACGACCGCTCGCGTTGCCGGTTGCGGTTCGGCGTCGGACGCACCGGCCGTGAAGCCCCACGACAAGACGACCATCCAACCGAGTCCGAGTCGCGAGACACAATTCCGAGAAACGATCCGCATGGTGCCGTCCTCCAATGAGCCTTGAGAGTGACCTTCCGATTCCGCTAATACTCTAGCATCACCCAGCGCCGGTATCAAGGATTCCCCGTAGGTCAGGGCTTGCCCTGACGAATTCCCGTAGACGGGTATCCAACCGCGCGTCACGACATGGCTTGCCCTGACGCGTGTCCGACGCGTGTCACGACACGGCCCTGTCAGGGCAAGCCCTGACCTACCGATCGGGCCAAGCGCCTTCGCAGACGGTATAGGCCCAGCAGGGTCTTGGGCAATTCCCGCGCCAGGCTCAAATGGCCGCCGGAAACTTCGGCCCAGTCGACCGGCACCTCCGCGACGCGGCACCCCAACCGATCGGCCGTCACGAGCAGTTCGAGGTCGAAGAGGTATCCGGACTCTTGGCCGAGCGAAAACAGCTTCCGGCCCACGTCGCGGCGGAACATCTTGAAACCGCATTGGGTATCGCGGACGGAAATCCCCAACCACCACCTGGCAAGCCGGGCGAACGTCCGGCCGGCCAGGCCGCGAAGCCAGACGCGGCGGCGGGTCACGTCGGCCGCGGCGGCCAGTCGCGAGCCGACGGCCAGATCCGCGCCCGATTCGATCGCCGCGGAGAGCTTGGTTTCCTGATCGATCGGCGTGGCCCCGTCGGCGTCGGCGAACAGCAGCCGCTGGCCGCCAGCCGCCAGCATGCCCGTTCGCACGGCCGCCCCTTTCCCGCGGTTGACCGGGTGCCGCATCACGGTCAGTTCGGGCCACTCGCCGGCCAGCGAGGCCAGAACCTCCGGCAGACCGTCCCGGCTGCCGTCGTCAACCACGATCACCTCGTAACCGCCCGGGTATCGCGCATCGAAGTGCCGGCGGACGGGCGCCAAGTACGGAGGCAGCCGCTGGGCCTCGTTGTACGCCGGGATGACAAGCGATACGAAAGTTTCCATGTACTCCTCGCAACAGCGACTTCGTCTGGAGATTTTCTGAATTCTTGCGAATTCAGCTACGGGCAATCCTCCTCCAGCACCGTGTCCTCGTGTTCATAGCCGGGCGCGCAGCAGCAGAGGAATCTCAGGACCTCCGAGCCGGTGTTGGTGATCTGGTGGCTTGCGCCGGGCGGGATGGCGATCGCGTCGCCGGGGCCTACCTCTCGGGTCTGGTCGCCGACGCGCATCACGCCTTGCCCGGAGAGAACGTAGTAGATCTCCTCGGTCTCGACATGGTGGTGCGGTACAGTTCTCCCGCCCACCGGCAGCCGTGCCTCGGCCAGCGTCTGCTTGACGATGCACGAGTTGCGATGCGCCAGCAGCTCGCGGATCTCCGACCCGTCCTTGGTAGTAAACGCCGGCACGTGGTCGATGTTGCGTACGTCCATGGTCTCCTCTCCTCCCGGCAGATAGCGTCCGCATTCTCCCCAAAGAGGGCCTTTCGTGTCAAGGGGCCGGCCGTAAGAGACTCGAACTTTCGCAAAGCCCCTCCAATTCAGCACTTGCGGATTCGGGTCGCGCGAGTCGTTACGAAGAGAGTTGTGCACGGGGAGGCTTGATGTTACAATGCTCACCACGATGAACCTGGATCGTCTTCAAGTTCACCGTAAGTGGGAAGTATCAGTTGATAGCGTATCCACCAGGAATTTCTCCTACCCGGGTCCGCGGGATTGCTTGAGAAGGTGCTGCCTTCCATGAGTCGTGTTGGCCGAGTGTTGTATCGTGTTGCCTCTGCTTTTGCCGAGTCACTTGGTTTGGTGGTCCTGCTGGGGATCATATCCTTGCGCGTGGGCGGCGCCGAACCGGAAGCGACCGAATCGTCGCCAGTGAAATTGTCCGTTACCGACAAACAGATAGCTGAGTGGATCGAGCAGCTTGACGACGATCGCTTTTCCATCCGCGAGCATGCCGAACGACATCTGCTCAAAGCCGGCGAGACAGCGATCGCTCTGCTCAAGAAGGCGGTCATCGGCGGCTCCAGCCGCGAAGTCCGCATCCGCGCCGAGCGGATTCTCCTGCACTTGGCCAACGAACGAACCGCCTCCCGCATGCCGGTCCTGAACGAACACGGAATGGGAACCGACACGGCGGATCTCTTGAAGTTCTTGCGCACGCGTATTCCGAGCGGAGAACGTCAGCGGCTCATCCGACACCTGATTGAGCAGCTTGGGCACGATCACCTTATCGCGCGCGAAGACGCGAGCAGACAACTGGGTGACCTGGGGGCTGCCGCTCGGGAGGAAATTCTTGAAGCGGTGCAAAGTGGTGACGCCGAAGTATCCTGGCGGGCACGAAGCTTGTTGAGGCGGATAGACAGCCAAGCTAACCGGCTGAAAGAAGAGACGCTTGCGGCCTTGAGTACGTTGAAGCTGCAACCCTCGCCTAACGCGGTGCAAACATTGCTCGATTTCATGAACTCGATCTCGGACCAGCAGCTCGAAGAAGCTGCCAGCAAGGCGCTGTGGGCATCGGTCACACGCGAGCACGTGAGTGAATTGCGGGCTGCGATGCGACACGAAAAGGAGGCCGTTCGCCGAGCGGGTATCGTGGGACTTGAAGCCGCATTGGGAAAGGATGCCGTCGAGGAACTCATGCCGATTTTATCCCGGGGTCGACCGGGGGAGCGACTGGCGGCAGCGCGAGCACTCGTTGACCACCGTCCCGCGGCCGCCGTGGAAGCGCTTGTCCAATTGCTCGACGAGGAAGATCGCAACCTTCGCGAGCAAGCCCGCTGGCTGTTGATCGCCGCGACGGGACGCAAAGAGACGACGCACGTCGAGGCCAAAGCCATCGAACAATGGAAGGAATGGTTGGCATCTAATCAAGATATCTCGCGATCGCTGAGCGTACCGATTGGTGCGGCGCGCTGGGAATTGTTGCGCGAATCGTCGGGATTCCGAGAGGATTTCGTTCGCCCGGAAGAGTCGGTCAGCACGATGTACGGAAGGCTGTCTTTCGAATCAACGTTACCTGGCGTGGAAGCGCACGTGGCGGATGGCATTTTCGTGATGGGCGGTCAACATGAGGAAAGCGATCAACGACTTGTGCTCACGGCAACGGAACTGAATGACGATGATGAATTGCCCGATCGTTTCGAATTCCGATCGCAAATCGGCGGCGAGGCCGACGGGAGTGCGGGATACCACGTCGGCATGACGGTCGGTAATGTGAAGATGTTGTTTCACCCGGCTTATTCTGGCGGTGCCTTTCGCATCGAGCAGAGCGACGATCACAATTACCTTACGCAAAACGAAGATATGGGTTTCACGCCCGTGGGCGGTAAAACGTACGACATGACAGTCGACGTGCAGCGGGACACTGAAAACGTCCAATACGACATCGCCGTAATCAATGTGGACGACCCAACCCAACGGTTTCGAAAGCGTGTCGTGTATTCGGTGAAGAAGGTTGGGCGATGGGATCGTGTTGCCTTGGAACGGAGTGGACGACGCGGCGGCGCAGCTCTCTTCGAATCACTCGAGGTGATCGTGAAGCGGTAGAGCGTAGGTCAGGCTGTGCGTGACCGCAAGATTCTTGCCACGACGTCTCCCGACGTTTCGGGCTTGACTTTCGGGCCACTGATAGTGTACATATATTTATGCTCCAGCTCGCGCTGCGGGCGGCTCTTTGACAAGGCAGTTTTCGTAGCCGGATTCGCAAGAATTCGGTTCTTCGCATTACGGCTGAATTCTTGCGAATCCAGCTACGGGCAAATCACTTCCGGCCGATCGCCAAATAGGGGGAGCCTGGCGGCTGGGGAATTGTTGTCTCCGCAGAAGCGAAATCGAGGAAAATCGGGTAACAATGTCGTAAGTCCAGGCTGCGAATTGCCTTACGACCGAGTAACAAGCACGCCATGAGACCTGATCGAGCGGCCGATGTCAAGGGGGTGCGAACGGCTTAAACCGTTGGAGAATCAGGAGTTACGAGAGAATCGGTCTCGCCGCCGACCTCGGGCAGTGTGGCGTGGGGCGGGAAACAATCGGGCAAAAGCCGGGGCCGGCAGCGGCGATCGTTTCCATAACCATCGGCAAGGCAACGACTTGCGAGAATGCCCGCCACGAAGCCGGACCGGAATTGTTGCCCTCGGGCTGCCGAACCGGGTAAGAATGGTCCGTCTCCCCCTGCTCCTTACGGCGCCGAAATCGGGTCGAGGATCGCCTTTGCGATCCCCGGCCCGTTTCTCACGGGGAGGCGTCTGGGAGCCGTCTCGCTGCGCGAGACGAAGCTTCATCTTGTTCTTATGGTAGCCGTCTCGCTGCGCGAGACGAAGCTTCATCTTGCGGAGCAAGATGGCTACAATCAAGCCGATGCCCGATTTCATCCACCAACGCCACAAACCGCCGGCGGAGCTGGAGCAGCCGCGGGAGCTGATCGTGGCCTGCCCGCCGATGCGCAGCAACGTCAACCTCTCCCGCATCGTGCGGACCGCCGGTTGTTGCGGGGTGCGGCGGATGATCTGCTGTGGCACCGCCAAGGTGATCGACAAGATCGCGAGGGAGACCGGCCCGTCGATCCGCCTGGAGGTCCATCGCACGCTGCCGCCGGTGCTCGAGAGGCTTCGGCAGGAGGGATTCGAGCTGGTCGGCCTGGAGCAGACGACCGATTCGCGGTCGCTCTTCGAGTTCTCCTTCCGGTGCAAGACCGTGCTGGTGGTGGGCAACGAGCGGCTGGGCCTGGAGGAGGACGTGTTGCGGCTGCTGGACCACGTGGTCGAGATCCCGGTCTACGGGATGCCCTACAGCCACAACGCGGCCACGGCGGCGGCGATGGCGCTCTATGAATTCTGCCGGCAGTACCCCGGGGGGTGAGCGGGGGGAGAAGGATGAAGGATGAATGATGAATGATGAATGATGAATGAAGGAATTCGTGTCACGGTGAATGGCAGTTGGGCGTTTGCGGTGAGTTCTGGCAGCCGATTTGCTTGTTCTCCGCCATTCGGGCCGTCCCTGGCTCACCCCCGGGCCGTTCCTTCCGCATTTATTCATCCTGGCCGGCCCGACTCCCTTGACCCCCGATACGGCGGTTTGTAGACTGATATGTTTGGAAGTCCCGGGGTGCCCCGGGATAGCGCGTGAACCCTGGAATCGAGGGCCGGTTCTGTGCCTGCTACGTGTGTTGTCGGACTGCAATGGGGCGATGAGGCGAAGGGGAAAATCGTCGATCTGTTGACCGAACAGCACGACATCGTGGTCCGCTATCAGGGTGGGGCCAATGCGGGCCACACGGTCGTGGCTGGAGGGGAAACCTACAAACTCTCGCTGATCCCCAGCGGCATCTTCGCACCGAACGTGCAGTGCGTCGTCGCCGGCGGCGTGGTCCTCGATCCGGCCGGTATCCTGGAGGAAATCGACGGACTGATCGCCCGCGGGATCAAAGTCGCCGAGAACCTCATGCTCAGCGACCGCGCTCACGTGATCTTCCCATGGCACTTCGAGGAAGACCGGCTGATCGACAAGCAGTGTACCAGCGGCGAGGCGATCGGCACCACGATGCGGGGCATCGGACCGTGCTATTGCGACAAGGTCGGCCGGTCGTTCGCCATCCGCTTGGGCGACATGTATCGCGACAATTTCCACGACCGGATCGGGAAGATCGTCGAGGCCAAGAGGCAGATCCTCACCGGGCTGGGCGGGGAAGACGAAGTGCGGCTCGACGCCGACGAAATCTGCGCGCAGTACGACGGCTATGCCCGGCGGCTGAAGCCCCACGTGGCCGACACGACCGCCTATCTGCTCGACGCGGTGGAGGCCGACAAGAGGGTCCTGTTCGAGGGCGCCCAGGGATCCCTGCTGGACATCGACCACGGCACCTTCCCGTTCGTCACCAGCAGCAACAGTTCGGGCGTGGGCGTTTCGAGCGGTTCGGGCGTGCCGGGCAAATACATCTCCAAGGTCGTCGGCATCCTCAAGGCTTACACCACTCGCGTCGGCGGCGGGCCGTTCCCGACCGAACAGGACAACGACACCGGCCAGCATATTCGCGACCGGGGAAACGAATACGGCACG
>Ga0307378_10013962_pt1 | contig 10131 bp, 6 predicted proteins | sample UN1MG_FD_202238 | JGI IMG/M metagenome (GOLD analysis project Ga0307378, IMG submission 202238) | Soil microbial communities from Risofladan, Vaasa, Finland - UN-1 | ecosystem: Environmental > Terrestrial > Soil > Coastal area > Acid sulfate soil | place: Finland: Risofladan, Vaasa | collected... | reverse complement strand
TGGTCAACCGCAACCTCGAGATGAGGACATCCGACCTCGTCGACCAGCAGAAGTCGCTCTTCCTGTCGACGGTCAAGTCCCTGGCCTCGGCCATCGACGCCAAGGACGAATACACCCGCCACCACTCGACCCGGGTCACGGACTTCACTCTGAAGATCGCCAGGAAAATGGCTTTCGGCGAAAAGGAACTGGGTGACCTCGAGTTGGCCGCGCTCCTCCACGACGTCGGCAAGATCGCCGTTCCGGAGAGCATCTTGAACAAGCCCGGCAAGCTGACAGACGCCGAGTTCAAGCTGATCAAGGAGCATCCCGCCCGGGGCGAGAGCATCCTCAGCCCGGTCATCGAGCTCAAGGAGATCGGCCGGATCGTCCGGTCCCACCACGAGCGCTACGATGGGACGGGCTACCCCGACAAGCTGAAAGGGAAGGAGATCCCCATGGGGGCGCGGATCATGGCCATCGCCGACACCTACGATTCGATCACGTCGGAACGGCCCTACCGGAAACCCGCCTCCCATCGTTTCGCCGTCAAGGAGATCGTCGGCTGCTCCGGGACCCAGTTCGACCCGGAAGTGATTGGGCGCTTCCTCGAGATCGCGAGCACGTTCGTCCCAGACCAAGGCCAGGAAGAGGCGGCCAAAGAAACGTGAGCCTTCAAGTCGGCTACTACGTCCTCGGTCTTTTTTTCGGCGCTTTCGTGGCCGGCTCCGTGGCCATTCTCGCCTGGAGGCGCACGGTCACGTCCATCGGCCGTTCCCTGGCCGTCCTCATGGCCGCCGTTTTTACATGGTCGTTGGCCGCGGCCTTCGAAGCGGCCGTCCCGGCTGAGGCCACGAAGATCCTGTTATCGAAGGTCGAGTACCTCGGGATCGCCTCGACCCCGGTCTTCATGTTCCTCTTCGCCTTCAAGTTCTCCCGGTCCGGCTCGCGGCTCAGGAGAGGGCGGGCCATCGCCCTCTGGATCATCCCGTCCCTGACTTTCCTCCTGGCGGCCACGAACGAAGGGCACCACCTCATCTGGACGGCGTTTTCACCCGTCGAAGGATCGGGCTTTTCCCTCCTTCTCTATCATCACGGACCTTTCTTCTGGGTGCACGTCGGATATTCCTACCTCCTCCTCTCCGCCACGACGGTGTTCCTCCTCCTCGCCTATTTCCGGTTCAAGGACGTCCATCGCCGGCAGGCCCTGTCCATCCTCCTGGCCTTTCCCTGGGCCTGGCTGGGGAACGTCCTCTATCTCTCCGGCCTCGCGGGCGGCAAGAGCGGTTTGGATTTCACGCCGTTGGGCTTCGCCATAGCCGGGTTCTTCCTCCTCTGGGCGATGTTCAGGCTTCAGCTCGTCGACATCGTCCCCGTGGCCAGGGAGAAGGTCATCGAGAGCATGGGCGAGTCGCTCTTCATCCTCGACGAGGCGGGGCGCGTCGCCGCCACCAACCCGGCGGCCCGGAAGCTCATCGCCGCTGCCGGCGGCCCGGCCGAGGACGTCCCCGAAAAAAAGATCCTGGGCAAACCGGCCGTCGAGGTCTTTTCGACATGGCCGGAGATGGCCGTCGGCTTGAGCTCCCCCGCCTCCGGCCAACGGGAGGTTTCCCTCAAGAGGGGCGGCTCGTCGCGCGTTTTCGACGTCCACCTCTCCCCGCTTATGGGCCACGGCTCCATCGTCACGGGCTGGGTGGGGATCCTCTACGACATCACCCGCATCAAGGCGGCCGAGGCCTTGGCCGTCGAAGCCAGCCGCGTCGCCGAGACCCTGCGCGAGGCCGGCCTGACCCTGAGCTCGAGTCTCGACTTCAAGCAGGTTTCCTCCCTCATCCTCGACCTGATGAACCGGGTCATCCCCTTCGACATCGGGGCGTTCCTGACGACCGAGGGGACGGAGCTCAGGCTGGCCGGGATCAAGGGACCCAAGAACACCCGGATCCTGGCCGGCGAGACCTATCCCGTGAGCGGATGCCAGCTCTGTCATATGTCCATCCAGAGGATGCGGCCCCTCATCAGCACGATCACGAGCCCGGATGATATCATCCTGCCACTCGACCCCGGCCTCGGCATCCACTCCTATCTCGGCGCCCCCGTAGTTTTTCGCGACCACGCGACCGGTCTCATCGCCCTCTACAACACCGGCTCCCATCCCTTTACCGAAAACGACGCCCGGGTGGCCGAGCTCTTCGCCAACCAGGTCGCCATCGCCTTGGACAACTCCCGCCGTGTCGAGCAGATGGAAAAGCTGGCCGTCACCGACGAGCTGACGGGGCTCTACAACCGCCGGGCGTTCGCGGGCATGGCCGAGAAGGAGGTCGGGCGCGCCCGGCGCTACCAGAGGCCCCTGGCCCTCATCTTCTTCGACATCGATCATTTCAAGGACGTCAACGACACTCACGGCCACCTCGTCGGCGACCAGGTCCTCCGCATCCTGACGGAGAAGGTCACCAAGACGATTCGGACGACGGACATCGTCTGCCGTTACGGGGGCGAGGAGTTCATCGTCCTCATGCCGGAGGCCGGGCGGGGGGAAGCCCTGGTCATGGCCGAACGCCTGCGCGAGATGGTCTCGGGCATCACCGTCGTCGCGGCGGGAGGGACGCTCTCGCTGACCATCAGCCTGGGGCTGGCCGAATTCGGGTCCGGAGGCGACGAGACCCTCGAGGATCTCATCCACCGGGCCGATAAAGCGATGTACGCCGCCAAGGCGGCCGGCCGGAACACCATCCGGGGCTGAAACAGCCGCGGGCTGTGTTATAATGACTCCTTTTTCGGAGGAGAACATGGCTCGCATCGAACCCTTTCGGGGCGTCCGCCCTCGTCAAGACATCGCCCACCTGGTCGCCGCGCCGCCCTACGACGTCCTGACGTCGGATGAAGCCCGTGACATGGCCGCCGGGAACCCCTATTCCTTCCTGCACATCGGCAAGCCGGAGATCGACCTGCCGCCCGGGACCGATCTTTACTCCGACGCGGTCTACGCCAAGGGAAGGGAGAATTTCCTCCGCTTCCTCGGCGAAGGGACGATCGCGCCGGACCGGACCCGGAATTTCTACATCTACAAGCAGCTCTGGGGAGAGCACGTCCAGATCGGCCTCGTCGCCGGGGCCTCCTCCCAGGATTATCTCGACAACATCATCAAGAAGCACGAGCTGACCCGTCCGGACAAGGAAAACGACCGGATGCGGCACATCGAGACCCTGGGCGCTCAAACCGGCCCCGTCTTCCTGACCTACCGGCGGAAAGAGGCGATCGACGCGCTCATGGCCGAGGGCATGAAAAAGGACCCCGCGTATGACATCACAACGCCCGACGGCGTCCGGAATATCTTCTTCGTCGTGGACGAAGTGGGTCTCGTCCTCAGGATCAAAGAGGCGTTCGCCGCCTTGGAAAACCTGTACGTCGCCGACGGCCACCACCGCTCGGCGGCCGCGACGCGGATCAAAGTCAAGAGGGACAGCGAGCGACCCGGCCGGACCGGCGACGAAGAGGACAATTTCTTCCTGGCCGTGATCTTCCCCCACAGCCAGATGAAGATCCTGCCCTACAACCGTGTCGTGCGCGACCTCAATGGGCTCGACTCCGAGTCCTTCCGGACCCGGATCGGCGAAAAATTCCTGATCCGGCCTTCCGAGCGGAAAACTCCCGAACGAAGCCGGGAATTCATGATGTTCCTCGACGGCCGCTGGCATATCCTCGAAGCCCGGCCCGGCACCTTCGACCCGGCCGATCCCATCCGGTCGCTCGACGTCTCCGTCCTTCAGGAGAACCTGCTCGCGCCCATTCTGGGCATCGCCGACCCCCGGACCGACAAGCGCATCGATTTCGTCGGCGGCATCCGAGGCCCGGCCGGGCTCGAGAAAAAGGTCCTCTCCGGCGCCTTCCGCGTCGCCTTCTCCATGTTCCCGACGACGATCGAACAGCTTTTCGCGGTGGCCGACGGGGGCAAGGTCATGCCGCCCAAGTCGACCTGGTTCGAGCCCAAGCTGAAGGACGGACTCGTCGTCCACATGATCAACGAATGACCCCTCCCATCTCCGGCGCCCTCGTCTCCAAGATCAAGGAGGAAGCCGGGGCATTCTTCCACAGCGCCCGGGGCAGTCACGATTGGGGCCACACCGAGCGCGTCCATCGTCTCTGCCTGAGGATCGGCCGCAGGGAAAAGGCCGACCTCGGAGTCCTGGAACTGGCCGCGCTCCTCCACGACATCGGACGGGAGGAAGAAGACCGCTCGAGCGGAAAGGTCTGCCACGGCCGAAGCGGCGCGGCGCTGGCCAAGGGGATCCTCGAAAGACACGGGCTCGACCGGGCTTCGGTCGGGGCGGTCGTCCACTGCATCCGGACCCACCGCTTCCGTAAGAGGGCCGTGCCCCGGACGCTCGAGGCCAGGATCCTCTTCGACGCCGACAAGCTCGATTCGATCGGCGCCGTCGGCGTCGGCCGGGCCTTTCTCTTCGCCGGAGAGGTCGGAGCGCGGCTCCACGACAAGGCGATCGACGTCAGAAAAACGAAACCCTACACGCGGGAGGACACCGCCTACCGCGAGTATCTGGTCAAGCTCGGCCGGGTCAAGGACCGGATGACGACCCGCGAAGGGAAGCGGATCGCCGTCGAGCGGCACCGGTTCATGGCCGCCTTCTTCGACCGCCTCAACAAGGAAACCGACGGCGTTCTTTAAAAAGCATGGACTGGCGCCAGGTTTATGATCCGCTCTCGAGCGTCGGACTCTCGACGTTCCTGGCCGCCCTGCCCATCGTCATCCTTCTCGGCGGCCTGGCCCTCTTCCGGCTCCGGGCCCACGTCGCGGCCCTCCTCGGGTTGAGCGCGTCCCTGCTCACCGCCGTCCTTGTCTTCACCATGCCGGCCGGGATGGCCCTGCGGACGGCGGGGCTGGGGGCCGCCTACGGCCTCTTCCCCATCGGCTGGATCATTCTCAACGTCATCTTCCTCTACGACCTGACCGTCGAGAAGGGCCATTTCAAGGTCATGCAGGACAGCTTGACCGGGATCACCCGCGACCGCCGCCTCCAGCTGCTCCTCATCGCCTTCTCCTTCGGCGCGTTCTTCGAAGGCGCCGCGGGCTTCGGGACGCCGGTGGCCGTGACCGCGGCCATCCTCATCGGACTCGGCTTCGCCCCGCTCACGGCGTCCGGCCTGTCGCTCATCGCCAATACGGCGCCCGTCGCCTTCGGCGCCCTGGGGACGCCCATCGTCGCCCTGGCCGGGGTCACGGGGATCGATGTCCGCCAGTTGAGCGCCATGGTCGGGCGTCAGCTCCCATTCTTCTCCCTGCTCATCCCCTTTTGGCTCGTCTGGGCTTTCTGCGGTTTCCGGAAGATGAGGGAGGTTTGGCCGGCCCTCGTCGTCGCCGGAGTTTCTTTCGCCGTCCCCCAGTTTCTCATCTCGAACTTCCACGGTCCCTGGCTCGCGGGCGTCGGGGCGGCCGTCATCTCCATGGCCGTGCTCGTCCTCTTCCTCCTGAAGTGGCGCCCCAAGACAACGTTCGGCACGGCGGGCGAAGAAGAAACCGGGCCGCCCCTCCCCAGGGGCCGACTCACGGCCGGTGAGCTCCTCCGCGCCTGGATGCCCTGGCTCGTCCTGAGCGTTTTCGTCTTCTTGTGGGGCATTCCGCAGGTCAAGGCCTTCCTCGACGGCCTGTCCATCGTCCGCATCCCGGTGCCCGGCCTGGACAAGCTCGTCTTCCGCATGCCGCCTGTCGTCGCGCTGCCGACGGCGGAGCCGGCCGTCTTCACCTTCAACTGGTTGACGTTCACCGGAACCGGGATCTTCCTCGCGGCCGTCGCCTCCGGCCTGCTCATGTCCTTCTCGCCGCGCCAGCTCCTCCGGGCCTACGGCCGGACGCTCAAGCGGGTCCGCTTTTCGCTGCTGACCGTGGCCGCCATGCTCTCTCTCGGCTACGTGACGCGCTACTCGGGCCTCGACGCGACGCTCGGCCTGGCCTTCGCCCGGACGGGCATCTTCTACCCTTTCTTCGGGACGATGCTCGGCTGGCTCGGCGTCGCCCTGACCGGCTCGGACACGTCTTCCAACGTCCTCTTCGGAAGTCTCCAGAAGATCTCGGCCGAACAGCTCGGCCTGAGCCCGGTCCTCATGGCTTCGGCCAACAGCGCCGGGGGCGTGATGGGCAAGATGATCGACGCCCAGAGCATCGTCGTCGCCAGCACGGCTACCCGCTGGTACGGCCATGAGGGCGACATCCTCCGCTACGTGTTCTTCCACAGCCTGGCCCTGGCCGCCCTGATGGGCCTCCTCGTCTTCCTCCAGGCCTACGTCTTCCCGTTCACCCTGCTCGTCGTGAAGTAATAGAAGAGATTACCTGATAAAAACCTTTTTTTGCGGGTAATCAACGGTTAGGACGACCCGGGAAAGGATATCGGCCCCGATCCCCACAAGGATCGGTTTTGGATAACCTTCGCTAATCGCTTTGAAATTCGCGACCTTCGCGCATGTGACGGAAAATCTCTTTTTCCCCAGGGTTATCAGGTCCACCTTATAACCTCGTTGGAATAATGAATTGTTCTCTTTCAATCCGGCGCGGGCGATCAGGTCTTCGTCGATCGTCGTACGGCTTTTCCCGGTATCGATCTGGACGAGTGTTTCAATCCCGTTGACATGGCCTTCTATGACGATCATTCCCCTGAGCGCTTCGTTCCAAATCAAAGGGAACTCGTCGATTTCTATCCCCTCTTTGTCAAAAGGCCGGCTGCTCGTCCCCATGAGGTGGTTCCTATAATCGAGTGTGAACCTTTCTCCCCCTAGGGCCCGGACCCCCACACTGGCATCGAAGGTGTCGTCCGTCATTTCAAACATTTCGACATTCTCGAATGCGGTCCGGAAGACCGTAAGATTTTCGACCCAATAGCCTTTTTGACTGTATCTGTACGTTCCATCGGAGGCGTAGTTCTTTCGCTCATTGCCGGACGGCTTCAATTTCAGGGTCCGGGTCAGACCGGGCCCAATGAGGAGACCGAAAAAATTGCCCGTATCGAAAAAGATGTTCACGTCCTTATTATTGATCTTCCCCCGAACTAACGGAAAATTGTTCGGTCCCATCTTGATGGGGGCCGTTTCATCGACCTCATACTGATGTTCTTTCCCCCACCGAACCGGATCCATGCCGGATCGACAGCCCTGATTCAAAATGAACCAGAGAGCCAATAAAAGCACGGCGCGGAAAAAGACCCTGCGTTCCGGATGGCCAAGCATCATGTCCCCAGCTTCTCGATAAGCTTATTTCGGATAGGTGCGCTCGCCGGCGCCGCGGTAGACGGCCTGGCTGAAGTTGATCAGGCGCATCGGCGGCTGGCTGGCCACTTCTTCGAAGTAGTGGGCCGAAAGCCCCATCGTCCGTCCGAAGATGAAAAGGGCTTTGGCCAGCTTCGGGTCGAGGCCCATGTCGGCGATGATGGCCCCGATGACGCCGTCGACGTTGATGGGGAGGCTGAGGCCGCGGACTTCCCTGAGCATGTCCCCGGCGATACGCGAAACGGCGACGCACGGCCCCGCCAATCCGCTTTTATCGGCGAGCGCCCACAGGACGTCCCGGCGGGGATCCCGGGTGTGGACACGATGGCCCATCCCTTCCACGCGTCTCCCGTCTTTGATGTAACGGCGGATAACGGCCCGCGTCGCCTCTTCGAGGGAAAGGCCCTGCCCTGAGACGAGACCGGCGCATTGCAGGAAGAAAGCGGCCGCCTTCTCCCCCGCCCCGCCATGGACGTCGGTGATGGCGCCGACACCCTGGGCCACGGCCGTTTCGTAGGACGCCCGGACCGATGAGGCGATAAGGGTCGCCTGGGCCGAAGGCGGGGTGACACCGTGGTCGATGGAGGCCACGATGACGGCCTCGACCATGCGCGCCTTCGCCTCATCGAAGGCGTCCGCTCCCCAAATAGCCCTGTAAACAAAATGGGCGAATGGGGCCCCGGGCCCGGCCGCGGCCAAGGCGGCGCTATGCGATAGGACCGCGGCCAGGTAGGCCGTGAACCGCCCCAGGGCGAAAACGGTTTTTTCGGCTTGGGCCTCTTTCCCCGCGGGCTTGAAGGCGGCGAGTTCTTCATCGGCGAGAAGATATTTCTGGAAGGTCTTGGACAGATCCTCCTCGGGATTCCGGACGACCGCCGGCAGAGGCTTTTTGACCGCCGCCACGGCCACGCGGGTCAAGGCCGCCGTCTGTTCCATGTCGGGCAGCTCCCCCAGGGCGATGAGGTGGGCGGCCTCGACGAGCGAGGCCCGTTCGACGAGGTCCTGGACGCGGTATCCCCTGACGACGAGGTTGTTGGGCTCGACCTTGGTGACGAGCGTCGTCCAGTGGGGTTTGGGCGGAGGCGCGTCCCAGATCGTTTTCATCTTGGCGTAATACCGCTCGGGCGAGAAGTACGTCTTGCCCTTGAGCTTCGCCCGGACGGCCTCGATCAGATCGAACTGGCTGTTGACGACCCGGATCCCGGCCTCCTCCAAGGCTTTTTTCTTGGACAGAAAAGTGCCGGTCTCGAGGCCGGGCGTGACGATGGCCCCGGCATGGCCCATGGTCTTGCCTTCGGGAGCGTGAGCCCCGGAGATCAGGGCCACCAGGGGCTTAGGATACTTCCCGGGGTGGTCCCGGACATCCTGCGCCAGCATCTCCTCCTGGCACCCCCCGATCTCGCCGGCGACGATGACGAGGTCGGTGTTCTCGTACCCCATGGCCAGGGAAACGAGGTCGCGGAACGTAGAGCCGATGGCCCCGTCGCCGCCGATGCCGATGACGGCGTTCTGGGCGATGCCGACGCTGGCCATGGCGTCGGACATGTGGTAGAGGATCGCGCCGCTGCGCGAGATGATGGTCACGCCCCGAGGCCCGAAGCGGCCCGGGGCGACCTCCTCCGGAAAGAAGACGTCGGGCAGCATGCCGATCTTGATGCGCTCGGGTGGGAAGATCAATCCCGGCGTATTCCCGCCGATAAGAACCGTCTTATGGGCCCGGGCCGAGACGATGACATCCCGGACGTCTCTCAGGGGCAAGCCCTCGGAGATGAGGACAACGAGGGGAATGCCCGCCTCGATGGCCTCCAGCGCGGCGTCCCGGGCCGTCGAATAGTGCCTCCAGACGCTGGCGGCGACGACGTCGGGGAATTCGGCCAGGCAATCCTTCACGGAGTCGAAGACGGGTATGACTTCATGGACCCGCGTGCCCGCCCCGCCGGGCACGATCGCGGCGACGATGGACGTCCCGAAATCGTACATCAGCCCGGCGTGCTTGGTTCCCTGGCCGCCGAGGCCGAGGATGACGGTGTCGAGCCGGCCCGACTTCGCCACCCGGCCCGCCAATCCGGGCCGCAGCTTCTTGACGAGGTGGAACAGGAATCCGTCCGTGGCTTTGATCCGGGCGTCCATCAGGCCCACCCTTTCCGGTCGAACGCGAAGCGGATCCCTTCCCGGATGACCTCGGCCATGATCTTCTGGTTGCCGATCGTGATCAGCATATCCGCGAGTTCGCCGGGGGTCTCCCTCTTGGCCCTCTCCATGAAATCGCGGGCGCTCGGCAGGTCTGTCCCGACCATGCGGCCGACGACGGGCACGACGCGCCGCCCGGTCTTCCTCCGCTCCCTCAGACAGCCGACCAATCCCCGGATGAAAACATCGCAGGAGGAGATCCCGCCGAAGCGGGAGGTGATGACGAGATCGACGACCTCGTCATCGAACAGCAGGTCGAACATCTCGGCGACCTGCGCCACCGTCGGCCCGCCGCCCGAATCCATGAAGTTGACGGGGATGACGCGGCCGCCGAAAAACCGGTCGCCGATGTTGGCGACTTCGTCGATGGAAAAAATGCCGTAGCCGGCCCCGCCGGGAACGAGCCCCACGTAGAGCTTCTCCGAGTCCTTCTTGTGGTCTTCGGCGAGAAGATCGACATAGCGAAAGCCGGCCGCCCGGGCCCGGACCTCGTTTCGGGTCGGCTCGGAGACATCGTGCCGGGCCGTCGCGAGGCCAAGGAGATGGAACAATCCCTCCTGGCGGTAAAGGCCGTTGTCGTCGAGGACGATCTTGGCGTCGGCGGCGACCGGGCCGGCCGCAGTCAGAAGAAGCGGGTTGATCTCCACGACCTTGCAGTCGTATTTCTGAAAGACGGCGTAGACATTGGAGATG
>Ga0307378_10013961_pt1 | contig 10131 bp, 15 predicted proteins | sample UN1MG_FD_202238 | JGI IMG/M metagenome (GOLD analysis project Ga0307378, IMG submission 202238) | Soil microbial communities from Risofladan, Vaasa, Finland - UN-1 | ecosystem: Environmental > Terrestrial > Soil > Coastal area > Acid sulfate soil | place: Finland: Risofladan, Vaasa | collected... | reverse complement strand
GTCCGGCCGTGGTAGCACGTCCACGGCCGACTGCCGCCGGGCGATTCGCGGGTCGATGTAGCACCGTGCCGTCAGGCGCGCGTCGCTGTGGCCGGCCTGCTGCTGGGCGAGCGCCGGGTTGACGGCAGCACAATAAGAAATGCACGTCCTGCATTAGATGACCTCGTTCAAACATGCAAATTCGCCGAACAGTTCAAGGGCCTTGGCGTTATAGACAATGGCTGCTTCCTCTTCGGTCTTGTAACTGCCGAGATTGAATCGAGTTCCAAGATGCCGCAGTCTGGCCATCCATTGTCGCTTGTGGTTCGGATAATACGAGACGCCCTTAAACCGGCTTCGACCGTGCGTCCGATGGGCGTTTGCTTGGTTCTGCGAATTGGTGGCAAAACGCAGGTTGCATTTTCGGTTATCCAGACTGTTGCCGTCAATGTGATCCACGGCTTGACCCGGCGTCGCGCGCAGGATCAAACGGTGCATGGTGACGCGGTAGGAGTGGTGGTTGATCCAGAGAAACGTGCATGGCACCCGACTCCTCGGGCCTCCGCTCATATACCACGGCCGGTCACGAATCTTGGTAGCAAGAACGGTTCCGTCCCGATGCTGGTAGCTGAGTGGCCTGTCGAAATCCTCATCGTCGATCAAGGTAAATCCGCCGCTGAAGATGGGAATTTGCATGATGGTTCGCCCTTATACTTTTGACAAATACCTGTATAGCATACGTTCCATACAGCCGTCAAGACTAGTTTGGGAGAATTCTCGAAATAATGTCAACCGGCTAGGGGAAGATTGCCGAGAGCCGGATGCCGAGAGCCGTGGCAATCCGCTCCAGCGTCGTGACCTGGGAGGCGTGCTTGCCTGTCTCGACATCGCAGATGGCTCCCTGATCCATGCCAGCACGTTCCGCCAACTCGACTTGCGTGATGTTCTTTCGCAACCGAATCTCGCGGATTCGTGCCCCGACGGTTTCCTGGATTTGACTTGCGGTGCTCATAATGCTAGAATACGGCAGACGTGCCAATCTGTCAAGAGCAGTTTCAACGCGGCGCGGTCTGGCCACAGCAAACCGACCCGGCCTGCTGTCCGGTCCTTGCGGTTCCCGGAGACCGCGTCGCGTTTTTCAGTGGGCGGACCCGGACTCGAACCGGGGACTTCAACCTTGTCGAGGTTGCGGTCTAACCAACTGACCTACCCGCCCAAGGGGGTTATACGGTAGCTTGTCGAGCTAGCGCACGGGCTGGCGCTCAGATCAGAAAGGACTGTAGAATGACAGAGAAACCAAACGCGATAGCGCTCCCCTTACTGCCGATCAGCCAGGCACTCTTCGATCTAGTCAACCGCACCGGTCGAGGCATAGTCATGCGAAAAATGTGCGGCATTGAGACTCCGCAGGACTTGGCAGACCTGACACTACTGGCCGAATTCGTCACCGCCTACAAAGTGGCCGCGACCCAGAGGGAGCCTAGAATGGCGAAGAAAGAAATCACGGCAGCCGAGGCGGTGGCTCGAGCACAGCAGAGCCTGGTCGACGCCGAGCGTGAGCGGATCGAGGCGGCGGGCAGAGTTGCCTTCGATCTCGACGGTCTGTCGCCGGAGGATTGTGTCCGCGAACTGCGCGGCGACGTGTCGGCGAAGCGGCTGGCATTTCTCATGTGGTGCTTTCCCGATGACCCACCCTGTTCACTGAAGGACTTTCTCGCGCTGCTAAAGCCGCCCGATGGATGCGGCGAAGAGCACAGGGGCCGGGGGTGCTCGCGGTGTGAGGCGCAGAACGCGATGGAAATGGCCGAGTGGATCGTGGCGCGATTGGACCGCGCATAAAAAAGCCCGGCGTGAAGCCGGGCTAGGTCGCGTCACTTCTCGAGCGGTTTTATCTTAGGCACTAATATACTTGACTCATCAAACGGCATTGCTATAATAAGGGGTAGAACATGACTCAAACCTTGCGGAGTCGAAGCCATGCCTACCCCGAAAACGCTGATGGAGGCCGTCCGCTACTACGCCGATCCCGAAGTCTGCCATCAACTGATGGTCAAGGCGAAGTGGCCTGACGGGAAGATTGTTTGCCCCGAGTGTGGGGGCCGAAGCATCGGAGAGATCAAGAGCCGTCGAATGTTCCAGTGCCGCGAATGCCGGAAACAGTTTTCCGCCAAGGTGGGGACCATTTTCGAGGATAGCCCTCTGCCCCTCGATAAGTGGTTCGTGGCCGTCTGGTGTGTGGCCAACTGCAAGAACGGCATTTCGAGCTACGAGCTTGCCAGGGCCATCGGAGTGACCCAGAAGACGGCCTGGTTCGTCCTGCACCGCATCCGGCTGGCAATGGAGGCTTCGGCCCCGGACACGCTGGACGGCCCCACAGAGGCCGATACGACGTATGTGGGCGGCAAGGCTGAGAACATGCACGCCAAGCGGCGAGAGCGGGTCATTCATGGCCGTGGGGCCGTGGGCAAGACGGCCGTGCATGGCATCCTGCAACGCGGCAAGGGCGACGATCCCAGTCAGGTGCGGACCGGCGTTCTCGGCAGAGAGACGCAAGTCTCGCTCTTGCGGGAGGTTCGCAGCCGCGTCCGCTACGGCTCCCAAGTCTACACCGACGCCGCCAGTGCCTACGGCGACTTGTGCCTCACCCATTGCCACAAGGCCGTAGATCACACCGTCTGCTACGTTGACGGCGATGCCCACACCAACGGCATCGAGAACTTTTGGTCGCTGTTCAAGCGGACGCTGAAGGGAACGTACATTGCCGTGGCTCCCTTCCACCTGTACCGCTACGTCGAGGAACAGGCTTTCAGGTTTAACAACCGCTTGAAGTCGGACTTCGGGCGGTTCCAGGAGATTCTCTCCAAGGTCGCACACAAGCGGCTGACATACCGCGTGTTGTGTGCGATTGACGACGCGGGCTTTATGGGGATTCTGTAAATGAGCATTCGACACGTTGTTGCGTTGAGTGGGGGGAAAGACTCTACGGCTATGGCATTGCGGCTGTTGGAGTGCGAGCCGCGAGAGTACACCTTTTTTTGTACCCCAACGGGCAACGAACTGCCTGAAATGGTTGCCCACTGGTCGCGTTTGGAACAACTGATCGGACAACCACTCGTGAGGGTTCATCCCTTTGAGGGCGACGGGCTTCTGGCGTTGATCCGGGAGCAGAAGATGATTCCCAACTTTCGGGCTAGGTTTTGCACGCGGATTCTCAAGATTGAACCAGCCATCGAGTGGCTTGTCGAACACTCCCCATGCGTCCAATACGTAGGCTTGCGTTACGATGAAGAACTGCGTGGCGGCATCTACGGAGAAATCCCCAGTGTGTCGCAAGACTACCCGCTCCGCAGGTGGGGCTGGAGAAAACAAGAGGTGGTCGAATATCTCAACAGACGTGGAGTAACGATTCCACAACGCACAGATTGCGGCTTGTGCTTCTACCAGCAGTTGCGAGAGTGGAAACGGCTGCACGCCGAAAGGCCCGACAGATACAACCAAGGTGTCCAGATCGAACGAGAAATTGGGCATACTTTCCGCTCGCCGTCGCGTGACACCTGGCCAGCAGACCTTGCTGGATTGGCGAAAGAATTTGCCCGGAAAGACCCTCGCGGCTACAACGGCGGCCTTTTCGATTCGATGGAAGGACGAGAGGGAATGTGTAGGCACTGCACGATTTAGGGAGCAACCCACCATGCCGAAGAAAGCCCCCAAGGGCCACCGCAAAATGAAGGCCCTGCTCAAGCAAATCGCCCAAGTACCGAAGGAGGCGATTGACCAGCCGAAGCCGAGCAAGGGCAAGGGCAAGGCCAAGCGGAAGAAAAAGTAGTGGGTGGTTGTGGTTGCGTTCATCGTTCAGGGGTTATGATGAGTGAAGTATATTAGTGCCTTATCTTAATCGTCCATTTCCCGCCCGACAGCGTTCCGATGACCCCGCACGCTTCGCAGACTGCATCCATGCTTTCCGGTTTCGGCTTGCGATGGTTGTTCTCCCAGCCGGAGATCGGCGCGGTGGTGGCGAGCCCCAATCGCTTGCGAAGTTCCTCTTGAGTGAGACCGGCGACCGTCCACCGGGCATAGAAAACTGCTTCGGCTCCGGTCATGGGCTCACCTTCCTGACTTGGTTTTCAATTCGGTCATCGCTGTCGTTCGTGAAAAAAACCTCGCCGCATTCTTGACACCGGTCCACTGGCAGATCCGTGATCGTGATCGTGATCGTGTGCAGGACTCCGTTGTGTCTGATCTCGAGCGGATAACTCGGCAGGATCAAACGCTCGACGCGATCTCCCTGGCACATCGCACAGTGGCGCGGATACGGTTTGGGTTTGGTGGTCATGGGTTCCTCCCTTCGGCTTTGGCGATGGCGGCGCGGACTTTCGGCCTTGGCGATGGCGGCGCGTGTTTCGTTTCCATGTCGTTCTCCTGCCGCTGTGCGGCTGTTAGGTATTGGGTTGTGCTCAGTCGGCAACCCTCGTACAATCAGACCCCCGACTCCTCCAACCACAAGGCTAGATCAAGAATAGCATCATCTGGGGATTGCACCGTGCCCGATTTGATCCGCGATTCCGCCTCACGAGCGTATCGGTTTGCTCGCCTTTCTTCCGGCCTATCATCATGGTTTTCCCGGCGATGACCTTGTCGTGTCACAGCCCAAGGTAATTTCCAACTGCCGCCCGCCTGATAATCGCGGATGTGGCCCCATTCATGCACCGCAACGCAGAAAAATTGTTCGGCGCGATGCAAAGCGTCCGTTACCCAGTGTGTGCGGGCATTCGGCGAAAGCAAAGGCAGGGAAATGGAGAAGTATCCTCCGTCTGTGTTTATGCAGCGACCCCGCGTAATCTTTGCCTTGTGCCGTTGCTTAAATCTCCGTAAGGCGAATTCGTAGACTCCGCTTGCCTCATGGGCAAGACCCCGCACACGCCCCGTTGTGGCTCGGGTCACAATTACGATCACTCCCGTCGTGCGCACCTTTCCGCACGCTTTGCCGGCGCGAAGTAAAATGGATTCCACGAGGGCATTGGGGCATCGGGTTTTATTGTAGAGCTTCACACTCGTATCCTCCCATTCTTCGTTTACCGCCTGCCAACCCGGCGGCCCGGTTTGCTGTTACCGCTAAGCGGCGGTTAGTTTTCCTCTTCCTCTTCCTCCGGGCAACGGGCGTCGAATAAGGCCACGGCTTCGGCCATCGCGGCGTCGATTTCCTCATTCTCGGCTGTTTCGCCGATGATGACGTCGGCATCAGGCGAACCGGTGCCAACCTCGATGCACACGGCGCAATCGGAACAGGCGTAGGCAATCGAGTGATCCGACACGCGAAGTCGCTCGCGGCCTTCCGCGCCCTCCCAACGGCCGTAGTAACGGCTGCGCGATTTGCTCGACACGCCACAACAGTCTAGGCCGGCAGCGTACAGTCGCTCGTGGATCCGCTTCCAGACGTGTGCTTTTGCTTCGTCGCGTTCCTCTTCCCGTTGCCGATCGTGCTCTTCCCACGCGGCGGGCTCGGCGGCCTCCACGAGTTGCTCGCGAGTCCAGTCAGGATGCTCTGCGCGCAACTCAGCGACGAACTCGGCGGCGAACTCCTCGACAAATGCCAAATGACGACGCTGCTCGGCCTCGCATCGATCATTGATGATCGGGTCGGCACCGCGCCGCCAGGCAGCCACGGTGTCGCTGGTCGGCTCGATGCCGTGGGCTCGCAAGTCGCGAGCGGTGTCCTTGCGGCTGACAGTCAGGTGGCTCGCAGCGAACTGGCGACCAAGTTCCGTGATTTCTTGTGTCATGGTCTTTTCCTTCCTCGCTGCCCCCATTATAATCGACATCGGTAATAGTTTGCAATCGCAAAACCTTCGGGATTCCAAAGTATCGGCAGAAGGGGGGTATCTCGCCCAGGAGCCCGTTTGACGCCCGGGTGCCCGGAAGGTGTTGGGACACGGCCAGAGGCCCCGGAGGCCGTTAGAATCGACGTGGCGGCTCGGGAATTGGGCCAGAGGGCGGTTGGCCGGCGGATTCGCGGGTTATTCCGCTAGACCGGGGGGTGAGTACCGTTGGCACTCACCCGAACACTGAAGCTCGGCCACGAGCCACTGCCACTGTTTGCACGGTGCCCCGCTCTTCGCCGCGAGGCCACAGCCCGCGGGGGACAGGTGCAGGCACTCGGCACAGCGGGCCAGCTTCGCGGTCGGGATACCTTCGGTCTGGCAGCGGGTGGCGAAGCGGGCGACGATGTTCTCGGGACGCAATTCCGCCTCTCGTGCCGCGCGGGCCTCGGGAGTGACCAACGCGGGGCAGTGGTGTTTCGGCCACGGCGCGGGCCAGTATTTCCACTTCCAGCCGCAGTGGGTGCAATCTTGGCCGGTCGCAGATGAATCACAGTAGGGCATCTCACATCTGCATTCGGTAATCCACGCCAACGCCCTCTACACCACCGTCCTGCCAAACGTCACCGCACAAGGATTCTCCAACGGTTAAGTCGCAGAAGTCGTCGAAGCTACCGCAATCGACGGTGACTGATGACCCCGTGCTCGTGAACCCAACTAACCCGTAACCCTTCACAGAATCAAAGGTAAACTCAAGTGCCGCCCATATTTGCGTAAAACTGCCTACTAGCCGCAAAGCACAGACGATACTATCCAGTGTGCCAGTCACTTCTCCAATCGTGCAGGACACGGGCGATTCAAAGACGTGCCTCCACCAGCAGTCGTACGTTCCAAATACGGTTTCTTCGTAGCTTTCGTCGTAGCTTCGGTCGCAGACCCATGGATCATTTAGCCAGTCCAGTGGTGACACAAAGCCTGAGGCCGTGAGAGTAACTTGGTTTGGTGCATAACCACTTGTACAACGCTGACATGCCGCCGCACCGCCATCGCAACAGCACGCTGGGTCCATGGCGATCGCGCCATCGACGAAGAGAATTTGACCGTCGAGGAACTGAATCGCCATCACGAACACTCCGTGCCGGTATGCTCAGTCACCCAGTCCGTTTCGGCGGCTGCCGGGTTGACGTAGACGGATCGGCTCTTCGTCTGGAGGGTAAGGCCGGAGACTTGGAAGTCGGTAAGCACGTCTTCCGTCGTGATGCTCGATTGCCCGTCAATATCAACCCATGCCGACTCGGTTCCTGCGACGAACACCAACACGTCGGTCGTTTTCTTCTGGAGCTTGCCAGAGGCGAACTGAAGGCTGGTAACGACGGTCTTTTTTGCGAGCGCATGATCGACGTACCAGACGCCATCGGCGCGACGACGGATGCGGACCCAGGAGTCAGACGCAATCGGCCCGACTCCGGAGGCGGTCATGCTGGGCGGCGGCTTGACGCCCTCGACGTCCACACCCGTGTCTTCTGACAAGTCGTCCGACCAGATCGAGACGGTTGCCGTTCCGTTGTAGGCTAGCGCGTCGTCGAGCTTGCCCCAGATATCGCGATTCGCAACCGACACAATTTCCCAGACCGATCCGTTAGCGACGCCGCGGGGCTGACAAAGCACCCAAGAACCGATTACCGCTTCGGCATTTCCGTGCGGATCGTGAACGGTGTACGTCCGGCCCGTGTCGGCCGCATAGACTTTTGTGGATGGATTCCACGTCCCGGGATTTGCGTCGGCCTCATCGTTGGCGTCGAGGTTCTCCGTCAGTTGCAACCAACGGAACGGCTCCGGCATCGCGCTGGCCGGAGGCGCGTTCTCCGTGTTCCAGCGCTCGACGACCCGGACGGCGCGGCCGATACGTTCGATCGCCTTGGGCAACAGTGGCGGCATCAGTCCTCCAGCAGCGTCACGTCGAGCAGCACGTCGGCCGTGTCGGCCTGCGCCATCATGACCACCGTCGGGGCCACGCGCAGAATGGCGATTTCACCCGCGTTGAGTTTGCCGAACACCACCATTGCGCCACCAGAACCCGCTTCCTGCGGGCCATAGGTGACGTAGTTTGTGTCGTCAAGATTCCGGAGAATCAGGTACCCGTTCGTCGAAACGTCGCCGAAATCAATCACCTCTTCGCTTGTCCCGATCGACTGGGCGTGGCCGCCACGGCCGATTGCGTTCTGGGTGACTTGGAGCTGTCCCGGCTGAAAGTACCACTTGAAATACTCGTTATTGACATGCAGGGACGCGGCGATTGTGATTTCGTTTGCCATAATTAGAGACCTAGTAAAGCAGGAATGAGAAGGGTTGTTCCGGGTAAATATAGTGAGTGTTAAACACGGCTGTTGCGGGAGTTGGGTTCGATAGCTTGCCGCCGCTGCCATCAAGTAGGATAGGCTTCGTGATCTTCACACCGTCCTTGTCGTAGGCGGCATAGTGGCCGAAGTCTTCGAGATAACACCGCGTGCCCTGATCGAGGATCGACTTCGCCCAACTGTCCTTCGCCTTGAACGTGGTCTCGACGGTGCGGAAAAGGACCCTGTTGCGAATCTGCGTCGTCCCGATCGAAATGCCGGAAACCTTCAGTTGTCTGGCGGTGAATAGAATCCCGTCGAGATAGACCGAATCAGAGTTGATCGCATCGCGGTAGTTGTTGATCCACGTCGGCACCGGCCAGACGTTGCGTTTCGACTTGACGCACCACTGAGAGAATTCGCCGCTGACCCCGTCCTCGTAATAGTCCTTGGCAGAATTCAAGATCGCGTTGCCGTCCTTGTCGGCAAAGACCGGCCGTGTCTCCGTTTCGGTGTTCCACGTGATCTCCGCCGGGTCGGCCAGCGGGTTCGCGCTCTTGCCGAGGACCGACTGCTTGTACGAGACCGTGACGATCCAGACGTACTTTGAAAAAGACTCGTTGACCGCCCTGATGCGATCCACAAATAGGTTCACGTCGTCGGGGTGCGGGTTGCCGTAATCTGGTACACCCGTGGCGTTGATCGCCACGCCGGGCCCGTCATACACGCTGTCGGTCTTGACCCGCCACACGCGGGTAGCGGTGGCATTGCCGGAAAACTCGCCCCCGCCTTCGCGGCCGACGTGAATCTCTTTGGCGTAGACGACTGCCATTAGATGTCGACCTCCTCTGCGGGCTGCGGTCGATTCGCATACATGGCGCGGAGCGTGTCGGCCGTCGTCTTGGTGTTTTTCGCGGTCTGCTTAATGTCGTCCTTTTCGGATGGCTGCTTGTACATGGCCGACACAATGGCCTTCCATGCTTCGTTCGTGCCGGCCTCCAGGGCACGCGGCAATTCAATGTCGTCTTGTTTTCTTCCGTCGCGACGAGTCTCGTCGTAATCCGCCTTCGCGGCTGCCATGGCACGAGAAAACATCTCGTCTCCACTCTCGCCGAAGGCAATGCCGAATCCGCCACTAGCTCTTGCTTCTTTCAATCGCTCTATCTGATCGCGGTACTTTTCAAGCGGCGTCCGGAGGTCGCCCGTAACGTCAGTGATCGACTTGCTGTATTCTTCGATTGCAGCGGCCTGTGCGTTTGTGAATGCCCGCTGAGACTCCCACGTGCCCGGCTTTCCGAGTGCTCCAACGTCACGAAGGCGCCGAAGGTCGTCCATTGTCGCGTTGAGCTTCTCTTGCGGGCTTTGCATGGATTCGAGAATATGCTTGCCGCGCGTCATATCGTCGGCCTTCTTCTTCATTTCGTCGAGCTGCTTGTTTGCGGCAATGAGCATTTTTATAAGCGGACTATCGGCACCGACGTCGTTGATCATGTCGAGAACGTCGGCAAACCACGCAGGATGATCAAAGGATACGATTTGTCGTTGAATGTCCGCGAGCCTGTCAATCGCAGACTTAGTTTTGTCGCTGTTATCGTCAAGTTCATCGAGTGTTTTGGCAAATGACACCGTGGCGGTTGAAGCAGAACCGAAAGACGACACAAGGTTGTCTGCACTGTTTGTCAGATTGTCGATTTTGCCGTTGCTCTCAATGAACGCTACGAGATTAGATGTAGCAGTATCGAGTGAATCAGCTAGGCTAGCCGCAAAAGCCTTCATCGCGTCCGTTCTGACAACGACGGCAAGCAATTGCGCGATACCCGCGGTAACCCCGAGCACTGCGACTTGAATGCTTTTGAATCCGACTTGCGTAAAAAACGCGACGCCAGCAACCACATCAGCAAACCACAATAATGCGGGACCGGCGTTGTTCATGATGTTTGCACCCGCCTCCGTAAACATTGCAGACCACCGTGCCCAAACCTTTTGAAATGGCGTCAACT
>Ga0307378_10013959_pt1 | contig 10131 bp, 8 predicted proteins | sample UN1MG_FD_202238 | JGI IMG/M metagenome (GOLD analysis project Ga0307378, IMG submission 202238) | Soil microbial communities from Risofladan, Vaasa, Finland - UN-1 | ecosystem: Environmental > Terrestrial > Soil > Coastal area > Acid sulfate soil | place: Finland: Risofladan, Vaasa | collected... | reverse complement strand
AAGGAAGAAGAAAAACATACTGTTGAAAATTCGCGCAATATAGGAATTGAAACTGTCTTTCAGGACAGAGCTCTGGCTGAAAAGCAGAACATCTGGCGTAACCTTTTTATGGGAAGAGAGTTAACCTATGGGCGAACAGGATTTATCAAAATGGAAGAGTCAAAAAGAGAAGCAATTAACGTGTTAAAAAAGATGATCGGATTTACCCAGTCAGGCCTTACTCCCAATCTGGGTGTTATGGGCTTGTCTGGTGGAGAAAAACAGGGAATAGCGATAGCCAGAGCTCTTTATTTTGAGGCAGAGTTGATTATTTTAGATGAACCTACCAATAATCTTTCGATTTCTGAAACTAATAAAGTATTGGATTTTGTAAGGTGGGCAAAAGAGCAGGGTAAATCTTGTATTTTTATAACCCATAGCATTTATCATGTCTATTCAGTGGCAGATAGATTTGTTGTTTTAGACCGCGGAAATACTGTGGGAGAATTGCTAAAAAAAGACATATCACTGGATGGGCTTGTTGAAAAGCTAGAGTATGTAGCCAAACATGGGGCATTAGCTTAAGCCGGTGGCAAAGAGTAAGCTTAGTTGCAGAATATATTGTAATTTGCCTTGGTGTAATTTTTTACTACCAAGGCAAATTTATAATATAATAGAATATAATAATATACTGTAAACTTTAGGTTAAACTGTCCGTGCAGAGGACTTGATGCAGAAAGAAGTTTAAAAAACTGGAACTAAAAAAGGAACAGTAAAAATGCTAGAAAAAATTAAACTAAAAATAATTGAATCCAGATTACAATTAAGTATACTGGTAGTACTGATAATTGTATTTGTATTATTTGCTATTGGAAATCCTAGAACTTTTCTTAGCTATAGGATCTATTATGCTTTTATGTCAACCATCCCTTTTGCGGCAATTTTAGCCTTGTCGTTGACACCAGTTATTATTTTAGGAGAGATCGATCTTTCTTTTCCTTCAGTAATGGGATTTTGTGCCTGGGCATTTGCGGCTGTATTTAATCAAACAAGCAATATCTATATAGCCCTTGTTGTTAGCCTGGCTATAGGTTTGATTGCCGGATTTATAAACAGTGTCCTGATAGTAAGAATTGGAATACCCTCATTGATAGTAACCATAGGAATGCAGTATCTGTGGCGTGGACTTGTTATGATAGCAAGCGGGGGATTAGGGTTGTCACTGGTAAATTCTCAGGGGACAATTTTATATAAAGCTTTGGTTGGAAGGATAGGAGGCGTAGTTCCGGCCCAGGCAGTATGGGCTGCTGCTATCGCTGTACTTTTCGGATTAATTTTGAATCGTCACCGGTTTGGTGCTCATATACTTTATTCTGGCGATGATGCAGTAAGTGCAAAAATGATGGGTGTAAATGTTGAGAGAGTAAAAACAATCGTCTTTATGCAGGTGGGAGTCTGTGCTGCACTTGTGGGCATGCTTGTTAATATGGAAGTACTGTATTTCTGGCCATCAACAGGGGAAGGGTATCTTATGAAGACCCTGGCTTCCGTTTTTATAGGAGGGACTTCAGTATTTGGCGGAATGGGAACTATTTTTGGAACTTTTATTGGAGCTATTATTATGGGCTCCCTTGAGGCCGGAATTGTTTCATCAGGAATTTCAGGCTTTTGGACCCAGTTTATCTTTGGTTTGGTTATAGTTTTATCTCTTACCATTTATGCTTATATGAATAAGAGGTTAAATCTGGGTAGAAGATTAATAAGAGCTATAAAATTGCTATTTGGGAGAGTGGAAAAATAGGATAGAAACTGATCTTTTAATCTTTTAATGCGTCTTTTAAAGGAAAGCGGTGCCTGTGAATTGCAGGGAACGTGTAATTGCTACTTTAAATCATAAGGAGCCAGATCGCATTCCCCTTGATCTAGGCGGGACAATTATTTCCTCTATTACTAAAAATGCTTATATCAGTTTGAAGAAACATTTAGGCCTGGAAATTGAAGAAGTTAAAATCTTAGACCATGTGCAGCAACTTCCTTATATTGATGAAGAATTGCTGCAGAAGCTGAATGTTGATGTTCGTATGGTAAACACTGATTATGATAGTAATGCTGAACAGCAGTATTTTGAGGAAGGAGATTATTACTGCTTTTATGACAGGTGGGGATCAAAGCTTTGCATGCCGAGAAAAAACGGCCATTATTTTGACTGGGTGAAATTTCCGATTAATGATATAAGTATAAAAACATTAAATAAATATAGATGGCCAGAGTTGGATAGTGATATGTTCATTTCTAAACTTAAAGAGAAGGCAAAATATTTATATGAAAATACTGCATATGCTTTAGCAGGAACTTCAATATTTGGCGGAGGAGTGTTTGAGCAGCCTGCGCGAATAATGGGTATGGAACGCTTTCTTACCAGTATTGCGCTTAATGAAAAATTTGTAAATATGGCAATGGAGAAGATTACTGAACTGTATATTGAGAATTGTGAACGTTATCTTAATGAAATTGGTAAATATATTCAGGTATTTGTCTACTGGAATGATATAGCCGGTCAGACAGCACCTTTAATATCACCGGATACTTATAGACGTTTAATAAAGCCTAAAGATAAGAGAATAATAGAGATGGTAAAGTCCAGAACCGATACTAAATTCTTCTACCATTGTTGTGGGGCAGCAGGAGAATTTATTCCTGATTTTATTGAAATTGGGGTTGACATTTTAAATCCTGTTCAGGTTTCAGCTGCGGGTATGGATACGGCAAGATTAAAGAAAGAATTCGGAAATGATATATCTTTCTGGGGTGGAGGATGTGATACCCAGTATGTTCTCCCATTTGGAACCCCAGATGAGGTTAGAGATGAAGTTAAAAAAAGAATAAACGATCTTGCTGAAGGCGGGGGATTTATTTTTAGTGCTATTCATAATATTCAGGATGGAGTACCACCTGAAAATATTATGGCAATGTTTGAGACATTTGAAGAATTTAGAAAGTATTAATTGGATAAGGTTGAAAGAAATAAAAAAGGCAGAAGCAATGATGAGTCCAAAAGAGAGAGTACTGAAAGCGTTAAATCACAGGGAACCTGATAGGGTACCCAGACTGGCAAGTTTTACTCCAGAATTTGCTGGTAGATTGCGTAAACATTTTAAAATAAAAGATGAACTGTTTAACCCTCATGGTGGCACTAATCACGAACTTGAGCTTAAATTAGGAAACGATATTCTACTTACTGCTCAGGGATTTGCCAATTCTTATTACCAGAGACTTGACAGGGATTATACTGATGAGTGGGGGGTCCACTGGAAAATTGTTGAATATAAAACAAAAAATGGGACTGGGAAGTATACTGAAATATCAGGCAGTCCCTTACAAGACGATAAATCTATAGAAAGCTACATCTCACCTGACCCTGCTATTGAATCCCGCTATGAACCGTCAAAAAGGCTAATAGAGGAGTATGGGAAAGAATATCCTATTATGGGTGTAATTGTTACTACTATATTTGAGACAGCCTGGGCTCTAAGAGGGCTGGATAAACTTATGATGGATCTTATTACAAATGAGGAGCTTGCAGATAAGATTTTAGATATTCCTTTTAAATACCACCTTTATGCAGGTAAAAAACTTGCAAGCCTGGGAGTAGATATTATATGGACGGGTGATGATGTAGGGGGACAGAAAGGAATGTTAATTTCTCCTGAGATGTGGCGTAAGTATTTAAAACCCAGGATGGAAAAACTATATTCTGAATTAAAATCTATAAATCCAGACCTTAAAATCGCTTATCATTCAGACGGAAATATTTATCCTATAATAGATGATCTGGCAGAAATAGGACTTGATATTCTAAATCCGGTTCAACCAAAGTGTATGGATCCACACTATCTAAAGAAACGTTATGGAAAAAACTTAAGTTTCTGGGGTACCATTGATATTCAAGAAACCCTTCCTTTTGGAACGCCTGAACAAATAGAGAATGAAGTAAAGGACAGAATTAAAAATATGGGCCCTGGGGGTGGGTTCATAATCAGTCCAACCCATCATGTACAGATAGATACATCCATAAGTAATTTTTTTGCTTTCTGGAATGCTGTAGAGAAGTATGGGAAATATCCGATTATTATTTGAGTATATTTATAAAAATAATTGCTAATGTTAATGATTTTTATTTAGGTTAGTTATTATGGTGAGAATGAAAGGCGAGAGGTTTTAAAAATTTAAGGAATAGGAAACTTAAAGAACTTGACATAAACAATTTTTTTTTATATTATAATAAAGCACTTGCGCAAGCGCTTGGTATTTTCTTCATTTTGGTATCCTTGCATTAAGATCTTAATGCAAGGATGGGGAAGTAAATAAGTTAAGTATTTATGGATAGTTAGTTTAAAAAATTTTTCTGCAAAACACTAAAAATAATAGTAATTCAATAAAAATACAATAGGTAAAAAAGATAAAGAAGATTTTAAAGGGAGGTGATAGGTATAAAATAGAAAGAGATTTGTTCAGAAAGGCTAATAAAATCTTATATTATAGCTATAACTAAAGCAAATCTCAAAAAAAAATTATCAGAGATAATGTAGAAAGTAAAGCATGAGAGGAGGTGACTTATAGAAAAAATTTATATGTATTTTTTATAATTGAGATTTTTGCAAAGAAAGGATTTGAAAATGAAAAAATCATTATTATGGATAGTAGTGATGGTATTAAGTGTATCGATGGTTGCAGCTTTTTCATTATACGGCTGTAAAGCAAAAGAAGCAGCAGCTGCAGAAGAAGAAGCAGCACCTGCAAAAGAAGCAGCAGCTGCAGAAGAAGAAGCAGCACCCGCAGCAGAAACAACAGCAGGACTTGGTGAAGGAATAGTAATATATGCACAGATGGGTGGAAGTGCTGGTGATCCAAGCACTCTGCCTCGCCAGAATGGTGCAGCAGCAGCAGCAGAGCAGTGGGGATGTCAGATAATCTACCAATTTTCAGAATGGACACCTGATAAAATGATTTCACAATTTAAAGAAGCCATTGCAGCTGAGCCTGATGGTATTATTATAATGGGACACCCTGGAGTTGAGGCATTTAGAACTTCTGTTGAAGAGGCTGAGGGGAAAGGGATTATAGTAACTGCTAATAATACACCTCTTCCTGAATTTGAAGTAACATATGGGGGTAATGGATTTGGTTATGCCGGTGCAGATCTTCACGCGGGTGGATATGTAACAGGTCAGCAAATTATTGCAGCAGGAAATCTTCAGGCTGGAGATAGAGTTCTTGAATATGGACTGCGAGCACAGCCCGAGCGTGGTAAAAGCGACCAGGGAGTTTATGATGCTTTCGTAGATGCTGGTCTGGAAGTTGATTATATTGAGATTAGTGCTGAAGTAGATGCTGATGCTACTCTATGCATCCCGATTCTAACAGGGTATCTAGCTTCTAATCCTGATTGTAAAGCAATAGGTACCCAGCATGGAAATGTAACTTCAACAATGGCTGAAGTTTTAACAGCAGCTGGACTTGGACCGGATGATATAGTTATTGGAGGAATTGACCTTTCACCAAAAACAGTTGAAGCCTTACAAACAGGATATGTTGATCTGGTATTAGACCAGGTACTATATTTACAGGGATATCTGCCAGTTACACAGGTTATGTTGACCAAATTGTATGGTATACCAGGTCTTTATATCAATACTGCTAGTGGAGTTGTAACTTCAGAATCAATTGCAGGCATACTTTCACTAATTGATGAAGGAATTAGATAATTTTTAGATTAAGAATGGTTCATGGAGATGAAAAACCTATGTTTATTTAAAAGAGTCTGTTAAAGTTCACATAGGTGAGACTTGTGGTATTAGGATTGCCTACCAAGAGTATAATATTTAGAAAGTAGCATAGCTCTTGGTAGGCAATTTAAATAAAAAGCAGGTAGTAAGTGTTATTAAGAATTAACACATAGAAGAAAGGCTTTGAGGATTATAATGATGAATAATTCTAAAAATTTAGTGGAAATGAAAAATATCCATAAGTGTTTCGGAAAAGTTGTAGCACTTAAGGGGGTAGATTTTCAAGTTGGGAATAATGAAATTGTGGGGTTAATAGGAGATAACGGTGCCGGTAAATCAACTTTGATAAAAATACTTTCAGGGGTTTACCCTCCAACCAGGGGAGAGATATACATACGGGGGGAGAAAATATCTAATAGGAGATACTCAGTTAGAAAAGCTCATGAATTGGATATTGAAACTGTATATCAGGAAAAAGCTTTAGGAGAAAAACAATCTTTATGGAGAAATATTTTTATTGGCAGGCAAATTTCTAATTTTTTTGGTTTTATTAATATAAAAAAGGAAAAAGAAGAAACTGATAAGATTATGAAAGAGTTAATTGGTTTTAGAGGGGCAGGAGTTTCAGCAGATTCGCTTGTTGGCAAATTATCAGGTGGAGAAAGACAGGGAATAGCAATAGGCAGGGCAATGTATTTTAATGCTAACCTGATAATACTGGATGAACCTACTGCGGCGCTATCGGCAAAAGAAGTGTCAAAGGTTCTGAACTTTATACGAAAAATAAAAGAAAGCAGGAGGTCCTGTATTTATATAACACATCATATTGCTGATACATATTCAGTTTCAGATAGGTTTGTTTTCATAGATCGTGGAGAAATAATAGGAGAGTATAAAAAGAGTGAAATATCATTGGAAGAAATCACTGAAAAATTGCTTATGGTATCAGCCGGGAATTCGGGAAAGGAGATAGATAGCTAATGAATGTGAGAAACAATAAAATAAGTCTCCTTAGAAGCAAAGGTTTTAGAACTTATGCTGTTGTTTTAGTCTATATAGTACTTATGGGGATATTTATGATTACGGCTCCAAGAGCTTTCCTTGATTATAAAATTTATATGGCTTTCTTATCAACAATTCCATTTTCACTGGTTATGGCTCTGGGTTTAACGTTTGTGATCATAGCTGGTGAAATTGATCTTTCCTTCACTGCAGTTATGGCTTTTTCTGGATTTATATTTACATATATTTTTATTCATACAGGAAGTACCATATTAGCATTTATAGCCAGTTTAACCGCAGGGTTAGTTGCGGGTTTCATAAATGGTATTATAATTGCCAAAGTAAAGGTTCCATCAATTATTGCAACTCTGGGTACACAATTCTTTTGGGCTGGGTTGGCAGTAGTTATCTCTTCAGGACGTTCGTTAATTATTAATGAAATTAGACCGTCTTTTATGTACAAAATTTTTGTTGGCAGAATAGGAGGTATTGTTCCGGCTCAAGCAGCATGGGCATTTGGACTAGCAATTATTTTAAGTTTTATTCTAAACAAGCATAGATTTGGTGAAAGTGCAATGTTCATTGGAGATAATAGAGATACCGCAAGAATGATGGGTGTAAATGTGGATAGAGCATTGATACAGATATTTATGCTTTCCGGGGTTTTAGCTGCTTTTGCTTCAGTGTTATTAGCCTGTGAGATGGTAACATGGTGGGCCACTCAAGGACCTGGATTTCTATTAATAACCATAGCTGCAGTCTTTATAGGCGGCACATCAATATATGGAGGAGAGGGGACTATTTTTGGAACCGTGGTCGGAGCTTTTATTGTTGGAAGTATAACAGCTGGAATTGTGGCATCAGGAGTTGGTGGATTTTGGACACAGTTAGTTGTTGGCCTGGTACTGCTTTCGGCAGTTTTTATTAATACGTTTGTAAGCAAACGGGGAAGGTGACCTTAAACCTTTAAAATTTACTTAAGAAATTATACACGGTTCAATACTAAACTTTTAGTTTGTTTAATTAATTTTTTTAATAATTTCTAGATAGATAAAAAATTTTTCTGTCATCTAAAAGAAGGAAAATTTAGTAAGTAGCGAATTTGATACCATTAAAAGGAAGATATGGAAATAAAATATAACATGGAAAAATTGGAAATCAGTGATTGTTTTAAAAAATTGAGGGATCTGTTTTTTAAAATATTTGTAAAGGGCAATAAGGAGAAAGAAAATACTTTTGAAAAGAAAGATCTTGTATATATATTATCCCCTGGAAGAGTAAATATAATTGGTGAACATACAGATTATAATTTGGGGCTTTCTATAAATGCTGCTATAAATAAATATATATTTATAGCAGGGTATGAAAATAAAACAGATTATGTAGAAGTTTTTTCCAGATACTTAAATGATTCCAATAAATTTTCATTGGAAGACATTACATTTGATAAAACCACAAGCTGGATAAATTATATAAAGGGAGTTTTAAAAGAATATATTCAGCACGGTCATAAAATTGGCGGATTTAGTATAGTAGTGGACAGTAACCTGCCTATCGGTGCCGGTATTAGCTCATCAGCTTCTCTCGAGGTTGGAGTCGCAAAGTTTATTGGAGAGCTTTTTAATTTAAAAGTGAATAAAAAAGAAACGGTAAAATATTGTAATAGTGCTGAAAATAATTTTGTGGGGGTAAACTGCGGATTTATGGATCAGTTTTCTGTTGCTTATGGTAAGGAAAATAATGTAATTTATCTAAATTTTAAAGACCTGTCTTATGAATATATTCCTTTTGATCTTGAGGATAATTTGATCTTAATTGTTGATTCTAAAGAGGAAAGAAATCTGGCAAATACTGAATATAATAAAAGAAGGCAGGAATGTAATGATGCGGTTCAGCTGATATCTAAAATAGTAAAAAATAAAAATATTAAATCCTTATCAGATATTGGTTTAGACTCGCTATATGAACTAGAAGATAAGATACCTGAAAAACTCTTTAAAAGAGTAAAGCATGTTGTAACAGAAAATAATAGAGTTTTATTATCAAAAGAATATCTGCTCAAAGGAGACATTGAAAAATTAGGTAAGGTATTATTTGAATCACATAACAGCCTGAGATATGATTATGAAGTATCAACTGAAAAACTTAATTATCTGGTTGATGAAATGAGTAAAATTAAAGGGGTTTATGGCGGGAGGTTAATGGGAGCAGGTTTTGGAGGAAGTGTTATTAGTATTGTTAAGAAAAGCAAAATTGATAGTATTACCGATATAATAGGTGGTAAGTTTTTAAAAAAATTCAATGTTTCTCCTGACTTTATAGAATGTTTGTTTTCAGATGGAACAAGAAGAGTGAAATTTTAGGAATATATCAAAGAATGAAAAAAGAAAAAGTAGAATTAACTAAAAAAGGAAGAGGAAAGGCCGGAAGCAGCAGTACCAGCAACAGAAGAAGTAAACCGTCTGGTAAAAATAAATCTTTGGTGAGCAGAGAATGCGAAGAAGATTTGAACCTGAAGAAGAGAATAATAATAAAAAATGACGGTAGGTATTTGATATATTATGATTTTTAAAAAGATAAAAACATTGGATAAAATATTGGAGGTAAAAAATACTCGAACTGCGGTATGACCCAATTAAAAATAAACTGGTAGCTATTGCAACTAAAAGGCAGAATAGGACTTTTTTGCCACCAAAAAATTATTGTCCTCTTTGTCCAACGAAAAATAGCAAAATAATAACAGAGATTCCGGAAAGTGATTATGATATCGTGGTTTTTGAAAATAAATTTCCCACCTTTAGTAGAAATCCTGATAAATTAGATGTGGGTGAGGCGAATAAGGAAGATTTTTTTTCCTTTTCCAAAAAGAAGTCTAAAGGGATTTGTGAGGTTGTTTGTTACACTTCAAACCATGATTTATTTTTAGAAGATATGCCGGTAGGGAAAATTGGTAATTTAATAAAAGTCTGGCAGGATAGGTACTTTGACTTAGGTAATAAAAGTTTTATTAAATATATTTTAATTTTTGAAAATAAAGGAAAAGAAATAGGTGTTACTCTTTCTCATCCTCATGGACAGATATATGCATTTCCTTATATTCCTCCAGTTGTTCTTACAGAGCTAAAGTCATCTAAAAAATTTTACAAAAAAAATAAAAAATGTTTGCATTGTGAAATTATAAAAAAAGAATTAGAGGATAAAACAAGGGTTGTTATTGAAAATAGCGATTTTGTTGCATTTATTCCTTTTTATGCCAGGTGGCCATATGAAGTACATATTTACTGCCTAAGGCATCTGGGGAGTTTGTGTGAACTGTATGATAGAGAAGTAACTTCTCTATCAAAAATAATTAAAGAACTGGTAA
>Ga0307378_10013958_pt1 | contig 10132 bp, 9 predicted proteins | sample UN1MG_FD_202238 | JGI IMG/M metagenome (GOLD analysis project Ga0307378, IMG submission 202238) | Soil microbial communities from Risofladan, Vaasa, Finland - UN-1 | ecosystem: Environmental > Terrestrial > Soil > Coastal area > Acid sulfate soil | place: Finland: Risofladan, Vaasa | collected... | reverse complement strand
TTGGCGCTTGACGGATCAAGAATACGCAGCACTACCTTTTCACCGAACAGGGTCGGGCAGGTATTGACACGAAAATCGATGGCGCGTTTCTTCGACAGCTTGAGTTTGATGCGGCCGTCCTGGGGAACACGACGTTCGGATATGTCCATGCGTGACATGACCTTGACGCGCGCGGTCAGTTTGGCGGCGATCGATATCGGCGGCGACGCGACTTCGGCGAGTATGCCGTCCACCCGGTAGCGCACGCGGTAACGTTTTTCATAAGGCTCGAAGTGAATATCCGATGCGCCCTTGTTGATTGCATCGAGCAGAATCTTGTTGACGTATTTGACGACCGGCGCATCTTCGGCATCGGCTGCTGTTGGCCCAGCCTGTTCTTCTTCGTCGCCGCCGATCTCGAGATCTTCGAGATCGTCGTCGAGCATGTCGTCCATGCCGGTATCCATGGCGGCTGAAGCTTTCTCGATAAATTCGGCCAGCTGATCTTCCTGCACCAGAATTGCTTCAGTCGACAGGCCGGTGGCGAATTTGAATTCGTCGAGCGCCTGGGTGTTGGTTGGATTCGAAATCGCGATGAATAGCTTGGTACCACGCTTGAACAGGGGTATCGCGTTGAGTTTGGCGATCAATTTTTCCGGCACTAGCGCAAAGGCCGCCAATTCGGTATCCATAACCGTGAGATCGAATACCGGCAAGCCGAATTCCTGCGACGAGAACATCGCGATGATCTTGGAAGGAACGATATTGTTTTTAACCAGGTAACTGGTCAGCGGAATCCGTTCCTTGTTCGCGCTTTCGACTGCTTTCACTGCAGTAGCCTCATCCATGAGATTATCTATCACAAGCTTACGGGCTATTCCCGTTAGATTCATATTGGTAGCAGCCATAACGTCGGTTTAGGTTTGTCTCTTCTGGATTGTTTCCCCAACTGACAAGTATATTATAGTTTGCCGGGATTGTTGAGAAAACTGCAATTTATTTGAATAGCCCTGGTGTGAATTTTCGGTGATATCGGCCAGCGAGTAACCACAAAAAAACAACTGCTTAGGGCTATCTGTTAAATTAGATTATCAGTATTTTCCGAGGTCGTGCGGCCGGCTTCTTCGCGTCTGTGAACAACGCCTGTGGCGCGCTCCTGGAGGGCTCCACGCAATCAGGTACCGCTGCATTTGATCGAACGTCCCGCGGTGGTACAGCCGTTACCCGACAGGGTCCATTTCAGGGACTTACCGGTCAGGGCCTGGGCCATGAATATGATCAGTGGATTATTCGCGCTGTCCACGCCGCTAGAGGTTATTGTTACCACTCCATTGCCCGATGTGGTGATGCGACTGGCATAGTTATTGCTTCGGCATCGGCTGGTACCCCGTTGTCGAAGTCCCGGGTTCACCTGACCCGGTTCCATGGTGTGTTCATAGCAAATAGCAAGCATCGTGCCTTTATCCCCGGTGGGCACTGAAAATATCGGAAAAGCGCGGCAAAGGTAACAAGCGCCAGTAAAGCAGTAAAAATAGATGACATTACACTCGCGAAATGTCTCACCACGATGACCCGCAACCCGTTTCTTAAAGGCACAACGCTTGAAACGGAATTTCCACACTGACCTTACAACCTGTGAAACCTGCGGTGGGGCTTTCAAGGTGATTGCCGATAGGTCGAACCGCAGCATGGAAGATCCTGCGGTGATCAAGCAGACACTTGCGCACCTGGAGAGAAAAGCGGATCACAAGAATTCAGCCCATAACACGGGAGCAGGGCAGCGCACCAAATGGGTTCGTGCGGGTAGCCGACGAGATCCGTTTGGCCCTGTCAACCCACCAAATAGCTGCGCGCAAAAGTAGCGGTGGGTAGTCGGCCTGTCTGATGGCAGAAGTTTTGCAGAATTGACCGGCTGAAAGGAGCAATATTGGAGGTATTGTCATCAATCACTCGGATTACGAATGCTCCGGGACGAGATGGCGGCATTGAGCACACCATGTACGATATGATCCAGGAAAAAATGATACTGTTGAACGGGTTCCTTTCAATTTGAACCGAGTGTGGATAGCTCGAGGGGTGGTGTCCTATGCGTTTTCCGCGCCCGCTACCAACGATCGTGAGTTTGTAGCAGAAACTGGTAGCTGCGCCCTTCGGCATTCGATGTTGCGAGGGGTTTCGTGCCAGGGAATATCAACTTTTCCAGTAATAATTCACTGCGGATGCCTTTATTCAAAGCGCGAAAATCGTCGGCAGTCACACGTTCGTTCCCCGCACCTTCAAGTCGAACGTAGATGTAATCGACCCAATCGTATTCTTCGATCAGATCCGGCACTGACATGCCGAGCATCCTCAATCCAAGTGCGCGGTATTCAAAATCCCTGGCCGTCGCCAGCATGTTGTTTGACACAATTTTACATTTGGTGTGATATCGCAAAAAGTGGCCTTCATCCGGATGGGCTAGCAACACCCCGGGGTGTTTCTCGCATTGCGCGGCAATCAGGTCGTAAAAAGGCAACAGACCCTTGTATCCACCCTCTCCACCGGGTTGTTGCTCCATCGCCAGCTTTGATACCGGCCCGGCATAGCAAATAATAAAAAATACGATAATGAGCGCCTTCGAATAGCGTGATTCTGCGGCGTAATGCTGGTACATCAGTAAAACCGGAAGTAACAGAACATAGGGCGCGTGATATTTGAAACGCAGCTGCAGGAAAAGAAAGATCGCGCCAAAGGCGCAGGCGCACAGCGTGTAAAGCAAAGCCGGCCGAGGCGTTATCCCGACCTGCCTGATTAACAGAATTAACGCAAAGGGTAGCGCATAAAGCAGGCCGGAATAATATTGATATATCGCGTTGATCAGTCGATATTCGCCACTGAACAGAAATGTAAAAAGCGAATAGGTCTCGCTGAGCTGGGAAAAACCGGGTAGGTCCGCGGTGATAAAATCTGCTCCGTGGCGCCAGTTATCGATTGCAGGTATCGTAGCAATCAATAATAAGCCCACGATAATAGCCAGGTTGATTGGCGAATAGGGTCGACGATGCAGATAATAAACTGCGCCACAGAACACCACTGCCCAATATAAATGGAACCAGCTGATCTGGAAATAATTGAACTTGAGACTCAGAAAGTGAGCGGAAGGTAGCACCGCGACCAATGTTGCTGCTAAAACCGACAATGAAAATGCAAAAACGGTTTCTCTCAGTTCCATTCGATCGCTGATCCAGCCAACCAGAAAGAACAACGCTATCGGGATATAAAACACAAACATTGCCACGTGGAAGGCAACCGAGATACCGAGTACAGTGCCTGCGAAAACGGCACGCCCCCTGGAACCTGGCCGCTCTATCCAATTGAGGAATCCGAACATGATCAGCAAGATGAATGACAGTTCCATGAAGTGATGATCTATATTACCGATCATGTGCAAATCCCGAATATAGGGCGCCAACGCGAAGCCGGCGGCACCTAGAGCTGTCGCCAGGATTCCCAGTCCAAGCTTGCGGCATATAGCGATGAACAACAGGCAATTTATCATGCCCCACAGAGGTGGAATAAAAGCGAGAATGGTTGCCGTTGGCAACGACGAAACAAAAAACTGCGCCAGCACAACGAGCGTGGCCATCAGCAAGGTGTAGGCCCAGGTAAAGGATATCGCGGCGGAGCCATCCAGCGGGTGCAGGCGATCGTCGAATTGCATCAGCATGGGATAGTTGTCGACAATATCGCGGACGATTGCCGCAACATAAAACGAATCGTAGCCCCATGGATGGTAGCGACCGTTGATCAAACTGGCTTCAACCGAGTAGGTTGCGAAAAAGTAAGTCGCGACACTGGCAATGACGGCGATCACGAGAGTAGCAGGATGGATTGAACGCAGCCTGGTGAGGAGTGTTATTATTGTTCGCATATTGGCATTAGCATAGCAAACGTAATCTGAATATCTTTTATTTCTCCGCACACACCAGCGAGCCTTTGAGTCCTGGCACAGGCTGAATGAGCGTCTAGACTCTAAGCTGTGTTGACGCCGATTTATAGACGAATATAAGACAGGAGGCAGGATGGAAATCGCGGTATTGATTCCGTGTTACAACGAAGAGAAACCGATTGCCGGGGTTATCGCGTCTTTCCGGCAGGCCCTGCCGGCAGCAAAGATTTACGTTTACGATAACAATTCTTCCGATCGCACCGCAGAAGTTGCGCGTGCATCCGGAGCCATCGTGTATCAGGAGCTTCAACAGGGCAAGGGTAATGTCGTGCGCCGCATGTTCTCGGATATCGAAGCCGATGTTTATGTACTCGTTGATGGTGATGACACTTACGAAGCCGCGGCCGCGCCCGGTATGATTAACCTGTTACGGACAGAGTCGCTGGATATGGTGAACGGATGTCGTGTTACTGAAGTTCAGGACGCCTATCGACCCGGTCACCGATTTGGCAACGCGATGCTGACCGGACTGGTGGCGCTGATATTCGGCAAGCGTACCGGCGACCTGCTATCCGGTTACCGTGTCTTCTCGCGCCGCTTTGTGAAGAGCTTTCCGGCATTGTCACGGGGTTTCGAAATTGAAACCGAGTTAACCGTGCACGCCCTGGAACTGCGCATGCCGATCGCCGACATGGACACCCAGTACAAGGATCGCCCCGCAGGATCAGACAGTAAACTGAGTACCATCCGCGACGGTATTCGCATAATGCGCATGATATTCGCACTGGTAAAAGAGGAACGACCGTTGCAGTTCTTCGGCATTACCTCGATTGTGCTGGCGTTGGTATCCCTGGCCACCGGTTATTCTCTGATCGTCGAATTTTTGCAAACCGGCCTGGTGCCCAGGTTTCCAACTGCCATATTGAGTGCAGCGATAATGATTCTCGCGGTACTGGTCTTTTTCTCGGGCCTGATTCTCGACTCGGTAACCCATGGCCGCCGAGAAATGAAAAGGCTGGCCTATCTGCGCTACCCGGCCCCGTCCGCCTTATCCAGTGACAGCATTTCGCAGGTCGTTCAACGCAGCTCATCTGGCAAAATATGACGCCTGTTGCTGAAGGTTTCCTGCGCTTCTGCCTGGTCGGCCTGGTCGGGTTTGCTATTGATGGAGGATTGCTTTACCTGTTACTGGTGAACCAGTTTGACCCCTATTTTGCGCGCGCGCTCAGTTTCCCGATCGCCGTAACAGTGACCTGGTATCTTAACCGCCACTGGGCTTTCGGCATTCGACCGAGCATTCCGGGCAAGGGCCGCGACTACAGACGCTATATCCTCATCCAGGTGGTCGGTGCCATGGGAAATTACCTGGTTTACGCGCTGATATTGCTTTTTATTCGGCACACGGCCTTTAACGTTCTCGCCGCGCTCGCGCTTGGCGCGCTGCTCGGCCTGGCGATCAATTACAGCGGCTCGCGCTGGTGGGCTTTTCGCGACTCCCTCCCATCGGGTCAGGCGGGGTGACATGAGCGGTAGCGACGAGCAGTTTGAATATACCGGTTCCGACAACCTCGAGGTAATGCTCGAGGCTGAAAATTACAATCGGTTCCTGACTGACCAGGTGCTGGCAAACCGGGTTGGCGGCGGTGCCCTTCTCGATTTCGGCGCGGGTATCGGTACCTTTGCGGAAATGGTGCAGGCCCGGGGGGTCCAGGTGCACTGTCTCGAACCTGACGGGACACAGGGAAACCTGCTACGCGCGAAGGGATTTGAGACTTTTGCGTCCAGCGACGATATTGCTGCCGAGAGTTATGACTACATTTACTCACTAAACGTGTTCGAACATATCGAAGATGATGGCCCCGCCGCGCGCGATGCCTACCGCCTGCTGAAGCCGGGCGGTTGCCTGTTTATCTATGTGCCGGCTTTCCAGCTGCTGTTCGGTAGCATGGATCGCAAGGTCGGTCACTTTCGCCGCTATCGCCGTCTGGGCCTGCTGCAGCTGGTGCGAAATGCGGGTTTCGAGGCTGAACGTTGTGCCTATGCCGATTGCATCGGCTTCTTTGCCACCCTCGCCTATAACCTGAAGCCGGGTGATGACGGCGGAATCAATCCTGCCACAATCAAGCTTTATGATCGCGTACTGTTTCCGGTAAGCCGGGTTATCGACCGTTTGACATCGAGCTTCATCGGCAAGAATGTATTCGTTAGGGCGATAAAGCCTAGATAACAACTTTCCCTGAAAGCATTCCAGGTGGATTAAATAGGTTCCCCCGGATTTCTGCACGGATCCTGACTGACCAGGCACTCGTCGCGCATAGAAACGACGCCTGCAGACGCCGCCTGGCATCCATTATTGTTTGCTTCAATAACACCTGGGAAATATTTTTGTTTCCACCCTGCTTAACAGATTTGTTAACACACCGAACGAGGGTGGAAGCAAAGCACAGACCTTAACGACCGCACGATCAAGATTGTGGGTAAAAAATACAGTAGTTCTGAATTTTGAGATTTGACGATGTATTGTGGTAATCGGCCACAGGCATCGAATCGACCTGCTGGATTTGTCATCGTGGCGCGATCAGAAATTATATAAGGACTTTTTTCTCCAGCTAGCATCGACCAAAAGTGTCGAGATCCAGATCAACAGGCCAGTACAGATTATTGCAGAAATGAAAAAACAGGAGCAGGAGCTCTTGCATTTTATGGATCGTCTCACTGTGGTACAGCCATTACCCGACAATGACCAGCACTGCGAGCTACTTTCCATTGATGGCGTCATTACGATCATTAGAAGGTTGTTGTTTAGATCCCGGTCCGTAGACGTAATCGTGATGATTGCGTTGCCGGTGGTGGTGACGCTATCGAGGTAAATTACCCTATTTGCGCCAATATCGTCCGGCACACCGTTGATACCACAATTGGCATTGGTGATATTAGCCTGATCCTGGATGCAGGTGGATATCGCTGTCTTCCAGCGGCAGGCGCCGCTAACAGCGAGCAGAAACCCTGGTTCGTTGGGTGTAATCGACATATTGCGGTGTGGCAACAGGGGCGAGAATTCCGATGATTGCGAAAAAAACCATTTACCCTGCGAGCATAAACCGGTCATCTGTTTGTTTCATCAAACACCGCGGTTTCCTGATCGTCCTCTTATGACTGTTATGGTTCGATGCCATATAGCAGAATTATAGAAAAACGGGCCACAAAGGGCCCCGCCTCTTTCGATTATTTCAGGTGAGACTAGTTACCTGCACACTTGATAGCGCATTTTGCGAGGTCGTGCAGCCGGCTTCTTCGCGTCTGTGAACAACGCCTGTGGCGCGCTTCCGGAGTGCTCCACGCAATCAGGTGCCGCTGCATTTGATCGAACGTCCCGCGGTGGTACAGCCGTTACCCGACAGGGTCCATTTCAGAGACTTATCGGTCAGGGCCGGGGTCATGAATATGATCAGTGGATTATTCGCGCTGTCCACGCCGGTAGAGGTTATTGTTAGCACTCCATCTCCCGTTGTGGTGATGCTACTGGCATAGTTAATGGCTCCGATATTGGCCGGCACCCCGTTGTTTCCCGGCACTCCGCAAACTCCATCAGCAGTACTTCCCTGATCCTGGATGCACAGCGAGATTGACGTCTTCCACGCAGCGGCCGCGGTTACGGCGCCGGCGAGACGGGTGCGCTGGGTGTAATCTGTGTATTGAGGGATCGCAATGGCAGCCAGTATTCCAATAATTGCAACCACGATCATCAGCTCGATTAAGGTGAATCCGGATTGTTGTTTTGCCATGGTATTATTCCTACCCCCCAAGCTTGCGTATTCTATGCGGGTAGCCGAACAGCGTGCTTCAGGGTACAAACAAAAAAACGGGCCCCGCGGGGCCCGTTTTCGACACATTTCAGGCGATATTAGTTACCTGAACACTTGATCGAACGACCAGGAGTAGTACAACCGTTACCAGTCAGGTTCCAATCGATTGCTGCGGCGCCTGCTGCTGCTACCGGAGTCATAGTTACGGCGAGCTTGGTGGTACCGGTAGCAATACCAGTTGAAGTCATAGCAATAACCCCATTGTTAACGGTGACCAGATCGACGTAGGCAATGGATGCGCCATTGTCACCCGTACCAATTGTGTCCGGAATACCGTTGGTGTTGTGGGTGCAACCAGTCAGGGTGCCGAGGTCCTGAATACACAGGGCAACAGTAGTCTTGTAAGTTGCCAGACCGGCGACGGCGCCTGCCAGCTTGGTGCGCTGGGTGTAATCAGCGTATTGGGGAATCGCGATTGCGGCCAGGATGCCGATAATCGCGACAACGATCATGAGTTCGATCAGGGTAAAACCAGCTTGTTGCTTTTTCATTCGAGTAATCCTCTTGTTAAAAACTGTTAGTTCGATTCAGAAATCGACTTTTGCCGTTTCATGAATATATATAAGCAAGGCGGGTGCCAACTTTCGAATAAATTAAAAGATAATTAAAAATCAATGACTTAATTTATGTATCTGAATTTCAGGAACGATTTATTCGGGGCAGATGTGACAAAAATGTCAAGTATTAACAGTTATTGTCAGGTTTTTACCTTAAATCTGCTTGCCGGGTCACTGGTTCAGATTCAACTTGTCGATACGGTAGCGCAGCTGACGCAGGGTCAATCCCAGGTCGCGTGCTGTCGCTGATTGATTCCAGCGATTTTTCTCCAGTGCGTTGACGATATGCTCCTTTTCCAGATTACGAGTGATTTCGCCAAGATTTTCACCACCCCTGGCTTCAACTGCCGCCATTTCCGGCAGCTGTAAATCGCCGGCTTGGATGAGGTCGTTTTCGCACAACGCCAGTGCGCGCTCGAGAATGTTTTCCAGTTCCCGCACATTTCCGGGAAAAGTATAGGCCTGCAAGTCGGCCAGCGCGAAATCATCGATCGCGGTTTGTCTGTTATTTTGATAATTGTGTTTCTCGATCAGGAAATCCACCAGCTGCGGAATGTCTTCGGCATGATCGGCAAGACTGGGTACCTTGACACCAATGACGTTTATCCGGTAGTAAAGGTCCTGGCGAAATTCGCCACTGGCCACCATCGCATCGAGATCCTTGTGCGAGGCGCTGATAATGCGTACATCGATGGCTTCCTCCTGTGGGGCACCCACTGCGCGGATCGACTTTTCCTGAATGACGCGCAGCAATTTGACCTGCATCGAAAGTGGTAAATCGGCAATCTCGTCGAGAAACAGGGTGCCGCCGTTGGCCGCCTTGAATAATCCCTCGCTGTCGCTGGTGGCGCCGGTAAAACTACCTTTCAGGTGGCCGAACAGCTCGCTTTCCATCAATTCCGACGGTATCGCGCCACAGTTTACGGCGATGAACTCCGCGTTGGCACGCGACCCCTGGGCATGAATCTGTCGCGCCACCAGTTCCTTGCCGGTGCCGGATTCACCACGCACGAATACCGGGGCCTGGCTGCGGGCGAATTTGGCGATGGCATGCCGCAACTCTTGTAGCGGTGGCGAATCGCCGATAATTTGATAGCGGGTACTGGTAGCGGTTTCAGCTTGTTGCGGGCTGCGCGGCAACGACAGCGCCTTGTCGACCAGGTTGCGCAGGGTTTCCAGTGAAACCGGTTTTGACACGAAATCGAAGGCACCACATTTCATCGCCTTGATCGCAAGGTCGATACTGCCGTGCGCAGTAATCACTGCAGTCGGGGTATTCGAATAGTGCTGCTGAATGTGTTCCACCAGCGAGATGCCGTCGCCGTCGGGCAGTTTCATATCGGTCAGGCACAGATCGAAGGGTTCGTCGTGCAGCATGCGCGTGGCCTGGCTGTAATCCTCGGCGCTGCGCGTTTCCAGACCCATGCGTAACAGGGTAATTTCGAGGAGTTCCCGAATGTCGGGTTCATCATCGACTATTAATACGCGCTGTTTACTCATGCTGCATGCCCATGGCGTTACTGTGTGTCCCTGTCGGTTGTGCGTCCCTGTCCGTTGCGGCTGCGCTTATCCTCAGGATGAAGCTGGTGCCGTTATACTGGTTAATCCGCGCTGATATCGACGCGTTATTAAGCTCGCAGAGCTGCGCAACGATATACAGACCAAGCCCAGAACCCTCGTGGCTAGTGGTGTAGAACGGCTCAAAGATCTGGTCCAGGATGTCGCTACTCACACCGGGCCCCTGGTCTGCTATCTCGATGCACAATGCATAACCGGAATCGAGGTAAGTCCGGATGATCACG
>Ga0307378_10013957_pt1 | contig 10132 bp, 18 predicted proteins | sample UN1MG_FD_202238 | JGI IMG/M metagenome (GOLD analysis project Ga0307378, IMG submission 202238) | Soil microbial communities from Risofladan, Vaasa, Finland - UN-1 | ecosystem: Environmental > Terrestrial > Soil > Coastal area > Acid sulfate soil | place: Finland: Risofladan, Vaasa | collected... | reverse complement strand
CCAGGCATCAAAGCACAGTTAGACGCAATACTAGAACTCGGTTGGAATCTTACAGGGATCTATCTTATCAACGGTGACGATTATGCGGTGTACACACGCCCTAAACGTCAGAATTGAAGAGTCGTGCAAGGAAACAGATGGCAACGAAAGGCTACACGGAAATACCCATTGAAGAATGGCATGATTTGCGAGACAGACTTGCAAGGCTAGAAGAAAAAGTGGATAACGAATTGACTCATTTAAGTAGCGATATGAGATGGATCAAAGGGAAGATGAGTCAGAATCGACCCCCTTGGTCAGTAGTGTCAATAATTGTTTTTTTATCAGCTCTTTGTGTAGGTTTATTAACTAAGTTATTTAACTAAACAACCCACTCCTAAAAAAGGACGGTGCAAGATGCCAGAAACAGTACGAGAAATACAACCTGAAGTTCAACAGACTGCTTACGCTCATCAAACCGAACAGCCGAAGGCCATTCCTACGTCCAATAATACCAATACTCCCCAGGCTGAGGACATCGTTTCGAGAGCAAGCCAAGTCTCACTTGAAGCTAAAGGTGAATCTCAAGCAGCGGGAGAAGTTGACATCCTTAGTGGATCAGACTTTGACCGTAATAAGTTTAACGACATGTTACAAAAGCTTCCCGAAGACCAGAGGCAGCAACTTGAGTCTGCCTACAAGTCGCTTCAAAAGGGAGCAAATCAGAAGTTTCAAACAGCAGCAGAGAAGTTGAAGCAAGCCGAGAGCCTCGCAAAGCAACCTTGGACGATTGAAAGGGTTAGACAAGAACTTCAAAACCCTGATTTCGTACAAGCTGCCCAAACGTACGCTCAACAGCAAGCTGTTCAACAGAACCCGAAAGACTCTGGTCTTGATGACCAGGAATGGTCGGCTCTATCAGACTCGGATAGAAAGCAGTTCCACACGATGGCGCAGAACCAACAAGCTCTGCAAAGTCAGTTGGATACGATTCTTACCCGCCAAGAAGATGATCGACTGAAAGAAAGGTACAAGAATTACGACCAGACCCGAGTTAGACAACTTCGGGATGACCTCATCGGTGGACGCGTACAAGCTACCGGAGAACATCTTTGGAAAGTCTTAGACTATGAGCCTGCAATCGAGCGAGCCTATCAACTTGGTAGACAAGATAGGCAGTTAGACCTTCAAGACAAACAGAACGCCACTTCGGTGGGTACTGGTGGGTTTAACATGACGGAAGCTAATGATGTACCTGTGAAAGAAAAGAACGAAGGGACCGTTGATTTTTTTCGGAGACTTGCACAACGCAATATCCAAAAAGCACAACAAGCACGGTCCGCACAAAGATAAATTTAATTTAATCAAGGAGAAACAAAATGGCTAATGAATTATTTATTCCAGTCATGTCGTCTTCTGGCGATGTGGTTCTGACAACCTCCCTTGCTGACTACCGCAAGACGTTGGTGGATAACGTCTATAACGACGTTCCTGTGCTTCGCGTTCTTAACGAGGCCGGTCGGAAACGCATGGTCGACGGTGGCATTTCAATCGTTGAACACGTAGTAAGTCAAAAACAAACTGACGGCGGATTTTACCTAGGGAACGATCCTTTGAACGCGACCCAAGGTGAGAACACGATGCTCGGTGAGTTTCGGTGGCAGAACTTGTATGAGCCAATCCAAATCACTCGTGATGAGGAACGGCAAAATTCAGGTGCTGAACACAAACTCTTGGACCTTGTTGGTACCAAGATTCAGCTTTCTGAAATGGCGATCAAAGATCGTTTAGGTCAAGGCCTTGTGACTACGGTTGCAGATGCTAACAACCTGATTGATCTTTCTCTTCTCGTCAACACAGGAACACTAGGCACGATTGCTGGCGGAACTGATACGTTCTGGCAATCCACTGTCACGGCTTCCGGTGCATTTGCGTCACAGGGTTTAACTGATATGCAGACTTTGTATTATGCGATCAGCTCGTCCTCAGTCATGGACAACCCAACGCATATCATTACGACCCGTACGGTGTTTCAGCGTTACGAACAAACCAGACTCCCTCTTGAAAGAATCCAGAACACACAGACAGCATCCGCTGGCTTTGTGAACTTGACCTTCAAGGGCGTTCCCATTATTTGGGATCAGTATGTGGATTCTGGAACGCTCTACATGATGAACTCCAACTATTGGAATTTGGTTGTGGATAGCCAAACGGATTTTGCAACAACTCCGTTTATTTCTCCTACCAACCAAACGGTCAAAGTTGCCTACATCCTCTGGAGAGGTAACCAAACCACGAACAACCGTCGTCGTCACGGCAAGCTAACCAACATTAGCTAAACAACTAGGAGGCTAATGTTATGGCAGCTGTTACACCAACAACGAACACACTAGAAAGCTTTGGTTCACTCAAAGCCAATATTGCAGCCTTCGCTGCTACAACGGATAACGCTGATACTTGGGCAAGTGGTATTCAAGGTATCGTCGGAATCATTTGTACGCAGGAAGACACCGCAGGAACGCAAGCAGCAACTGGAGCAGGCGCAAGCTTCTCCGGTTCGACGATTACGTTTCATATCGGTGAGGACAACTCTGCAATTAGGTTGATTGTACTGAGCGCAAGTTAATAACGAGGTAATGGGGGTTGGCGTGGGTCGGCCCCCAAAATCTCATAATCGTATCAATATTAGGACATAACTTGTATGTGTTAATACTGATACACACTTCTTCGATAGGTTGATGCCTGCTGAAGAAGAAGGAGAAATAAAATGGCCGTATCAAGTACATCATATTTTAGTAATGCAAGCCCAGGGGAACTTCAACTTTTCAAAGGTAATATCTTTGTAAGTGAAACTTCTCCTTCTTACGCAGTCGGTACACGTGTTTCGCTTCAAGATGGCAGAGTATTTCGGTATTCTCATTTTGGCGCGGCAGTGAATCGTGGTCTTGTTGTCTCACAAGATTTGAGTGAATCCGCAGTGGTGGATACCGATAACGCTGTTATCGCTCCAGCTTCTGCTGTTTCCGTAGCTGGTGAAGTCATTCAGCCAGGCGCGATTAACTCTCGTTTTGTGCAGTTAACGCTTGCTTCTGTGACAGCAAATCAATTTGCTGGTGGATATCTCCACATCACAGACGACACAGGTGAAGGTTTCACGTACAGGATTAAAGGCAACACAGCGACTGGTGATCCTGCTACGGGCGACATTCGTCTTGAGCTTAACGACAGACTCCAAGTCGCATTAGACGCAACCAGTGATATTGCTATCACAGGTTCTCTCTACGCAAACCTTGAAGCAGCAACACAAGCAACGGATGAAGTCATTGCCGGTGTTTCTGTCGCAACTCAAGCAGCAGCGGATTACGGCTTTATTCAAACGCAAGGCGTCGCAACCGTCTTAACAGACGGAACTGTGGTAATTGCAGATAGAGTCGCAGTCGGTACGGTTGCAGGATCAGCAGCAGCAGTTGCAGCTACTGTTTCCACAACAGTATCTTTTGGTCAAGTGATCCATGTCGGTGACGACACAGGTCATAGTGCGATCAATTTAAATATCGCGAGTTAAGTTTAATTAGGACGGGGGTGGTAAAACACCCCCACCTAAACTCAAAGGTAGAAAATGGGAACAAACGTATTTGGAAGTCCAGGGACACAACTGGTAACAGCAGACGGCGTAATCGGTCGGTCTGGTCTACCTGTTCGTATCTACCACATTCACATCATCTCAGGTGGTGGCGGTGGCGGTGTAGTCAATCTTCGGAATGGCTCTGTCGTTGGTGACACAATTTGGGTTTCAGAAACAGGGACAGTCTCAGTTGGAACGACCTTTGATTATAATGAAGGACTCCTCTTACCTGGTGGCTGCTTTGTAGACGTTGATGCGAATGTGACGAGCGTTGCAGTGACTTTTCACATCGAAAACTAAAAAGGAGATCGTTATGCCGACATTCAAATCAGATAGAGGCGTTTGGACACCTGCGCCTGAAAAAGCTGTCAATATTAAGACAGGTGACATTTACGAAGGACCGGATAGAGAAGCAACCCAAATGCTAGAAGAAGCCGGTGGTTTTATTGGGCAAGATTCAGCAAAAGACCCAGAAAACATTATGCGGGCAAGACAGTTGGGCATGAAGACAGAAGACTTTTTAAAATTAAACGATCCACCGTCTAAAGAGCAGATCAAACAGCAAATGGTTAAAGAAGCATTTGTAGCAGACCACAAGCCAACGGCAAAAAAACGTGGTGTTAAACCTCGCGGCGGTGGTTCAGATACGTCAGGGCAAGGCTTGGACATTAGCGGGGGATTTGGGAAACAACCAAACATACAGGGGTAAACTATGGCGAACACTGATAACTTTAATACCGTGACTGTCGGCAATACAGCTACGCTCATTATGGCTGCTAATGTAGACCGCCATAGCTTCCTCATTAACAACACCTCGGCTCAGACTATTTATGTGGGTCCGACCAGTTCCGTGACTGCAGCAAACGGCATCTCTATCTTAGAGAACGGAAGTCTCGCTGAGGACTCAAGCGGTACAAAGCTTTATCAGTCAGACGTTTATGGGATTACCGCTGCAGCCACAGCAGACGTTAGGTACTGGGAGCGCATTCGAGGTGCCACATGAGTCCAATCTTTTATGAGCCTAGTCCAGGCGCAGCAGGCGGCGGCGGTGGCGCACCAACAACAGCCACCTATGTCACTCTTAGCACTGATGCTACCCTCACCAATGAGCGAGTCCTTACTCAAGGGGATGGAATTACAATTACTGATGCAGGAGCGGGAAGCACCGTCACTATTGCTCTCACAACTGCAACTCAAGAAGTCGCAAACCGACATTTCGCTATGGCCTTAGGAGGCATGTAATGGCTATCACTCCACAGATACTTGCAAACGTAAGACCAGGGGCTGCCGCGCAGACAGTTATTTATACGCCCACGGCTGACTCAGCAACGATTTCAACAATTACTGTTCATAATACGTCCACAACGACTACTGATGTTTGCGTGATGACGGCAGCTCCTCAAGGCGCAGTTGATGCCACAGCACACCAACTTTTTAATGTTAATGTTCCACCAGAGGGAACGATTGTATTTACGATTGGTGCAACACTGAATACAACGGATGTTATCAGAGCAACTGCCACAAATGGCACACTCAACTTTCACGTTTTTGGAATTTTAGAAACTTAATCAGGAGGCATTACAATGGCCGTTGACCTTATTGGACAGAACGCACCAAAGGACGCAAGTTACATAACGCAGACTGTTGAAACAGGTCTGACGGGTGAGCAAGCACTATCTGCTCTTGCCACTGGAATTGTTCAGAATACGACAGGAACGGGTGTGCTTAGTTCGATCACTACGTCTGCTGCCGTAGCTTCGGTGATTTCAGACAGCACGGGTTCAGGCGCACTTGCTTTTGCTACGTCTCCTGCTCTTGTTACCCCTGATATTGGCGTACCTTCTGCTGGTACTTTAACAAGTTGTACAGGCTTACCCGCCGCTGCAGTCTTAGCCGGGTCACTTGGAACTGGCGCATACGTTATGGACAGTTCTTTGCAGGTAGTTACCATTGAGTTGGGAGCAGCCACAGATACAACTCTTGCAAGAAGTGGTGCAGGAGCAATCACAGTAGAGGGCGTTCAAGTTATCCTCTCAGGTGCCGCACTCGGCACACCATCAAGTGGTGTTGCTACAAATCTAACGGGAACCGCCGCAGGTCTTACCGCAGGAAACGTAACAACAAACGCCAATCTTACAGGCGGTGTTACGAGCGTAGGGAATGCAGCTACAGTTATCACGAACGCAAACCTAACGGGTGGCGTTACTAGCGTAGGTAACGCTGCAACGGTTGTTACCAATGCAAATCTTACTGGCCCAATCACCAGTGTTGGAAATGCAACAACGATTGCTGCTTCACCCGTACTAACAACCCCTGAAATCAATGACACTTCCTCAGACCATCAATATGTGTTTGCGGTAAGTGAATTGGCAGCAGACAGAACAGTCACACTTCCTTTGTTACTTGCTGCTGATACGTTTGTCTTTAATGACCATATTCAGACGTTAACAAACAAACGTGTTACGAAACGAGTTCAGTCAGTTGTATCTGCAGCGACGGTAACGCCCAGCTGGGATAATGACGACTTTGTTGAGATAACAGCACAAGCTGTTGCGTTAAACTTAGCAAATCCGTCAGGCACCCCAACGGAAGGTCAGACACTGGTCATTCGAATCTTGGATAATGCTACAGGACGAGCAATTACTTATGGGGCAGGGTACAGAGCTATTGGAGTTACGCTTCCGACAACTACAACCGCAAGCAAACACATCTATCTTGGACTTGTATGGAACGCCAATGATTCCAAAGATGATGTGATTGCAGTTTCAGAGGAGGCATAACAATGGGCGACATTACAGGGAGAACACTTTTTAGACCTGGAGACTTGTCTCCATTGGGTTACTGGAAACTTGATGAAGCAGCGAATGTAACTCGCGTTGACTCTGGTAGTGGTGCAAACAATCTGACGGATGTGGGTGGTGACTTAGCCATAGTCGCATTTGACTATTGGAATACAGGTGAGAACTCTGCTGATTTTGAGCTTACCACTCTAGCTAATCATCTCGATGGTGGGGACGTTAATGACCAGACGGGCGCGTTTACCCTATGTGCGTGGATCAAGTTAGAAAGCGTGGGAACAAATCAATACATTGTAGGAAAAACCAATGCAACGACAGGTTATGCTCTCCGTTTTGATACCACAGGAGATCAGATAGCTCTCGAAATGGCAGGGGCTGACCGTGTACAAGGAGCAACTGCACTTGTTGTAAACCGTTGGTATCACGTCGCAGCTGTTTATGACCAAACCAATGTCAGTGTTTATGTGGACGGTAACGTAGATGGTGTTGCTGCTTATGCTGTTGATGTTATTGATACAGCTCACAACTTTGTTCTTGGTGCAGTCTCAGCGGGGACCTCAAACTTCGACGGTCTAATGAAAGACGCTGCTATTTGGAATTCTGCATTAACCCCACTTCAAATCAAGTCCCTCGCCCTCGGTCAGAACTTAACCCAATTCGCTATTCGTCCTGATAGCTCAGTGTTTACAACGCCTACCGTTTACTGGCCTCTAAACGAAGCAGTTGTAAGCGGTACTCGCTCAGATTCTATTGGTGCATTAGACCTCACAGACAACGGAACTGTGCCAACGCTTGGTGGTTACATTGAAGGGGCAGGAGCGTCGTTTGATGGCTCTGCAGACTTTTTCTCTACTGCAGACAATACGGCGTTTGATTTTTCGGGGGGTACATTCTCAATCTCTGCATGGATTAAAGCAGACACGGTTGCCGGAACAGATGTCATTTATCAACAATCGACTGATGCAAATAATCATTTCGATTTTCAGCTTGAAGCAGGAATCCTTAATCTGTCAGTGACATCTGCATCTTCAGAGGTAGTTAATGTTGTTGGAACTACTACGTTAGTGGTAGGCGTTTGGTATCACGTTGCTGTTACAGAAAACGGTAATGCTTGGTTACTTTATCTTGATGGTGTAGATGATACGACCAGTGGTGGAACAGATACGGAGAGAGCAGCCAATTACACAGGTGATGTCAGGATTGGAACGGACAACGCAGGTGCTAATGATTTTGATGGATTGATGGCTGACGTAGCCGTCTGGAAAGGCACAGCCCTCACAGCCACCGAAGTTCAGAAGCTTGCCACTGGCCTCGATATGAACACTCAAGGCTTCGTGTCTTACTGGAAGTTAGACGCAGCTACAGCAGCCTCTGAACCTGATTCAATTGGCGCCAACACTCTGACTAACAGTTCAAGTGGTACAGGTGTCACAAGCGTTACAGGACAGGTCAATGAAGGAAAAGATTTTGCCAAGGCTGACCTTGATCTTTTAGAAATCACCGATGCTTCTCAAGTTGGGTTAGACCTTACTCGTGAAGTAACGCTCATGGTCTGGTACAAGCCTGAAGAAAACGATGCATTACATTATTTGCTCGATAAAGGCTTCCAGGCAACAGGCTATCTTCTCAGTCGCACTCTCACAAATAATATTGAGTTTGCTTGTGGTGGTGATGGTTTTACTACGACTGGTACTTTTACGACTACAGCAGGTGAATGGGTACACGCTGTTGGTATCCTTGATCTTGCGTCTAAGAAGATTTACATCAATGGCGGTCTTAGCGTAACAAGAACAATATTGCCAAATGCACCCAGTAATAACGTAGAAAATTTCATCTTAGGTACCTTCGTTCAAAAGGTTGCAAGTCAATATGCTGAAGGCATCATGGATGAAGCTATGGTGGCTGCAAGATTCGTAGGTGAGGAAGAAGTGAAAGCCATTTATCTTAAAGGCTTACACGGACTAGAAGCAACCAACTCAGACACACTCGGAGCTAACTCAGGAGCTGGATTTTTCGCCTTACTATAATGAATAAAGAACTCTTAGAAGAAAAAGGTCTATGTCACGTACAGCTTGAACTCTGGACGGAACGCCTCAAAGCAGTGAACTTAAAACTGTCGCAATCTATCAAACCTGAAGATAACGTAGAAATCAAGGAGAAATAATAATGGACGCAGTCGAAGTCGCAACAACTGTTGGTGTTTATACGATTGATGTTGGACGTGACATTGTGAACTACGCAGTGAATCTTCTAACAGGTAACTTTGATATGTCAGTGGAGTTCGTTAAGTCACTCTTTATCATAGGGGGATAGTATGGGCTTTCTAAAAGGCAGGAAGACTTACATCACGATGGTTGTGATGATTGCGTTAGGTGCATTAGATAGTTGGAACGGCTATTGCGCTGGTCAAGAAGTCGCAAGCTTTTGCACACAGATTCAAGTACCAAGCTTTGTGTTCTCAATTCTAGCGACACTAGGTATTTACACCAGATCCTTAGCAAACAAGGACTAAGCCATGTGGTTAGGCATAATCGCAGCTTTGGATAAGCTCCTTGGAATCTTTGGGCAGCTGTTCGGGTGGTGGATTAAACGCTCGGACGCTTCCAAGAAGAAACATGATGAAGAACAAACCAAAATGGATATCGCCGCGAAGGAGGGTAACTTTGACGATTGGAAGAAAGCTCGCTCTCGTCGTAATCGCGCTTAGTTTTGCGGGTTGTTCGCTTCTACCCAAAGCTCAAATGGAGCCGGGTGGCATCACTGACTGGATTGAATTACAACCTGGATCAGTGGTAACCAATGTATCGCTTCCAACTGATGAGCCTGATAAGACTTACAACATTGTGGTGAGCAAGCCCTCAGCGCTTGTAAGTCTTGATATGCTTGACAGGATGGGTAAGTGAGTCTCAGGAAGTTCACACTATATTCCCTGCTCTTTTGGGACATATTGATGCTGCTTGGCTTCGCGCTAATCGGTGAGTGGTATCTGTTTTCGATGTTCGTAGCCATTAACTTGTGCGTCATCATTACAGAGGTTCTCTCATACAAGATACGGGGTCACTCAGCAAGTAGGGGCTTCTGGATGTACGGTGAGAAAGGCAAGAAGCAGTGGTTCGTAATGTTTTTAATCATCGCTTGCTTTGAGCTGTCAATGTTTAGCCTGGCAGTACACTTTCTCGCACCATCGGGGGTTACGTTATGGAGTTAATTCAAATTATAGCGTCATTCATGTACGTCGTGTTCATGATGGCTTTCTGGTACATGGGCGGAGCAGGTGTAGAGCGTTGGCCTTTCAATTTGTTGCCTCCACCAGTTGCCCAGATACTTACGGATAAGCGTTGGAGACGTTATGGCGGACCCGCTGTAACACTCCTATTCGGAGTGGTCATGGGTCATTGGTGGCAGGCTCCAATCGCAGCAGCTCTCTTATTTGTAGGAACAATACTTCCCATCACTCTTGTCGGCTCTGATGTCCTCAAGAACTGGGTGTGGCACCCAATCCACGGACTGATTTATGGGTCCTCGGTACTCGCTATGTCATTACTGAGTGGATGGCTATGGGGGCTAATCGCCGCTGTGACAGTCGCGGTTCTATATGCTATTTACATTATCACAGCAGCTTGGCTTAACAAGGGAACACAACTTTTTGATTCATGGGCAGTTCAGGAACTACTAATACCTGCAACTATAGGTGGAGCTATTATCACAATCGCATGGGTGGTCTAAATGA
>Ga0307378_10013956_pt1 | contig 10132 bp, 7 predicted proteins | sample UN1MG_FD_202238 | JGI IMG/M metagenome (GOLD analysis project Ga0307378, IMG submission 202238) | Soil microbial communities from Risofladan, Vaasa, Finland - UN-1 | ecosystem: Environmental > Terrestrial > Soil > Coastal area > Acid sulfate soil | place: Finland: Risofladan, Vaasa | collected... | reverse complement strand
TCTCAAAAAACACTTGAAATGATGGGATTCAAGGATTTATTAAAGGATACTATTGAAGTAGATTTCAAGTTGTAGGGGGGAATTTGTAAACTGTTCAGGACCAAAAGGGTACTGAAGCAGGGCAAAAGGTATTAAAAACGCAGCCATGTACATACCAATAATACCTGGCCCCAACCCATATTTAATTGCAAGCATAAGTGGGAAAACGCCCACAAAAAATCCTACTGTAAACCACTCAACAAAAGAAAAGCCATATGGAATGAATATCCTTTTTTCTTCCCTGAGCAACGTTAATGAATCTATAAAAGAGGTAGGTCTGGAATCAAGTTTGCGCTCTTTGAACATTAATACTGCTATCAATGATCCAAGCAATAGTAGTAACGAGCCAAAGTAAAGTGGATAAAGGGGGTCTATTGAACCGATCTTACCACCAAAAGGCGCACCCATGGCAGGCTGAACATCAAAAGAGCATTACCAAAAAATCCGGTAATGATGAATATCTTTCTTTTCCCCACCTTATCAGAAATGCTACCCCATATAAGAGAGAATATTACGTATGCGGCCAGATTTATTAAAACAAATAAGCTAGTCTCTGCCACGGATGTGACATCAAACCTCTCCATAACAAAATCTTCCATAACAGATAGATCAATGTGACACTGAACATCAGCAGAAATGTCTATGGAAATAATAATCTATAAAAACAGGTAACGCATGGATGAAAGCACATCCACAGTTGAAGATTGAGAAATCGCGGAATTTTTTGAAAAACACTATTTATTTTATACAGGATAGTCCGGATGAGTACACAATTTATTATCAGTAATATCGCAAAAGACCTTGAATTAAATTATCTTTCAGTTAAAAATACAGTTGAACTGTTTGAAGATGGGGCAACCATACCTTTTATCGCACGGTACCGAAAAGAGAAGACTAACGGCCTGGATGAGACTGATATACGCTCCATATCTGAAAAACTTGAATATTACAATGAACTTGAAAAAAGAAAAGAAACCATTTTAAAGACAATTGAAGGTCAGGATAAGCTAACCGCTGGACTTAAGCAAAAGATCCTTAGCTGTACTGATAAAAACATGCTTGAGGACATGTATCTCCCTTTCAAGCCCACAAAAAGGACACGTGCTACCCTTGCAAAAGAAAAGGGTCTTGAACCGCTTGCTGATCTGATATACCTTCAGCACAAAATAACAGGGACAAAAAAATCAATCGTCTCAAAATATATTGATCCAAAAAAAGGAGTACTGACATATGAAGATGCCCTAACCGGTGCTCTGGATATAATTGCTGAGACGATATCAAACAACGAATATATTCGAAGATTGGTTAGGAATAATGCGACGAATTGGGGTCGTATATGTTCAAAAGCAAAGAAGGACTGGATTGAAAAACAATCCAAGTTCCAGAACTATTATGAATTTTCGGAATTAATACAAAGATCACCATCACATAGGATGCTTGCAATCAGACGGGGATCATCAGAAAATGTACTCACCTGGAAGATTGAGGTTGATGAAAAGTACATAATAGGTCTGATTGAGTCAGAGATTGTCAAAAGTAATGACTTTTTATTCAACACAGAGCTAACGTTTGCAGTAAAAGATAGTTTTAAGCGACTGATATTCCCTTCCATCGAAAAAGAAGTATTCAACCTCAAGATGGAGGAAGCTGAAAAAGAGGCCATAAAGGTATTTTCAAAGAACCTCAAAAATCTGCTTCTATCACCTCCTGCTGGTGGCAGAGTAATAATGGGTATAGACCCTGGTTACAGATCTGGATGTAAGGTTGTTGTAATCGACCAAAAAGGCGATTTCAAGAAATTTAACGCAATCTTTCCCCATGAATCTCAGAAAAGAGGGGATGAAGCAGAAAGAATTCTCCTGGATCTTATTGAGCAATATGAAGTCGAGCTGATCTCGATTGGAAATGGCACTGCTTCCAAGGAAACCGATATTTTTGTAAGGGATGTTATAATCAGGCACAACCTCAACGTAGGATCAGTTGTGGTCAGTGAGGCAGGAGCGTCGGTCTATTCTGCATCTGAAAATGCCATTAAGGAATTCCCTGATCTGGACGTTACAATCAGGGGTGCCATAAGTATTGCCAGAAGACTCCAGGACCCACTTGCGGAATTAGTTAAAATTGATCCTAAATCAATAGGTGTGGGCCAGTACCAGCACGATATTGACCAGAAAGAATTAAAGAGATTCCTTGATATGACAGTTGAATCCTGTGTTAACTATGTGGGGGTCGAGCTCAATACCGCTTCAGTTGAATTGCTGTCATATGTATCAGGTATCAAAAGAGCAATTGCTGGAAATATAGTACGATACAGGAGTGAACAAGGGCTTTTTAAGAGCAGAAAGGAGCTCAATGGGGTGTCCAAACTGGGTCCAAGAACATTTGAGCAATGTGCCGGTTTTTTAAGAATACGTGGTAGTTCTAACCCGCTTGATAATTCTGCGATCCATCCTGAGACGTACCATATTGTTGAAAAAATGGCTAATGACAGGAAGGTCAGCCTCGATCAGATAATTGGGAATGAGAAATTAATATCATTGATATATATTGAAAAATATGTAACAGAAGATTTTGGAATTCCCACATTGACAGATATATTAGGTGAATTGAAGAAACCGGGTATTGATCCTAGAAAAGAGTTTAAAAGCGTGGAATTTTCTGCAGATATCAACGATCTGGAGGATCTGACAGAAGACATGATACTTGAAGGCAATGTAACCAATGTGACGAATTTCGGTGCTTTTGTTGATATCGGTGTACATCAGGACGGACTAATCCATATTTCAAAATTAAGTAACAGTTTTGTAAAAGATCCCAATGATATAGTTTCTGTTGGCGATACTGTAACTGTTAAGGTTTTGGATGTTGATGTTGCCTTAAAGAGAATATCTCTTGAGATGATGGATAAGAAATGAAACGCTTTAGCATTACCTTTCTGCCTGCCATGAGTGTAAAATCACACCGAGCTGTTGCAGTGGGCCCGAGTTGACGAAAGTTTCCGCAAACTTGCCAATATTTAATCGACAGATGCTGATAGACGTAATTGTTACCTCCTTGCCTGTGGCTGGAATACCCGCCAGTTCACCGTTATGGATGTCGCGAAGCGTGATGCGGTTGCGATCTTGTCAGTCTCAGCTACCTAGATTAATTGAATAATCTGCTAAATAAAAATCTGCACTCCAATTATCATAACAACAGTAATCGAAAACATCAAATAATCGCCAGATCCCAACGTCTTTTTACCCACACACATCTGTGAATCTGCCGAATAAGCCCTGCACAGCATTGACTGGTACGTGCGCTCACCCTGCTCGTATGACCTGATAAACAGCGCACTGATTGAAAGCCCGATCTGTTCAAGTATCCATCTGCGTGGGACATCTTTATTCCAGATATCAAAACACCTGGTCTTCTGGGCTGTCCTGATGCGCCTCAGCATTCCCCAGAACACGAACAGGTATCGCACCATCATACTGAACAGCAAGGTCATCTCTGCCGGAAGCCCCAGCCGCCGTGCGCTTGAAACCATATCCTGCATCTGGGTAGTGGATGATAACAGCACCACTGCCGTAACGCTAACCATGAATTTGGAAAATATAATGCTTCCAAATAGCAGTCCTTCTTCTGTTATCGTAATGCCAAGGGGCAGTAAGTAGATCACGGTAAAATCATTGATGAATGGCTGCCTGATAAAAGGCTGGAGTACAGATATCCCCAGACCGAAAGGCAGTGCAATAGCCATCCTGACTGCAGCATAGACCGGATTCAGCCTGGCCACGATCAATAGCGTAAGCAGGTACAACCAGATAATACCCAGACGCTCAATGGTATTAATATCAAGCCTGGGGAGACTGACCGAATAAATTATGACAGCCAGTGTCATTATGATCTTGATGCGCCCATCCATGTTGTGGAGCAAGCTGGATTTATATGCCTCACGTTCGATATCTGTAAGGGTGATGTGCATGCTACCTGCCTAATGCTTTCAATATCTCACTTTTGGCACCTTCAATGGTAAGTGCCACCTCCACATCAAGGTCAGCTTCTTTTAGCTGCTCCATTAACTGGGCAACCAATGGAAGTCGCAAATGCGTTTTCGCTATAAGATCTGGACGGCTGAATATCTCTGCAGGTGTTCCTTCTCCAATGATCTTGCCAGTGGATAATACACAAATCCTCTGGGCAAAAGCGGGAACAAGATCTACTTCATGGGTGGCAATAATCATAGTAATACCGAGATTGCGATTCATTTCCATTATCATCCGCATAAGCCTGGCTGCCGCTCCCGGATCTAGGCCGGTGGTAGGTTCATCCAATATAAGGACTTCAGGTTTCATAGCCAGGATACCTGCAATGGCCACGCGCTTCTTTTCCCCGCCGCTTAGATGGTGTGGAGCCCTGTCCTCATAACCGGTAAGCCGTACCATCTCAAGTGCCCGCTTTACCCTGCGTTCAATTTCTTTTTCAGATAGTCCAAGGTTCATGGGTCCGAAAGCCACATCCTGTGCTACCGTGGGTGAGAATATCTGGTCATCAGGGTCCTGGAATACTACACCAACTGTCCTGCGTACGTCCTTGATATTGGTTTTATCGATGGACTGACCTTTTATAATTACTTCTCCGGAAGTGGGTTTCAAAATCCCGTTCAAATGTTTGAACAATGTGGATTTCCCTGCCCCGTTGGCACCAAGCAGTACTATTCTCTCGCCTGGTTTTACGCAAAAATCGATGCCGTTCAGGGCTTTGGTTGAACCGCTGCGGTATTCATGCATCAGGTTCCTTGTTTCTATGATATAGGGTGTACCCCAGTCCCTATCTTGTGACACCCAGCCGTTCTCATTTACACTCTCCTTTTCCTCGAGATTCTTGATAGGGATATCCTGCTTTGTACGACTGAACTTTGCAAGCAGCAGACCCATTCCTAATAAAATCAATGTTCCTATGGCTATTGCTCCAACTTCCCCGGCCCGCCCAAGGCCAGGTATGGAATAATCTGCCATGGGTGCACTGTAATGTATGGAAGTTTCGAGGTTAGATGCCTGTTCCTCTCCCATAAGGTGTATCATAGCTTGCTCCAATCCGTCCGGATTTGTAGATGCAATGTATGGAGCTGCAACAGCCAGGATCAATACAATGGCAATACCCAGCACCTGCAGGTTTCTTGATATTGGTTTACGTTGTTCAAATTTCATAATATCGGGTCTGGATGCAATTATTGATTTCACAACAATGGCTGTTATGAACCCCTCCCCCACAAAACCGATGATAGCATGGAAGGTACCCATTACCACCAGTGCTTCAATTAACGGGAATGCTCCTGCCAGGTATATCTGGAATGTTGCGACAATGGCAGAAAGAAAGAGACCCACCCAGGCCCCGGCAAATGAGGCCTTTACAGTACCCAGTCTGCCTTCCAGCCAGCGGTATGTATAATATCCGGACCAGCAGCTTACCAGTCCCATATTAAATATGTTAGCTCCCAGTGTGGTAATTCCACCGTCATAGAACACGAACGCCTGTACTACCAGCACAAGTGTGAGCAGCAGCAACCCGGCATAGGGAGAACCCAGTATAATGGCAGCCAGCACAGCCCCTACCATGTGCCCGCTGGTACCCATTCCAATGGGCAGATTAATGGCCTGGATGGCAAATATCCCGGCTGCCAGCACTGCCAGCAGTGGCGTTTTCATCTCGTCCAGTTCCTGCCTGGCCCAGTTAAGGGAAAGATACACAGGCGGCAGCACAAGTAACCAGTATATAATGTATTGTGGGAAGGGAATAAGTCCGTCTGGTATATGCAAGTATTGTTCCTCCTGCGAGGTTCATGTTAAACAAATATAAATAGTGTTGACATTTGTGTTACCAATTTTATATATTGTAACACATAACGATTGTTAGTGTGATTTAACGATATAATAAGATTTTGGTCATTAGGGTAATACATAAATAAGACTGCACGACATCAAATATTGATATGACCGAGCAATTAAAGATTTTGATAAATGAAAAACAATTCCGTGGAGATAAAGGGTTTTATAATAATGATAATAAACTCATCGAGTTCGTGTGTGCTGACTGCGACTTCTACAAACCGGAAGATGAAGCACTGGAATGTTTTGCATTCAAGATCATGAAGAACCTGTTAAGAAAAGGTATTGTGACACCTGAAGAGGTGCTGGATGCCATCAGGGAAGAGTAAATATCCTGTGCTGTCTGGGGACTGCACGTTACGATTACTTGAAGTAACGGTACCCTGATCGACGAGGATATCACCCTTCGGCTTAAAGGATTTGTACATGAAGTCCAGGTAAGTATTGACGGGACCACATCCCATGATCTACTTCGGGGAGCTGGCACCCTTATTAAGACCTTAAATGCAATCGATCATCTGAAAGCTGCCGGTATTGATGTCTCGGTAGCCTCCATGATTCATGCCCATAATCTGGAAGAATTCGATGAAATGGAGAAGGTATTCACTGAACTGGATATCCTGCAGTGGTCTGTGGACCTGCCATGCGAAACTGGTTATTTGACAGACAATCCTGAATGGAGGGCTGATCTGTCCCGGGCCGCCAAAATATTTTCAAACTACGGGTTTGGGGCAGGTGCACATGAAAGTACTGGCCATTATACATGCGGATCGCATCTGTGTACTGTAATGCCTGAAGGAGATATAGCCAGGTGCGGATTCTTTGAAGATGATCCCATGGGTAACATTCAGGTGGGGCTGGCAGTTGTATGGCAGCGACTTATTGAAAATTATCTGTGGGACCTGGATAAACTGGACTGTGCCCAATGCGCTATTATCGAAGACTGCCACGGCGGTTGCAGGTATAGGGCAAAAATGTGGGGTGGCAGTATGTTCTCTCCTGACCCATTGCTGTGCCTGGCCAATGATGTGGATCCCAATTCATATAGCAAAGCTGCATAATACAGTTATTTACATATACACTATCAACACAAGAGAATATTGTGGCGACAGAAAACGTAGCATTATTGACCGATTTTGTTTTGATCTTCAGCCTGTCTGTGGTTATCGTCTTCATATTTCATAAACTCCGTGTTGTACCAATAGTGGGATACCTCTTTACAGGGGTATTGATTGGCCCATCGGTTTTAGGTTTAGTGAATGATCAGAACATGATCCAGTTGCTTGCTGAGATCGGGGTTATATTGCTTCTGTTCACCATAGGAATTGAATTTTCCCTGAAAGAACTCCTTAGATCAAAAAGGATGATTGTGCTGGGGGGTGGATTGCAGGTCATACTCACAACTGCAGTCATTGCTTTTATTGCTATGGTGGTTGGCCAGCCTGCCAAACTTTCGTTGTTCATTGGATTTCTGGTGGCCCTCAGCAGCACTGCTATTGTATTGAAATTGCTATCAGAAAGGGGTGAAGTTGAATCTCCTCACGGCAAACTCGCAATCGGGATATTGATTTTCCAGGATTTAAGTATAATTATTATGGTCATGCTGGTACCACTGCTTGCTGGTAGTGATGATTCTTCTTTGACCTGGGCAGTTCTTTCAATATTAAAAGCATTTGTTATCGTTGCATTAGTCTTAGCAGCTGGCCGGTTTTTGGTTCCTGCTATGCTATATCAGATCGTACGAACCCGGAACAGGGAATTGTTCCTGCTGGGTATAGTGATGATAAGTCTGGGTACTGCCACGCTAACCTCAATGGCAGGGCTTTCACTGGCTATAGGAGCCTTTCTGGTAGGGTTGATTATCTCGGAATCTGAATTTTCCCACCAGGCATTAAGTGAGATCCTGCCACTAAGGGATATTTTTAACAGTCTATTTTTTATCTCCATTGGTATGCTCTTAGACATGGGGTTTGTTATGGATCATCTGGCCACTGTGTTCTTTGTGATTGCGATAATTCTCATAATTAAGTTCATGCTGAGCCTGTTAACTGCAGTCGTAATGGGATACCCTTTCATCACTTCCATTCTGGTAGGACTATCCCTTGCACAGATCGGTGAGTTCTCTTTCGTGCTATCCTTAATAGGGATACATTGGGGTTTGCTTGATTATGATACCTATCAAATATTCCTGGGCTCAGCCATACTGACTATGATGATTACACCCTTTATTATCCAGGCTGGTCCCAGAATAGAAAAAACAATGAGCGGGAGAAAATTGCCCAAATTCCTGGCATTTGGCAGTTACCCAGAATATTCAAAAAAACCTGAACTCGAAAACCATGTTGTCATAGCAGGTTATGGTATCAATGGAAGAAATCTCTCAAAGGTACTGTTCGCTACTAATATACCATACGTGGTAGTTGAGATGAACCCTGAGACCGTGATTTCAGAAAAAAAGAAAGGGACACCCATTATTTACGGTGATGCATCAAAGGAAGAGGTGTTAAAACATACAAATATCAAGAAAGCAAAAATTTTGGTAATAGCCATTTCAGATGCAGCTCACACCAGGATGATGGTGGAAACTGCTAAAAAATTTAATCCTTCGATCTATATTATCGCCAGGACACGATATGTAAGTGAACTGGAAAAATTGATACACCTGGGTGCCGACGAAGTGATACCTGAAGAGTTCGAGACATCCATTGAGATATTTTCCAGGGTGCTTTCAAGGTATCTCATTCCCAGGGATGAGATCCAGAAGAATGTTGAAAATGTGCGAACCTACGGGTATGGGATGTTCAGGGATATTTATCATAAGCCCAGATCAATTAATGATCTGAAACATCATTTGATGGATATTGAGATTGATACGTTCATTGTGAAAGGCGGGTCGGAAGCTGCCGGAAAGTCACTTGCGGATTTACAGATGCGTAAGAAATTCGGATTTACGGCCCTTGCTATTAAGCGTGAGGCTAAAATTCTTACCAACCCCCAGGCCGAAGATATGCTGTTAGAAGACGATACTGTCATTGTGATGGGCCATAGGGACAGGCTGGCCGAGATCACGGCCCTCTTCGCGATCAGCTAACGACCGTATGTACCGACCATCTCCCCCTGGGCCAGAATATGTTTCTTCATTGCGGCTTCAAGCTGCGATTTTGTAGCACCGCTTTTCATATCCAGTTCGGTATCCAGAGCATACACCTTGAATACATACCTGTGAGGTTTTCCTGAAGGCGGACACGGGCCGCCGTAACCTATCTTACCAAAGTCGTTCTTTCCCTGAAGCGAGCCGTCATCCAGAGTATTATTCTTAGTTACTCCTGATGGAAGTCCGCTCCTGCTGGCAGGAATATTATAGATCACCCAGTGGATGAATGTTCTGCCTGGTGCATCCGGATCGTCCATTATAAGAGCCATGGATTGTGTGCCAGCAGGGACTTCTTCCCATGAAATTCCAGGAGATATGTCATCCTCATCACAAGTATATGCGGATGATAACGTGGCGCCATCTTCGAATACATTTGAATAAATGGATAACGTTTCCATTATGATTTCCTCTTCAATGGTTTCATCCTCAATCGGAGTTTCTTTTTCAATCAGGGTGTTTTCATGAGATACACATCCCGAAAAAAACATGAATATTAACAGTAATGGAATAACCCTCATGATAGAAATCCTCCCATAATATAGTATTATGTTTTTTCAGATATAATTTTCTGATGGTTGGTAAATATTGTACTACCTGACTTTGAAAGATAATCCTATCTATTAACTGTTCAACTTTTTTATCCCCTCTATTGTTGGCGTTTTCTCACTTTTTGCTCTTTTCGTATTGTTGCCACCAAAGATTTTTAAATAAAAACATTGTCAATAAACTAAATTAATGATTTAAAGTGCCACTAACTATAAATAATATGACAAACATATACTGCACATGGATGTTCGTAAGATCAAACCATATCTTGAGAAAAAAATAATCAAAGGGAACACATATTATCAACTCGTAAGAAAAACAAGAATTGATGGTAAAGTCAAACGTGTTTGGTCAAAATACCTCGGAACGCCAGAAACCATCGAAAAAGTCTACGACGAGTATGAAGAACAAACATTATTACAGCTCACCAGCTTTGAATATGGCAGAACTGCGGCATTAATTAAAATCTCTGATGAACTGGGTTTTACTAACATCGTTAATAAACACACCACAAAAAAGGATG
>Ga0307378_10013954_pt1 | contig 10133 bp, 9 predicted proteins | sample UN1MG_FD_202238 | JGI IMG/M metagenome (GOLD analysis project Ga0307378, IMG submission 202238) | Soil microbial communities from Risofladan, Vaasa, Finland - UN-1 | ecosystem: Environmental > Terrestrial > Soil > Coastal area > Acid sulfate soil | place: Finland: Risofladan, Vaasa | collected... | reverse complement strand
TGGATAATTGGAAGGAATGCATGTCAAGCGTCGATGAAGCCATTACGAGCCGCCGATCCGTTCGGGCGTTCAAGTCCGATCCGGTACCACAAGAAACCGTGGCGCATATCCTCGAAGTCGCGAGCCGCGCGCCCAGCGGGACCAACACACAGCCATGGCACGTGCATGTTCTTACCGGTGACGCCCTGACGTCGCTTAGCAAAGTGGTGCTTGAAGCATTCTGGAACGAGCCGGAGAAGCACGAGAACGACCGGGTGCACTACCTCGAAAAGTGGCGCGACCCGTACCTGGCGCGACGCCGCAAGGTCGGCTGGGACCTGTATGGATTGCAGGGGATTGCAAAAGGGGAGCACGAGAAGACGCGCGAATTTCACTCCCGGAACTTCAAGTTCTTCAATGCACCCGTCGGGCTGATATTCACCATCGACCGCGACCTTGGCTGGATGAGCTGGCTGGACTACGGCATGTTCATGCAGAACATCTGCATCGCGGCGCGCGGGCAGGATTTACACACCTGTGCCCAGGCGGCCTGGGCCACTTACCACGATGTAATCGAAAAACACCTCGACCTTCCCGGGCAACAGCTCGTGCATTGCGGCATGAGCCTTGGCTACGAAGACACGACGGCCGAGGTCAACAAACTTGAGACTGTCCGGGAGCCGCTCGAAGCGTTCGTCACCTTCCATGGGAGCTAGCAGTGGTGCACGCGATATCGAAAGGCGACCAGATAAGGGCTGGTCCCAATCAGTCGCGAAAGGCAAAGAAGACTTTGCCAGAGACGTAAAGCAAAAACCCGGTGTTCCCGCAAAATGGCGTTAAGCCGTGGCCAGAAAAAACCGTTACTTGCGCCATGAGATTTCGTCCGCTTAGACCGCAGCCTTAGTGCGGGAAACCGACTGCCAGGAGTAGATGGCAGCGTTTTCTGAAGGACTACTCCGCAATCATCAGAGGTTTGGCGTGGTCTGCCCCCGTTCTTCCCCATACCGCGCGCGTGAAGGACTCAACTCAGTATGTGAAACGTGCCCTCCTGACAACGATCACTGCGTCAGGCAAGACCCGAGCTGCCCGACTTTCGACTTGAGACTTCTGACTTCCAGCACTGGCCTTGCCAACTCGTTCCAGGCGCGCCTTGTCTGTCAACTGCGATAGTCTGCATACAGTTGCGCGACGATTGCGTTGTGCACGACGTGCTGCGGTCGCTGCCGCAGTTGCCCGGTGTAGTCACGAATAACGCGCATGAGCCTGGCATTGGATGGCACCACTCGCCGATGCTTCTCCAGCAATGAGGCGATCACCGACTGTGCCATTGCGATGCTGGCGCAATCATTGACATAGTCGCGTGCCTGGCGTGACGCCATGGGCCGAAGCCTCGCCAGCGTCGAGGGACGCACCTGCGCCGCTCCGTAGGACAAATCCGGTAACGGCGCGCCGGTAAGCTGGGCGAAGTGTGCAACCATGTACTCCAAGGCATGCTCAATCCGGCTCACGGACACGTATTCCACCGCGACAAGTGCGCGCGTTAGATCCGCCCCTCCCCCTTCCAGTGTGCGAAAGCACGCGGGCAACCTTTCCTCCGCGTAAGTCGCTATGCGGTGCGCTGCGACCCGGACCGGCAAATGCACGGCTTGCGATCCGTGCAAAGCGACCTGTTGGCGCGGAACCACACTCACGCCAAGGAAAAAAACGCCCGCGATCAATACAACGACAAGGGTGGCGCGCACCTTCAGGCCTTCGCGATTGCCATCGTAACCACCCAGGTCACGCCTGCCGTCACGCTTGTCGTGACCAGGCTCGTAACAATTTTGCCCCAGTCGATCCGAACGCTTCCCTTGCGCACAAGACCAGCCTTCAGTGTCAAATTCGAAGTGATGCAACCAAGGCGTGCAAGATGGTAGTAAAGAACGATGTACGCTACGTACAGCACGATGAACAAATAGCGTTGCCTGTCCCAAACGTCGAACACAGCCTGCTCCCACAATACGACCACCGGCCAGCACAGCAAGAACGCCGTCAGCGCTGCGCCCGTCGGCACCGCAAGCACTGCATCTTCCTTCCACACAAAGAAGAGAAAGTAACCCACGACGAACGGCGGCAACATCTTGAGACACAGCGCAATCCAGAAGTTGAACTGCCCCGCCTCGATGATTTGCTCAGTGATGACGAGTTGCTGCGAGTCGTGATCGATGGGTTGAACCCCGCTGCCCTCCTCCGGCTCCTCAAAACGGGCGAACTCGCTGTAGCCATTACGCTCCAGTAAGGCCTCGTATTCTTCCGGGCTAACCGAGGGCGGCGTGACCAGAAACTCCGACGAGCCGTAAGGATCGACCATCTTCGCAAAGCCGAAATAGTATTGCTCGGGTAGCAGCGTCAAAAAGCGAACACAGACAAACACCAGAATCGCAGCCACAACGAGTGCGGATAAATTGACCTTCGCGTTCCAGAAGTTCGGGCTACTGAATCGTTTTTGTACAGGCGTCGCCATCTGGCATCCTCCAGGGGAATTCTAGAAAACAATGACGCGCGTTCTGGCGTCGGTTGCAGCGAATATCAATTTTGCAAATTCCATCGGAAGGCGGATGCAACCGCGCGAGGCCGGATAATTAGGCACCAGACCACCGTGAATGGCGATGCCGTCATCGGTCAGGCGCTGCATGTAGGGCATCGGTGCATCCCCGTAGCGTACTGACCGGTGCCATTCACGCTTGTCCAGTATTGAATAAGTCCCGGCCGGCGTTTCTTTTCCGCGACGTCCGGTACTCGCGATCGACCAGCCGATCATCGTGCCGTTGCGGTAGGCGGTTGCTTCCTGCGCAGAGGTGTCAATACGGAGCGTGAGCGGGCCGGAAGCCGCACGGTGCGGCGACCAGACGAATAACTGCGCCACATCCGGTCTGCGCAGTTCGTAGTCAAGCGAAACTGCAGTCGAGGAGTCCGCGCGAACGTCGATGTGCATGACATACACCGTCATCAGCACAACAGCCGTCAGAACCACCCAACTGCCTCGTTCGTTTCGCAGCACACGCAACATCTTCTTTCCCGGCACAAAACCCTGAGGCATTGGAGGCAAAATACTTGCGTACAGACGCCACCTAAAGTACTCCGGGTCGCAATAACTTTCAACCATGCGTGGATTCAGCCGGGTCGCCCCCCCTGAAATCGCCGGTCACGACTTCATGATGTCGTAATACTGACAGACGAAGAAACGCCTGGCGCCGTCTTTATTCCTTCACAAGGTCCACTTCGGTCAAACCAGGCCTTCTTGTCGACAGCGCATTCATTCACCGCGTGGTGCCCGGTTAACGCTGTATGCCTCATGCATTGACAAACTGCAGCAAAAGTTTTGTCAGAAATGACAAACCCTTTCTCTCCATCGCGAGAATGCTCGCGGGGGATCGGCTCCCGTATTTTTCTGCGCACTGTTCGCGATGTGCCATTTCCCGAAACGGGGAGTTGAGATACGATTGGCCCCATTTTTCAACCAACACCCTTCACTGCTTTCAAACTGGACTGGCAACGAACATGAATAACGAATCAAAAGTCGCAATCGTGACCGGCGGTGCCGGCGGCATCGGAACTGCTACCGCACGTACACTCGCACAACGTGGCGCGCGAATCGTCATAGCCGACTTGCGCCCGGATGCTGCCAGCGACGTAGCGCAACAGCTTCAGTCCGAAGGCTTCGATGCGTTGCCGATTGAACTGGATATCGCCAATGAAGTCAGCGTCACCGAAATGGTGCAAAAAACCCTGGAACACTGGGGCCGTATCGACATCCTCATCAACAATGCCGGTATCGAGAGCTCCAAACCGTTTCTCGAAATCGGCCTCGAGGAATTCGAGCGGGTCATGCGCATCAACACCACCGGCGCATGGCTGTGCTGCCAGGCCGTTATCCCCGCCATGCTGGAACAGAAATGCGGCAGCATCGTCAACGTCAGTTCGGTTGCCGGGCAGCGTGGTGGCGGCCTTCTTGGCACCGCGGCCTACTCCACTTCCAAGGGTGCGCTGATTGCGCTGACCAAGGCCCTTGCGCGCGAGTTCGCCAAATCCGGCGTTCGCGTGAACGCCGTCTCCCCGACGCTCACCATGACCGATTTCGCCGTGCGTCAGCTCGAGCGGCTGCCGGCCGGGACGCTCGACCGCGTCATGGCCGCAACGCCACTCGGTCGCGCCGGCAAGCCGGAAGAGACCGCTGCGGTGATCGCTTTTCTTGCACTGGATGAATCGTCGTTTGTCACCGGTCACGTATATAACGTCGACGGCGGCATGGCCATGTAACAGCCTGTCGAGGAGCAGCATTAAAACGCCGCGTTTCGGAGGGCCGCTCCCTATCGATGCGGCGAGTTGGGCAGCGGATACATTAATCCTGCCGAACCAAATCCGCCATCGACGTTGAGCGAGTGACCGTTGACATAGTCACTCTCGCCTGACGCGAGAAATACCGCCGCATCGGCAATCTCTTTCGGATCGCCGTAGCGCCTTTGCGGCACCAGAAATTCGTATGCTTCCACCGTTGCCGGATCATGCATCGCGCGACCTACGTCCGTCATGATCGGCCCCGGGACGATATCGTTAACGTTGATACCCTGCTCCGCCAGCTCCACCGCCATCACCTTGGTCAACAACTCCAGTCCTGCCTTGGCCGCTCCGTAAGGCGCGCGGCCTATGCCACCGCGCTGCCCGGACAGCGAACAGATATTGATGATCTTGCCGTAACCTTGCTTGACCATCTCCCTGCCCGCGGCCTGCGAACACAGAAACGCGCCGGTCAGGTTAATGCGGATGACCCGCTCCCACTCCTCGAGCGAGCACTCCAGTGTGCGTATGTTGGCGCCGATGCCGGCGTTATTGACCAGAATATCGACCCGGCCGAACTCCTGCAGGCAGAAGTCGACGAGCTGCTGGCCACCGGTCGCTTCCGCCACGTCGATGCGAATCGACCGGACCTCGCGCCCGCCTTTGGCGAGCTCGGCTGCCGTCTTGCGCGCCAGATCATCATTGATGTCGCCGATGACCAACCGTGCACCTTCCGCTACAAACGCCGTGCCGATTGCCTTGCCAATTCCTTGTGCCGCACCGGTTACGATCGCCACCTGCTCCTTTAGACGCATGCCAGCTCTCCTCTTGTTTTCTTCCGGATCGAAAAACCGATCGCCCTACAGGTCGGTGACCGCACCATGCGACGCGTCCGCGACCAACCGTGCGTACTTGGCGAGCACGCCCCTGGTATAGCGCGGCGCCGGTTCCTGCCACTGTGACAGACGCTGCTGCAGTTGTTCGTCACTGAGTTCAACATCCAGTCGCCGGTTATCGACGTCGATAATGACGATATCGCCATCGTGCAACGCCGCTATTGGTCCGCGCTCTGCCGCTTCCGGCACGATGTGCCCGATCACGAAGCCCCGCGTTGCCCCCGAGAAACGCCCGTCAGTCATGAGCGCGACGGCTTCCCCGAGCCCGCTTCCCTGCAACGCACCAGTGACCAGTTGCATTTCCCGCATGCCGGGCCCGCCCTTCGGGCCTTCGTAGCGCAACACCATCACGTCGTTGGGTTGAATGCGCCCTTCCTTGATCGCAAGAAACGCGTCTTCTTCGCGCTCGAACACGCGCGCTGGCCCGCGATGGAATTTCTTGGTCTGCCCGGAGACCTTGATGACGCTTCCGCCCGGCGCCAGGTTGCCACGCAGGATGGCGAGGCCGCCTTCTTTCTTCAGCGGTTTCGACAACGGTTTGATCACGTCCTGATCCGCCGGCTCGGGCGCTGCTTCAATGTTCTGCGCCAGTGTTTTCCCGTTAACCGTCATTTCCGATCCGTGCAGCAAACCCGCTTCGAGCAGGCGCTTGCCCACCACCGGCATGCCACCGGCTTCGTACATCTCCGGCGCGGTGTAGGTGCCCCAGGGGCGAAGGTCTGCCAGCACCGGCGTCTTGCGTGAGATCCGGTCAAACGCTTCAAGCTCCAGAGGTATATCGAAATCGTGCGCAGTTGCGAGAAGATGCAGCACGGAATTGGTTGAACCGCCAGTGGCCATCACACCGGTAATCGCGTTTTCGAAACTTCGCGTCGTGACCACTGAACGCGGCGTCACGCCTTTTCGCACCAGCTCCATTACCAGCTTGCCGCACTCAATCGCGACATCTGCTTTCTCCGGGTCCACCGCCGGCACATCGTTCCATCCCAGCGGTGAAATACCGAGCATCTCATACGCCGTGGCCATGGTGTTCGCGGTGAACTGCCCCCCGCAGGCACCGGCACCCGGGCAGGCATGGTCCTCCACGTCCTTGAACTCTTCCTCGTTGATCCTGCCGGCATTGAATGCGCCAAGCGCTTCATAGGCATCCTGCACCGTCAGCTTTCGATCGCCAAACACCTTGTTGGGCTTGGTGCATGCGCCAGAGCGAATCGAACCGCCGTACAGAGTCACGCCCGGTATATCGAGCCGCCCCAGCACCATCGCCATGGCAGGAATGGTCTTGTCGCAACCCGAGATCGTGACGATGCCGTCGAACATGTGCCCGCGCGCCACGAGTTCCACCGAGTCGGCAATGACTTCGCGACTGACCAGTGAAGTCTTCATGCCTTCCGTGCCGGTGGTGATGGCATCGTTGATGGCGACGGTATTGACCTCGATCGGCGTGCCACCCGCCGCACGGATGCCCGCCATCACCTTCTGCGCCAGCTCCCGGTGATTCCAGTTGCATGGCATGGTTCCGATCCAGCAATGCGCCACGCCAATCTGCGGCCGGGACAGATCCTCATCCGTAAAGCCGATGGCCTTCATCATCGACCTCGCAACGGAGCGGTCCGGCCCCTCCAGCAACACACGGCTTTTATGTCTCGGATCCACGCTCACGCAAACCTCCCTGTTTTTTTCTGATGTGCTTACTGTACCAGCCTGCTCAGTGCCACACTCACCTTGTCGCCATTGTTGAGGCCAAGCTGGCGTGCTTCCGGGTTGACCTGCGACAGCACGCCGTTCTCCCACATGTCGAGCGAATCACCGATGCGCCCGCTTGTGTGTGCCACCGCCGCCGCTGCAACGCCGTGCCCATGCAGCATCTCGAGAGCAGCAGTACCGGCATTGTCCTTTCCGCCGCCGGCGTCATTGAAGACCACCAGCTTGAGAGGAACCTCCAGGGCAAACTCCCCCGAGCTGGTACCGCCATGCGAGGCGGAAACCACAACCGCTCCCTTGTCATCTTCATTTACCTTGGTGATCGAGTCCATCAGGACGACCTTGCCACCTTTGCCTTGTTCTACCGTTTTCTTGAGCATATCTTGTCTCCATCAGCCAGCGCGGCGCCTCGCCGCCTGGCATCAAAAAAAATAAAGTAATTGAGTTCGGTATTGCTCGAATGGCGCCCGTGCCCGATACAGCCGCATAAGGTGGCTGTGCAGCACGCGCGACACGTCTACCAGCCCGTCAGCTCGTAATCGCCTTGATGTTCGCGGCGATCTCGTCGCGGTCGAACACTTTTTTCCAGTCCGGCGCGAAGATCTTCTTCTTCGCCTGCTCGACCGCTTTGTTGGCGGCATCAGACATCCTGACACCGGGAAGCTGATCGAACAGAATAGCCAGTTCAACGTTGAGGTGCCCGAGAATGAAGTCGCGTGCCGCTTCCGCCGGCACACCACGCTTGACGGCCTCGTCGGTCGCTTCGCGAATGATGGTCAGGCAGGTTGCGCACACCGTTTCCGACAACGCCGGCTCGAGGATCGCCATTTGGTCGACAGTGGCGCGATGCGAGCGCATGACTGGCGCATACATACGCTTGGCGACATCTTCGGCCACCGCATAATTTTTCTCGTCACCGCGCAGCAGAGCGCAGACGATGGCCTGCTTGGCCTTGATCCCGCCGAAGTAATCGCGCTTGGCTTCGAGGTCGGTCTCGTCATTGAAAATCGGCGGATGACATGGATGCGCAACGAAAATCGTCAAGTCCTCACGATCCGGCAGATGGCCGGCAAACGGAGCGGCCGCATCCAGCGCAATCAGGGTTGCGCCCTTCTTGAACTTGTCCACCAGCTGTTTGGTGACCTTCTCGATCATGTTGTCGGGAATGGTCAGGATGACGAAATCCGCATCGGCCAGCGCGGCGTCGGCATCGACACAGGTAATGTTCAGCTCCTTCAGCCGCTCGCGTCCTGCTTCGCTGACTTCGACATGGCTGACTTCATAGGGTGAGTTTTTCAGGTTGGCGGACACCCGGTAACCCATTTTTCCGCCTGCTCCGATAACTGCCAATTTGCTCATCGTGTGACCTCCACTGATCAAAAAATTCCGCATATCCGGCTTGTGGCCGGCCACGGTCGCTACAAAAAAAGTATGAGAACAGCTGGTTACTGTCCCCGCACCATTCCGAAATAATCCACCTTGCCCATCTGCCCGCCCTTGAGCGCGATCTCCAGACCATCGAACTGCGCATCATCCGAATAGGCGCGGCACAGCGGCGCGCCCGGTGTGAGTTCTGCCAGCATTTCCAGCGCGTAAAGCCGCAGCTCCTGTGTGGCGTAGCTCGATGTATCGCCACCCGCGATCACCACGCGCCGCAGACCGGTGTTCACCAGCAGCTCGCGCGCGACCCGACCCATCGCCGTTCCCAGCACCCGGGCACTGCCGCCCGTGTTTTTACCCAGTTCGGAGCGGGTCGCCTTGATGCTCGGGTCATCCGGACCAGCGGCCGAGTACAGCAACAGGCTGTTGCCGCCGGAGAGCGCTGCGAGACTCTGCTTGACCAGTTCCTGCTGCGCCTGCGCGGCTTTCTCCGGCTGAACCAGTTTGTCGGTCGGAATGCGAATGCAATCGAAGCCGTTCTTGCCGGCCCACTCGATCTGTTGCGCCGTCATTGGCGAAGCGCTGCCCGACAGCGCCAGCAACTGCTTCACCGGTGTCACCTTCGGGAATACCTTGCGCTGATCGCTGATGACGCCGGTCGCCCGCCAGTGCGCCGCCAGCGCGTATTCGACGCCGGACGAGCCCACCACGAAATGCGGCGTACGCTGTCCGTGCTGCCAGATCAACCGGCCGACAGTGCGCAAGTGCTCGTTGGTCAGCGCGTCGTATAGCAGCATGCCAGGTTTGGCGTCGAGCTTTTCCACCTCACGCGCATCGACCTGTGCGTCATCTGCGTCGAGATCGGTCACGCTCATCAGGCCGATTTCGGTCTTTGTCTGATGCGACAGGTGCACCCGCAGGTCGGACTCATGCATCGGCGTCGACGGATGGCGCGACATGACCGGATGCCGGTCGAGGCGGTAGACGTCATCACCGTAAGCAGCGAAATGGTTGCCAAACACGGTGAAACGCCGCAACGGCGGCGCGCCGGCAAGAATCGAGATCACCTGGCCCGGCACCAACGACTTGTGCGCCATGTCGGCGACGTGCCCGAAGCTGCCGATCTCGGGCGACGAATCGAAAGTCGAACACACCTTGTAATGCGTTACCGGCGCACCCAGCGACCACAATTGCCTTAGCACCGGTTCGAATTCCGCGTCCATTTCTGTCGGGGACATCGCCCGGCTGGTGCCGGCAACGCCCACACAGCGAAGATCGGGAAACTTCTCGCGGATCAGTTCAGGTGTCGGCGACGACAGGAACAACACGGTACGCAAGCCCGAAAGCGACAGCGCTTCCATCGCGTCAGTCGAGCCGGTGAAGTCATCGCCGTAGAATGCGAGCAGCAGGTTCGGATCGGTTGCCATCAGCCGCGCCCCCCGAACTTCTTGATGGCCTCGCGAAGTTCTTCATGTGTCTCGGCGTACTGCGCCAGCGGCACACCCGCCAGTGCCGCTTCCCAACCTTGCTGCATGCTGCGCACACCCGCTGCCGTGCCGCCGGGATGCGCGATGATGCCGCCGCCTGCAAGGTGAACCACATCAATAGTTTTGTTAGCGGCATAGATCTCCGGCGCCGACCCCGCCCACTGCGCCGAGGAAATCGCCGGCATCACCCGATAGTCGCCAAACATCGGTGTCAGGCAATCGGTAATCGACTGCGCCACCTCTGCATTGGTTTCGTAGAACTTGCTGTTGAAACCGCCAACGTGCAGATGGTCTACCCCTGCCAGGCGGAACAACTTCTGGAAGGCGCTGAATCCGATACCCAGCAACGGGTGCCGGGCGATCGCGCCGA
>Ga0307378_10013953_pt1 | contig 10133 bp, 11 predicted proteins | sample UN1MG_FD_202238 | JGI IMG/M metagenome (GOLD analysis project Ga0307378, IMG submission 202238) | Soil microbial communities from Risofladan, Vaasa, Finland - UN-1 | ecosystem: Environmental > Terrestrial > Soil > Coastal area > Acid sulfate soil | place: Finland: Risofladan, Vaasa | collected... | reverse complement strand
GTCACTCTAACACTTGAGCCCGGATGGGGACAGCTGGGGGAGCTGATCAGGAAAGTGATTTTAGATGAGCGGAGCCTAGAGCTTGACCCATTTTCAGAACTCTGCCTTTTCTGCGCCGATAGAGCGCAGCATGTGAGAGACTTTATTAAACCAAAGCTACAGGCAGGCGAGATTGTAATCTGCGACAGATATTATGATTCGACTGTGGTCTATCAAGGTAACGGTCGGAAACTTGATAAAAGATTGGTTAATAAGATGGCAAAAGCATCAACTCTTGAGCTTATCCCGGACATAACATTTTTATTGAATCTTCCTGTTCGCACGGGGCTTACAAGACTCCAGAGCAGAGGCGACATCACTAAAATGGATGAAGAGCCCTTGGAGTTTCATGAGTTGATAAGACAGGGCTATATGCTTATCGCCGGGAGAGAGCCCAATCGAATCAAAAAGATAAATGCCGATAGAGATATTGTAGAAATTCATAACGAAATAAGGAGCATAGCAATAGAGTCTATTTCCTTAAAAAGTAAATCTTAAACTATATTGGAGAGTCATATTTAAGGTTGCTAACAAGAAGCCAATGTTCAATAATAAGATAATAGGCCACGATTTTCAAAAGGGCATTCTTAAGAGGGCAGCAAATGAGAATTTGGTTTCTCATTCTTATTTGTTTTCCGGATCTGACGGAATCGGCAAGAAACTTGTCGCAAATGAGTTTGCGAAGCTAATAAACTGTAAGTCCAGAGGCTCTGTTGATTCTGCTAACCTCGATTCTGCAGCCTGTGTTTGCGGATCGTGTGCCAAAATAGATAAAGGCATTCACCCTGATGTTATTTACGTACAGTTTGAAGGCGTTAAAAGCATTAAGGTTGAACAGATAAGAGAAGGGGTTGAAGAGAGGCTCTTTCTTAAATCATTTGAGGGCAAATTTAAAGTTGTAATAGTTGATGAAGCTGAAAGAATGAGTAATGGGGCACAGAATGCTTTTTTAAAAACCCTGGAGGAACCGCCGCCGAATTCCGTAATAATTCTCATCACATCAAATCCGGATTCTCTTTTACCAACTATACGCTCAAGATGTCAGTTGGTCAGATTTAATACGCTTGCTGAAGAATTGATACTTGAGGAGCTTAAGAGTAGAGGCGATCTGTCTTCAGAAGATGCTATTGTATGCTCTAAATTATCAAACGGCAGTTTGGGCAGGGCACTTATGATGGATAGTGATTTAATAGGGTGGAGAAAGGAGTTGATACAGTATCTCATGCACTTAAAGCCCGACTCCGCCATGAGTATTATCGGATTGGCTGAATATATGCCTCTTACCTCGGACCCTGAAGATATGGAGAGAATGACTCTCGCATTTGAATTTATATCACTCTGGCTTCGTGATCTTATGCTCATAAAAACTGATTCTGATAAAAAAGGGATTACTAACGTAGATCTAATCGAATCAAGTATGCAAATTGCAGAGAAATGGGATCTTGATAACATTTTAGATAAGATGGGGGCTTTAGAGAAAACTCGGAATGATATATATAATATGAACGCTAATAAGCAACTTTCATTTGAAAATCTTTTTATAAGACTAGCAAGTTAGGGTATTATCATAGTCCTTTAGAATACTGCAGAACAGAAGAAGAGATATTATGGAGATTAGTATTTATGTCTAAATCTTTTTACGTTACTACACCGATTTATTATGTAAATGATGTGCCCCACATTGGACACGCATACACAACCATAGCCGCTGATGTTATTGCCAGGTTCAAAAGGCTCCAAGGTCATAAAGTTTTTTTCCTTACCGGCACTGACGAGCATGGGCAGAAGATTGAAAGAACTGCTGAGGCTAACGGCGAAAAGCCTATAGAGCTTGCAGACCGGGTTGTAAAAGGATTTCAAAACTTATCTCAGGTTCTAAATATAACAAATGATGATTTTATAAGGACTACCGAAGATAGGCATCGCATATCAGTAGAGGAGATTTTCAAAAGAGTAGAGGCAGCAGGGGATATATATCTAAGCGAATATGAGGGTTGGTATGATGTTAGAGATGAGGCGTTTATAACCGAGACGCAGCTTGAAGAAATTTTGTCTTTACCTGAGGACAAACGCCCTATTATTGAGAAAGTTAAGGAGGAGAGCTATTTCTTCAGACTTTCCAAGTATCAGGAGCCGCTACTTGAATACTATAAAAAACACCCTGAATTTGTTCAGCCCAGCTACAGGTTAAATGAGGTTTCCCGTTTTGTAGAGGGCGGCCTTCGCGATCTGAGTATAAGCCGTACAACTTTTACCTGGGGTATACCTGTTCCAGGAAATCCCAAGCATGTGATTTACGTCTGGTTTGATGCTCTTACCAATTATCTCACCGGTGTTGGTTTTCCAGATAATGAGAAAATGTTGAGTGAGAATTGGCCTGCCGATGTGCATCTGGTGGGAAAAGACATACTCAGATTTCACGCGGTCTACTGGCCTGCTTTCCTCATGTCGGCTGGAATAGAGCTTCCCAAAACAGTTTTTGCACATGGCTGGTGGACAGTGGAAGGGGAGAAGATGTCTAAATCTGTAGGCAACGTTGTAGACCCTAACCAAGTAGTGGAAGAGTTTGGTGCGGATGTGTTTAGATATTTTCTTTTAAGAGAGATTCCATTTGGACAAGACGGGGATTTCTCCAAGAGCGCAATTGTGGCCAGGGTAAACGGTGATCTTGCAAACGGTCTTGGAAACCTGGTTAGCAGAACACTTGGAATGATAGAGAAATATTTCGATGGCAAAATTCCTGAACCCACAAGTCTTAACTCGGGAGATGAGGCAATAAGAGATAAGGCTATTGCCACAGTGGATCTTGTAGAAAAGCAAATGAATGAAATAGCATTTCATAAAGCATTGGTATCGCTCTGGGAGTATATTGGGGATGTTAATAAGTATGTAGATGAATCAGCCCCATGGACGCTTGCTAAAGAAAACAACCAAGAAAGATTGGGCGCCGTTCTTTGGACTATAGTTCAGGCGATCGGAGTTATAACCATATTAATTTGCCCTTTTATGCCCAAGTCTGCTGAGGAAATATGGAAGAAATTAGGATCTGTGGACCCGCTAAATTCCAAGCTCCTCTCTGACGCAAAAGAGTGGGGAATCGTGAAATCCGGACAGATTGTGGAAAAAGGCCAAAGCCTCTTCCCACGCTTCGAAGATAAATAAATCGGCTATTTTCTTACAATATAATAATAGTTAATCGGATCATGAGGCAGTTCTTTTATCTCAACTTGAGTAAACCCCGCGTTCTTCAATATATCGGTTGCCAGTTCTTTCCCCCACATTGCTCCTAGACCCTTTCCGTTTTGCGATAGTGACACAGTCATACAATGCATACATGAGATTGTATATGTAAAGGGGCCTAGCAAGTGATCCATATTATTGTGGACATGGCTTGAGCCTGCGATATCCTGCATTAAATACACGCCGTCATCTTTTAGAGCATTGTTTATATTAGACAAGACTCTGTCCGGGTCGGCCTGGTCATGTACAGCGTCAAACGTAGTAATAAGATCATATTTATTAACGTCGTCAATTTCAGCAACATCTTTAGCAATCAATTTAACATTTGTTAAGCCGTGTTCTGCGGCATGGGCATTTCCTCTATTGATTGCTTCTTCTGAAATGTCATATCCTGTGAACTGGCTATTTGGGAATTCTGTAGCCATATGGACTAAAGCGAATCCACTCCCGCAGCCAAGGTCCATAACCTCAATCCCTTCCTCCAGCTTCTCAAGTATGCCGGGTATTAAAGGAAGCGTCTGATCCAGAAGTGGTGCTATCACAGTCTGATTGCTTTCCTCTGACATAACCTCATGGAAACGCTCAAAGGCTTCATAGGGCACACCGCCGCCATTATGAAAACATTCAACGATTTCATCTTCCACAGATCCTAGAACAGATATCCACTGAGTTGTAACAGCAATGTTGTTAGGCACGGCTTTTCGCGTGAGCCAGGCTGAATGCTCCGGAGGTAGGGAGTAGGTCTTGTTTTCTATGTCATAGACAACAATTTCTCCAGTCACCATAGCTCCTAGCCATTCTCTTACGTACCGCTCGTTTAACTTTGCGGCGCTTGCGATTTCTTCACTTCTAGAGGGTTCAAGCTCACTCATCACATCAAAGAGCCCTGTTCTATAACCTATCGAAATCATCAAATTTAAAGCGCCGTGATTTAATATGGTCATCATCCTTTCGGCAAACTCCTCGGATTTAACTTCGTTTATACTAACGTTACAGTTACTACACATATCTAATTCCTCCTATATTGTTACTAAACAGACTGGTCTGTCTGCATTTAAATAAAAAAATTATTTTACTAAATTTTCGATTAATTTGACCGCTCTTTCAATTGGCCAAGTATCGTTGTAATTTTTGCTTGCAACTATAGCACCTTCAGCTATTAGGTGGTACATGTCAACTACCTGAGCCACGTCCAGATGTTTATACTTAGGTTTTGAATCCTTTAAATCTTGAATAACGTCTTTTAATATCGAACGGAACCTGTCGTCATGTAGTTTTACTTCCTTACGTATCGGGTGGTTGGGGTCAGTAATTTCTACAGCCATATTTCCAAAAGCGCATCCCCTGAAATTAGTTTCCTTCATATATTCTAATACTCCATTAATTATAGACATATATCTCTCATAAGGATCTTTTATGCCGTTAACCATATCCTTAGTAGCGTTGGTATCAACACGGTCACGCTCTCTTAGGTATTCGACGCCAAGATCCTCTTTGGATTTGAAGTTGCTGTAGAAGGTGGCTTTAGCAACGCCCGATTCCTCGATTATCTGATTAATACCGGTTTGATGATACCCCTGGCGATAAAATAGATCGTTAGCAGCTTGAATGATACGATCCCTGCTCGGCAGCTTTACATTTTTTTGCATGACTCAGATATTACAATAGACAGACTGGTCTGTCAAGTGGTTTTTGTTTATGTAAAATTATTTATATGATACAATGACTATAAAGAATAATTTGCCCAAACTGAGTGAAGTTGTTCCGATGATAAATAGAACCGGAGGATTATAGATGAGTGATAAATGCTGCATTAATGTGTTTGACGATGGGCCGCTTGGTATCGAGGAGCTTGAGACATTAACTAATTCTAATGGCGAGGAGTTAGAAGTAAAAAAGAGAATAGCGCTTTGCAGGTGTGGAGCTTCTCAGACTAAGCCTTTTTGCGACGGTACGCATAAAAAAATTGGGTTTTCCAGTAAAATTGAAAAGTCAGAAAGTGATCAAGAAAATGATGAGGGTAGAAGAGCAATCAGAGTATTCATGAACGGCCCTTATGAAGTATCAGGAGATATAGAATTAAATATCAACGACGAAATGAGTCTTTCAAATAATGACCCATATTATCTTTGCAGATGCGGAGCATCAGAAAACAAACCCTTTTGTGATGGATCTCATAAGAAAATAAATTTTTCTGACGAGTAATCTTCACAAGTAAAAATTAGGAGAATTATTTATGGCATTAACACCCTCAACTATGCTTGCTCTGGGTACAAAAGCCCCGGAATTCCGGTTGCTGAATGCTGTCGATAACAAAGAATATCACCTAAATGACCTAAGGTCGGATAAAGCTACAGTTATCATGTTCATATGTAATCACTGCCCATACGTGAAACATGTGCAGGAGGGGCTTGTCGAATTAGCAAATGATTATATTCCTCATGGTGTTTCTTTTATAGCTATTAATTCTAATGATGTTGGAAATTATCCTGCCGATCATCCTGATAAAATGAAAGAGGATGCGGAGAGGCTGGGATACCCCTTTCCTTATCTTTTTGATGAGACACAAGAAGTAGCAAGGGCTTATGATGCGGCATGCACTCCGGATTTTTATATGTTTGATGGTGATTTGCTCTGTGTTTATAGGGGGCAGATGGATCATTCGAGGCCCGGTAACGGTAAGCCCGTTACAGGGGAGCATATAAGAGAAGCGCTCGACAAAATGTTGAGAGGAGATTCTGTAGGCGAAGATCAGATACCTAGCATTGGATGTAATATCAAATGGAAATGATTTTAACAGGCAAGCTCAATGTTTGTCAGGTTCTTGTTTGACTGGATTCCTAATCTGACGAAATTCCTCCATTACCTGCTCCATAGTTTTAAACTCATAATTCCCACATTCGATTGCTCCAGTTCCAAAAATGAGTAAGGCCTGTCCAGCATTATTAATTAGACTTATTACATATTCAGGACCGTAGTATTCCATTAAATCAGCACTACTGCCTTCATCCAAAAGAACAGTGCCGTCCCTTTCTATATAAAACTTAAAATCCATTTGGGAGCCGAAGTAAACTGAAAGATAAATCCAGCCGTTTTGCCTGGAGCCAACTACATAAGTTGAATCTTCAGAAGCAAAGCGGAGCTGGAAATTATGCTCATTATAGTAGTATTCTTTATCAGCTAACTTCACAAGTTTCTCGATGGTTTCTACTAATTTAGCAGCTTTCATATAGCCTTTTTCCCTATTGGAAAGAATAGTCCATAATCAGATATAAATATAGATGAATTTAGATGGTGTAAGATTTCTAGCTAGAAAACTTTCTTGAAATAGCTGCATACTAGACTATTATCATTGCCAAGTCTAAAAAAATCAGTTCTTGGAATAATATGACAGAATCAAGACAATCTATTTCTATAATCCCGGTAAGCGGTATCCCTGAAATCAAACCAAATGATGATCTCGCAGGCATTATTCAAACTGCTATTGCAGAATCAGGGCTCGCAATTGAACAAGGGGATATACTTGTCTGTGCTCAGAAAATTATATCTAAAGCTGAGAATAGGATCGTTGATTTAAAGAATGTAAATCCTTCTCCCTATGCTCATACTTTGTCCAAGGAAGTAAGCAAGGACCCTCGTTTAATTGAAGTAATCCTGAGTGAGACTACTAAAATCATAAAGATGGATAAAAGAAAGCCTGAAAAGGGGAGGCTCATAGTAGAGACCCGCGGCGGGGTAATATCGGCAAACGCTGGAGTCGATGCTTCAAACGTATCAGGCGGCGACATGGTCACACTACTCCCAATAGATTCAGACAAATCGGCTGACATCCTTGTAGCCGGCTTTAAAGAAAAGCTAGGAAAAGATGTAGCGGTGATAATTACTGATACGGTAGGTAGGCCCTGGCGGGATGGGTTGGTAGACATAGCTATTGGATGTTCAGGAATAAGGGCGCTTAAAGATTATAGAGGGAAAACAGATTCAAAGGGGCTTGAGTTAAATGCCACGGTTATGGCAGTAGCTGATGAGATTGCTTCAGCAGCGGGGCTTCTGATGGAAAAGGCTGATTTTGTTCCGGTGATTATTGTACGGGGGTATGAATACGATAAGGTCGGAAAAGGGGCGAAAGAACTAATAAGAAATCCTGAGGATGATCTATTCCGCTAAGAAGTTTTAAATCTGGTTATTGCAGATAATCCTTAATTAACAAGCAGAACTCTCTTTAATATTTCTACCACATCTCAATATTCTTAGAGTATATTACTTTAAAGATGAAAGAACTAGAAAACATGTTTATAAAGATAGCTCACCGCGGAGCTAGCGCATACGAACCTGAGAATACGCTCAGGTCCTTTGAGCGGGCAATAGAGATGAAGGCTGATATGATAGAGCTTGATGTAAGACAATCTATCGATGGTCACCTTGTAGTAATGCATGACGGTACTGTAGACAGAACAACAGATAGCACAGGGCTGGTCTCTTTAAAAACGCTAGCTGAATTAAAAGAACTTAATGCCGGGAAAGGAGAGCGAATCCCGACCCTTAATGAGGTTGTAGAACTCGGCAGAGGTCGAGCAAAATTCGTTATAGAATTAAAAGAGAACGGAGCTGAGGATAAAGTTGTTGATTTGATACGTAAAAATGAATTGATAGATGAAGTGTTTATAGTGTCGTTTAAGCCTAATAGATTGAAAATGGTAAAGGCGCTAGAGCCAAGACTGAAGACGGGCTTGATATTGTTTGCATCTTTAGATCCTATCAGGCTTGCCAAAAATTGCGGCGCCGATGTTGTTGCACCGTTTCGTTGGTTTATCACAAAAGGTTTAATTGAACGAGCTAAAGCAAACGGCTTGCATACATTTACCTGGACTGTGGATGAGACATTGAAAGCTCAGAGCTTAAAAGATATCGGCGTAAGTGGCATTGTTACAAATAAGCCCGATATTATTTAGGCTGCATTCTAATCACCCAAGTAATTTGAACATCTCTAGCCCCAACAGCACTTATTTAGCCAATAATACAACTGATGCAATAGCCAGTCCAATGCCTGCCATTTCTCTAGTATCCAGCTTTTCCCCTAAGAATATTAATGCCAAGACAACTGTGAGAGCTGGATAAGCCGCCGATAGTGGGGCAACTATTGAGAGTTTTGCATACTTGAGAGCAATGATGAATAGAACTGTGCCGATTCCCCAACATAGCCCCATTAAAAGGGCGGGGAAATTAATAGCGAAATTAGTAAAAATTGTGTTTCTGTTATAAATAACAAAAGTAGTGAAGACTGTCAGAGTACCCACTGCCTCAAAAAAGTAGACTCTGAATGGAATGTCTTTTAATGAGGCCAATTTGCCGAAGAAACTTCCAAAAGAAAAGCATACAATTGCCAACAGTATTATGAGAAACCATCTTTCACCCATTTGAATCTCCTATAATCTGATTTTGATAACTGATAATTCTTCTCGTTTGAATTCAAACATTAACACGCTATTAACTATTCCTGAATACCCCCTTAACCCCAAAGTGTTGTACTAGTAATGCCACCTCTTATCCAATCCGTAACAAACCCAAACCTTGGGTCCTTCTTGGCTTACTGAGGGTGATTGAAAAAATCATCCTCAGTCTTTTCTTTCAGAATTCTAAGAACATGTTTGTTTTCATCATATCTTAACTATTTTGTGATATTATGGGTAATGATCGTTAGACTAATAAAGCAATCTATAACCCAATATGGAGGTAAATATTATGAGTGAAATGACAGAATATAAACCAGGCACCTTTTGCTGGCCCGAACTAGTAGCTTCAGATTCCAATAAGGCCAAGGAGTTTTATTCAAAACTATTCGGTTGGGAAATTACTGATGTGCCCATTGGCAATGATAATGTCTATTCTATGGCTCTCATAAGAGGGAAAGAAGCGGCAGCTCTTTATCAAATGTGGCCAGAGCAAACAGAGCAGGGGGTCCCAACACATTGGGGGAGTTATGTATCAGTATTTAATATAGAGGAAGTTTTAGAGAAAGCGGAATCATTAGGGGCAACTATAGTTGTCCAGCCTATGGATGTATTTGATTCCGGCACAATGGCTGCAATTATAGACCCGACAGGAGCTATGATTTCATTATGGAAACCAATGCAACATATTGGAGCAAAAGTAGTAAATGAACATGGAGCGCTTGTTTGGAATGAGCTTGCGACTGATGATACCGTGAAGGCTAAAGAATTTTATACTGATTTATTTGGTTGGCAGGCACAAGAAATGGATTTTAATGGCATAAATTATACTATGTTTATGAATGGAGATAGGCCAGCGGCGGGGATGTTGCCGATACAGGAAGAATGGGGAGAGATGCCGCCAGCGTGGTTTGTATATTTTGCTGTTAATGATTGTGATGCTATTGTGGATGAGACGGTCTCCTTAGGTGGAGAAGTTGTAAATCCCGCAACAGATTTACCCGAAGTGGGGAGAATGGCATTTCTAAAGGATTCCCAAGGTGCTATTTTCGCTGTGATAAAAATGAAGAAATTGCCAGATTAAAAAATTACAGTGATTTTTAGACAGGCGAACTTTGAGATGTAAGTTAAAAATATTTTGACTTTAACTTTTCACTCTCTTACTGGCCGTATTCCTTGTTCTTACATGAAAATTGGGAGGTTTATTCTTAACCCATCTAACAAAATTTTGAATATTTTCATTCTCAAGTAAGCGGTCTATAGTGTGGTAATAATTTAAGGGGCTGTCCTAGATAACAGAGAAAGGTTATCATAACAGTCATACGAAAGAGCAGATTAAACAAGGATAAGCAGCAGCGTTTGATGGAGCACTTTATATCGGGTTCTACTGCAAGGTGTGCCGCG
>Ga0307378_10013952_pt1 | contig 10133 bp, 6 predicted proteins | sample UN1MG_FD_202238 | JGI IMG/M metagenome (GOLD analysis project Ga0307378, IMG submission 202238) | Soil microbial communities from Risofladan, Vaasa, Finland - UN-1 | ecosystem: Environmental > Terrestrial > Soil > Coastal area > Acid sulfate soil | place: Finland: Risofladan, Vaasa | collected... | reverse complement strand
CCCGCGGCCTCTGCATCGATGCCGTCCACCTGCCGCTCGCCGGTGTACCGCTGCGCGATCTCGTCGCCGAGCGACTCGGCCTGCCTACCTCGCTCGACAACGACGCCAACCTCGCCGCCCTCGCCGAGCACCGGTTCGGCGCTGCGCGGGGGGCCACCAACGTGGTGATGCTCACGATCGGGACGGGGATCGGCGGTGGCCTGATCATCGACGGCCGGCCCTACAGCGGCTCGAGTGGCGCCGGCGGCGAGATGGGCCATATCGTGATCGACCAGGACGGCCCACCCTGCAACGGCAACTGCCCGAATCGCGGCTGCGTCGAGGCGCTCGCCTCCGGCACAGCCCTCGCCCGTGAGGGCCGGGCCGCGGCGGAGCGCGAGCCGGACTCGGTGCTTGGCCGGGCGCGGGCCGAGGGGCGCGAGATCGGTGGTCCCGAGATCGTCGCCGCCGCCCGGGCGGGGGATCGCGCCTCAGTCGAGGTGCTCGCGCTCGTCGGGCGACGGCTCGGTGTCGCTCTGGCCGGACTCGCGAACACCTTCGATCCCGACGTGATCGTGCTTGGCGGCGGGGTCATGGACGCCGGCGATCTGCTGCTCGACCCGGCCCGGGCTGAGCTCCAGCGGCGGGCCCTCTCGCCACAGAACGAGGTCCCGGTCCGCGCTGCGGCCCTCGGCCCGGAGGCGGGGATGATCGGGGCTGCGATGCTGGCCAGAGATGAGATCCAACGCGGTGCCGGGGTGAGTCACTGATGGCCGGCCGTCTGGTCGTCTGCCCGACGCCGATCGGCAACATGGGTGACCTCAGCGATCGGGCCAGGCAGGCGCTGGCGGAGGCCGACGTGGTTGCCTGCGAAGACACCCGGCGCGCCGGTCGCCTCTATGAGCGGCTGGAGCTCGAGACCCCGCGGTTCGTCTCCAACCACGAGGCCAACGAGGACGAGCGGGCCGTGCAGTTGGCCCAGGCGATCGAGCGCGGCGCCAAGGTCGTGCTGATCAGCGACGCCGGCACACCGATGATCTCCGACCCCGGCTACCCCCTGATCCGGACCTGCATCGAGCGCAGCATCGAGATCGAGGTGCTACCGGGGCCGAGCGCGGTCACGACCGCATTGGTCGCCTCCGGCCTGCCGCCGGCGCGGTGGCGCTTCGAGGGCTTCCTGCCGCGTCGCGCCGGCGAGTTGGAGCGGGTGTTGCAGTCGACCGACACCGTCGTTGCCTTCGAGTCGCCCCGCCGCCTGCCCGCGTCCCTGCGAGCGCTCGCCGCCCTCGCACCCGACCGCCCGGCCGCCGTCTGCCGGGAGCTGACCAAGCTCCACGAGGAGATTGCGCGCGGCACCCTGGGAGAGCTCTCGCGTCGCTTCCGGGGTGACGTAAAGGGGGAGATCGTGGTGGTCATCGCGCCCTCGAGCAAGCGCGCCGCCGCTCCCGACACGGCCTTCGCCGTCGACGCCCTGCGCCGCCTGGTCCAGGCCGGAGCGCGGCCGCGGGCTGCAGCCGGCGTCGTCGCGGCCCTGACCGGGACGAAGCCGAACGAGCTCTATCGCGAGTTGACCGGGCGCGAGCCCCGACGGTGAGCGCGCCTACGCAGGCACCGGCTGCGCTTGGGCGCGGCGTGATCGTCGAGCCCGGCGCCGCCCCGCCGGGGAGCTGGGCGGATGCCCCGCGAGTGCTGATCGGGCAGCAGCAGCTCGCTGATCGCGCTCAGGCTTCGGCCCTGGCTGAGCTGTTGCGACGGAGCTGGGCTATCAGGGAGCCAATCATGATCGAGCTGGACGTCGATCCGAGTGCCTTCCGGGGGCCCGAGTCAATCGCCGACGCCCCCTATGCGCTGCCGGCGGACCTCGACCTGCCGTTCGATCGCATCCACCACTTCCTCTGGGCCAACAACTACGACGCCCGCGAGGGCACTCCGATCTGGTGGTGGTCGCGCAAGGCCGAGCCGCTCGGGGCCGGGCCCACAGATGACGCCGACGTACTCGGACCGGACGGCCGCCCCGCATGGATCGACGGCGGGCCACGGTGGAGCTCTCCGGGGATTCCCGGCGTTTCCGTGATCCACAGCAGCACCGTCGAGGCGGGACTGCTCGATCCGATCAGCGGCGCCGGTGCCGCTCCGGCGATCGACATGGCCCCCGATCAGCGGGCCGCCGTTGAGCACCATGGCGGCCCCGTACGGGTGATCGCCCCCGCGGGATCGGGCAAGACGCGGGTACTGACCGAGCGGGTCCGGCACCTGCTGGGGCAGCGCGGTTACGACCGCGAGACCGTGCTCGCAGTCGCCTACAACAAGGAGGCCCAGCGCGAGCTCGAGGCTCGTCTCGTCAAGCTGCAGCCCCGTACCCGGACCTTGAACTCGCTCGGCTACCGAATCGTCTCCGAGTTTCGCGGCGCCCGCCCGCCGGTGCTCGATGAGATCGAGGTCCGGACCCTGATCGACGAGGCCTTCCCGATCCCTCGCCGTCGCCTGACCAACACCGATCCGATCGGGCCCTACCTGGAGGCCCTGACGGCCGTCCGCCTCGGCCTGCGAGACCCGCTGGAGGTCGAGGAGTCACGCGATGACGTTCCTGGTTTCGCCGAGGGCTTCGACGCCTTTCGCGGGCGCCTCGCAGGGCGGCGCGCGGTTGATTTCGATGAGCAGGTGTACGGCTCCCTCGAGGCGCTGCTCAGTGACGGGGAGTTCCGCCGACGGATGCAGGTCGAGCATCGCCACATGCTGGTCGACGAGTTCCAGGATCTCACCCCGGCGCACGTGCTCTTGATCCGCCTGCTGGCGATGCCGGCTCTCGACGTATTCGGAGTCGGCGACGACGATCAGACGATCTACGACCATGCCGGGGCCGACCCGCGGTTCCTGGTCGACTACGTCGATTTCTTCCCCGGGGCGGAGGCGACGGCGCTCGAGGTCAACTACCGCAGCGCCGAGGGCATCGTCTCGGCCGCGGCGACGCTGCTCGGCTACAACCGGGTTCGGGTCGAGAAGCGGATCCGCGCGGCCGACGGCGCGGACCCGAATCCGTCCGCGGTCGAGATCCGCCGGCACGCGGCCGGCGACGCCGCGACCGAGATTGCCGCCCTGATCTCCGCCTGGCGGGTCGATGACGGGGTTGAGGACGCTGAGATCGCGATCCTGACCCGGGTCAACTCGTTGTTGCTCGCGCCGCAGATCGCCCTCTGGAGCGCCGGCGTCCCACTGCGCTCGTCGGTTGGGCCGGAGGTGCTCGAGCGGGCGGGCGTCGCCGCCGCCCTCGCCTGGCTGCGCCTGGCGCTGGACCCGGAGGCGATGGTTCCTTCCGATCTGGAGACGATCCGCCGCCGCCCGAGTCGGGGCTTTCCACGCTGGATCAGCAAGTGGTTCGTCAACTGCAGCTCGCTTGCCGACCTGCGCCGCGCCGCGCAGACGATCGACGACGCAAAGATCGGCGGCAAGGTCGAGGACCTGGCCGACGACATCGAGTTGCTCGCCGGAGCCGCGCGCGGCGGGGCGTCGACCCGTGGTTTGCTGGAGATCGTCCGTGACCGGATCGGACTCGGTGGAGCGATGGAGATGCTCGACGGCTCGAAGGGCGGTCAGGGCGCTGCCTCCCACCTCGACGACCTCGAAGGGCTGATTCAGGTGTCGGACCTGAACAGCGATCCCGGCACCTTCGAGCCCTGGTTGCGGGCCTCGCTGGCCGAATCGGCCGGCAACGAGGGCGTGGTGCTCTCCACGGTCCATCGCGTCAAGGGCAGAGAGTGGGACCGGGTCGCGGTCTTCGGCGCCAATCAGGGGTTGCTCCCTCACCGGCTGAGTGACAACTGGGAGGGCGAGCGGCGGGTGCTGCATGTAGCGATCACCAGGGCGCGGGAGCGGTGCGTCTTGCTCGCCGACGCGGAGCGGCCTTCGCCGTTTCTGGCGGAGCTGACCGGCGAGGCGGAGCGGCCCGCAACTGCGCCCGCCTCGGCGCCGGCTGCCGGGCCCGCCAAGGCCCGGCGCAAGCCCGAGCCGATCGATATCGAGCCGCAGCCGGAGTCGCCCGCCGCCGCCGAGGCGCTGCGGAAATGGCGCACCGAGCGCTCCAGCGGTGATCGGGTTCCGGCCTACGTCGTGCTGACGAATCGGCAGCTCGACGGGATCGCGGCGACGATGCCCTCCGACTCCCGCGAGCTGCTCGCCTGCGAGGGCATCGGCCCGTCCCGCCTCGAGCGCTACGGCGACGACATCCTCGCCGTGCTGGACTCGGTTCGGGGTTGATCCGACAACTGTCCGCGGGGTTGACCCGGAGCTCGCGGGGTGTGAGGATGGTCCTATGGGACAAAGAGGGAGCTGGCTGGTGTCGGGGGCCGCAGTCCTTGCCGCACTGGCGGTTTCTCCGGCTGGAGTCGAGGCGGCAACCTTCACGGTCACGCCCGGTTCCCCGGACAGCAGCGACGCGACTCCTGACGGAAGCTGCGACGACGGCCTCGGTGTCTGCTCCCTGAGGGAGGCTGTTGAGGAGGCCAACGCCCTGGCCGGAGACGACCGGATCAACCTGCCGGCGGGCACGTTTCAGTTGACGATCGGCGGCGCGGGTGAGGATCTCGGGGCCAGCGGCGACCTCGATGTGCGGGACGGCATCCGGATATCGGGAGCGGGCTCGGGGCAGACCACCATCGATCAGATGACGGCCGACCGCGTGTTTCACATACCTTCTGCGGCCGCCTCCGGCGACGTTTACGAGTTCGACAACCTGACGATCACCGGCGGCGCCGTGATCGGTAGCGGCGGGGGTCTGCTCTCGGAGCGAGGCTCTGCTCTGAGCCTCAGCCGAGTGATCGTCGACGGCAACACCGCGCTCAGCGCCAGCGGATTCGTCTCGGGCGGTGGGCTCGCGGCGTTCACGAGCGCAGCCAGTACAACGATCAGCGAATCGACCCTGCGAAACAACAACGTCACGAACACGGCCGTGGCGCCGACGGGCTCGGACGTTGCCCAGGGTGGCGGCCTGTTTGTCTCCGGTGCCGGAGCGAGTTCGCTGACGATGACGGCATCGACGATCGGTCCCGGCAACCAGTCATTGATGCCAACGGCGCCCGGCCAGGCGTTCGGCGGCGGTCTCGTCGCGAACACGGCGGTGGCGGGCCTGGAGCGGACCCGGGTGCGAGGGAACACCGCGGGGACGGGCGGCGGCCTGGTCCGCGGTGCCAGCGGCGGGCTGTTCACGCTCGAGCGCTCCACCGTCGACGGCAACGCGTCGAATGGGTCCTCCGGCGGCGGGGCGCTGATCTTCACCAGCTTGTCGTCGCCCGCTCTGATCCGTAACTCGACCATCTCGGCGAATACCAGCGCCGTCGACGGCGGCGGTATCCGAATCTCAGGCGGTGGCTCCGCCACCCTCGAGCAGACCACCATCGCCGGCAACGCAGGGGGTGGGGGCCCCGGCGGTTCCGGCGACGGGATCTCAGTCGTCAGCGCCGCGGTCGGCCTCGATCGCGTGCTGCTCGACAACGGAGGGACCAACACCACGGACAACTGCTCAGTTTCAAGCGGCAGCTACTCGAAGGTCGGCAGCGGCAACAGTCTGATCCGAGACAGCGATGTCCACTGCACCTTTGTGGGCGATGTCGCCGGTGATCCGCTGCTCGGCCCGCTCGACGACAACGGGGGCCCGATCCACACCCACGCTCTCGCGGCGGCCTCTCCCGCGCGGGATCTCGCTGCGGGCTGCAATCCGCTGGTCCTGATTGATCAGCGTGGCTTCGCCAGGCCCGGCGCACCGACCGCAGGCTGCGACGCCGGCGCCTTCGAGTACGCGGACACCGACGCGGATGGCATCGAGGACGGCGTTGACCTCTTCCCCAATGACCCCGACAACGACATCGACGGCGATGGCATCAGCGGCGACATCGACAACTGCCCGGCCGACGCCAACCCCGGCCAGGCCGACGGCGACGGTGACGGGGCGGGCAACGCCTGCGACCCCTTCCCGAACGACCCCGACGACGACGCCGACGGCGACGGCGTCAGCGGCGACATCGACAACTGCCCGGCCGACGCCAACCCCGGTCAGCAGGACGCCGACGGCGATGGCATCGGCGACGTCTGCGACCCCACGCCCGATCCGGGGCCCGACTCGATCGCCGGTCTCGATCTCACCGCCAAGGCCAAGAAGAAGCTCAAGGCGGGCAAGCCGATCAAGGTCAAGGTGAGCTGCCCGAAGGAGGACTGCAGCGTCAGCGGGCGCGCCACCTTCAGCCTGCCGGCGGGCGGCAAGGCGAGTACGGCAAAGAAGCTGAAGACGAAGCGTGTGCGGAAGGATCTGCAGGCGGGGGAGAGCAAGCGGCTCAAGCTGAAGCTTGCCGGCAAGGACGCGCGCAAGCTGAAGCGCAGAGCCCGCGCCGCCAGGGTCCGCAAGCGGAGCAAGGTGGTCGCCAGGATCAACGCGAGCGACGGCTCCGGAGACAGGGCGAAGGCGAAGCTGAAGCTGAAGCTGAAGCGCTGACCCGCGCCGGCCCGTGGCCCGGGTCGCGCTCAGTGCCCGGGGCCTCGGGCCTCGCTCCCGCGCGCCAGCCCGATCAGGCTCCAGGCCGAGACCAGGGCCCAGACCCCCTCGAGGAGAAGGAAGCCCCAGTCGGAGTGGCGGGCGGCGAGCACCGCGAGCAGCGCCGAGCCGATCAGATTGAGCCACAGGTAGATCAGCGACTGCGGCGACATCACCCCGCGCTGCGCCGCGATGAAGGCAATCAGGATCAGCACGGCGCCGAGGATCTGGATCAGATCTTCCATCGACCCATATCCTGACCCGTCCATGGCCTTCTACGTCACCACCCCGATCTACTACGTCAACGCCGAGCCCCACCTCGGCCACGCCTACACGACGATCGGTGCCGACATCCTCGCCCGGCACATGCGGCAGCGGGGAGAGGATGTGTTCTTCCTCACCGGGACCGACGACCACGGCGAGCCCGTTGCCCAGGCGGCGGAGAAGCTGGGAGTGACGCCGCGCGAGCTCGCCGATCGGAACTCGCAGCGGTTTCGCGACCTGATGCCGAAGATCAACGCCTCGAACGACTTCTTCATCCGCACCTCGGACCCCGAGCACGTAGCCAAGGTCCAGGAGGTGATCCAGCGCGTCCACGACAACGGCCACGTCTACGAGGGCACCTACGAGGGCTACTACTGCCCGCGCTGCGCCGACTTCAAGACCGAGTCGGAGATGGGCGCGGGCCATACCTGTCCGATCCACGAGATCGAGCTCGAGTTGGAGACGGAGGAGAACTGGTTCTTCAGGCTCTCCGCCTTCCAGGAGCCGCTCGAGCGACTCTATGAGTCGCGGCCCGACTTCGTTCAGCCCGACTTCCGCCGCAACGAAGCGCTCTCGTTCATCAAGGGCGGCCTGCGCGACATCTCGCTGTCTCGTTCCCGGTTGCGCTGGGGCGTGCCCGTTCCCTGGGATCCCGAGCAGGTGGTCTACGTCTGGTGGGACGCGCTGCTCAACTACTACACGGCGCTCTCCTACGCCCGGGAGGGAGAGGATCTGACCAATCGCTTCTGGCCCTGCACCTACCACGTGATGGCCAAGGACATCCTCAAGTTCCACTCGGTCTACTGGCCGGCGCTGCTGATGGCCGCCGAGATCGAGTTGCCCGAGCACCTCTATGTGCACGGCTACCTGCTGATGGGCGAGAAAAAGATGTCGAAGTCGCTGGGCAACGTGCTCGATCCATTCGAGGTGATCGAGCGCTTCGGCGCTGACGCCCTCCGCTTCTACTGCTTCCGCGAGGTCAGCTTCGGCCAGGACGGCTCGATCAGCCCGGCTGGGTTCGAGTCGCGCTATGAGACCGAACTGGCCAACGACTACGGCAACCTCGCCTCACGCACGCTGGCGATGATCGAGCGCTTCCGCGACGGAATCGTTCCCGAGGCCGAGGCCGACCCGGCGCTCTGTGACGGCGAAGGCGGCCTCGCGACCGTCGAGGAGGAGGTCTGCGAACTGCTCGACCGAGCAGAGCTGACACAGGCCCTCGAGCGGATCTGGCTGCGCGTGCGGCGACTCAACCGCTACGTCGAGGAGAGCAAGCCATGGGAGTTGGCCAGGGAGGCGGAGCGGGCCGGCGACCTCGACCGCGTCCTCTACAACCTGGCCGAGGGGGTCCGCGTGGTCACCCTGCTGCTGCATGCGTATATGCCTGAGAGCACCGACCGGCTGCTCGGCGCCCTTGGGGAGGAAAACCGCGCGCTGGCAGCGTTCGGCTCGCGGGCCGGTGGCCAGGGCGTCGAGCGGATTCCGCCGATGTTCCCGAAGCTCGACGCCGAAGCCTGAGAGCGACGGCGAATCAAAGCCACTGCCGCTGGGTTTAGGGTTCGGAGAGGCGAATCGGGGAGGAAGGGCGAGTGAGATGAGTTGCTGGCGGAGACTGCGGTTCGGACCGGCGGCTGTCTTGGTTTTGGCGGTGGCCCTGCTTGTCCTGCCCGGAGTCGCCTCGGCGGCCGTTCGCTACGCCGCGCCGGCCGGCACCGGACCCGCCGGAAGCTGCCCGCAGGCGAACCCCTGCAGCATCGAGGACGCCGTCGAGCACGCGAGCGTCGCCGCCGGCGATGAGGTCGTGCTCGGCAACGGCGACTACAACCTGACCGAGACGCTGACGGTCGGCAAGAACATCACCGTGCACGGAGTGACGCCGGGGTACACGGGCTCGCGGATCATCAGCGAGGCCGAGCCATCGATCTTCATGATCCCGACGCAGGCCGTGGTCAGCGACCTGACGCTGATCAAGAGCGGCGACAAGGGTCAGGGCCTGGGAATCGCCAACGGCTTGGCCGAGCGTGTCCAGGTGATCGCGCCGCAGTCGATCGCCTGCGAGCTGAGCAGCGCCGATGCCGGCAACGCCGTGATCCGCAACTCGATCTGCAGCGGTGGGGTCTACGGCGTGCTCGCTCCCGCGACGGTGGTCGGGATCGAATTCGCGGTGCTCGACGGCGTCACCGCACACACCGACGGCGGTGAGTACTCGATCCTGGCCCTCGGTGAGAACGACGGCCAGATCAACCTCACGGCCACCAATACGGTCGCCCTCGGCGGCACGATCGCAAGCATCGGCGCCAGCGCCGAGGCGGGGAATAGCGCCCGGGCCGACGTGTCGATCTCGAGCTCGGCCTACGTGACGACGATGGAGACAGGGGCGATCACAACCCTTCCTGCTCCCGGGTCGGGATCGAACATCGCCGCAGCCGCGGTTCTGGCCAACCCCGCCGGTCGCGACTTCCACCAACTGCCTGCTTCGCCGACGATCGACGCCGGCGTCAGCGGACCCAACTCCGGCGCCCTCGATTGGGAGGCGGCGAATCGCGTCCAGGGGCCGGCGATCGATATCGGCGCCGATGAGGCTCCTGACGCGAGCAAGATCCTCGCACTGCTGGGCAAGAAGGTGAAAGCGAAGCGGACACTACGTTTCGAGGCGCGCTGCCTGAGCACGGCGTGCGGGATCAGCGGCAAGGCGGTCGTCAAGCCGAGGGGCTCGAAGAAGAAGACCCGCAAGCTGACGCCCGCGAGTGCCGGCCAGGGCGAGAAGACGAAGCTGAAGACGAAGCTGCCCAAGAAACTCGCAAGGCAGCTGAAGCGCAAGGGCGGCAAGGTCAAGGTCAGGGCGACCGGATTCGCCAACCCTGTCAGCTTCGAGCAGAAGGTGCGGAAGGTCTACAAGGTCAAGAAGGGTTAGCGGGTCGTGCCCGGGCGACCGGGTGGTCGACTCGGAGCACGGCGGCGGCGGTCTCAGGCATGGACGCCCCCGCACTTCGTAATCTCCGGACGATGGTTGATACCCACGCTCACCTCGCGTCCTGTGAACCCCCCGATGCTGAGCTGGTCGAGGCAGCGCTGGCGGCCGGCGTTCGGCGGATCCTCACGGTCGGCATGGACGAGGCCTCCAACCGCCGGGCTATCGAGGCCGCGGGGACCCACGAGGAGGTGTTCGCCGCAGTTGGCAGGCACCCCAACGCTGCCGCCGGCTTTGACGACGAGGCTGCCTCAGACATCCGCGGGCTCGCAGCCGACCCGCTTGTGCGGGCGGTTGGAGAGACCGGCCTCGACTATTACCGGGTCGGGGCTCCGCGCGGCGATCAGGTACGAGCCTTCGAGGCGCAAATCGCGATCGCCCGCGGGCTCGCCAAGCCGC
>Ga0307378_10013950_pt1 | contig 10134 bp, 9 predicted proteins | sample UN1MG_FD_202238 | JGI IMG/M metagenome (GOLD analysis project Ga0307378, IMG submission 202238) | Soil microbial communities from Risofladan, Vaasa, Finland - UN-1 | ecosystem: Environmental > Terrestrial > Soil > Coastal area > Acid sulfate soil | place: Finland: Risofladan, Vaasa | collected... | reverse complement strand
CTCGATATTTGTTGCCATAATCTGTACTTGAATCTTCGCTAAATTGAGGAATACTGGAAACCGACCGCGGAATTATAGCATTTTGAGGCGGAAAATGCCAGTTGCGATGCCGAAATCGTAAGTGCTTATTATACAAGGAGATAAATGTGCGTCCCAGGGGTGTCCTACGGGTGCTTGACAAGTACAGGTGTTACAGCAGTATCTCCAGGTCTACATATGATGCCCCCGCTATTAAGACCTGAAGATAACTTCAGGTCCTTTTTTGGTGTGCCGAGCATGCTCGGCAACTTGGAGGTGAAAGTCCTCTACACAACCTGATGGAGGTGAAGTGTTAGCGAAGCGCAAGAGCGTTGTCGCGTTCCAATGAGCCCAAAACAGTTGAATCAAACTGAGGCGCCTGGTGATTCGCGATAGAATTAAGAAAGGCTCCTTCGACCGCTGAAATATTTTCATCAATTGACTCAATAACCTGTTGAGCAATTGCATTGTTTTCATTGATCCGCTCTTTTTCCAGCAACGCTGCATCATTCTGGATGCCGCGGAACGCAAGATAACCCAGAAGCAAACTAGGTATTCCAATCCCCAGAAAAAAGTGGAGAAGTATTCTTCTGCGTCTGAGAATTGATGTTTCCATATTCGACATTAGTAACAAAGGCCTTATGTTAAATCAACAGAAATCCAATTTAAGAGAGATGCTGGATAAAACGGTTGAAAAAAAATAGATGGTATATTGCGTGAACCACATTTTTGGTCTAAAACATGACACCTATGAAAACCTCAAAGTCAAATAAGAAAATCTCTGTTGCCACATTTTTTTCTGGCATCCTCGTTACGACTTGTCAGACAAGCTTCGTTACATAAGGGGCGCGGCGGACATTGAAAATGTTTACATTTTTTATGAATTTTGTAAGTCTCTGATAGGAAATCACTTATGAAATGAGCCTTTTGAAAAAAATGGCAGATAATGGGTTGTAAAGTTGTACCGCGGTTGTAGTCGTAAGTCGCGAAAATGGGGCCATTTTCGGGCTTCATCCGTGTGGGCAATGGCCCGATATGCTGGTATCGCTCTGCTTCGTTTGTGGTAAAGGGGCGGAACGTTGGAGTTGTTCCGCCCCCGGTTGTTACTGACCTTATTCGCCGGCTGTATATTCCGGCAGGAAGTTTTCCAGCACCCACAGTTCGCTCTTGGACCCCTCATTGACGCTGAACGCAAAGCGGCGGTTGTCCGGGTGAAGCGCGAAGCCGATCATTTTTGGAACGGAGAGGTCCAGCTTCAGCGGCGTCCCGCCCTTCGCTGGGACCAGCAAGATTTCACTGCTCTCGGTAAAACGCGCCTGGGCGACAATGTAACGGCCATCCCTCGTCCACCTCAGCTTGTAATACCAATTAGGGCGCGCCGAACCGCGAAATAGCTCCCGCGGCTCCCCTCCGTCGAGTGACACAGCCTTTATAACGCCGTTCACGTGGAACACCACTTCCCGGCCGTCCGGCGAGAGGTCGTAGAACATTGTCCCTCCTTTGGCAACTTCCGACTCCTCACCGGTGTCGAGGTTGCGCTTCTTGAAGATTGGCCCATCCGTCCCCCCAGTTACGAACACCAGGGTCTTTCCATCCGGGCAGAGCTTGGGGACCACACCTCCATCTGCCAACTTAGTGATCCCGCTTGTTTCGGTGTCAATTCGGAAGATTCCACTGCCTGCCTCCGTCAACCCGAGCGCGATGACGGAATGGCCGTCCGGCGCCCAGGATATCTGGTTAACGTAACGAAGAGGCGGCGACAAAAAACGCTCTTCTCCAGTTGCGGCGGACCGTATCGTAAGGATGTTGTTTCCGGGAACGGCGGAACCTCGACGTGAAATGTAGAGCAAGTTCCTGCCGTCGGGTGACCATGTTGGATATGACGGTGGGCCGGTATACCGAGTCGTGACCAGCTTGGGTGGCACGAGTACCTTACCGGTTTCAAGGTCCACCTCGCCGCTGTAAAGGCCACCTAAACGGATGTCAGTCTTGTAATAAAGGGAGCCGTCGGGTGCAAAGCCAAGAACCTCTGAATCATAGCCGAAGTCCTTTTTCAGCAGCTCTGGTTCTCCTTGTTGCTTCCCTTCGGTGATGCGGACGGTCCAGATGTCCCACGTCCCCGAGCGGTCGCTGAGGAAGACAAGGCATCTCCCGTCCGGCGTCCATCGAAGCAGTCGATCATCCGCGGGATGCCCGGCAACAACGACCTCATTTTGGCCATCGGCGGTCATCAGGAAGACGTCATAGTGGCGTGGGCTGCCCTCACCCACGGAGCTGAACGCGACAAATCGCCCATCGGGCGAGAAACTGGGCCTTTGAAAGCCCGAACTACTCCTCAAGACGCGTACCGAGCCGTCCGCTGTCGAGATTAGCGTCAGTTCATCCGTATTGTGTGGCTTACGCGAGCGATGTGCGAGGATGGACCCTGCGTCAGGCGACCAGTCCAAGGAGTAGATGTAAGAGCCTTTCTCAAGTGTGCGAAGGCCCGAACCATCCAGGTTTCTAATCCGCAGTTCTTCCCCGTCCTTCGTATACGAGTTGTATGCGATTTGTTTTCCATCGCGTGAGAACGCTGGGACACCGAGGTCCTCCTCTTCAATCTTGCTCCAGGTATCCCTATTCGTGATTCGCGTCCTCTGTCCGCTGGCAACTTCGAACTGGACCAAGTCACCCGTGTTCGGGTCTATATGGCTGATGTACTTGCCATCCGCGGTCAAAATCCCACTGACGCCGGATGCGTCTGCGAGAACCCGGCGTGTGACGAGTCCCCCGGCAGCACCGGGACCGCCAAGTGCCGCCAGCCTCACCCGCGCCTGCGCCACAATCTCGGATTGATCGGAGTATTCGCGCACCACGCGCTCGTAGGCTGTGCGGGCCTCAGCCCGGCCCAGCTTCTCATAGCACCCTCCCATTTGCACCAGGGCCTTCGCCGTCACGGCCCGGTTGCCGCTGTGCTCGGCCACGATCTTCTTACACAGCTCAATGGCCCGCTCCAGATCGCCGTCCACCAGGGCCCTGTGGTGCGCTTCCTGAAGGAGCAATTCGGCCTGATGGTTGTTTTCCACTTGCGTCGGTGCGGCCGCAGCCAATCCCCCCAAAGCCAAAACTGCAATCCACGCTACTGTTCTCCATCTATTCATTGTTGTGACCTCCTAATTAAGTTAGTAAATACACGGTTTCAACTGCGAACAGTATAAACCAAACTTGTCAGGCTTTTATGGAGGACTTGTCAAGATTATGTGAATTCTGTGTCAATTTTGTCAGGCCGTCGTCGGCCCTACTTCCCGGTAATGGAGTTGTTCAATCGTCGAACCGGTAACCAGTACCATGCACTGTTATAAGATAACGAGGATGGGAAGGCTTGCGCTCGACCTTCTTGCGAAGGTTGGCGATGTGGGTGTCCACAGCGCGGTCGGTCACCATGCAGTCCAGCCCCCATGCGTCGTTGAGCAACTGATCCCGGCTGAGGACTCGCCCCCGACGACGAATCAAGGCGGCCAGGAGTCTGAACTCCATATGTGTCAAGGGCACGGGCTTTCCCGCTCGCCGCACCTCGTGGCGGCTGAAGTCGACCTCCACATCTCCAAACGAATAGAGTTCAGGCAGCTCGCTGCCGGAGCGGCGAAGGACCGCCTTGATCCGGGCCCGCAACTCGCGCGGATTGAAAGGCTTGGTCACGTAATCATCGGCGCCCAGCTCCAGTCCTAACACCTTGTCGGAGTCCTGCGTCTTTGCCGTGAGCATGATGATGGGCATACGCAGGCCATTTCGTCGCAACTCGCGGCAGACCTCGAATCCGTCCTTGCGGGGCAGCATCACATCGAGCACGATCAGGTCGAACGGTTCATCCATCGCCAGGCGACTCGCCGCTTCCCCGTCACGGGCCACTTGGACTTGGTAGCCCTCGAGCTTCAAATCGTCTTCCAGACCCATGGCAAGGCTCAAATCATCTTCAACAATAAGGATGCGAGTCATTCTGAATCCCTTTCAAAAGGAAGGAGAATCGTGAAGGTGCTTCCGGCGCCGGGCCGACTTTCGACATGCAACTGCCCTCCATGAGCTGCCACGATGTGCCGTACCATTGCCAGTCCGAGGCCGGTTCCTCTGACGCCGGCCGCTTTCGCGCTCGAGGCACGAAAGAACTTTTCGAAGATTTGCTCTTGTTCACTTCGAACGATGCCCAATCCGTGGTCGCGTACGCGAATCGCTACCTGGTCGCCGGTACAACTCGCTTGAATCCCGACCGTCTTGCAGTCAGGAGAATACTTGACTGCGTTGTCGAGGAGGTTCCGGATCGCGCAGCTGAGCGCTTCTCGATCGGCCCGGAGGTGCGGCAAAGATTTCTCCACCTGGATCTCCACGGTGTAACCGTGGTCTCGAACTTCTTGAGCAAATTCCTCCGCCACACCTTGGACTAAGGTAGCCGCATTGAACCCCTCCAGCCGGTACTCACGTGCGCCGACTTCCATGCGTCTGAAGTCGAGAATGCTCTCCACCAGGCGATGCAATCGCTCGCTCTCGCGTCGCAGCGCCTGGTAGTACTCCTGACGCCGCTGATCGGTCGGCACACGCCCTTCCACCAACAGCTCACTCAAATGGCACAGTGAAGCCAAGGGCGTGCGGAACTCGTGCGATACGGCGGAAACGAAGTCGCCTTGCAAGCGCGCGACTTTGAGCTCTCGCGATACTGAACGAACGATGGCATAGCTGGCCGCCAATGCCAGCGCGGCCATGGTCGCCAGCCCTCCCCAGAAAAGGCGATGACGCTCCTTCATCTCGGCCATAAAAGTACCCGAATCGATGATGGTTACCTGCAAGGTCCAGGGCAATTGGGCTTGCACGGAGGTGCGCAGCGCTTGCTGGGCGTTGCCGTCCGCCCACTCTCCCAAAAAAGGATGCCCCTCAGCATCCGCCAGAGCCAGCCGTACACCTTGCTGCTCAACAATGCGTTGCACCACCGGTGTCAGCCATTCCTTCTCAAGGTAGCCCGGCTGAGCAACCAGCGCCGCCAAGCGGTCTTGACTTCCTCGCCACATTAGGAACACCGGGAAGCCATCAACCCAAAGGCTGCGTTCGCCTGCCGTACGCATCGCCCCTTGCTGGATGCTTTGCCACAGTTTCCAGAGTTCTTCTACGGCGGCGGCCAGCGTCAACGCGCCGTTGGGCTGCGCCGAACTTGTCCCCGGCGGTAATTGATCTGAGCCCAGCCAGAGGAGGGCTTCTTTCTCATAGAAGCGGTAGGCGCTCGGCATTAGCGGCCACTTGGCATGTTGGAGACCGGACCAGAGTAAATGGGCCTCCTGCTGCAGCTCAGGAACTTGGTTGAGCTCGTCCAGCAAAACGCACCGCGCATGTCGCGCCAGAAGTTCTGCCGGCAAACCGTCTACCGAATTGATACCTGACTCCGCAAGCTGGCGATACACATCGAGCGCCGAGTGCGGATTGTTTGCCTTGCGCAGCACACGACCGAGTCTGACCAGCGCCCCAGCTCGTGTTGCCTCGTCTGCCGAAGACACGAATTTCTCATAGACCGCTGCGGCACTGGCGTAATCTTCCCGTCGAAATTCATCATACTCGCCAGGAGCGAAAACCTCGGCCTTCGCCTCGGCAGGGGCCGGCAAGACAGGATAGTAACGTAGGCTCACGCGGGGATATGCCTCCAACTTCCCAGGTTCCACCACGGCAATTAACGCCTCATTATCGATTCCGCTTTTGTCAAGGCTAAACGCTTCGGCGAGGTTTGAATCGGGCGAACCGGCAAGAGCGGCCAACTGCTCCTCGACATCCGAGAATTTGTCCCGCAGAGCAGCCGCCACCAGATCGGCTGTACTATCAAGTCGCTCTTGAATGCGTTGGTCAACTAAGGCCTGATCCTGCTGCAGTATATGCCAAGTGAGCCAGGTGAGCGTTCCGAGAAGCACAGTAGCCGTGGCACCGAACAGCACCAGTGGATGACGTAACCGGCGATAAATGTGTCTGAACCACATCATGTTTCTTAACTCATAGCCAATCGGCAAGTATTACGGACCACGCATGAAATACTCTGGCGTTGGGATGCCCAATTGTACCTGATCTTCGGCCATTTTTAACTCACGGAATCCTAGCATGGATTATACACGAACTCTCGGTCTTGAGTAACCTTTTTCCTGGTGGGAACACCCATACTGCTGTAAGCATCTAAAAAAATTCAGCGCCAATCTATCACGACAACCAATCCCCAGCCGGTATTTTGTCCACCGCGTGACGCAGGACAGGATCAACATTCGTATACACTTTGTTCGTTAGATCTGGTGCAGAATGCTCCAGAAGCCTCTGTATCACAGCAGTCGAAACGCCATTCTGGGCAACCACCGAGCCCAAAGTCTTTCCTTTATGCTGAGTTCTGCATATTTTCGTAAATCATGCTACACCTTCTTTGCCAATGAAATGTTTTCTGCTATTCTCAATCACTCTATCGGTTTGTTCAGAAACATCTTGTACATATCTTGTTGCCATCGTTAAATCAACATGACCGAGAAGTCTTTGAACCGCAAATGGGTCTCCAGATCTTGCTGCAATTGTGGCTGCCGTTCTGCGAAGGGTGTAAAAGCATGTTCCTTTTGGTGCTTTGATTCTGACTTTTTTCATTAGCCTTGAGAATTTCGTAGAGATTCGATTATCACATATGTACTTGGGCTCTCCATTATCATTTGTTCTGACCGTTGTACGGATCCAAGGATGACCCTCGGAAGTCATGAACACTAATGCTCCTGATTTCGATACTTCTTTCAGCGCCTTTATTGTCTCAGGCCACAATGGAAGATTCCTGCCAACTCCTGTCTTTTTCCTGGGAAGATTGACTCTGTTGTTCTTGAAATCAAGGTCTTCCCATTTTAGCCTGCTGCAATCGGTACACCCAAATCCACAATTCAAACCCAGCCATATCATAGCCTTCATCTTTACATCTGGAGTTGATAGCAATTTCTTAATCTGCTGTTGATTAAACGTATACTTTTCCTTGTGAACAACTCTATCTTTTGAAATGGCATCAATATTTGGGATACTCTCGAGAACATCATTCTTTCTTACCCAGTGAAACATGGCCTTCATGAGGCCTATGTGAAGATTCTGCCGATCGACCGAGGCACAAGCGCTCTGAAGTTTGCGTTTGTAGTTCTGTAAATCCAACGTCGAGATACTCTCTATTTTACAGCCTGGTCCAAGGAAGGCCATTAATCGACTCAGGCTGTACGTTAGATCGTTATAATGCTTTGCAGTAATATCTCCTACGAGAACTCTTGAGTTCTGATAACGCAAATAGAGATCGCATAGTTGTTTCAGGGTCATTTTGCCGTTGGAGATTTTCTGGACCAGACTTTGTGCTCCGTACAGATATGTTGCCTGAGCCAAGTATTTTTCGAGTGCTTTCTTCTTGTCTTTCCCAAAATAACGGATTGGACTAAGCGGCTTCGCCGCATAACAGCAATTCGTTACGCTTTCTGATCCTCCTCCACATATTCCCATAGATTTCCTATCCTCCATACAGCCCGGCCACAGTGGCCGGGGTTTTTGTTAACTCTATGTATGGAGGTTCAATTATGGTTACAAGAGATGGTAAGCAATTAGCGTGTGAAAGCAAGCAGAATTGTCAATTCACAAAGTCAAAGGCCAAGCCTAAGGTTTCGCCATTGCGTCAACGCATGATCCGCGACATGGAGCTTGCCGGTTTCACCCCCGGTACTCAACAAAACTATATCGGCGCGGTCGTGAAGTTGCAGGGTCACTACACGATTCGGCCTGACAGGCTCTCGGAAGAACAGGTTCAGCAGTACGTTCTCTGGCTGCGCGATAAAAAGGGGGTGCCGAAAGGCACCTTCCAGACGAGTTGGTACGGGCTCAAGTTCTTCTACTACCGTACCCTCGGCGTCGACTGGTCACTCTTCACGCGTAAGAAAGTCCGCCAACCCCGCTGCAAACGACTGCCGGTGCCAATTGCCTGGAAGGACGGGTACAGGCTGATCGCCGCCCTTCAAAAACCCAGCTACCGGCTTTGCTGTTCGGTCATGCTGGCTTTGGGTTTACGTATCGGCGATGTCCTTGCTCTGACCGTGCAATCCATTGATTCAACCCAGATGATCGTACGCGTCATTGGCAAGGGAAACAAGGAGCGGATTCTGCCGCTGCCGCAGACATTGCTTGTGGCCTTGCGCAGCTTCTGGACAACCCACCGACATCCGCGTTTGCTCTTTCCAAACCGCAATGGTACAGCGCCGCTATGCGAAAAGTCGTTACGCCGGGCCTTCAATAAGGCCCGCGATTCGCTCGGCATCAATAAGAACATTACGCCTCATTCTTTGCGTCACGGATTTGCGACGCATTTACTGGAAAACGGCGTCGACATCCGTATCGTCCAAATGTTGCTCGGTCACACCAGCCTCAGTTCGACACAGATCTACACGCACTTGACTGAGCCCATGTGTGATAATCTACGCAATCGGCTTAACGATATGTTTGCCGGTATGTTCACGGAAGGAGGCAGCCATGAATAAGCCACAACTCGAACTCGCCGATGTCGTACGCCGCTTCGTTGGTCCGTATAAGCAACAGTTTGGTCATCTCATGCTACCGTCGCACCACCGGGCGCTGCAGGATATTCTCCGGTGTATGACCGAGGCCATGGGTGGTGGGCGCTACCTCTGCCATGACTGTCATGAAACCTTCTGGCGCTACCACGGCTGCCGCAATCGATCATGCCCTAAATGCCATGGTCGACAGATGGCGGATTGGCTGAAGCGTCGATCCGCCGAGATCCTGCCCTGCAGGTATTTTCACCTGGTCGCGACGGTCCCCAGCGAGTTGCGCAGCCTGTTTCTACGACATCAGAAGACGCTCTATGGTCTGCTGATGAAGAGTGCAGCTGATGTCGTACGTGATCTGGCCGCCGAGAAGCGCTACGTCGGTGCCGAGGTGGGCATCCTTGCGGTCTTGCACACATGGACCGGCCGACTCCATCATCATCCGCATGTGCATATGTTGGTGACCGGCGGTGGTGTTACCGAGGACGGAACCGCCTGGCACGAGGCGCCGAACGAATTTCTCGTTCCGGTACGAAAACTCTCACGGATGATTGCCAAACGGTTTGCTGCGGCGCTGCAGAAGGATCATCCCGAACTCTTCGAGCAGATCCCCGATACGCTCTGGTGCCGAGAGTGGTGTTCGTACTGCAAACCCTATGGAAAAGGCCAGGATGCGGTCCTGAACTACCTTGCCCGTTACGTCTTTCGCGTGGCGCTGACGAATCGCCGGCTGATGGCCATGGACGAAACCCACGTTACATTCCAGTACAAAGACCATGACACGGGCCAATGGCGGACCGTACGGCTCGAGGGCGTTCAGTTTCTGCGGCGTTTCCTCTTTCATGTATTGCCCAAAGGCTTTCATAAGGTACGTTACTACGGTCTCTGGCATCCCTGCAAACGAGACCGGCAAGCCCGGGCCCGCCTGCTGCTGGAACTGACGACGACGCCTGCTACACACAGCGCTGCAGTCCTCATGGCTGATATTGTCGACGAGGCGCTCGAACAAAGTGTCCGGGCATCTCAGGATCATGGGGTGAAATGTCCAAAGTGTGGGAGCATGAACGTTTATCAGATCGATACCCTCCGCCGGAGAAATCCGAGGATTGTCAAATGACCCATGGGCAGACAGTGAAGATTCTGCTGCTCTCTGTTCGCCCCGTCATCCATCGTAAGCTGAACGACGGCGTGATGGATATCGTCTAACCACGCTGTCAACCCATCGTGTTTTCGGCAATCGCCGTAAGCTCACGGTAGCGTTACGGCTTCTTGGGCTGTCATCTTCGATACATAACACTGTTTACGACGTCAAATTGACCTGGCCACTTCTGAAAGTGTCTCCAAATCTCTTCCAAGACACTTGCCTCAGGCCCTGCGCTCAGTCCAATCTGGTTTCACCCATCGGCTGCGCGACGGGAAAAACCATATCTATTTTACCTTTGATTTTTTTACAGTATTGGCCCGTGGGATGGAGCGTTAAGGGGAACTTGTCCGAACGGGTTTTTCTTTTTGAAATTTTCATCGTCCTGTCTCCAAAAAATAGTGGTTTTTTTGATAGATA
>Ga0307378_10013948_pt1 | contig 10135 bp, 10 predicted proteins | sample UN1MG_FD_202238 | JGI IMG/M metagenome (GOLD analysis project Ga0307378, IMG submission 202238) | Soil microbial communities from Risofladan, Vaasa, Finland - UN-1 | ecosystem: Environmental > Terrestrial > Soil > Coastal area > Acid sulfate soil | place: Finland: Risofladan, Vaasa | collected... | reverse complement strand
TTATAAAATGGAAGTCAGAGAGTATGATGACGGCCCATTAATTATACCCAGTACAGACATAACAATTAGCGGCACCAATGTTGGTGCTTTAACTATTTCTATTTCCGCTACAGATATGCAGGTAGATTCCGGTACTTATGTGTACGGCCTGCAGTCTACACTAACTTCAGACGGTAGTGTAGACACATGGTTCTACGGAACCTTTGATGTAGTGCAGGATATAGTGCAATAACAAAACAAAACCAATGGCCAAAATAGATGTCACTGTAGTAAACGGATCTGGACTTGTCTTTGACTTGACTATACCCCCTTGTACAACTATCCTTGTTACAAAGGGAGATGTCAAGCAACTTCCTGGCGCTAAGGGTCAGCCGGGTGACAAAGGTGCGAAAGGTGCACAAGGAGATAAAGGTCAGAAAGGAATTGAGGGCGCTAAGGGCGCTGAAGGCACTAAGGGTGCTGAAGGCGTGAAGGGACAAAAGGGCGATCAAGGAGATAAGGGTGAGCAAGGCTCAAAAGGCGAAGAGGGTTCTAAAGGAGAAGAAGGAAGCAAGGGCCAGAAGGGTATAGATGGAACCAAAGGCGAACAAGGAGAGAAGGGTGAAAAGGGTAGCCAAGGAGATAAAGGTGCACAAGGAGACGAAGGAGACAAGGGTGCTCAAGGTGACAAAGGTCAGAAGGGTGAGATAGGAGTCAAAGGTGCACAAGGCGACGAAGGCGACAAGGGTAGCCAAGGTGACAAAGGAGAAAAAGGAATAGATGGCACTAAAGGTGCGCAAGGAGATAAGGGTGCACAAGGAGACAAAGGTGCACAGGGAGACAAAGGTCAGAAAGGAATCGACGGAACCAAAGGAGCCCAGGGAGATAAAGGCGAGAAAGGAATCGACGGAACCAAAGGAGCACAAGGAGACAAAGGTGCACAAGGTGATAAGGGTATCGATGGAACCAAAGGAGCACAAGGAGAGAAGGGCATAGATGGAACTAAAGGTGCACAAGGTGCTTCTGGTGAAGATGGTTCGAAAGGTGACCAAGGTGAAAAGGGTCAGAAGGGCATCGATGGCACCAAAGGAGCACAAGGTGACAAGGGTGCACAGGGAGCATCTGGTGAAGGCGGCTCGAAAGGTGATCAAGGAGACAAGGGAGAAAAAGGTACCGCTGGAGACAAAGGTCAGAAGGGCCAACAAGGAGAAGAAGGTATTGGTGTAAAAGGTGCACAAGGAGACAAGGGAGAAAAAGGTACTGCTGGAGACAAGGGTCAAAAAGGTGCACAAGGCGACAAGGGTGCGCAAGGGGCCTCTGGTCAAGACGGTTCGAAAGGTGCCCAAGGAGATAAGGGACAAAAAGGAGACCAGGGCGACAAAGGACAAAAAGGAACTACCGGCGACAAAGGTGCCCAGGGTGCTTCCGGTGAAGATGGTTCGAAAGGTGCACAAGGAGATAAGGGTCAGAAAGGTGACCAAGGAGATAAGGGTCAGAAAGGGCAGACTGGAGACAAGGGTCAAAAAGGACAGACTGGAGACAAAGGTGCTACAGGAGCATCGGGTCAAGACGGTTCGAAAGGTGACCAAGGCGACAAGGGTCAGAAAGGTACCACTGGTGACAAGGGTCAGAAAGGAACGGCTGGAGATAAGGGAGCCCAAGGCGCTTCTGGTCAAGACGGGTCTAAAGGTGATCAGGGAGAGAAAGGAATTACCGGCGACAAAGGACAAAAAGGTACTGCCGGTGACAAAGGCCAGAAAGGTATAGGTGGAACCAAAGGTGCACAAGGCGCCTCTGGTCAAGACGGCTCTAAGGGAGACCAAGGAGATAAAGGACAAAAAGGACAGACAGGCGATAAAGGTGCACAGGGTGCTTCTGGTCAAGACGGTGCTAAGGGTGCACAGGGCCAGAAGGGCGCCCAGGGTGCTGCTGGTGCTAGCGGTACTGATGGTGCTAAAGGTGCACAGGGAGCCAAAGGACAAAAAGGTACCACTGGTGATAAAGGTGCTCAAGGAGACAAGGGACAGAAAGGCGCCCAGGGTGCTGCTGGTGCTAGCGGTACTGATGGTGCTAAAGGTGCGCAGGGAGATAAAGGCGAAAAGGGTACTGCTGGCGACAAAGGTCAGAAGGGTACTGCTGGAGACAAAGGTGCACAGGGTGCGTCGGGTCAAGATGGGTCTAAAGGTGACCAAGGAGCCAAAGGACAAAAAGGTACCACTGGTGATAAAGGCCAAAAAGGTCTCACCGGAGACAAGGGTGCACAAGGTGCTTCTGGTCAAGATGGTTCTAAGGGAGACCAAGGAGATAAAGGGGCTCAAGGAGATAAAGGTGCACAAGGTGCTAAAGGTGCACAAGGAGCGTCTGGTCAAGACGGGTCTAAAGGTGCACAAGGAGCCAAGGGACAGAAGGGTACTACTGGTGATAAAGGCCAGAAGGGTACTGCTGGGGATAAAGGTGCACAGGGTGCCTCTGGTGATGATGGCTCTAAGGGTGCACAAGGAGCCAAGGGTCAGAAGGGTGTTGCTGGTGATAAAGGTGCACAAGGTGACAAAGGCCAGAAAGGTATAGATGGAACCAAAGGTGCACAAGGCGCCTCTGGTCAAGACGGTTCGAAAGGTGCACAGGGCGATAAGGGTCAGAAAGGTGTAGCGGGTGCCGATGGTTCTGATGGAGCCAAGGGTGCTCAAGGAGACAAGGGACAGAAAGGTGCACAAGGTTCTTCTGGAACGGGTGGAACCAAAGGTGCTCAAGGAGACAAGGGACAAAAGGGCGCGCAAGGCACTGCTGGTACTGACGGAGCCAAGGGTGCTCAAGGAGCCAAGGGTGCGCAAGGGGCCTCTGGTCAAGACGGGTCTAAAGGTGCTCAAGGCGATAAGGGACAAAAGGGCGCGCAAGGCACTGCTGGTACTGACGGAGCCAAGGGTGCTCAAGGAGCCAAGGGTGCTCAAGGAGCCAAGGGTGCGCAAGGGGCCTCTGGTCAAGACGGGTCTAAAGGTGCACAAGGAGATAAAGGACAAAAAGGTTTAGCGGGTGCCGATGGTTCTGATGGAGCCAAAGGCGCGCAAGGACAGAAAGGCGCACAAGGCGGCGCTGGTACTGACGGAGATAAAGGACAGAAGGGCGCCCAGGGTGCTGCTGGTGCTAGCGGTACTGATGGTGCTAAAGGTGCACAGGGACAGAAAGGTGCACAAGGTGACAAGGGCCAGAAAGGTTTAGCGGGTACCGATGGTACTGACGGTGCTAAAGGTGCACAAGGTGCTAAAGGTGCACAAGGTTCTTCTGGAACGGGTGGAACCAAAGGTGCTCAAGGAGACAAGGGACAGAAAGGTGCTCAAGGTACCGCGGGTTCTGATGGTTCTGATGGGGCTAAAGGTGCTCAAGGAGACAAGGGACAGAAAGGTGCACAAGGTTCTTCTGGAACGGGTGGAACCAAAGGTGCTCAAGGAGACAAGGGACAGAAAGGTGCACAGGGTACTGCTGGTTCGGATGGTTCGGATGGGGCTAAAGGAGCGCAGGGTACCGCTGGTTCTGATGGTTCGGATGGGGCTAAAGGAGCGCAAGGTGCTAAAGGTGCACAGGGTGCCGCTGGTACTGACGGTTCAGACGGTGCTAAAGGTGCACAGGGTGCCGCTGGTACTGACGGTTCAGACGGTGCTAAAGGTGCACAGGGTGCCGCTGGTACTGACGGTTCAGACGGTGCTAAAGGTGCACAAGGTGCTAAAGGTGCACAAGGTTCTTCTGGAACGGGTGGAGCCAAAGGTGCACAAGGTGCTAAAGGTGCACAGGGTACTTCTGGAACGGGTGGAACCAAAGGTGCTCAAGGAGCCAAGGGTCAGAAAGGTGCACAGGGTACTGCTGGTTCGGATGGTTCCGACGGGTCTAAAGGAGCGCAGGGTACTGCTGGTTCCGACGGGTCTAAAGGAGCGCAAGGTGCAGTAGGCCCAGTAGGAGGTTCTAATACCCAGGTCTTATACAACAACGGCGGTAGTGCTGCAGGTAGTGCGGACATGGTGTTTAATAACGGTACAGGTTTGCTAACAGTAGAAAGACTGTCGGTTGGATTGTCAGCAACTGCACCGAGCACTGATGGTGTCATTCACGCAGAAAACGATGTAGTCGCATTTGCTACTTCAGATAAAAGGTTTAAAGAAAACGTCAAGCCTATTGAGTCGGCTCTCGATAAACTCCATAAAATTAATGGTGTAAGATTTGACTGGATAGAGAATAAAAAGTTTCATCCAAACAGCGGACATGATGTAGGTGTTATTGCACAGGAACTTTTAGAAGTATTACCAGAGGTTGTGACCCAAAGAAGCAACGGGTACTACGCTGTTAAATACGAAAAGATTATTGCGCTGTTGATTGAAGCCATAAAAGAGATAGATAATAATCGCCCTAAATAAACAAGCATGGCCCTAGGAACAACCAACATTTCTATTAGAGATATCTACACAGAGATGGGGAAGGCTGATAGCGCTAATCAGTCATTAGCCGAATTACGCTTTGGGGTAAACGATATTTACAATCAGTCTTTTGCTACCAGCAATACTGCGACGAACATAAAAATTGACCCGTTCAAGAGTTATGATCATTTGGCTATGACGTTTAGGTATCACCCTCCAAACGAGTATGAAACCTATAGAGACACTTCTTCTACTCTTCTTGGGGCAGGACTCTCTTTAACAAATAATGGAACAAGCACAGGTGACAATACAGGCGTGTTGCAGTTCGATGGAGTAAATGATTACTCATACTTTGAAGGCGTAGGTAGTGGAGTAGCATATAAACAAAATCCAAGCGGGTACACGACGATTTGTTTTTGGATAAAAGCAGAAGAATTACCAGACTTGAGTACAAACTTTCTTACAACAGATCTCACGGGTTTAGCAAACAACAGTCCCTACAAAGGATTCCACATTAACCTAACAAGCACTGGGCAGATTCGTCCGGTGCGCGGTGATGGTACGGGTTCGGCTTCGTCAGATCGCCGTAGTTTTGGTACAACCTGGACATTGCGAGCAGGAACATGGCAGTTGTGTGCGTTTATTTTATCTAACAGCGTTAACACAGCGAGTAGTTCAACAAACTGGGCTTATACTTTTTACAGCGGAGCACAAGCAAGCGGAATGACTTTCTTAAGCGGAACAGGAGGAGCAATGTCGTTCGATAGCGGAAGCGGTTCTGTTGATGCACTATATCTTTCTACGGGGGCGCAAGGAAGATATTTCAATGGACAGATTGGTCATGCTTGGGTTTTTGCTGAAGCCCTATCTGAGGAAGACCTTACCACTCTTCATGAATCCACTTCATCATATTACGAATGACACGAGACGAGTTTATTTCCGGTACATTATTCAAGTTCCAAGAGAGCGATTCCGATTCCTATTACTACGACGGTACTGGGATCGTGGGTGATGTCTCTTATGATTTGATATCAACTGAAGATGAGGCGATTACCATTCAGATAAACGAAGAGGAACAAAATATTTTATACTCTACATTAGATAAGGTGAGTTAGATAACGTACCTTTAGTGATACAGTTGAATTCAATACGTATCATTAAATGGACATTAAAACTTATATCGTAGATGACTTCTATGACAATGTTGATGACGTTCGGGCCTTTGCTCTCAAACAAGACTTTGACCACAAAGGCAACTTCCCTGGTGCTAGAACAAATTCGTTTTCTACAGATAGCACAAAGACTACAATCGAACGTATAGTTAGCCCTCTTAATGGCCCTATAACCTACTGGCCAAATCAAGGGTACAACGCAGCATTCCAAATAACAACAGCGAAAGACCGGTCTTGGATTCACTATGATGGTGGAACCCAATGGGCTGGCGTGTTGTATCTAACACCAGACGCTCCATTGTCTGGCGGCACTGGATTCTATAAACATAAAGCAACAGGGCTTCTAGAACCAACTAAGCCTGGTGAAGATGCAGAGTGGGATAACCAGGCGCAGGATGTGACTAAATGGGAATTAGTGAGTAGCGTTGGTAATGTATACAATAGGCTGATTCTATACAAGGGTAGTCAGTTTCACACCTCTATGGATTACTTTGGCAACGACCTTTATACTGGTAGATTATTTCAAACATTCTTTTTTAATACACAACGATGAAAATAGTAATACACGCGGGATACTACGCTGAACCATGGGACTCAAACACAGAGGGATTGGGAGGCACAGAACAATGTATAGCGAATCTAGCCAAGCAGTTTGCCGCTGTTGCGAATAACTCGGTATACGTTGTAGGTATGGTAAAAGCACGACACGACAAATACCTTGGTGGTGGAGATGTATACTATACACCTCTAGAGAATGTAAGCGATGTTGGAACTCCAGATGTCTTAATAGGCGTGGCTTATCTACATTACTTAAAATATTATGACGTAGGCCCAGAAACTAAAAAGATATTTTGGCTACACAACGAACTCCCTTACTACTGGTACAAGGGTGAGCGCATGACGGATAACGACATACAGCGGGCTTACAATGAAACAGAGGTAATTGTCTGTGTAACTAACTGGCATAAACAAGTGTTCTCTATTCAAGAGAAGGCTGTGATACACCCAGATAAAATCAAGGTTATAGGCAACGGTATAAGCGTAAGTAATGTCCTGCCAGTTTCTGAGAAAGAGCCAGGATCTTATGTGTACACCTCGCATCCAGAAAGAGGATTAGACAGGGTTCTAGATGATTGGGAACTTAAGTATTCAACAGGCTCAAATAAACTTCACATATCCACGCCCTCTTATGGAGTAGCGTATTATGAAAAGCATTTCGCAGAGCGTGTAGAGCAAATGCAAAACGTAATCTATCACGGTAATCTTTCTGTAAAAAAACTGTATACACTCTTGTCGCAAATGGAGACTTGGTATTATCCAACAGAATACAACGAAACATTTTGTATTACTGCGCTAGAGATGTTAGCCCATAAGGTTCTCCCTGTTGCGAACGCAATCGCGGGACTAGAAGAAACGCTCAATGGATTCAATAAAGACATACAGGACTGGACAGCGGTAGAGAAGTATATACAGACCAAAGACTGGAGTAAGGTAAAAGAGGAATGGTATGACCTTATAGAGAACATACCTTCACTTACTCCAAGGGACTCTATTGATTACTCTAATCTAGAGAACACACCTCCCCTTCCTTTTGTAGACATGACGTACATCATTACCCTTCATCCCGAGAAGGAGCAAGAACTACGTAATCGATTTATGGAGTTTGGAATGATGAGTCCTGTAACGATATTCCATGGAAGCAACGGGCACACCGGAGAGAACATGCCTGCTGACTACGAGGTTTGTAATCATTGGAAAATAGAGGGTCATAAAAATAAATGGTGGGACAGAAATGTTTTGCCGGGAGAAGCGGGCACATCTCTTTCTCATTGGAGATTATGGAAGGACGCTTATGAAAAGGGTTATGAGAAAATACTAATCTTAGAAGACGACTTCGAGGTAACAAGGAAGTTTAACAAAGAGGAATTGGAGACAGACTATGATTGGACTCTGTTCTACCTGTCTTGTAATTTTGTTGAGAAGCCAGAGGTTCTTTCTGAGAATCATGTAAAGCCAAAACTAACCTACTGTACTCACTCGTATATGCTTACCCGTGAGGGAATACGCTTGTTGCTAGAGCAAAACTTTAATCATTACATATTTGCTATTGACGAGTTTGTTAGTGCAACATTCACAGAGCATCCTAGGGGTGATCTGGGATACATTACTAGAGACACACGCGCTATTGCGTTAGCAAAAGACAAGCACATGTTTAAACAAAAAGACCAGGAATCTATGGGACACAATGTATTTGATTATACGAAGAGTTTTTTAAGAAACATACCTTACGATGAGTTCGTGGAAAAGTTCTTGACATACAGCGCGAAGTTGAAGAAGTTCGACTTGATAGTAGATGAGCCTATACCGGACGTCTTTACGTTCCCTTTGTTTACAGAGGAGTTTTGTGATTTAGTAATCAAAGAAGCAAACACTTCTGGAAAGTGGACGAAGGACAGGCATGAATATTATCCCGCTACAGATATGCTTATTAGTGAACTAGGCCTGCACTGGTACTACGAAAGAATACTAAAAGAATATGTGTACCCGGCAGCAATACATCTGTGGAAACTAAGTGGGAAGGGATGGGATGTAATGAAGACTGAAACCTTTATTATAAAATACGAAGAGTCTGTACAAGGACACCTCGACCTGCACCATGATCATGCAGACATATCCTGTGTGCTTGCTCTTAACGACGGGTATGAAGGAGGGGGAACTTATTTTAGTAGACAGTCTGCCCTACATAAAGGGAAGGTTGGACACATAGCGATTCACCCATCTCAAGTCACACACCTTCATGGAGCAAGACCTGTAGTTAAGGGAGAGCGATATGTGCAAGTATCGTTCTGTAAAAGACCATAGCATGAGACACTTTGTAGACCTAACAACAGAACAATTAAGGTTGCTTTATATATTGATACCATCGCACCACATGGAAAGCGAAAAGGTTATGGAGATAGTGAAGAAACTTGAGACCCACCTCGCTGTACCAGGGGTCAAACCTTAATGCTTATATTTGCTTTATGGCAAAAAGTAAGTATGCAAATTTTCTAAAGCGTCACGGTTTAAAAGGATTTAACAAGCCTAAGCGCACACCAGATCACTCTAAGAAGTCTCACGTTGTTGCGGCAAAAGAAGGAGATAAGGTTAAACTTATACGCTTCGGAGAACAAGGGGCGTCAACAGCGGGCAAACCAAAGTCTGGTGAGTCTGATCGTATGAAGGAGAAGCGCGCATCATTCAAAGCCCGTCATGCTAAAAACATTAATAAAGGAAAGATGTCTGCTGCGTACTGGGCTAATGAAGTAAAGTGGTGATGGTAAAGAAGTACAGAGAAGGTGGTAAGTCTAAGGTAAACGAGGCAGGTAACTATACAAAGCCATCTATGCGCAAGCGTATATTTAATAGAATTAAGGATGGAACCAAAGGCGGTAATGCAGGACAGTGGTCTGCGCGCAAAGCACAGATGCTTGCTAAAGCATACAAAGCCGCAGGAGGTGGATACAAAAACTAATGGCGCTTAAGAAATCACAAGAGTCCTTAAAGAAATGGACAAAGCAAAAGTGGAGAACCTCTGACGGAAGTAAGTCGGAAGGGAAGAAGCGCTATCTACCAGACGCTGCATGGAAGGCGTTGTCACCAGCAGAGAAGGCTGCTACAAATAAAGCGAAAGCAGAGGGTAATAAAAAAGGCAAGCAGTTCGTTGCTCAACCAGATAAAATTAAGAAGAAGGTAAAGAAGTACAGATCATAACTCCTCTATAGGAACAGGGCTTCTAAACTTGTGACCGTCTTGATGTCTCTTTATATTTTTGTCAAACGGATATTGTATTAACCGAAACCATAGTCCGAACGGCCCTGTTTTATAATGCTTTCTGTTTCCCTCTGGGGCACTGCTGTTACTAAAGTAGTTTGTTATTTCATAAGACATCTCTGGAATATATGTTCCGTCCCACTTATCTATACCACCACAGTTCAGTATACAGTTGTCTATAGTTTCCTTTAACTGTATGTCTATGTATATGCCGTGAGTAAAACCAATGGCGCATATTTTCCACATTAAATCGTAAGCCTCTTTACTAGGCGTCCCTATTAGTGCTATATCGATATCCCATGTAAGCCAACCCTCTAAAGCACCCCCTAAGACATACGCTTTATACCCTTCCAGATCTAACTTTTTTATATCATCAATGGTAGAGACAAACAGCGGGTCTTCAGTCCCCTCTATGGAGTACCATCCTTTGCGCGTAAACGGGCCGTATTCTATAGTAACATCTGCATAACTCACTTTAGTAAACTTACAAAACATTGTTTAAATTTGCCTTACAAACACATAGTATTATGAATGACAGAATGAAAGAGATGTACAGAAGCGGCGGCTTACTCAAGGCGCTTTTAAAGGATCCGTCTCAAAGAAAGATGGCCGCCGACATGCTTGCATCTAACAGCGGCTCTGTTGTAGATGGCAATGCCGGTAGAGGCGGCACTAAAAGATATGTTGCTGGAGGCTCAGTAGAAGAGCGCATCAAAACAATGCTTGGCGCACCAGCAGGGTTTAATCCTGGGGCTAAAGACCAATACG